>Ga0208191_1000200_pt1 | contig 51439 bp, 43 predicted proteins | sample June2015DPH_13_5_FD_184709 | JGI IMG/M metagenome (GOLD analysis project Ga0208191, IMG submission 184709) | Peatland microbial communities from SPRUCE experiment site at the Marcell Experimental Forest, Minnesota, USA - June2015DPH_13_40... | ecosystem: Environmental > Terrestrial > Soil >... | reverse complement strand
GCAGCAGCAAATTGGTAAGCGTGGTCTTGCCGGCGCCGGTGTGACCCACCACCGCGACCGTCTCCCCGGGTTCGATCGAGAACGAGACATTTTCCAGCACGCGCTGCTCATCCCTGTACGCGAAGCCCACGTGACGGAATTCCACCAGGGGAGCGGTTCGTCCGTTGTCCGTCGTCCGTGGTCCGTTGTCAGTTGTCCGTGGTCCGTTGTCCGTGGTCAGTTGTCCGTGGTCAGTTGTCAGTCGTCTGCGGGCAGTTGTCAGTCGTCTGTGGTTCGTTGTTGTGGCCGATACCGATTCATCCTGATGCTGTGGGCAACTGACGACGGACAACGGACCACGGACGACGGACAACGAAGGTTGAGGATCCGTAATTGTCACGGGCGTGTCGAGCAGCTTGAAAATGCGTTCTGAACTCGCCATGGCCGCCTGGAGAAGGTTGTACTTATCACTCAAGTCCTGAATGGGCCGGAAAAAGCGCTGCGAGTATTGGATGAAAGCGATGGCTGTCCCCACCGTCACCAGACCGCGCAACGCCATGCCACCACCCAGATAGAGGATGATGGCCATCGCTATCATGCCCAAAAGCTCGACCGCCGGATAAAACAGCCCGTAAGCCAGAATGGAGTCCTTGTAGGCTTCCATGTGGGTGCGGTTGATCTTCTCGAATTCCTGGAAACTGCGCTCTTCGCGGTTAAAGAGCTGTAGCACGGGCATGCCGGTGATGTGTTCCTGCAAGTAGGCATTGATGCGCGCGATGGCCACGCGAATGCGCCGGTAGGATTCGCGTACTGCCTTTCGGAAAGCAGCGGTGACCAGCACGATGATGGGAAGCACCGAGAAGGTGAGGAGCGCCAGTTTCCAATCCATCTTCAGCATCACCACCACAATGCTGAACAGCGAGAAGATATCGCCGAAGATGGCCACTACCCCGGAAGCAAACAGGTCGTTCAACACATCCACGTCAGTGGTCACCCGCGTCACCAGGCGTCCAACCGGATTGCGGTCGAAGAAGCTCATCTGCAAGCGCTGGAGGTGCGCAAAGAGCTGCTTGCGCATGTCGTACATGACGCGCTGCCCCACCACTTGCATGGCGAAAGACTGCGCAAACTCCAGGCCGAAGGTCAGGACAACAGCGGGGAGGAAAAGGACCAACGCGATTTGGGTGATGCCCACCAACGGGTTGGGACTGAGAAAGCTGGAAAGGAATTTCGGGAGCTGCGCACGCGCCGTCGGGTCGAGATAGCGGTCCACCTCGACCTTTAACAGATAGGGCGGCACGACCTGCAAAATCCCGAACAGGAGGATGGCCACCAGGGCAAACAGCGTCATGCGCCAGTAAGGCCGCAAGTACACGAGCAAGCGCCGCATCAGGCGCGAGTCGTACGCTTTGCCCAGGATTTCTTCGTCGTGGAAGCTGTCGGCCATTGGTCAGTCGTCAGTTGTCAGTCGTCAGTTGTCAGTAGCCAGTTGTCAGAAGAGAAGCCGCAACGGACAACGGACGACTGACAACTGACGGGCGCGGCAAGGCGCGCCCCTACGCCTCTTTCTCCAATTCCTCCTCAATCAACTGCTTGTTATAAAGGTCCGTGTAGTGGCCGTTGAGGGCCAACAATTGTTCGTGAGTGCCCCGCTCCACGATCGCGCCATCGTGCAGCACCACGATCTCATCCGCGTTCTGGATGGTCGAAACCCGGTGCGAGATGAGGATGGTGGTCCGCCCGGCCATCACGCCGGTGAGATGCCGCAGGATTTTCTCCTCGGTGTAAGTATCGACACTGGAGAGCGCGTCATCGAGGATCAGGATGCGCGGATCGCGGATGACCGCCCGCGAAATCGCCGTGCGTTGTTTCTGCCCCCCGGAAAGTGTAAGCCCGCGCTCGCCCACCATGGTGGCAAAGCCCTTGGGGAAACCCTGAATTTCCGGCAGGATGTTGGAAATCTCCGCCGCCTGCTCGACCTCTGCGTCCGACGCCTCCGGCGCGCCAAACTTGACGTTCTCCCGGATGGTCTCGCTGAACAGGAAAGTCTCCTGCGGCACAAATCCAATGTGCTCGCGCAGGGTGTTGAGTGGAATCTGCCGGATCGGAACACCATCAATGAGCAGCGATCCCATCGGAGCATCGTAAAGCCGTGGAATCAGCCCCACCAGCGTGGACTTGCCTGAACCCGTCGCGCCCACGATGGCCACGGTCTTCCCGGCAGGTATTTGCAGGTTCAGGTCCTTCAATACCGGCGTGCCGTTGTAACTGAAGGTGAGGTTTCGAAATTCGATTTCACCCCGCAACGACGTGAGCGGGCGCGCGGGGACGGCGCTATCATCAATGTCCGGCTTGGACTCGAAGATGGTCATCAGGCGCCCCAGCGAGGCTAAGCCGCGCTGCACAAGGTTCGTTACCCAACCTAGCGCCACCATGGGCCAGAACAGGTAAGTGAGGTAGATATTGAAAGCCGCAAAAGTCCCCAGCGTGATCCTGCCCTCGAGCACGTGATGGCCGCCCACCACCATCACCAGCAGGAAAGCAGCGGCAAAGAGCAGCGCCAGGCCGGGCCAGAGGAAACTGGTAATCCAGATTAGTCCCTTGTTTTTCGCCACGAAGTCCAGGTTCATCCCGTCGAACTCCGCCATTTCGGCATCTTCCTGGCAGAAGGCACGGACCACGCGGACTCCCGAAAGGTTCTCGCGCACCTGCTCCGTGAGGTCCGAATAGAGCGCCTGGATCTTCTCGAAGCGTTCGTGAATCAACTGGCCGAAGAACTTGACCCCAATGGAAACCAGCGGCATCGGAATCAGGGAGTACAGGGTGAGACGCCAGTCAAGATGGACCATCAGAGCAACTGTTGCCACGCCCACCACAACCGTGTTCGCCGAATACATGATGCCCGGCCCCACCATGTTGCGCACCGCATTCAAGTCGTTGGTGAGCTTCGACATCAGGTCGCCGGTGCGGTTTTCCGTGTAATAACGCGGCGAGAGGCGCATCAGGTGCGCGAAAAGACTGTTGCGCAAGTCGTATTCGACATCCCTGGATATCCCGATGAGAATCCAGCGCATCCAGAATTGCAGCACGGCTTTGCACACGCCCACCGCCAGGAGTAGCCCCGCCACGCCAAGCAGTTTTCTCGCCGTGCCCCCATGCATCAAGTCGTCAATACCCACCTTGATGATGAGTGGAACGATAACGCCCACCAACTGGGAAACCAGCAAACAGAGAAAGCCCGCCACAAAACGAGCTTTGTAGCGAGCCAGATAAGGTCGGAGTGGGCGGAAAGGGCGCAGCATGAAATCTCTCTTACGGCACAGAGGAACTCACCGGGCCGGCAGCGTGAAAAACTCCCCTAAAGAGCCGCAGAGTTCGTTATCAACCCTGCGCTGATCGCTTCAAGGGGGGAAGCACGTGAGCCCGAACTTTCATTATACGAGACGCAGAAAGAGCGCGGCAAGGGTAGGATTCAGGATTCAGGATTCAGGATTCAGGCGGCGCGCTTGTGGTTTTTCCCTGAATCCTGAATCCTGCTCTTTAGGTTTGCAGCTCTTAGCAGCCGTAGCAGCCTGACCTTTGCCCCGGCAAGCCGTGGGTGCCGCATTGGCCTTTCTAGGGCAGACCGCATTTTGGAGGAGGATAATTCATCCTTTATACTTTACACTTTCCGCGCTTGTCGTCTAACCACTTTCTTTTCAACACATTACCGCTTTCAACGCGTAACTACCTGTGTTTTCTATAACATTCCCGCCTTGTTGTCACGTTTGGGAAGCCAGTCCTTTGTTTTCATAGACATTCACGCCTCGTTCCTTCATTTTTTGATATTACTACAGCTTCTTCTTTCACAGACGCGGACGACATGTTGTCCCTTGCAGTCGTCTGTGCAAAAAGCCCTGCCAACTCCGGCTACTCTCAAACGGATGTTCACCCCTGTTTCGATGCTTAGATCAGGCCACAAGATTAACCGTGTCAACGCGTTACGCGCTGTTCGGTCAGGTTCTTTCTAGTGACTACGCGCGCTCCCAGGTGGGGAAGTGCCCCTGGAAGGTGAATGTCGGCCGCCCGGAGCAACTTCTGCGAAAGATCCCTGGGTGTCGGGATCTGGTTGCAGCGCACCTCTCCCTTCACCAAGATCTGGGTCGCGCACAAGGTAGTCAACTGCGCCAGTCCCTCCTCCACCGTCACATCCAGCTCTGCCCAAGCCTGCCGCAGATGACGCACGATGAGGTAAGCCAGCATCACCACCAGGGCATGCCCCCGAGTACTGCTTTCGTTGCGCACATGCCAGGGTCGCATCTCCAGGTGAACCGTCTTGCTGGTCCGAAAAGCCTGCTCCACCAGCGCCAAGTCTTTATACCTATCATGCAGGGTTTGAGCATCGGCATAGGGTTTCGGCAGATCGCTTTTCACCACATAACAACCGTCCAGTCGGGATTCCTCCGCCAGGGCCTCCCCATCGTCCTCCAAGCCTAACTCGCGACCGGTGGCTTGCACCTTCAGCCAGCCCCCCACCTTGAGCTGCACGATTTTCGCCGCCACTTCCCTCTGGGCGACCTGAACCTTGGCCCGTCGGTGTTCCGCCAGATAGCGGTTCTTTTTCTCCAGCAGCCGGGCCAGCGAGGCGCGCTTCTCCTCTCGATTGTGCTTCAGGTCCTCCACGCGTTGCGGATTGCGCCGCAAGACGTAGCGGACCCCCTCGCTCTCCACCTCGCAAATCCTCTCGTCAAACCACGCCATCTGCACCACGCCCCCCTGAAGCAAGGTCTCAATCTGCGGCTTGGTCAGTGACGTGATGTAGTAGAAGCCTTCCCTCTGGTGCAGTTGCTCGATCTGGGCGCTCTTAATCATGCCTCGATCACCCACCATGGTGACGCGCCGACAGCCGAACGGACCCGCCACTTTGGCGATTTGAGAGGCGAAAGTTTTCAAGTCGCTGGTGTTGCCGGGAAACACTTCCACCGAGACCGGCTCGCCTCCCTCGTCGCACAGCAACCCTACCACCACTTGTTTCTTGCCCTTTTTCCCGTCCCGGTTGTGCCCCCAGTCCCCCAGCGCATTGCACCTCCCCTCCAGATAGCTGCTGGTCACGTCGTACAGAAACAGCTCCGTCGCCTTCTCCTTCTGCTTTTGGCGCAGCTTGAAAAGCCGCTGCTCGATCTCGGCTTGGTGTTCTTCCAGCCAACCCAGATTGTCGTACAGATCGTTTTCGTCGAACCCCTGGGCCAGCCCCAGGACGTCGCAGGCCGCCTGGGTTTGGGCCAAGCGAACCGCCGACAGTCGGGAGCCCTGGTCGAGGGTGCGAGCCATCACCTGCCACAAGGCCAGCTTCCCGGCGCGCTCCGTTCCCAAGGCCTTTTCGATCCCCAAGCGCTTGGCGACCGTATGGACCGTCCAGATGGCACCCAGGCTGAGCCCTTCCTGCAGGCGGAGGGATTCTTCAATCGACCCCAGCTCCGCCAGGTTGTCTTTATGTTCCAGGGCCAGGCGCAAGGCGGCGATCTCCTGGGGCTTACAATGGCTAAGGTTAGCGAGCGTGCGGTTTTTGACCCTATCCCCCTCCCGGTAAGATTCGCGCAACAAGGTGCAGATATAGGGCTGGCCTGACTTGGACGGGGCGGCAGTCTGAGTGATATACATAGTGACTACAAACCTAAAGCCGTTAATTCGCAATGTCAACCATATTCTTACATAATCCACAAGATATTAGTAACTACACGCGAAGGCCAAAAAAGAGCTAACTCCTCTGCATGCACAAGTTAACCTAAACACGTGGGTGAACATCCGATCTAGGATTCAGGATTTAGGATTCAGCGACAAAATGTAAGAATGAGCTGGTATGCCGGCAGCGGTGAACTTCATCTCGCTGTCGGCGCCGGCGTATCCAATGAGCATGACTTTATTCAGCATATGGGTATAATTGCCTCCTTTGTATAAGTGAGTAAGAACCGATCGGCAGGGCTCTGATCACGCCTATGCCTCATCGAAGCGGAATTTGCGGCTTACTCGATCACCGGCCAGCACATCCATCTGAGCGGCAACGTCGGCCATGCCTTCCCGCACAAAGGCGCGAACGAGAGGCATGTTTCGCAGGGCATCCGTGCTAACGCCCTCCAGCAGGGCGCGCGCCTTCTCTACCTGCTCCCTCAATTCCTGGTCGTCCACCACGTTGCGCAAGTCAAACGTCCCCAGGAAGTCGCGGAGTTTCTGCAAGGTTGATTCCCGCAGACGCTGTGGTTTGCCGTCCGGCTGATCCCCCAGCCGGTCGCGTAGGTGGCTCACCAGTTCCAGGAGCGAGGCCCGCATCACCTGCTGGATCTCGGTACAGGCTTCCGACATCGCCACCACGGCCTTTTCCCGTTCCTCTTCGAAGAATCGGGCTGAGATCTCTCGGAGTTGTTCGGGCACGCCATAGCTGACGTATTGCCAACTGAAGGTGAAGTGGGAGCGCACCTCGTCTACGGGTGGGTAGTCAGCCGGATTATAGAGTGTGCGCAGTCGCCCAGCGGCTTCTTGGCAGAGGCGCGGCTAGGCAGCGAGGAATACCTCCACTAACACGCTGCGCTTCTCGCTGAACTCACGCAGCTTTTCATCCACCGTCTCCACCAAACCGAGCGGCAAGAGGTGAATGCCGACCTGAAAGGGCAAGCACATGTCGTAGAGGAAATGACGGATGTCGCCATCGAGGGTGCGGATGGCTTGCAACTCCGGCGAGTCGAGCAGAGTCTTCGAGACGCGAATTAACGCCTTGTCGGCATCGACTTCAACCCGGGACGAGCTGACCTTTCGACTGTTGCCCAGCAAGCCGAGATGAAGTTTGATGAAGACGGTTTGCTTGGCAAGCTCATTGTCTGAGCTTTGAATATTCAAGATTGGCACTGCTGTTGCCGTTGCCATTTCATCCTCCTTCTTGGGGTTGGAACTCTTAAAGTCTTAATGTGGAAGATCCGCAAGTGGTCGCTCACCAGCTTGCGGCAGCGGCTGGTGAAGACGGGCGACAGGCTGGTGAAACATGCCCGCTACTGCCGGCAGAGAGCCATCTGACGCGGCGGTGTCTGAAAAACTGATGGAGCAGCCGACGACTGCGGGCGTTCAGGACTCGAGGAAGGCAGAATAGAGCCGTTCGGACAATCTCGAAGAGGGAAAATGCACCGAAAGGACTCGGTTGGAGACAACCGGGTGTATACTTTCCGGTGCCGGAACGCCAAAAAGCGAATTCCGGTTGAATACATACCTTACTATGGGGGTGTTTCAATGGGAGCAAACGTATGCCCTCACTGTGGAAAAGCAGTTATGCCGTACAGACGCTTTCTGCGTGAAGCAGAACCATATAAGGTTTCAGCCTGCGGAAGCTGTGGCGCAAACTTGCGCCGCAGCCCAAGGGTGTACCTTTTTCTTCTAATTATGGTCATAGTGTTCTGCGTAAGTGGTTTTCCGCTCTCCATCATGCTTGCCAAAGCGCGAATCTCCTTCTGGATTATTGGAGCATTACTTATTGTGCTTATGGCGGGCTGGACTCTGCTCACCAATTTCTTGGCGTGGCGCTTGATCGGCTGGGTTCCTGAAACTCCAACCAAGAGTTAATCGCGGCTTAAACTCTTAATACGGCACCCTGGCTTGCCAGGAGCCTTGTGTCAGTATTCGTTGTGGAAGATCCACTTGCGATCCGGGCATAGTCTGGCAAGGGGTGTTCAGGCCTCGGCTTTCGAGGGTGGCATGACGGTGAGCGGCCCATCCAGATCCCGCATGACGCGTCGTCCGGGATGCGGGCGAGGTCTCCTGGTACTGGTAAACGCCCGGTGTCGAGGCGCTGATAAACTTCCCTGACGCCATCTGGCGCAGTGCCTTGATCTGCTCAGCCGCGGAACGTGAAACCGGCACGATATAGCGTGAGGCCTGCATCAGAGTGATTCCCAGGCGGTGCGCCTTCCGGCAGCACTCTTTGATTTCCGCACCGGTCCAGCCTTCGTCATTCGGTAGCTCGCCGGACACGTTGTATTTCTTGAGATAGATTCCCCAGATCGTCTCACGCTCCTCGTCCGAGGGCAGGTCAAAGAAGAACGTGCCCAGCGTGAAGCGCCTGCGCAGTTCGGGTGGCAAGCTCGCGATGGAATTGCAAGTCGCAATGAACAGCATCCGCCCTTGCGAGACTGCGTCAATGATTTGGAGCGCCGTACGCAGCCGTTCGGTCGAAGCCCCCACCAGAGAACTCTCCATGGCCGGCAAGTCGAAAGCAATCGTGGGGATGCCCGCCGTGCCGCCCGTGGCCTTCGCTGCCGCACTCTTGGCGGCGCCGGGTGGACCAATGAACACGGCTCCGTCCGCCTCGCGGTCCTGCATGTACGTCAGGATGGTCCCCGTCATCTCCGTCTTTACACCAGAGAGGTCGGTGCCGGTTCCTGCAAACGCCTTCTCAATCTCATCAATGAAGACGACAACGCGTGGAGGATCGACACCTCGAAGCACTGCCCGCAGGAAGCTCTTGACGTTCTCAACCCCGCCAATGTCCTCAAAGGTCTCACCGCCTCGCCACACCGAGAGGCCCGGCGTCTGCTCAATGATCTGGCGCTTGCGCTCCCACAGGTCCTCCGTGTCGAGTTGACGCTTGACCAACGAGATCGCCAGTGCCTGTTCTGCCGGGAAGGCAACCAGCCCGACGAGGGCATCTACGGCCTTGTCGATCACTGAGCGCTCAGGCGCATCCAGCTTGGCCGCATTGAAGGTCTCCCGAACAATCTGCTCCAGGTGAGTGGTGGACGGCAGAGGCTCGTCAAGGAGGAGAACATCCTGACCCAGTTCCTGCGGCAAGGTCGCGCCAGGCGCTGCCAGTAATACCAGCATCCTGCCAGTAGTCTTGAATGAATCTCGCAGGTCCCAAATCCCTTGCATCACTCCGGGGTCATTCCAGAAGCGGTGAGCGTTTGAGTAGAGCAGGAGGCCGTCCTCGCCAAGCTGCTGCGCTAAAAACAGGGCATCGACCGGCCCAATGGTCGCAGCCTGACGTTCGCCCAGCATACGCGCTAGTTCCTCGCCGCTGTCTCTGCCGATCGCATAGAGGCCACGGACCACATCCCACCCGAGCAGCGGTGGAAGCTCCCGGCCTTGCTTGAGAGTCTCGATGATGAAATGCGCTGTGCTTGCTGGATCGGCAGTGCGTACCGCGACAAGCGGAGTTGATACACAGCGCGCGGCATGGAATGCCGACGTAAACTCCTCCATAGATCGAATCATGTAAGGTGCTCCTTTCGAGAAAGGACTTTTGAGGGGGAAAGCTAACGAGGAAAACTGAAGGTGGTTCCTACCAGGGCAACCCCAGAGTGGGGAATCCCGTGACTTCTGCTCGACCGCCTTCCTCGATGTTGACTTCGGTCAACTGCTCGTTGAAATCGGCAGGAGTGTAGCGGTGACTGAATAGCCGCAGGACCTGATTGCGACTTGTGCGCAGCGGCAGAGTGCTTGGCTGAGCCTGATTGAAACGCCCGAGGACGGCGAAGTCGAGGTACGCCTGGATCGTCCGCCATATTCGGCCACGAACCCGTTCGGAATAGTCGCAACCCCACGTCCAATACTGCCCCAGGTCGAGTTCGTATTCCGCATAGCCGCTGAACATGCCGAAGCTTAGCTCTGGAGCTTGCCGGCGCAAGTCGTGAATCAATCGCAGCAAACTGTCCGCTTGTTGCATGGGCTCGCCACCTGAGAAGGTGACGCCTTCTAAGTCATGCTGTGCCTGTGCCCGCAGCACGTCCTGAACTACGACATCAACCGTGACTTCCGCGCCGCGAAAGGGATGTGTCTCGGGGTTCCAGCACCCAGGACAGCCAAGGGTGCATCCCTGGAAGAACACCACGGCGCGCAGGCTTGGTCCATTAGCACGGCTGGCGGGAATCAACGCATGAAGCAGCATGGCAGGCCTCCTTCAGCGCTGGCTCTTCTCTTGCTGGATCACGTGGCCGGTGTAATAGGAAGGCTTCTTCCGCTCCACCTTCACACTGTCTCCGCCACGGAAGTCGTCAAAGACCTTCTCACAGCCGTGCCCTGCAAAGCCCTCCAGATCGAGGGTGGAATTTCCTCGCTCGTCAATGGTGACCGTAATGGTTTTCTCTTGCATCGTGGCCTACCTCCGCGCGACAAATTGGAGTCGCACCTGCTGTCCTTCCGAGGTCTCGATCACTTCCCGGCCCTTCAGGGTGTAACCCTTGGCCCGCGCCATGGCCAAGGTCTGCTTCTCTTTGTAGAGCTGCTGAACGCGACCAAGCCATCTGGTTCCGTAGCCGTGGTATCCGTCCAGTTCATCCGCTATTAAGGTGAACTGACCATCCGGCTGACGTGCGAATCCGATATCACCATAGGCCCCGCGCAGGTGCTGGCGCCGGATAACAATGTTTGCGACCCTTGCCTCCTGCTCCGAGTAGTACGAGTTCAGTTGTGCGCCCTGGGGGTGGACCTCAACCTCGTAGCCCATCTCCTTCAGAGCCTCCACGAGGTATTTCTCCTCGCGCAAGACCGTCTGATTGACACTGTATTTCGACATTCGATGCCTCCTTTTGCTGCCCATGTGAGTCATGTTGGAGTGCTCGCGGGCAGCCCAGCGCCGCCCGAATCATGTCTCTCGTGCAGCCGGCCCAACAGATGTACTTGCGAGGGTCCTCGATCGAGATTGAGAGGTTATCTCCGCTACGGTCGTGCCCCTCTTCCGCGCAGGATGGGCACCGGGTCACATTGTTGTGCCCCACTGTGCGGAGCTTGGTGTTGATGTGGTCGAGGATCCGGAATTCTGGCCCACACACGTGCCTCCTCATCTCCGGTTCAGCCTTCGGATCTGGCGGCAGGAGCTGAGGAGGGATGGCCTTCCCGGCAATCAATCGGGCAAGCTGGTCACCGGTCATCTTGGGAAGCGAATTCAGGTAGCACATCTGCTTCTCAAGATCTTCATCGGCACCGTCAAACCAGAAGCGCTGAGCTGCGCCCCGGTGAATGCCCAACGGTCCACGGATAGCATTGCCGTACCTGCCGGGCTTCAAGGCATCGTGCTTGGGGAAGACCTCGATTCCTTCCCGCTGTCTGCCTCCCTTGAACGGGATACCCAACCGCAGGGCAAGGCCACAAACATAGATCCGGCAGTCCCGCGCTGGGAGCGGCTCCGCCAGGAATATCCAGAGATGTCCGCCCCGGTGACTCTTCTCAAGAGCCGACTCCACCCCATCCTGCCTGAGGTGGAAGCTGAGCTTGAGGAGATCCATGAGCGCATCCTCATAGTCCGCGTCGATGGCCACCCACTTCGAGCACTGGGTGGCGGGGTTGATGGCGTAGAGGCCGATGGTGATTTCGCCTTCGAGGTGGCAGCGGATTGTGTCCAGGGTCAGGCTGAGCCCCTGGCCGGTTTTCTTGTTGGTGGGCCGGTAGTAGTAATGCCGGGCACCTTCTGGGTGCGGCCGGTTGGACTGGAGGGTGTAAGCCCGGCGGTTGACGAAGAGGCGGAAGTAATCCGCCACCGCACTGGCGGGCGCTTTGAGACGAAGCATCCGCATTCTCTCCTCCCTGAAGTCAGGTGGATGGCTCCGCTACTTCATGTTGGTGGTGAAATGATGAGGGCTCTCTGTCGCACGAACCGGCTGGTTGTTGTCGGGTCTATTGGGGTCGCCTCCGAAAAAGGCTTTGAACCGAAGCCTGGCTGGAGCGTTGCGCCCTGAGGGGGCGAGGTGTACATTATCGGTGCGCTGAGAAGCGAAGACGAAGACTTCAGGTTAAGCTTGCGACTGAGGTTGCGCGCTTTGTAGGTGAAAATTGGCCCGGCTCGTCGAGGGCTGAAGGCATCTTGCTTCTACGGAGGTTCCATGACTCGATCCCCACTGCGGCTTGGCTTGCTCGTGTTCGCCACCTTGCTTCTTGCACAGACTCAACCCCCATCCACCACTGGCGGTGAAACCCTCCAGATTTCGCCGTCGGGGAGCGCGACGGCAAAGGTCGAGAAGCATCCGCTCCAATCCCTGCCCTACACGCCCAGCCTCGATCTCAACTCGATGGACAGGACCGCCGACCCTTGCGGCGACTTCTACCAGTACGTCTGCGGCAGTTGGATGAAGAACAACCCCATCCCGTCCGACCAGGCGAGCTGGAGCGTGTACGCCAAACTCGCCGACGAGAACCAGCAGTTCCTGTGGGGCCTTCTGGAGGAGGTGTCCGACCCGGGTCGCGCCCGCAATGCCTCCGAGCGGAAGATCGGTGACTATTTCCAGGCGTGTATGGATGAGCCTGCCATCGAGAAGCTCGGCGCTGCTCCCCTGCAAGCGGGCCTGGGAGAGATTGCCGCGCTGAAGTCGAAGGCAGAGCTGGGGAAGTACCTCGGCCAGGAGCATCTGGCCCTGCGAGGCAGTGGGATGCTATTCGGTTTCGGCTCCAATCAGGACTTCGCGGACGCAACGCAGGTGATTGCCTTCGCCGTTGCGGGCGGCCTCGGCCTTCCGGACCGCGATTACTACACTAAGACCGATCCCAAGTCGCAGCAGATTCGCGACCAGTACGTAGCCCACATGCAGAAGATGTACGTGTTGATGGGCGACCCGGTCAGCACGGCTGCCGGGGAAGCCAAAGCCGTCATGTCAATGGAAACGGCGCTGGCCCAGAAGTCCCTGACGCGGGTTCAGAAGCGCGAGCCCCACAACCTTTTCCACAAAATGGATCGGGTCCAGTTGAAAGCTCTCACGCCGGACTTCGATTGGGATATATACCTGGACGCACAAGGCTTTGCGGGCCTGCAGACCTTCAACGTCACCGAACCGGAGTTCTATCAGGAAGTGGACCGGCTGATCCAGAGCGAAAGCCTCGACGATTGGAAGACTTATCTGCGCTGGCATCTGGTGCACGCCTGGGCTCCTTATCTCTCGATGAACTTTCAACAGGAAAACTTTGATTTCTACAGCCACACACTGCGTGGCGTGACGGCGATGGAGCCGCGGTGGAAGCGGTGCGTACGGTGGGTCGATCGCGATTTGGGTGAGGCGCTGGGGCAGGTGTTCGTGGCCAAGACCTTCGGCCCCGACGTCAAAGCCCGCACCGTGAAGATGACCCGCGAGATCGAGGCGGCCATGGAGGACGACCTGAAAGACTTGCCGTGGATGGGTCCGGAAACCAAACAGCAGGCGCTCGACAAGCTGCACTCCATCGTCAACAAGATCGGCTATCCCGACAAGTGGCGCGATTACAGCTCGCTCGAGATCGTGCGCGGCGATTTCGCAGGCAACGTGCGCCGCAGCGCCATCTTCGAGTCGAAGCGGGAACTGGCGAAAATCGGGAAACCCGTCGATCGCGGCGAGTGGGGAATGACTCCGCCCACGGTAAACGCTTATTACGATTCGCAGATGAACGACATCAATTTCCCCGCCGGCGTTCTGCAACCGCCCCTCTTCGATCCCAAGATGGATGACGCTCCCAACTATGGCAACACCGGAGGGACGATCGGGCACGAGTTAACCCATGGCTTCGATGACGAGGGACGCCAGTTCGATGCCAAAGGCAACCTGCGGGAGTCGCGGTGGCGATCGAGACCGCGCAAATTTTGAAGCAGCTAAACCTGCAACCGGAGCGTACGATTCGGGTGGTTGCTTGGATGGCAGAGGAGATCGGAATCTTCGGAGGCAAGGCCTATGCGAAACAGCATGCGGCGGAGATGGGCAATCATTTCGCGGCCATTGAGACGGATCTCGGCGCGGGCCATCCGCTCGGCATCAATGTGTGTTGCGATGGGGCATCGTTGAAGATTCTGCAGCCGATAGCCAATGTGCTCGAAACTTCCGGCGCCGGTGTTTTGCGCTCCTCGGAGGAAACTGGCGCAGACATTATCCCCCTGAAGGTTGCAGGAGTGCCGACCTTCAGTCCGATACAGGACTTGCGAAAGTATTTCGACTACCACCACACCGCCGCTGACACGCTGGACAAAATCGATCCGCACGAATTACAGGAAAATGCAGCGGTCGTTGACGTGCTGGCCCACGCGCTGGCCACGATGCAGGCGGAATTGCCTCGCGAGCCACAATCGGTGCCAGACTGGCTGAAGTAAGGACAGAGGATCGGGATGGCTGAGGCATTTCCGGCAGGCATCGAGAAGCTACATCAAGACGATGTTGCTGCCACTCTGACGCGCGACTTGGAAGCGCTGGCAGCACTATGAACCTGGGGTGGGACGGATGACGCCACTGAACGATGCCTTAAGGCGGGTACCCTGGCTGTGATGGAGGCTATTGAAGAAGAGGGGAGATATCCCATCCGGACTGGGTGTCCGAGGTAGCCGCACGATCGGCCATTCCCTGCAGACTCGTTCTAATCAGGAGGATCGTCATGCAAGTTGGAAGCAGTGCACGAATTCGAGAGTCCGCTCTCATGTTGGCAGTACTTTCCATAGTCGCACCTTGCTTGTCGGGCGCAGACCAGCAATCGGTAACGATTCAGAACCGCCAGTTGTCAGTCACTGTCGGCCACTCGCCAGGCACTTACGAAATCCTGGGGGTAGCATCGGATCGCCCGGTTCTCCAATCCGGAGTGGCGGCAGAAGTTGATCATCACTGGTTGAGATCTGGCAGTTTCCCTCATTCTAAAACCGTGCAGTCAACCTTCACGGACGGCCTTGGAAAGGGCCAGATCCTGACGACGACATACTGGGGACTGGCTGATGCCCCCTCGCTCCTTTGTATTCTGCGTCTGTACGATGACCGACCCTATGGCGATGCAGAAGTCAGAGTCCGAAACTCCACACACAAGGTCGTGACGGTGCAGGCGATTCGCAGTGTCGAAGCGATCGGCTCGCCCCGCCTTGATCTCGGAGGTCGCGAGGGCGCCGAGCGGGTGCTTTCCGACAGTTTCAGCGAGGACCGTCCGTTCCTCCACATCTACCCACTGGGGAACGCGCCGGGTTGGCTGAGTTGGGACACCGTCGATAAGGGTTCCAGCAATGGCCATTTCGCCGTCGGCAGCCAACTGGTTTATAACGTGGAAAGCGGACGAAGCCTGTTTCTCGGGGCGCTCACCTCGCACCGTTGGCTGACCCTGTTGCGCTTGGGCGTTGACAAGTCTGCCTCCACTGGATTTCGGGTGGATTCCTACACCGTCGATGCCACGGGCACAACCGAAGTTGCAAAGAAGGGAGTGCTTGAAAAAGTGCCCCCTCAGAACCAGGTCGAACTAAGCCTTTCGGTGCCGCCAGGACAGGAACTCGCCTCCGAGCGGCTTCTGTTTAGCACGGGATCCGACTACCACCAACAGTTACAGGGATATGGAGAAGCCGTCAAACTCCTCAATCACGCGCGGGTTACGTCAGAAGCTCCGGCCGGCTGGTGGAGCTGGATTCCCTACTACGCCGGCATTACCGGGGGCCTTACGTTAACCAATTCCGAGTGGCTCGCCGAGCACCTCGCGAAATACGGCTACCAGTTCGTCTTGATTGACGAGGGATACCAATACGCCCGGGGGGAGTATGCGACGCCCAATGCCGCTCAGTTCCCCGGCGGGATGCTCGCCTTGTCACGCCGGATCTGCGATCTTGGCCTGAGGTTCGGAGTCTGGACGGCACCCTTCGAAGTTTCGGGGCGCGCCTGGGTTTATCAACACCACAAAGAGTGGCTTGTGCGCAACGCCGCTGGGGAGCCTATCCAAATTGTGCAGCCGTCCGTGGAACCTCTTTATGTTTTGGATACGACCCACCCTGGCGCGCAGGAATACTTGCGCCAGACCTACCGGACCATGGTACGGGAATGGGGCGTTCGGTACATCAAACTCGATTTTATGGATGACTCAGCGATTGAGGGCTTCCATTATCGAGCCGGCACGACGGCGCTCCAGGCTCAGCGAATAGGCTTGGAGGTGATTCGCAGCGCTGTGGGCGACGATGTCCTGCTTGACAAGGATGGGAGTCCCATGTTGAATCCGGTCGGAGTTGTCGATGAGGGGAGAATTGCCCAAGATACTGCCCAGTCATTTGAAACCAGCAAGTCTGCCGCTACGGCGATTGCCGCACGTTACTACATGCACCGCAATTTCTTCGTGTCGGATCCCGATGCCTTTTCCGTCTCAAGCCGATCTCCCCTCCGCACCCCGGGCGACTCGACTCCCCCGTTGAATTTGGAGGAAGCGGAGGTGGCCATTGTGCTGGCGGCGGTTTCCGGGAGTATGTTTGAGATCGGCGACGATCTGACGCTCCTGGGAAATGAACCGGAGCGGCTGGCGTTGGTCGAGAACCAGCAGCTACTGCAGATGGTCAAGCTGAGCCGTGCCGCGGTACCAGTAGATTTGATGAATTATGCGGAGCAAGATGAACAGCCCGGCGTGTTCCTACTGCACGAAGATGTACGGCAAACCATGCTCGCGGTCTTCAACTGGACTGAAGCCACGCGCTCGCATTCCATCCCTTGGAGCGATCTTGGGCTATCTGCGGGCCATCGTTTCGAAGTCTCGGATGTTTTGCGCCCAGGCGCGCCTGTGGCAGTCTCAGATACGTGTGTAGGATTGCGGGACCAAGCCCCTCATTCGGTCCGGCTCCTCAAGATCGTGGATACGGCTATACCAGCCGCACATCCGTCCCTCACGATTAACGCTCCATCTTCCGTCCAGGTGGCACAGCCTGTGGCGGCTTCCATTACGTATGACCCCAAGGGTGTCCCGGCGCTCTCTTATCATTGGGATTTCGGCGACGGCACGTCCGACGACGGACCACGTGTGAAGCACACCTACACGAGATCCGGAACGTACTCAATACGGGTAAGCGCCGAAGGGGTAGACGGCCTTCCGGTACACGAGACTGTTTCCATCCGCGTGAGCGGAGTGGTCGATCCGGAATTCCACTTCGATAGAAACCGGCGCTACGTTGATTCTGCAGGTTCGCAAGCCGCAGAAGGACGGCGCGATTGATGCTCACTAATTCGTGCCTATGGTCCATACGATTTGGGAGCAGGCTGCGGACGTGGGGCCCGAGGAGGAAGACATGAAGAGTATCTACTTGGCAATCGCTGGCATGCTTCTTATTCTCCCAGCAGTCAGGGCGGAATTGGGAGGCCCGATCACGCTGAGCGGTAACGGTTGGACAGTGACGGCCGATTCCAAACAGGAAGTGCTGAGCGTTGGCCACGAAGGTTTGGGCGTGGTGTTGCAGAAAGTCCGGCTGAACTTAAGAGGCGAGCACGGCCTCGAAAGGCTGAAGGGTTGGTCGGTTGAAACCAAAGGGGAGAAAGGACTTAGCATTCGAACTTCCGAACCCCGCACCCTATGGCACTTCGAACTCAGCGCCGAAACGCTCCAGATCTCTGCCACTTCTGCGGAAGGTGTGCTGACGGCAGAGGCGCCGGCCTCCGACAGCCGCATTGTGGCCCGGTTGCTGGATCCCCAAGGCACACTGGTGAATTGGATGATGACGCCCGAAACTAAAGGGGGCTACGGCGGAACTGAGGCGAGTAACCCTTCCTTTCTTCCCAGGCACAACCCGGACGTCATGTACTTCGCGTTGGGGCAGGTGGCGGGTTCCAATTTGCACAGTCTCTTTGATCGTGAGGCAGACACCATCATCGACTTCTCCGACGACACGAGAATGCAACGCTCTCCGAACGAACCCAACCTGCTCAACGTCACTATTCCTTTGCCGGGAAATGCGCTGGTGCGATTCATCCCCGACTATTTCACGAAGGTCCTGGGCGCACCCTATTATGTCCCCTTTGACGACAGCTATTTCCGTCGCGCACCTATGGTCTGGGACAGTTGGAGCAGTTACTACGATCAGGTGCGGGAGGAGGACATCGTCCGCAACACGGACTGGATTGCCGCGAACCTGAAAGCCTACGGATACCAGTACGTTCAGGTTGACGACGGTTACGACCGCGGACCACAGGGTGAGCATTACTGGATTGAGAAGTGGGACCAGCGAAAATTCCCGCACGGGCCGAAGTGGCTGACAGACTACATCAAGTCCAAAGGGTTGCAGGCTGGAGTTTGGCTTGTTCCGAACGCTTACGCGGGCGCCGTGGAGCAGCATCCCGATTGGTATCTGCGCTACAAGAAGGACGGAAAAATCATACTGGACTATGACGCACCCGCTCTGGATTCCACCAACCCTGAGGTGCTCGACTTTCTCAAGCGGGAGTTCACCATCCTCGACGACTGGGGGTTCGACTACTACAAGTTCGACGGCGAGCATGACTTCCTGAAGTATGTTCCGGGCGTGGACCTCGACAGAATCGCGGATAAGTCCGTCGATCCAATTGTCGCTTACCGGAATCGTCTGAAGGTCATACGGGATACGCTAGGTCCACACCGGTTCATCGAAGGCTGCCCGGCCGGAACGCCGCTCGATGGAATCGGATACTTCAACTCCTACTACACGGGCGAGGATCCTTACAACAGTTGGCTGGGAATGTATGTGATCTTCAGCTCGATCAACGCCAACGCGTTCTTGAATCACTTGGCGGTTTACGTGATGCCGGGCGAAATGGATGTGGAAGCGCCGATGAGTGTGGCGGAGGCCCTGAAGCGGCGGCCCGCACACGTGGTTGAGACCGCCCGCACGCGCGAGGATTCCCTGCAAGGATTTGGCACCACGCAGGCCGAAGCGCGTACTGTGCTCAGTTATGTCGCGTTAAGCGGAGTGGTCTATTCTTTGGGCAGTCTCGTGGCCGAACTACCGCCGGAGCGCGTCAAGCTCCTGAAGATGACATTGCCGACCATGCCCATCCTTCCCGTCGACCTCTTCAGCCGTGGGACCGACATGCCCATGTGGGACATCTTCAAACACACCACGCCGGACGAGTACATTCACAACTATCCGGAGATCCTGGATCTGAAAGTGAATGCTCCCTCCGGCGTTTATGACGTTGCAGGTCTCACCAATTGGCGGAGTTGGCCCACGCAACGAACGCTCTCGTTCACCGACAAGCTAGGCTTGAATCCCGAGGGCTCTTACATCGTTTTTGACTTCTGGGGGCAGAAGGTGCTGGGCGTGTTTAAAGGCCGGATGGATGTCACGATTGACCCGCATGACACCCGGGTGTTGCTCATCCATCCGCTGCTAAACCGGCCGCAGCTCGTAGGAACGTCCCGGCATATCTCCGGTGCCTACTCGATTGAGGACTTGGCGTGGGACGGCTCGAAACACCTCCTGCGCGGCACGTCGGTTTCTGTGCCCGGTGATGACTACACGCTTTGGTTTTACGTTCCGGCCGGTGTGACCGTCTCGCGAGTGAGTGCCCGATCGAAAGGGGACACCGCCGTCCCCGTCCAACACGATTTGAAAGTCAATTCGCTGAAGGTCACGTTCCCAGGACAGCAGGCCGCTGTGGATTGGGCAGTGGAGTTTGCCGGGAACTTCTCCCAGTGAGGACGACCTGCATGTTGGACCTGCCGATCCCCAAGCAAAAAGGGCGCTGCATGGTGAAGGCATCCTTGTATCGCTCCGCCGAGGCGGCGGAATTGGTCAGCAACCGAATATCCACGATCCCGTAAGACTCTGATTCGTGCTCAACGGATTCACACATGAAAAACCTAAGAATGAAGCGAGCTTGGCTTTTGCCTGCATTTGCCATCGCCGTTGTTCTAGTTGTTGTCTGGTTGCACCCCCCTTTATCGTCCTCAGAGATGGCGATGGGACCCGGTGGCGTTGCTCCCGCGGGCATCCCCGTATGGTCAAAATATTCGACCGGACGATTCAGCGCCAGATCACATATGATGTACGGTCACCATGCAAAACAAAAAATGGGCACGGTTGTTGGCCTATGTAACGGGTCTGGTAAACCAGCAGTTGCTGCTGCAAAACGAATACCTGGCGGCCGAGAACCGGATCTTGCGATCACACCTTCCCGTCCGTCTGCGGCTGTCCGATCCGGAGAGATCCACCCTGGCTGAAATGGGCAAGAGACTCGGCCGTAGGGGACTGGAGCAGGTGGCCGGTGCCGGCAAGCCCGACACGATCCTGGCGTGGTACCGCCGCCTGATCGCCCGCAAGTTCGACGGATCCCAGCGCTGATCCTATCCGGGCCGACCGCCCCTCGATGGTAAAACCGAAGCCCTGATCGTACGTATGGCCAGAGAGAACTCCGGCTGGGGATACGATCGGATCGTGGGAGCCTTAGCCAACCTCGGCCACGGGCTGTCGGATCAGACGGTGGCGAACGTTGTGTCTCGCCACATTCCAATCTGCATAATAGAATGTCCATAGTCGGCGAGATTTACCAGCTGGAATGAGGCTTGGTTCTGGCGGTGAAGTGTTTCCTGGCAGTGTCGTCCTCGCGATTCGATGGGAACGCGTGACACTTCTCCCCTGAGCAGCGCCAGGGTCCCGAGGTCTTTTCGTGTTGCCGTTTACGCCGCACGGTCGTACCGGTGGTGCAGGCCGCCGAGTCGCGCGTGAGAAATAACACGACCGCGAGCTGCCGAACGAATTCTGCAACCTGGCGTCTCCTTGCTCAACCCGAGGTGGGTGCGATCGTCGTGGTAATAGCGAAGGTAATCGCCAAGAAGTCGCTTCAGATGGGCTTCATTCAGAGCCATGACGTGGTCGAGTAGATCACGCCGACAGCTTCCAACCCAGCGCTCGGCCACCCCGTTTTGCCAAGGGCTGCGGATCGAGGTTTGCACGCACTCCATGTGCATGGATCGAATGGCAGCGGGAACTTCCAGCCCGTACTTCTGGTCGTGATCAAAGAGGAGGAATCGGGGAGCGGACTGATAAGGGAAAGCCGCTCGTAACTGCTGAACGATCCAACTACTCGTGGGATGCCGGGTGATATTGAAGTGGACGATGCGCCGACGGTCGTGGCGGATGACGAAGAAGCAGTACAGGAGGTTGAAGGTGAGGGTGGGAACGGTGAAGAAGTCCATGGCCGCGATGGCTTCGCGATGATTATGAAGAAAGGCCCGCCAACGCTGGGCGGGTTCAGGATTTCTGGGGGCGCGTCGCATCCAGCGGGAGGTGCTTCGTTCGGAAACCTCAAAACCCAGCATGCGGAGTTCGCCATGAATGCGTGGAGCACCGCAGGTGGCGTTCTCGGCCACCATCTGGAAAATCAAATCCCGAACTTCTCTCGGAATCTTCTTGCCGGCTGCTCGCCTGCGCACTTTGCAGAGCAGGGCCCAATACAGGCGGAATCCAGCGCGGTGCCAGCGGGGCACAGTGTCAGGAGCGACTAGATAGAGGCACTTCTTCCAGTCGGACCAGAGTTGACGAAGGACGACCCAAAACAGCTTGTCAAGCAGACCCAGTCTGGGTTTAGGATGCCTGCGTTTCAGGACGACGAGCTGCTGGCGAAGAGCGAGGTTCTCCAACATTAGGTTTTGGCGCGTACGAAAGAAGCGGAGGGCGGCTCCGAACCAGATCCGGAAAAGGTCGAGCATAGTGGCATAGTTATACCAGATCGTTTTCTCATCCGGGCTTTCATGTCATTGATTTCACAATCGGATGGAATAGTGGCGAGGGACAAGGGACGAACCGCGGAACTTGTACCGCAAGTACACGCTACACGCTTAGGCCTGGATGGGGTAGGTGCCGTGCTCTTCGATGGCCTCCATAATCGCCAGGGTGCCTGCCTTGAAGCTCTGTTCGGTGGCGTCGTCGGTGGCGCCCCAGGTTCCCATTTCGGTGAAGCTCAAGACCAGCCGGTCTCCCGGCGCGCTGCTCTTCAAAAGGTCGATGGTGTACTGTTTCGTCGCTTCGACGCCTGACCAGAAGATCGACTCCGGAAAGTTGACCCAGATGATGATCTTTCCCCAAGCCTCCCGGGCTTCCTTTAGAGACAGGTCGGAAACGGGGGGCGGGGTGAAAGCCTCAACTACATCGATGCCGGTTTCGGCAATCACCTCTTTGTAACCCTCAAAGCCGCGAGTAACGTCGCAGTGTAAGGCGAGGATCTTCCCCTGGCGTTGAAGATAAGGCACCCATTTCTTGTAGAACGGCAGTTCGTACTTGCGGAACTCCTCGGGGCCCCAGAGCCCCTCGATCCATCCGAATCCCAGGAACTCCGCGGGAGAATCGGCGACCAGTTTCAGGCGTCGCTCGTCACGACGGATCTGTGCCTCTACCAGCTTCGAGAAATGATCGGGATGGTCATGCTGGTGATAGACCCAAGCGTCGAGGCCATAAAGCTCTCCGAAATAGCGCCGGGTGGCGCCATAGGGAGTCACTTCAAAGTCCAGCCCCCAATCCCGGAAGATACCGTCCCGGCCGATATCACGGACCATGTTGTAGTACACGCTGTTGTCGGTGCTGAAGGTCGTGTCCTCGAGCATGAAGATGACCGGGTCGTAGTCGTCCAGGCTCTTGATCAGACCCTCCGTCTCGACCGTGAGATTGTCGGCAATTCTTCCCGCGTGCATCTTGGCCAGGATCGTCCAACCTGCCCAGCAGGCCACACACAGAATGGAGTACCAGAACCATTTCGATTGCATTGCACCCCGCGCCATATCAGCAGCCCCTCCCGCTTCAACCGGAATTTCCATTGTCGACCTCCGGCCCGAGCGATAACATACACCTGACCGCCGCTGAACGCAATTTTCCGTATCGCGCCATCTAAAATGTAACCGTGGGGGGAGTGATCGCGCCATTTAGGATGTAACCCGAGTCGGCGAGAAGGATGAGGAGGGTTACGGTGAGTCACAAGGCGCGATGGGAGTATTTTCGGGCGATCTATGGGCGCTATCAGAAGGGCGATCGGAAAGCGCGGCAGGCGATTTTGAACGAGTTCTGTTTGAACACAAGGTATCACCGCAAGTACGCCATTCGGCTGTTGAACGGGGCGAGCCCGGGCGGGCGAGCCCACCCCCCCCCAGCGTTCGGCGCAAGCGCGCTCTGAGCTACGGGCCCCATACGCTGGCGGTTTTGACGAAGGTTTTCGTCAAATTTGCGATTGCTGAAACTCTAGGCACTGCGTACAATGAAACATGCCGATTCCCACTCTGGCAAATCGCCCAAAGGCTGGCTGGGCGGTCCTCCTTTACGGCCCGCCGCCTGAGATCCAGCTTCTCGCAGGTGAACTCGACGACAGCGGTCTTGAAATCGTCCGGATAGGCGATCATTTCTTTTTGCAAGCACCTGAAGTTTTTGACCCCCTCTCCTGGCCTGAGGAAGTAGCTTGGGCGGCGGCGGCTGTCTTACAACAACTGAACACTGCAGCGCGGTTGCGTTATGCCGTGCGTCTACCGATCCATTCGGGCGCCGCCATACTAGTCAACCGTGAGGGCTTTTGGGATCAGGATGATGTCGATCGCGCCGTCGCGGAAGTCCGAGGAGACGGCGCCCTCCCTCTCCAGGTTTCCTTGGGGAAAATCTGGACAGCTGCCAGGCAGAGGCCTCATCTTGCTCGCGCCCTAAATCTGTTCGCTCTCGGTTCCGCGGCCTGGAACCTGAGACAGACCTTCGAAGAAGTGGTACGAGAACTCGGCCCGCAATCGGAAGCCTGGATTGCGGCGCGCGGCCGAGCGACAGCTGAGGAATGCGCCTGGTTCCGAGCGACCGTGTTTGGATCGACGCCGAGACGGCCGGGCCTCTCGCGGCGGTCTGGATTTCCTTGGCCGAAGAACCGGACGCGTGCGATGCTACCCCTCGCCGCCAAGACATTTGTGAGGAGCGTTCTCGACGAACTGGTCCTCCTTCGCTTCAAGGACGGACGTTCATGAGCACCGTCTGAAACCTGTTGTGGGGAATCCTGCTTGCGACTGGCTTCAATTGGGTCCTGTCGCCGCCTCCACAATACCTCTCGCTTTGGCAGTCACACTCGGGCACGTACCCAGTCCCTCTGGGCATTTCAGGATAAGATCTGCGCCAGCCCCGAGTCACGCCCACCGGCGCCCCTCCCTTGAGGAAAGTCGGCCTCGATGGAGGCTATTTCTTCTTGGGAGGCACCACCGCGTCCTTGAACGCCTTCGCCAGACGGAATTTCACCACCGTCTTGGCCGGAATCTTGATGGCCTCGCCAGTCTGAGGATTGCGACCCATGCGAGCCTTGCGATTTGCCTTCACCGCCTTGCCCAGCCCGGGAACCACAAACTGCCCGCTGCTCTTGGCTTCCTTTGTGGCCAGAGCGACGAGTTCTTCGAGCACCGCGACGGCGGCCTTCTTCGGGATTTCCCGTATGGTCAAAATATTCGACCGGAGGATTTAGCGCCAGATCACGTATGATGTACGGTCACCATGCAAAACAAAAAATGGGCGCGGTTGTTGGCCTATGTAACGGGTCTGGTAAACCAGCAGTTGCTGCTGCAAAACGAATACCTGGCGGCCGAGAACCCTCAATGATCACCTACGAACCGGCCATGCGTGATCACCCAAAATCCGGCCATGGGAATTCGCCCTGCCGCGGTGGTTCTGCCTAATGCTTTGGCGTTGAGTCCTAGCCGGTACGGATCTTCGGCTTCAAGCATCATCTCTCACGGCTAAGTAATACCAGCAGCAGAGGTTGTGAGAAAGTGGAAATCGCAAAGCGATTTCCAAGGCGGCTTCGGTCGCCGTCTTTTCCACAACCTTATTCTGTCGACCGGTCCGACCCCCAAAGCCCTCTCTTGATTGGCCGGATTTCAGGTGATCACGCATGGCCGGATTGGGGTGATCACCGAGGAGAACCGGATCTTGCGATCACACCTTCCCGCCCGTCTGCGGCTGTCCGCTCCGGAGCGATCCACCCTGGCTGAAATGGGCAAGAGACTCGGCCGTAGGGGACTGGAGCAGGTGGCTGGTGTCGCCCAGCCCGACACGATCCTGGCCTGGTACCGCCGGCTGATCGCCCGCAAGTTCGACGGATCCAAGCGCCGATCCTATCCGGGCCGACCGCCCATCGATGGTGAAACCGAAGCCCTGATCGTACGTATGGCCAGAGAGAACTCCGGCTGGGGATACGATCGGATCGTGGGAGCCTTGGCCAACCTCGGCCATCGGGTGTCGGATCAGACGGTGGCGAACGTGCTCAGGCGGTATGGCCGTACCGGCAACTTGGCATGGCCGTCTGAAGGTGTGAAAAATACCAAGAGAAGAAAAAAGCTTTCTCGCAAAGGCGCAAAGCCGAGAAGGCGCAAAGAAGACCAGGCAGTTCTTTCGCGTGAGCTTGGCGCCTTTGCGTCTTTGCGTGAGACTGTTTGATTTTTTCACAGCTTCTCTCGGCCATGAAGGGGCGCGCCATAGCCGCCCTGCTCCATCACGGGCGAGACGCACCGTGCCACGTCGGCCCGCCGCCCGCCAGGGCGGCGACCCGCTCAGCAAGCTGCTCCGTACCCCCTCGTGGGTCCCCCGGCACTACCCCGCTTCGGTTATCGGCGACTTCGGCCGGAAGGATGAGGCCCAATGTGGCTTGCCTTCGGCGGGAAAAACGGGGACGTTCACGTGGGCAGCATGTGGTGCGCTTCCTCTCTACTCGACGTATCCTCCGTTTCAGCTGAAAACAAGCCATTGGTTGCTAAGCGACAGCCGGTCGCAATCTCACCTCCTTTGTTTCAATGCTCAGCGTTGCCGCTTCCAGTCCCTCCGATGTCGCGTCGATCGTGAGCAAACCTGGCTTTTTGGTGCTCTGAAGAATCACCTGGGCTAGGCCGTTAAACAGGCTTCTCTGGCTACCGTTGTCCCATTCCTGGCAATTGGGGTCGCCGTTGCCCACCCCGATCAGCAAGCCCTCGCCCGAGACCTTGAACCTGATCAAGTTGTCAGCCACAGGAACCGTGCGTCCGTCGCCATCGACGGTTGCGACCCGAATGATCGCTAAATCCTCGCCGTCGGCTGCGATCCTGGTTCGATCAGCCGTGAGGATGACCTTGACGGGGGCGCCCGTCGTCTCGCGCCTGGCCGTAAGCGCTGCCTTCCCATCCTTCACGCCTCGTGCTTCAAGCGTGCCAGGTGCATACTTCACTCGCCACTCCAGATGGCGGAACCGCTCGACCTTCTTCGAACCAAGGCTCTGGCCGTTGCAAAACAACTCGACGCTGTCGAGATTGGAATGCACCCACACAAGAATCTCTTCACCTTCCCTTCCTGCCCAATTCCAGTGTGGGAAGAGGTGCAACACAGGATCCTTGCCCCACCATGCTTTGTAGTAGAAATAGTTGTCCTTCGGGAACCCGCATGTGTCAACAATGCCGAATTGCGAACTTATGCTGGGCCAGGAATAAGGCGTTGGCTCGCCGCGATAGTCGAACCCAGTCCAGACAAAACCGCCGGAAAGCCAGGGACGCGCGGCGAAAAATGACAAATATTCATCCGCCCGTTCGCTCACAGCCTTGTCGTTTGCATCATAAGCACTTATCCAGTTGCGCAACTTATCTGTCGTGTAGATACCGCGAGTGGCAACGGTGCTGGGCCCCTCCGTTCCTATTAAGGGCTGCCGGGGGTGATCCTTGTGATATTTGTCGGGATCAGACAGGTTGTGGTTGAACCCCATCACGTCCAGCACCGGTGCAAACGACCGCTCTAATGGCGAGCCCAACACGCCAGCGGTGCACGCGCGGGTCGGGTCCATTCTGTGTGCATGCCCCTGCATCGTCTGGATCACACGCGGGCCGACCTCGTTAGACTGGAGCGTTACTTCCTCATTGCCGAGTGACCATAAGAAGATAGCGGGGCTGTTTCGGTAGCGCTTGATCATTGTTTCCATCTGCGCTATGCCTTCTTCACTCGCCGACATGCACCGCGTTTCGCAGAGCATCAGCATCCCTAACCGCTCGCAGGCTTCCACCCATTCCGGTGTGGGCATATGGTGCGAGGTGCGCACGGCATTGCATCCCACTCTCTGCAGTACCTCGACACGGTAAGATTGCAGCCGATCCGGCAGGGCGACGCCCACACCGGCATGATCCTGGTGATTGCAGGTACCCCGCACGGTGATTCTCCTCCCGTTGAGCAGGAATCCCTGGTTGACATCAAAGGCCAGGGTGCGCACGCCGAACGTCACCCGGTCACGGTCCCGCACGGCACCCGCAGATTCCACGGTAGCGACGGCAAAGTAGAGACTCGGGGTCTCCGGGGACCACAGCGCCACGTCTGCGAGCTTTGCCGTTGCACTGAAACCCTGCTTGCTGTCGGCCGGCACTTCTGTGGTCGGCGAACCGGCCGTCGCAACGATCTTTCCGGCCGCATCCAGAATCTGCCAGCCCACACGGCAGTCCTGCTTCACTGGGCCGCTGTTTTCGACGACAGTGCTCAACTCCAAGGACGCAGCTCTCCCCTGCACCTCGGTCCGCACAACCGTGTCCCATTGGCCCAGATGGAGCGGGTCAACCTTCGTAATCCATACGTGGCGATAGATGCCAGCGCCCTCGTAATACCAGCCCTCTCCGAGAGAAGCATCCACTCGGACAGTGATGCAGTTCTTCCGCCCGTAGAAGAGGAAATCGGTAAGGTCAAAACGGAACGGCACATAGCCGCTGTTGTTGCGGCCCACAAAGCAGCCGTTGCAAAAGACGAGGCTGCTCTGAAAAGCCCCATCGAAATCGATGAAGATACGCCGGCCTAAGTCGCTTTCCAGTACATCAAACACACGCCGGTACCAACCAACGCTCGTTTCTGGATACCTGCGCCCCAGCGGCTTGTAACCCCGCGATTCCAGCCCGTAGGGGGACGGCAATTCTTTGTCGTATACGAACGGCAACTCGACGCCCCAATCATGAGGAAGATTTACCGTCCGCCACGATGTATCGTCGAACCCTGGCATGGCGAATTTGAGGTCGCCTGTCGTGGAAAGGTCCTCCGCGTAACGAACTTTGCCAAAACCGAGGTCTCGGGTTGGATCGTCGGCGTGACCCTGGAAGAATCGCCAGTCGAAATCGAACAGAAGGTGCTCCCGCGGACGGAGATCGATTTCGGGGCGGGTCGGGATCGAACCGGCGATGTCCGCGTGGGCAACCCCGTCGCCCGCGCCCAGCCAGTGCGCTAAGTCCGGAGAAACCGCAAGAATCACGCCCTCGACTGCGGTTGTCTTCACGAAGCTGCGCCGAGATAAAGGCCTCGAATCCATGATAGAGTCTCCTTTCAACACTCGCCACCCGGTGCGCGGCGCGGCACCCTGGATGGAGAATCCCTTATCCCGGACCTTCTGAAAGCCGGCCTGCAAGCGAGTATGGAGGGGCAGTCAAGGGTGAGTTTTAATGGTGCATTCGCTCTGACACGCCCGCCGACCGGCCAGAGCTTTCTTACGACGTGCCCGTCTTCCTCGGGGAGAACTCAAAAGAATGAGATTCTGCGCCGCACTGGGAAGTGAGCCGGTGCCCTCCCGGTCGGGGGGAAACGACAGGAAGGTCGCACACCTTGTCGTTCCCTCCACGCGGGATGGTAACTCAACCGGCGTGGTGAGCCCCTCCCCGCACGGCCTTCGCCGATGAAAAACCCGCGACGCCGGGAACGTTCCTGGCGCTTAGAAGACTAATCTCAAGGCGAACTGGATTTGCCTCTCCGCAAGTACCGTACCACTAGCAATGCCAAACCCTGGAGAGCCTAACACGCCGGACGGTACTCCAAAGGCATGCTGGTTGAATAAGTTGAAGAATTCGGCACGGAATTGAAGTGTCTTCCCTTCAACTAATGTCGTGTCCTTGATTAGCGAGACATCAAAGTTCGAAAAGCACCTGGTGCGAAACGTATTCCTACCAAGGTTGCCGGGATAGTCCTGCAGACCTGTTGTCTGGCCGCCCGGAGTGGCAAAATACTGCTGTCCCAGACCCTGCCCATCGGCGATAACGGCACTTGAAAAGAGATCTTCTTGTGGCGCTCCCCCTGTATTCAGAGTGGCCTTCTGAACCAAATTTGGCCTTGTACCTTGGTAGCCCCAAGGGAGAGTCCCGTATTCCTGAGTCCCGAACGGGGAATTCACAGTGAACGGAAACCCTGACTGCGCCTGGATAATACTTGTCATTTCCCAGCCACGCGTCACCCTCTTCGGCGCGAAAGAGAGAGCCTTCCACTGCTCGAAGGGAAGCTGGTAGATAAAATTTGCCACAAAGCGTTGGGTAAAGTCGAACCCGGAAACCGACTTTTCGCATCCCATGCAAAATGGGTTGTTATAGGACCCACCGGATTGTCCTCCCGGGCCGTTATAGACCGTCCCCACGCTGTCAATGGCTTTTGACCACGTGTAGGAGATTTGGAAAGTGATCCCATGGGTGGGGGAGACCTTGCGAGCTGAAGTCTGCAGAGCGTTGTAGGTAGAGTGGGCGTGGTTGTCGGCCAACTGGACCATGCCCAAGCCGGGGTCGGCAAGCGTGTAGGGAGTGTACTGGGGTTGAGCCCCGGCATATGCATTGGGGTACTCATTACCATATAACCTGGCGGCGTTATTCATCACGTAAGCCATCTGGAAAGCGATATCACCCGGCAATTGTCGCTCCAAGGTCACGTTCCCGGACATCGTGTAACCATTGCGAAGACTTGTTGAATCCAGATCAAGTATCAGCGGACCGCCAAAAAACGCCTCTACTGGCTGAAGGTTGACGGGCGTATTGGGTTTAAGGTTCTTTGTGTTGCCCCCCGATGGGAGAGGATTGCCTTGCAAATCGGTGACAGTTGGTAACCCACTGACAGGTAAGGGGGTCAAAGACATAGGAGGGTTGTAGCGGGTGCCATATGCGGCGAACGGAAAATTGAAAGCCTCCTGATCTGCGAATTGAATTAGTGGGACGTTCGTGAAGATACCGAAACCTCCTCGGAAGACTGTTGCAGGCGTAACCTTGTAGGCAAGCCCAAAACGGGGGCCGAACCCAGTATGGTCTGGCCTGTAAACAGGCTGTGGATTCATAACGAGCATGCGGTAAACGCTACCACCCGCGATGGCCGGATTATCGATGATTCCTGCCATTCGGTTTGCGACCTCGTATGGGACCGAGTTATACTCATACCGCAGGCCCAGGTTAAGCGTTAATTTCGACATGACTTTGACATCATCCTGAAACCAACCAGCCAGAGTGGATCGGCGTATTCCAAAAGGCGCATACCCGCCCCCCGGCGGCCCAAAGCCGGGAAAAGCCAAGGTCCTCTGGTAAGCGGCCGCCTGTCCCAGCATGAAACTAATCAGGGAACTGGGGCTCGGGGTACCGGCCGCCAGATTATTGTCTCCACTGGCCGATGGAATAGCCACCGACAGTGGGGTTCCGAGTTGAAAAATATACTGTCCATTGGGGCCGCCGATTGAAGCGCCATACTCATCATCCCTTACGCGCTGGAAACTGAAGCCCAAGCTGATCGAGTGAGCGTTCTTTGTCCAATTTACCTTATCGTTGAAGTCAAAGGTCTCGGGATGCAAATCGAAGAGTCCCGTGTCGGGGCCCCAGCTTCCCAGGCTGCCATCCGAAAAGGTAAACTGTGGGAATTGGATCGTTCCCGGGCCTATAAACTCGTCGTTCATTAGATACCCAAAGGTGAAACTATTGAGCAACGTCGGAGAAGCAATGTGAGTTTCCGTCACTCCCAGGTTGCGCTGGTTGTAACGCGTAAGCTCTGAAAAATTGGATGCCTCCGTCAGAGCCACTGGGTCTGTGGCGCCCATAATATTGTTCGACCACGTGTATCGGCCGTATATTGAATCCTTCGACGAAAAGCGGTGATCCATTCGTGCTGACCACTGGTCGCGATTTATGGGAAGACTCGCATTGCTATTGTACGTACCGGGTCCAAAGGGGCCCGCGGGATCGTTGGGAAGCGGGTAACGACTCATGACCGTTTGAGCAACGGCGTTGAGGGGGACCGTCAATTGATCAGGCTGCCCATTTGCACCTTTGATGGTCACAATACCTTGGCGGTTCTGAGCCGTGGGCACGGGGAACAAGGCCGGCTCTCCCAAGCGCTGCCGGTAGCCCGCATATTGAACGAAGAAGAATGTCCGCTCCTGGCCGCTATAAACGTGAGGAATCACAATCGGTCCGCCCAGTGTCCCGCCAAATTCGTTCCTCCTGAAAGGAGGAACAGCATTGGAAAAGAAGTTGCGCGCATCGAATGCGCTGTTTCGGACAAACTCGAACAGGCTCCCGTGTAGCGGGTTGTTCCCTGTTTAGTGACGAGTTGAACGATCTCTCCGGAGCCACGACCGAATTCAGCAGAATAGTTGTTCTGCAAGACCTTGAACTCCGCAATGGCGTCCAAGTTGAAGTTCGTGAATTGCCCCCCGCCGAGTTCATTGTCCGAGGTGTCGCTGTTGTCCAAGTAGCTCGACCCTGTTGTCCCTCTGTTCCCATTGCTTGCCACGAAGCCCTCGAAGGAGAAGGAGGAGTCGACCTCATAATTCATGCCGGGCTGCATCAGCACCAGATTAGTGATATCTCGTCCGTTAAGGGGAAGCGTACTCACCTGTTGTCCCTCCACTAATCCGGCTACCGTCGCGTTGGTCGTGTTTAACAATGGGGGAGCAGCGCTGACTTCCACCCTCTGTGTGCTTCCCGCGAGAGCCAGAGTAAAATCCACTTACCGATGCTGGGTAACGTCCAGGGTGACTCCCTTGGAGGTCGCCTCCTTAAACCCATTAGCCTCCGCCCTGACGTCGTACGTTCCTACGAGAAGGTCAGAAAGCGAGTAAGTTCCCGAGGCTCCCGAAACCGTGAAGCGCGAGATTCCGGTTCCTTGCTGGACCACGGTCACTTTGGCACCGGGAATAACTGCCCCACTAGGGTCCTTGACGGTTCCTTCGATCTCGCCCACTGCCTGGGCCCAAGCAGGCGAAGGCAATTCAGCGATAAGAAGCAGCGCTCCGCAAAGAAACACGAACGTGGTTTTCATCGAATTGGTCCTCCTTCAGAAATACGGCAAAAGTACCAAGAGCTCTAAGTCCGAGGGCAGCAAAACAGATAACAAAGCACATCCGAAGGTTCACAGACGCACGTTTTTCCCCATAATTGCCTCCAAAACGATATATGACCCAATCCCGACAGCCTTGGACCAGCGGGGCATTTTTGGTGTCGATTAGCTTTCGTGGACTACCCGAGCCACGCCGAGTCCTGTTTGGAGACCCTCGCCAATCGGGCTTGGTTTACACCCAGTGCGGGTACTTGTCAAGGGGAAAACTTAGATGATAGAAACGTTCATATCGAACACTAAGGCGACGTTTTCAACATGTTTTGGCGAATTTAAGGCCGCAATCGACTAGGCTCAGCAACGTTTCCATTTGACAGCAGTCAGCCCGATTTGATATCTGTTTGCGACGTGCTCTCGTAAAGCCACCGTCAAAGGGGATAATAGTCATGCTTCCCATCGATAGAGTTCGAGGCCTGATCGCAGGAAAGCCGATTGACCATTTACCTGTTCAGCCCATGATCATGATGTTTGCCGCCAAACATCTGGGAATTCCTTATATTGAGTACACAAAAGACGGCAGGAAGATGGCGCAAGCTCAAGTAAAGGTGGTGCGGGATTTCGGCATCGACTGCCTGATGACTTGTTCTGACCCCGCCAGGGAAGTGTTTGACATCGCGGGCGAGGGAAGCATCAACTGGTACGCAGACCAGGGGCCTGCGATCTGTGAAGAGCGCGCAGCGCTGCTCGATAAGTCACGGTTGAAGACCTTTCCAATCCCGAATCCGCTCGGGGGGGGAAGAATGCACGATCGGATCAGGGGCATTGAAGTCATGCTCCAGGAGTTCGGCGGCGAGGTCTCAATAGTTGGATGGGTTGAAGGTCCCCTGGCTCTGGGCCAAGAGTTACGCGGTTTGACCCGCATCATGACGGACTTCATAGATGATCCCGCCTTTGTGGGTGACCTGCTGGACTTCGCCGCGGAGGTTGCAATGGTTTACGCCGAGGCACAAGTTCAAGCTGGGGCCGACACGGTCGGAATGAGTGACGCGGCCGCCAGCATGATCGGGCCTCGTTATTACCGCGAGTTTCTGTTTCCCAGGCAATTGCGGGTTGTTGAATCCATCCGGAGGGCCCACCCCCCAAGTAATCGTCAGGCTACACATGTGCGGCAATACCAACCCGCTGATCGCGCAAATGAAGCAATTGCCGGTTCACGTGTTTGAGCTCGACTCCCCGACGAACTTGGCGGCGGCACGCGGTATTCTCGGTCCTGAACGGGTCATTCTCGGCAATGTCGCCACGGTCGAGGATATGCTGGAGGGGACACCCGAGCGGGTGTACGAAGCGTGTAGAAGTTGCCACGAGATCTCCGGGCCCTTCCACATTGTTGGCACTGGCTGTGAGGTGCCTCCCGCAACTCCGGCCGAGAACCTTCGCGCCATGGTTCGATACGCAACAGAACATCAACTTTACCAATTTGAGCGGCGCGCGGCCTGAGGCGAGCTCCAGAGCTGTTCCCCGAGGGACGGCGCGGGGTCGATGGGTGCTGTTACCGAATAACCGCTTCTGGCCTGACAGTCGAGGCGGACTCCAAAAGAGCGGCAGGGGAGGGAGGCGCGGTTGAACCTCGCACTCGCAATTCATTCTTGAGTACTGTCACTTGAGCTTCTTCCGTCCCTCCAGGCTGGTCCGAGAGCTTGCACATCAAGAGATCCATGGCTAGCTTTCCCATCTCGTAAGCCGGCTGGGCGATCGCCGTCAGCCGAGGACTTGTATTCGAAGCCCATTCAAAATCGTCAAATCCCAGAACGCTGACGTCCTCCGGGCATGGAATATGAAGTTCTCCCAGTGCTCGCAGGACACCCAAGGTCATTTTGTTGTTGCAGGTAAAGATCGCCGAAGGAGGAGTGGCCAACCGCATCAACTCCAAACCGGCGCCATAAGCCTCTTCCGCCTGATGACCGACGCAGCGGAAGTAGTCTTCACATCCCGGAAGGTGATTCTGGTTTATGGCCTGGCTGAAACCCTCAACCCGCTCTGCCACATTGGGCAGCTCGCGACAACACGCTACAATGGCAATCCGTTTATGACCCAGAGCGGCAAGGTAATTCGTGGCTTCTCGAGATGCCTCTAGATTGTCAGTGACCACCGCCGCACTCGGAAAATTCCTGGGGACGCGGTCGAAAAATACGAACGGCGTGCGCTGGCGCGTCAGGCAGTCCCGAGCTCCATGCGGGTCTACCGGAGCAATCAGTACGCCGTCTACTCTTCGCGACAAAACCATGTGGAGGGAGCTACTCTCCAGCTCACGGTCTTCCCTGGAATCGCATACGATCACGGAATAACCGCACTGTCGCGCCACATCCCCCATGCCCCTCATCACTTCGGGGTAGAAGAAGTTGGTGAGGTCAGGGACTACCACGCCGATGGTCTTGCTGCGACGCACCTTAAGGCTTCGCGCTATGACGTCCGGGTGGTAATCGAGCGCTTCGATGGCCCGAAGGACGCGCTACCTCAATTCTTCCCTCACCGTAGTTTTGCCGTTTATTACGGCGGAGGCTGTGGAAAGAGAAACATTTGCCAGCCTTGCTACATCACGAATCGTCATAATGATAGTCCTCAAAAGTCTACGTACACTCGAAGACAAAGCCCAGCTAGGTGGCAGCCAAACAATGTTAGATACTTTTCTGCCCGGCGTCAATTACTGCCAGCCCAGGTGACTGCCAGCCCAGGTATCGCACTCTGTTCGGCCTCGAACGGAAGTAACCTTGGCTGGGGAGCCGGCGTCGTTTCCGCAAAGGAGAGGCACGTCAAGCGCGCCGGACAGAACGTTTTCAAAATACCCAAGATTTGTCGGAACACCTATTCCACTTGGGTAAACCGGGAGGGACACATCGTTTCCAAACATCGCCTTACGGGGAGGCCCTACGTTGACCGCCGCAGCCAGCGCTCCTATTCGCTTTGTCGGAGCCAATGACGGCGCGTCCAGCACAGCTTTCCTCATTGAAATGGCCCACGTGCTCGCTCAGCGGAGAAATCGCTTTACGTACTGGGTTGTCTTATTTGACGGCCAAGAGGCACTGAAAGACTGGTCTGCCTCGGATGGCTTGTACGGGAGCCGCCACTTTGCCCAGTCGCTCAGCGCGGACCAGGTGAAGCAGATTCGCGCCATGTTCAACGTGGATATGATTGGGGACAGGAACCTTCACATCCACCGTGAGAGCCACTCGGATGCTCAGCTCACCGATCTCATTTTTCGTGATGCCCAGGACCTCGGTTACGGGCGGTATTTTCTGGAACGGCCGCTATCCGTGGAGGATGATCATATGCCTTTTGTTCGGGCTGGGATTCCCGCCGTTGAGTTAATTTCGCTCGATTACGGCCCGTTCAACATTTTCTGGCACACGCCCTTCGACACCGTGGGAAAGTGCAGCGCCGTGAGCCTCGGGATCGTCGGGCGGGTCCTGCTCGACGCCCTGGACGATCTTGAAAGCGGTCGGACGCCCAAACCTCTGCTTGCTTTTCTGGAGAGCGGCGCAGCGGGGATGCTTCGTCAGCACGCTGGACGATGAAACTCCACACCGCCGGCCCAGAGTTGGCAGGGATATTTCGGGACCGCATCCTCCGTCGAGGCCGCGCCTGGCCTGGGGCTTCTTCCGCCTGCTTTTCGTGCATAAAGGGCTCAGGACGCGACCTTTTACCTTCGGAAGAGGGCCCCCCGCGATTTACCAGCAGGCAAGCGAGAGGAGAAACAGGTGGTACACCTCAGGGCCCTCCAATGGGGGTTTATTTGCCACGCGAGCAAGATTTTGGTTGGTTCGCGGAGCAACTCTGGGATGAGATCCGCGAGGAGTGGTCTTCCAATCTCGTCTTCGACAGCTTGGCATCGAGCGTTGCAGGCCTCCTCGGCGGAAGCTTTGACGCCCTTAGAGAATGACCCAACACCAGGAGCCACGAGGGGAGTAAAATAGGGTCGGGGAGGGGGTTCCTTCCCAGGAGGTCAATGTGGCTCGATCACCCTTTTGTTCCGGGTCTCTCTTGCTGGACATGATCCTGATTCCGGAGCAAGACAGTCCGAGTTGTCCCCGGGAGAAGACAATTCATAATGGGAATCCTCGGCGTGAACCTGAGCACCTTCTCCCCACCGATGAACCGGAGCAGGTTGGCCGAAGAACCGGACGCGTGCGATGCCACCCCTCGCCGCCAAGACATTTGTGAGGAGCGTTCTCGAGGAACTGGTCCTCCTTCGCTTCAAGGACGGACGTTCATGAACACCGTCTGAAACCTGTTGTGGGGAATCCTGCTTGCGACTGGCTTCAATTGGGTCCTGTCGCCGCCTCCACAATACCTCTCGCTTTGGCAGTCACACTCGAACACGCACCCAGTCCCTCTGGGCATTTCAGGATAAGATCTGCGCCAGCCCCGAGTCACGCCCACCGGCGCCCCTCCCTTGAGGAAAGCCGGCCTCGATGGAGGCTACTTCTTTTTGGGAGGTACCACCGCGTCTTTGAACGCCTTCGCCAGACGGAATTTCACCACCGTCTTGGCCGGAATCTTGATGGCCTCGCCGGTCTGCGGATTGCGTCCCATGCGAGCCTTGCGATTTGCCTTCACCGCCTTGCCCAGCCCGGGAACCACAAACTGCCCGCTGCTCTTGGCTTCCTTTGTGGCCAGAGTGACGAGTTCTTCGAGCACCGCGACAGCGGCCTTCTTCGGAATCTCCGCTTTCTCGGCCAAATGCGCAACGATCTGAGGTTTTGTCATCATTGGTTCTACTATTCCTCTCTGCGTTGGATTGTAAGGATTGCCATGTTGAAATGGTCGTTCAGCCCCCACTGTACGTAATGCACGGATGGCTGTCAAGGCAGTTGCGGAGAGGAGCCTCCACCCCATCGCAAAGAGATTTCTCTTCCGCTTCCATTTCCCCTCCAGTACGATTGTGGTTATGTGGGGGCGCTACCGGCTGTCGGGCACTGAAGAGGTCGCGGGGTTTATTTGAGGCAGCCCACCTCTTCAAATCCTATCTTGGGTCTTCCCACCGCGGTAGCGGGTCACGTGCGGCCAATCGAAGGAGGAGCTCACCGCCGTTCTCTTCGTCGAACAGCTCCTGAATGAACCCGTATGTTTTCTGGACTACATCGATCATGAGGGTCTTGATCTCCTCGTCATCGAAGCGCGAGAGCTTGGGCCAGGGAATTTCCCCGAAGGGTGTGGTTACCAATACATCCGAGTAATCTCCAGCCTTGGAATCGGGCGCTATACCTGCGTGCAAGTCCTCGAGAACGGAATTGCGAAAGCACCGATGCACGAGGTACTTTGCTAGGCGTTTCTGCAGAACTGGGTCCGTGATGAGAACCCGTATGGCCTCGTCTGTTTTATCCATGTTAGCCTCCGGGATGCCGACCCACTCTGACAGCCGAAAAGGCCGGTTGCAAGGAAACCGCTCGGCAGGTGGCGCAGCGGAAACAACATAGCGCGAAAGGTCCAGGTTGTCGCGGCGTGAGCTTGAGCGTATGCTACGAATTTTGGGAGGATCCCCTTGAGATGCCGGCCGCAACGCTACCAGTGTCCGCACTGTAAGTGGGACTTCGCCCGCAGAAAAAAGAGGTGTTGTCCAGGGTGTGGCACGCTGCTCTTGATCGTGTCTGATATGCTCTCCGATCCCGAGCTGACGGAGCTCCGAAGTTTTTGGATGTGGGACCCTCTGAAGGAAAAGTGGGACTTCATCCGAGATTGGGAGGCGCATAAAGTCGAGGCGATGCGAAAGTTCGAGGAGTACGTTTTCGGGCGGGGCGGCGCCTTGGGTCAAGAAAAGAAGAGGTACCTTCCACTCAGCCGATGGCTTCAGTGAAGGCGCACGACGGGATGATCTGTATCCTGGCGGACTTCCTGGGACTCCACTTAGGATTGTAGTCATCAGGGTGTGAACCAATGCCCGAAGAGGCCGAAATGGGCAGACTGCTTGGACGGCAATTTGGCGAGTACAAAATCGGTACAACTTGAGCGTTCCGAACGTGCTTTTCAGTGACTTAGCGTTGCCAACCGTGCCGCAAAATCAACGAGATACCCTAATTGATTTAGCTTCCTAAACCGTGGGTCGGGGGTTCGAATCCCTCCAGGCCTACCAAGTGCCGTAGGGCGTGCCAGCGAAGTTCTGGAATACCCAGCTTACGCGCGAGCGGTTTGATGCGCTTTGACATCAGCCAGCCCAGGTCGATTGGCCTGCCACGTTTGCCAGGCAGCACCCAAGCATTGGGCTGGGCATCAGGCTCGTAAAGAAGCCGAGGTCACCGAGCAGACGTACTACCGGCGGCGGAAGGAGTATGCCGGTTTAGGGCCGGCGCGGCGAGCAATTTATCCTAACTAGTTTTTGCCCGCCGCGAAAGTTGGACTGCCCATACTGCGCCTACTTGCTCGTGTTCGCCGCCTTGAATGCATCTGCCAGTGACACCACCTGCAGATTCGCCTTCAGCGAGTCCAGCGTCTCGCGGCTCTTCACTACCACGTCAACCGTTTCACCCGGCAGCAGATCGAAGTAGTTGTCAGACAGTTCAGGGCTCGCGGCGCCAAAGGTCACATAGACGCTTCGCGCCAGCACCGGCGACGAGAGCTTCAGATGGTACCCATCCGTCAACTGGGTCAGTTCCGCGCTTAGGCGCGCCTCTGGCAAATGCACCTGCATTGTCGGTACGAGGTAGATGAGGTTGCGAGATACGCTCTTTCCATCCACAACCAGCTCAGCCACCGTGACTTCGCGCGCAGCGTCGGTGTCATCGGCCCCACCCAGGTCCGACAACGGCCATTGCAAATACACCTGGCTCGAGAGCCCCGGCACGCTCACCTGCTGAGTTGTCTCCTTCACTACCTTGCCGTCGAAGTCGAGGATGCGCAGACGCAGTTGGCCGCTGACCGGCTGCACCTTATCCGAAACAATGTAGGTCTTCAATATGCCGTCTTCAACATGCGGGGATACAAGCACGGGCGCATAAAAGCGTCGCGCATAGTACTGCAGGGCCTTCCATCGTCCGTAGTAGTCAATGCTCGACCACGACGCCACCGGCCAGCAATCATTCAGTTGCCAGAAGATGGAGCCCATCGTCTCCGGCCGGCTTCGCCGGAAATGCTCGGCGCCAATCTTGATCCCCTCGGCTTGCAGCACCTGGCTCACGTAGAGGAAAGAGGCAAAATCCTTCGGCTCAGGATAATCCTTGAGCAGATAGTCGTGGATGATCGAATTGCCTTCATTGTTCTTCTGGTGGGCGAGCATCACCGGCGTAAAGATACCCGTGCGATCCTCGGGCGACGTGAAGGCTTCGATCGTCTTCATCTCCGGGAAGGACTGGAATCCGTATTCCGTCACAAAGCGCGCATGATGCTGTTCGTAGGTCGAGAACGGCACGCGTCCATGCCATACATCCCAGATGTGCGCGTCGCCCGTCTGGAAGGTCGGTGACGTTTCTTCGTAGTCGGCGCTGGGTGAACTTGGCCAGTACGGACGTTGCGGGTCCAGCCTTTCCACGACCGAAGGAATCACGCCGCTGAATGTGGATACATAGTCTTGCCACATCTGATTGCGAACCTCTGCCGGCAGTTGCTGGCGATCGTTCCAGAAGATCGCACCTTCCGTCTCGTTGTTCCCGCACCAGATGATGATGCTCGGATGATCGCGCAGCCTCTTCACCTGGTCTTCAATCTCCGCGGCCACATTCAGCTTCCAGCTATACAATCCGGGCTGCCAGTCATTTCCGAACATGAAGTCCTGCCACACCATGATGCCGAGTTCGTCGCAGAGCCTGTAGAACTCCTCGCTTTCGTAGTAGCCCCCGCCCCACAGGCGGATCATGTTCATGTTGGCGTCCTTAGCCGACTGCAGAATCCGGCGATAATTCTCCTCCGTCACCCGGTTGGGGAAGCTATCGAACGGAATCACATCTGCGCCTTTGCCGAAGACCGGAATGCCGTTGACCACAAACTCGAACGATCGCCCCCACTTATCCAGGTCGCGCCGCAATACCACGGAGCGTAGACCAGTGGTCACGCTGCGATCATCATCCACGCGGCCCTGTGTCTTCACCTGTGCCGTGAACGTACACAATGGCTGTGCGCCGTACCCCGTGGGATACCAGAGATCCGGCTTGTCGATCTCCAGCGGCAGATCGATGTGATTCACACCCGCGTGGAGCGCCACGCTCCGCGTTGCCTCCGCCGGCTTGCCACCCTGCGAGTAGCGGATGCTCACCTCCGCGCTTGCATCCTCTGTAGCCGTCACCTCCACCTCGCCGTTCAAATGCGCCACCGCCGCGCTTACATCAAGCTGGCGAATATGCAGGTTCGAGATACGCGCCTCGTCCCAGGCCTCCAGATGTACCTGCCGCCACACGCCGCTGGTCACAAATGTCGGCCCCCAATCCCACCCATACTCATACGCGGCCTTGCGAACGTACGTCTTCTCTTTAACATGCGTCTTCAGGCGCCATGGATCGGCTGACGCCGCGTGTGCCGCAGCCTCGTCCGGCGAAGGAAACACCACGCGCAACTGGTTCGCCCCGGCGTGCAGCAACGGTTTCGCGTTCACGCGCCAGGTGCGAAACATGTTGTTCGCCGTCAGCACCTGCGAATCATTCAAAAAGGCTTCGGCGTATGCATCCAACCCGTCGAAGACCAGTTCCAGGTTCCGCCTCTTTAGGGTCTCCGGCGTGATGTTAATCGTGGTGCGATACTCCCAGCTCGCGCCTTCAATCCACTGCAACTTCGCCTCGTTGTCGCGATAGAAAGGATCGGGGATTAGTTTGTTCCGCAGCAGGTCGAGATGCACGTCGCCCGGCACGTGAGCCGGCCGCCATTGCCCGTCGGTGCTGTTCGCCGACGGCGCCAGTTGCCGAAATTCCCAACCCTGATCGATCGCTGTATCGGTGCGGACCGCCTCTCGCTGTGCTGCCGCAAATCCGGTACCGAGGCAGACAATTATTGCTATAAATAGAATTCCCAGTCTCTTGTGCCGCATAATTTCTCCTTGATGAAACGAAGTGCCGCGCGAAACGCATCCGCCGCACAGGAATACTCCTTACGCTCGCCAAAGTACACGCCCAGTGCCGTGTAGCCAGCGCTGCCCGGGCGTACGTGCACTTTCTGCAGTTACGAAGGGGAACGACCCGGTTGCGCCCTCCGTGTTCGGGAAGGCCGGCAGTCTCGTGGAAGCCACGTTGAAGGGAACTCCTTGCGGTTTGCGTCCCTCAGCCATTCCCGACCTGGTTACCTCGCTGTCCAGTAGGCCTGAAGGCCTATGTAATCGTCATCAGGCAGGTTGGCGAGAATAGCTCGACGAATTTCCAGGGGATCGATCTCGCCCTGCTGCTTATAGACAACCTGAGCATCAGGCCGAATGAGCATCGCGTAAGGTACCGCCCCATTCCATTGCGGATCGAAAGCCGCCATTAGCGAGTAGATATCCGTCGATCCGAAAAGGAGGTTAGTGCTGGAGGCGTGTTCCCGTTCAAGAACGCGCATTACACCTGCCTTCGTATCTGGATCGTTAGTGCTCACGGTAACCAGGTCGAAAGAACGCTGGCGATACATGCGATACATGGTCTGAAATTCGGGGAACTCCTTGGTACAAGGTCCGCACCACGACGCCCAGAAATCGACTAAGAGAAGTTTTCCTCCTGAATTCTTGCGAAGCGCTTTAAGGTCCCCAACGCTCGCCAATTTAACAGAGACCGGCTCACGCTCGATCTCTGCGAGCTCCGCCTTGCGCCCTTCCTCCTTGTATGCCCACTTGGTCGAGCAGCCGAATGATGGCGTCTTGGCGATGGACACCGGTTTGCCTGCTAACAATGCCTCGATTGCGTTGCGGGCGTCATGTTGAGTGACGTATAGCTCTCGGGGATTATTATCAACGCGGCCCTCGTAACGCAGACGACGTTCTGCGTCGAAGACAAAAACGTGTGGGGTCGCGCTTGGCCCATACGCTTCTGTGACGCGCTGCGTCTCACCATCATAAAGATAGGGGAAGTTAAAGCGGCGGTATGCGGCACGGATCTTCATTTCCGCAAACGAGTCGCCCACGTCGGTGTAGCCCATTTCATCCAACCTTACGGCTTGTGGATTATTCGGCTCAATGGCCACCAGCGCCACACCGCGGTTCCGATAATCAGTGGCTAGTTGCTTGAGTCGATTTTCATAAAGCTGCGCTGTGGGGCAATGATCGCACGTGAAAACAATCACCAAAACCTTGCTGGAGTCATAGTCCTTAAGGCAGTGGGTTTTGTCATCAATACCTGGCAAGCAAAAGTCGGGCGCCTTAACACCTATCGATAATGTCACGTGTGATTCGGCTGGCCGAAGAGCAGATGGTGAAATCAGCGTAAGCAATAGTAAGTTCAGAGCAAGCAATGACAAATTTAGGGTGCGCTCTAACATGTCCGAGGTCGCCGAACCAGTTTTCATGATGCTCCGAGCTGGGGCCGCGAGGATTTCAACAACCCGCTTGAGCGTTTACTTCTTCTTTGCGTCCCAATGCAGCAATTCTATAATAACAAAGCCCACAACAATCTCAAGGACGACATTTTGAACAAATCGTTCAGTTGTGTCGTCGAATCCCTGAAAAAGCGACGCGGCAACTGCTTGCGGATTCCTTCTGCCGGCTTCCGGCTTCCTCTTTTGCCTTTGGATCTGGTGGAGCCTGCCGCGCCCGGCGAAGATCGTGGGCGGAACCTGGTTTGTTGGAGGCATCATCTACAATGCCATGATGACGCGCGGATTTCGGACAAAGCCCGTGATGATAGATTTCAGTGAAGGTTGAGGGCGCAACACGGTTCTTGACAAGGGCCCCGAGAAGTGGTATGGCCCCCCCATATATGTTTGAATTATTTTGCACGGCACAAGCGCAGTTTTCATTCTGCGAGAATTCAAGCGCCGGGTCCGTTGAGCGTCGAAAGTAGTTCCAGATAAATCGATTTACGAAGGGAGACCTAGAATGCTTTTGAAACACAAGTTTGGTCTGGGGTTAGCTCTCGTCCTGCTGTTCGGGACCCTGGCCGCATGGGCCAGCATTACGGGCAGCATCTCTGGCGCGGTTACGGACCCGACCGGCGCCGTAATTCCCGATGTGAAAGTGATTACGTTGAACACGAGCACCGGGATCCGGCAGTCCGTGGTGACGGATTCAAAAGGTTTCTACGAATTTCCGGCTTTGCCAATTGGCACGTACGAATTGGAGGTTCAGAAGCCCGGATTCAGGCATTTTCACCAGACCGGACTGGTGATCGATGCCAACTCGGCTCTGCTCGTGGACGTTAAGCTCATTTTGGGCGAAACGACGCAGGAAGTCAACGTTTCAAGCGCCGCTGTCCACGTGGAGACCAGCAGTACGCAAATGGGAGAAGTGATTGAGGGTAACAAGATTACAGCGGTGCCGTTGAACGGTCGCAGCTACACGGATTTGCTGGCGCTCCAGCCTGGCGTCTCGCCCTACTCGAACGTGGCCGTGGGAGGTGACCGCCCCACCTCCGGCGATATCACCAACTCAGGCAACGACGCCATGAATGGCCAGCGAGAAACCTCGAATGGCTTTATGGTGAATGGGGCAAACGTTGAAGAGGGGCGAAACAACGGCGCGGCGATTATTCCCAACCTCGATTCGATCGCGGAGTTCCGCATCCTCACCAACAATTTCGACGCCGAGTACGGGAACTACAGCGGCGGCCAAGTCAATGTAGTGACCAAATCCGGCGACAACTCGTTTCACGGTGACGCGTTTGATTTTGTTCGCAACACCAAGTTTGACGCGCGAAACTTCGAATCGCCTGGGGTCGGAGCCTTCCAGCAGAACCAGCTTGGAGGCACTTTCGGCGGGCCCATCAAGCGTAATAAGGTCTTCTTTTTTGTTGATTACCAAGGAACTCGGATGGTTCAAGGCGAAGCCACGGGATTGATTCCCGTGCCTTCGGCTGAGGAGCGGACGGGGGACTTCTCCGGTAACGCAGGCGCTTTGAGCGGTTCTGTGGTCGGCTCCAACTGGGCCAACGTGCTTTCGAAGCAACTGGGTTACCCAGTGCAAGCCGGGGAGGCGTACTACACTTCGGGATGCACCACCTCGTCACAATGCGTTTTCCCGAACGCTGTCATTCCGCAAAGCGCCTGGGCGTCTCCGGCAGCTCCTTTACTGAAGTATATCCAACCGCCCGACCTTCCCGGGAACTACTTCTCAACTTCCGCCTACGACGAGCGATTGCGGGACGACAAAGGAGGCGTTCGCGTTGATGGGAATTCCCGGTTCGGCATGCTTTCCGCCTACTACTTCATGGACGATTACCTCCTGAACAACCCCTATCACAACGCCCCAGAGTTCCCCGGCTTCTACGCCATAACACCTGGCCGGGCCCAGTTACTCGAGCTTTCTGACACGAAAAGCTTTGGCTCCGCTTCCGTGAATCAGTTTCACTTCAGTTACATGCGCGATGCCAATGTCTTTAATAATCCAGGAGGCGGTCTGGGGCCGACGATGAGTTCCCTTGGCTTTAACGGAAGCTTCAACGGACAGGGAGGAATTGGTTCGGTCGTTCCTGCGGATCAAGGCGTGCCCTTGATGGAATTCAATAGCTATAATTTCGGGCTGCCTGACGGCTCAACGGGTCAAGATAACAACACCTTTCAATTTCTGGATAACTTCGCCCGGATTATTGGGACACATAGCTTGAAATTCGGCGGCGAGTTCCATTACGCCCAGATCAATGAGCGCAACACCTATGCCGAGAACGGCGTCTTTACATTCAACGGCACCGAAACCGGCATCGACTTCGCCGATTTTCTGATCGGCACTCCCTATCAACTGATCCAATCCAGCCGGCAATTTCTCGACTCTCGCAGCAAATATTTCAGCGCGTTTGTTCAAGATAGCTGGCGCGCCAAGCCTGGCCTGACACTGAACTACGGCTTGCGTTGGGAAGTTAGCCAGCCTTGGTATGACACGCAAAACAAAACTGAGACCATTATTCCTGGCGTGCAATCTGTAGTCTTTCCTGGCGCGCCGAAAGGTTGGCTGGTTCCAGGTGATCCGGGTGTCCCTCCCACTCTCGCGCCCACAAAATGGGACGGGTTTGCTCCCCGGGTGGGTCTGGCCTACTCGCCGAATTGGGATAGCGGTTTGCTAGGGAAGCTGGTTGGCGGACCTGGGAGAACCAGCTTCCGAGCGAGCTGGGGACTCTTCTATACTTCGGTTGAGGATTTGACCCAGTTTGTGGAAGTCGGCGACTCTCCTTACGGTCTTTTCTACGTCAGTCCCTCGCCGCCACAGTTCGCGACGCCTTACATCGATCGGGCGACCGGGAATAACGAAGGACAACGGTTTCCCTTCACCTTTCCTTCCACCAATTCTTCTGCCACTCACCCCGATACCACTTTCAACTGGCCTGCGGTTGAACCGATCTCCGGCGCACCGGTGTTTTTCCACCAGAACCGGATGCCCTATGCCGAAGACTATGAAGCGTCGTTGCAGCGCCAGTTTGGCGCCAACACCACACTGAGTATCAGCTACGTTGGGACTCAGGGACACGATTTGATCTCCTTCCTCGAGTCCAATCCCGGCAACGCAGCTCTTTGCCTTGCGCTGAGCCAAGCGAGCGCGCTCGCCCCCGGGCAGACGCCCTGCGGCCCGGGACTTGAAAGCAATACCTATGTGACGGCCTCGGGACAAACCATCTATGGAACTCGTCCGATCTTGGGCAACCTCTTTATAAGCAATGCCTATATGGATGAAATGGCGAACTCCAATTACAATTCACTTCAGGTGAACCTGCGCCACACAAGCAAGTATTCGTCGTTTCTTCTCGGCTACACTTACGCCAAGTGCATGGATAACGCCTCTGCCCTTGAACAAGGAATTAATCCCTTGAATTACAAGGCGAGCAAGGCGCTCTGCTCCTTTGACCTGACGCAGGATTTTGTAGTCAGCTACACTGTCCAACCTTTTGATCGCTTCTCTTTTGCCAACTCCAAGGTCGGAAAGTGGGCCATCAAGGGTTGGGGAATTTCAGGCATCACAACCTTCGCCACCGGCTTGCCGGTGGGTCTGAGCGAGAATGACGACCGATCCTTGCTGGGAACTGGTACGGGCGTCGACTTACCGGACCGTTCTCCCGGCAAGATTCTCAACGACACGAATCCGCGAGACGGCCAGACTTACTTCAACACCTCGTTGTTCAGCCTCGAGCCATTGGGACAAATCGGGGACGCCGGTCGGAACTTCTTCCACGGTCCCGGCATCAACAACTTTGATCTGGCGATCTTAAAGAACTTCGCAGTCACGGAGTCCAAGATGTTGGAGTACCGGGCGGAATTCTTCAACGCTTTCAACCACGCTCAGTTCAACAACCCGAACGGGCTTATCAATGCCGGCCCCGGCGTCTTCGGCGTTGTCACCAGCGCGCGAGATCCCAGAATCATCCAGATGGCACTGAAATTTGTGTTCTGAAGTGTTTTAACATTGTTAGCTCTCCATTTATAGAGGGCTGAGTTTTTGGCAGGGATACCTTCGACCGGGAAACCGGTTTCGGTTATGAGCTGAAACTGACCCCTTCCGTAGTGCGTGGAAGTACCCAGCACTGAAAACTCGACTGGACCTTGTATTCAGAGGCGGTCGAGTGTGTATTACCGGTGGCCCGGAAAACGACCCTTCTTCAAAAATACTGTTGTTGATAACAGGAGGGGGAATTATGAGCGACAGACAATCGGCACATCAGGAAGTTGATCCGTAGCCGGGCTTCGACGGCGAGAACCTGGTGGGGACGGTGCGGATGGGGGATGATCCCAGACGCTCGGTTCTGAACCGCTATAACCGCACCCACGATGTGCAGAATCTCTGGGTCCTGGACGGCGCCAGCTTCACTTCTTACTGCGAGAAGAATCCCACGCTCACGGTCGTCGCCGTGGCCATTCGCGCCTCCGACCACTTGGCTGAGGCGCTGAGAAAGATGGAAGTCTAATCCGTGGCGAGATCCCCCAGCTCTGCCGGGGAGGTATCTGAAGTGTTTTGACGCAGAGATTTGTTGCGCTTCGCATCTCTAACCCTTGAGGAGAATCATTTTGATCTCTATTCCCGGTCTGAAAGGAATTTTGCGGGCAGCAGCGGCCGCCCTTGTTTTGTGTTGCTTTGCCCCGCACCTGCAGGCGAGCCCGCCGCAGAGAAAATTCGCGCTTCAGGCCCTCTCGCCGAAGTTCTGGCAGCTTGTGCCGCGCCACGCCAAACTCACGCAGGTGGCAACCGGATTCGGATTCACCGAAGGTCCGGTCTGGGACAAGCACAATTTCCTTTATGTCAGCGACGAAGTGCAGAACAAGATTTACCGTGTTTATCCGGACGGACGCCGGGAAACGGTGATCGCGCTTGCAGATCCGGACGGCAATACCTACGATCTTCACCAGCAGCTTCTTGATTGTGCAAGCGTCCTGAGGGCCATCATTCGTGTCACACCCGCCGGAAAGTATTCCATTCTCACCGACCGGTATCAGGGAAAGAGGTTTAATAGTCCAAATGACTTGGTTGTGGGACCGGACAAGGCGATTTATTTCACGGATCCCACCCTCGACCTGCCCAAAGGACAAAGACAGGAAATTCCCTTCCAGGGAGTCTACCGTCTGGGGGCTGACGGCAGCGTCCGCCTGGAGACAAGGGACCTGACTCAACCCAACGGTCTGGCCTTTTCGCCGGATGGAAAGCGGCTTTATATCGATGACAGCGAACAGCGTAACATCCGGGTGTATAACTTCAATACCGGCGGGACATTGTCCAGCGGTCGCATTTTCGGCGACGAAAACGATAAAGCCGACGACGGCGTGCCGGACGGAATGAAGGTTGACCTGCAAGGCAACTTGTTTGTGGTGGGCCCGATGGGCATCTGGGTGTGGGATGCGGAAGGACATCACCTGGGTACCATCGTCACCCCGGAGCAGCCTGCCAACCTCGCATGGGGAGACGAGGACTACAAGACCTTGTACATCACGGCCACAACTTCCATTTATCGCATCAGGACCGCCACCCGCGGATTTGTGCCTTATCTTGCCTATGCGGACAAGTGACGCGGGTGCGGAACTGAGCCGGACGATCCCCGAAGCTCCCGGGTAAGTCAGGAAGGTCGCGCACTCTTCTTCACGCCAGCCAGAAAAGGGGGGCGCCGGGACGGTCACTTCCCTGCGCGAAATCCCAGGCAATGAAAAGCCGGCTGTCTATTTTGAAATCCAGCCTCCGGTCGGTTAAGCTCAGCAATGGAGATGTCTCCGGCAATTTTCCGCGGCAATTCATGCCTGTGAAATCAAATTTGCGTCCCGCCGTCCTGATCGCTTCCTTGCTGTTGTGGACCGCCCCCCTCGCGGCGGCGGGACCGGCGCGAAGTGGAGGAAGCCAGTCCGTCCAGCCCTCCGCCAACGGCTCGCTCGAGGCAAAAGCGGATGCCGCTTACCACGAGGGGCGTTTGGACGACGCTCGCCGGTGGCTTGAGCAGGCCCTCCAGCATGACCCGCACTCCGCACGGGCCCATGCTCTGTTGGGACTTATCTTGGCGCGGCAAAACGACCCTCCGGGGGCGCTTCGAAACCTGCGGCAAGCCCGTGAAATCGAACCGGAAAATCCCGATTATGCCTACGACTACGCGGTGCTCCTGCTGCAGGACGGGCAGTTCGCAGCCGCTATTCCCATACTCGAAGGCCTGCACCAGCAGTCGCCCCGGGCTGATGACATCCTGGTGAATCTTGCCCGCGCCTACGCCGGGGCAGCGGACTTTCAGAAGCTTTCCGCCACCGTCGGTCATCTATCCTCTTCGGATTACAGCAATCAGCCGCTTCTGAAAACCCTTGCCACAATACTGGCGGGTGCCGGGCAGACCTCAGCCGCCGCCGAGTTGTGGCAAGCGGCAATTCGCCATGGCCCCAATCAGCCTTTGCCCTACGCCGCGCTGGCGGAGCTTTGGATTGCCCAGGGGCAGTCTAGCCAGGCCCTGGCGCTTCTGAATGGCGCACCTGCTGCCGCCCGTGGGCCTCTCTATCTCTACGCCTACGGCGAGACGCAAATGGCTTTGCGGAATTACCAAGAGGCAATTCCCTTATTTCTTGAGCTTACCCGCCGGTTACCTGATAACCAGGGCCCTTGGCAAAAGTTGGTGAGGTGCAACCTGCTTGCCGGCCATCTGAACGAAGCGGAGCAGGCGGCTGAACAAGCCGCCCGGCAGTTTCCTGACGCCTCGGAGTTCCAATACCAGCAGGCCGTCGTTAACTATTTGCTCGACCGCAGCGCCACGGCAATCAAAACCCTATCGCCGTTGGTTGAAAAGCGAAGGGGAGAGGATCCTCGCCCGGTCCTACTGATGGCGGTTCTGAAATCACAAAGTGGAGATTACCAGGAGGCTGCAGGCTACTTTGAGCGCGTGGAGCAGATGCAGCCCGGCTGCAATGCCCTTGCTTCCTATTTTTACGGCGCAACGCTGCTGCGCATGCACCGGCCGCTCGAAGCCCAGGCCAAGCTGCAGGCGGCCATCCGCTGCCATCCCCGCTTCGCGCTGGCCGAGTACCGCCTGGGGCAGGCCTTATCCCAGGATGGGAAGTTGCAGCAAGCCTTGACTGCACTTGAGCAGGCGACCCGCGACGACCCCACGCTGGCTGAGCCCTATTACGCCCTGGCTCAGATCCGGCAGCGGCAGGGCGATCAAGCAGGCGCTCGCGAAGCGCTGGCCCGGTTCACCAGCGCGCAGAAGCACGTGGCTGGCTCTGATCGCAACCTCCTTGCCGCAGGCCTGCCATAAGCCGAAGTTCCTCGAAGATTCGGGGAGTATTCTGCTGATTCCCAGAAGGCTAGCCCCAGACTCACTTTCCAGCTACTGGGAACGAGCCGATCAATTGGTACGTGTGGTTACCAAAAACCTCGTCCGCATTGAACCCGAATCCGTAAGTTGGACGGGAGTCTAACCTCACTCGAAGAGAAGGACCCCTCACCCGGCTCTCCCGCGACTGCGGGATCGCCACCCTCTCCCCAAGGGATTCTATATGTTCTTGGTGTCAGCCCTCTCCCGAGGGGAGAGGGTGGCCCGCTGCCGGCGCTTTCACCAGCCGGAGCGGGCGGGTGGCGCAGACATCGGTTTGTGATGTCTGCGACATGCTGATGCCGCTTGAGGCTGAAGTAGAAACTTTTCATGCCTCGGCTGCGGCATTCTTACGGCCTCAATCATCTTCATTACGTGACCACCAGCATCCCGCAGGGCGGGATCGCCCCCGCCTTTTCGACTCGGAGCGGGTAGCGCAGAGTCGCGTTTTTCAGAGACTCTGCGGCTTTTCCTTCAAATTCGTCACCACGCTCGGCGACCTGCGAGGCGAGCCAGGCTTCCGCATCGTCGGATACCTTCTCATCCCACAGGGCGTGACTGTCACCTATTGCTCTGGCCCTCGGACGGCGCCAACCCCACCCACCCCGCTTGTAGCGCAGGGCCCGCGGTCCGGCCCTGCGGCTCTTCCAGCGACGCGGGTTTTTGCCGCGTCGCAAACAGGACAATCCGCTTTAGGCTTGGCCCCGCGCCGAATATGCTTTCCGAGAACATCCAGGCCGCGCCGTCAAGAACTGGGGACAGGTTACAGGATACAGATAAGGGAAGCCGCGCCGTCAAAACCACGCCGCGGTGGAAAAGCCGCAAGGCTGGAAAGCGAGCCTTGCGCTACATATTCTTCCAGCGGTTCCGTCAAGGGAAAACTGGCCGTCGGTCTTGGTTCGGGGCGCGGGTCAATTCGGTGGCCAGGTTCCACCACACACCTATTCGACCCCGACGTAACGGGGCAGATAGCCCAGGGTCTCGTTTTTCAGAGACTCTGCGGCTTTTCCTTCAAATTCGTGCTCCTTGATCAGCCAGCAGCAGTACACGATCGATGGCCAGAGTGCGATTCGGGGGGTGGCGCAGACATCGGCGGGTCTGGCACATGCTGATGCCGCTTGAGGCTGAGGTAGAATCCTTGCATGCCTCATCTGCGGCATTTTTACGGCCTCAATCATCTTCATTACGTGACCACCAGCATCCCGCAGGGCGGGATCGCGCCCGCCTCTACACTCCTGCTCGTGTGAATCCGGCGTTTTTGCTCTTGACACGAGGCTAGAGATGTGATAGGTAGTAGAAGGTAGGTGGTATGTCGTAGGTGGTAGGTGGGGGAAGAACAGGATTCAGGATTCAGGATTCAGGATTCAGGATTCAGGATTCAGGATTCAGGATTCAGGATTCAGGATTCAGGATTCAGGATTCAGGATTCAGGATCCAGGATCCAGGATCTAGGATTCAGGAGTCAGGAGTCAGGAGTCAGGGGTTAGAATGAAGAGCATCTGCTTTCCGCCTTCTGCCTTCTGCTTACTGCCGACTGCCTACTGCATCTGAGGGGAGTTCGAGGTGGTGGGACTCTCGGCCCGTACCGCACTCTACGACACAATGTCACCGTCGACAGGGAAAGAAAGACTAGTAACTTTAAAAAATGAAGGACCGACGCGGGAATGTCTATGAAAACAAAGGACCGGTTCTGAATGGTGAATTGTGAATTATGAATTGCTCTGCTCCTTGTTGGCACCGCTTGCCCCCTGCTGCTTGGCCGCTGGTCCGTTTGAGCGGATGTTCACCCACGTGTTTAGGTTAACTTGTGCATGCAGAGGAGTTAGCTCTTTTTTGGCCTTCGCGTGTAGTTACTAATATCTTGTGGATTATGTAAGAATATGGTTGACATTGCGAATTAACG
>Ga0208191_1000191_pt1 | contig 52827 bp, 47 predicted proteins | sample June2015DPH_13_5_FD_184709 | JGI IMG/M metagenome (GOLD analysis project Ga0208191, IMG submission 184709) | Peatland microbial communities from SPRUCE experiment site at the Marcell Experimental Forest, Minnesota, USA - June2015DPH_13_40... | ecosystem: Environmental > Terrestrial > Soil >... | reverse complement strand
CCAACTACCTACGCTTCCGTCTCTCCCCCAACTCGGCCATCGCCCTCGCCGCTCGCGTCAAGCTCCCAGGGAAGGAGTTCGTCGGGGACCAGCGAGAGCTTTACCTATTCGAAGAACAGCTGGGAGAGGAAACGCCTTACGAGCGGCTTTTGGACGACGCCATGACCGGCGATGGAGCGCTATTTACCCGTGAGGACGCGGTTGAGGCCGCCTGGGCAGTGGTCGATCCAGTCCTTAAGACCCACCACCGGGCGCGCCCTTACAAGCGCCGCAGTTGGGGACCGAAAGAGGCTGACGCGATCATCGCTACAGACGGCTCTTGGTACAACCCCCGCCCCAAGGAGGCATCCGGATGATGAGCCTGCCGAAGCGCATTTCTAGCAGCCGCTTCGCTCGGAAGGCTCGGCTGCTCGTTCAATAACCAGCCGTACGTGGTGCCGATATACTTTGTGTACGAGCCTGACTATGTTTACGTCCTCTCAACCTTCGGGCAAAAGACCGAATGGATGCGAGCGAATCCCAAGGTCTGTCTGGAAGTTGACGAAATCACGAACCAGTCTCAGTGGATGAGCGTGATTGCCAATGGCCGCTACCAGGAATTGCCCGAACCCCAATATACCGCCGAGCGGGAACATGCGCGGAGGCTGTTAGGGAGGCGCTACCGGTGGTGGCAAAACGCATTGGGTGAGAGTCAGCTAAGACTGGGCGAGGACTTGATTACTCCGCTCTTCTTCCGCATCCACATTGATTCGATGACGGGCCTTCGCGCCATCGGCGAGTCCGCCGAATCTGGCAAAGCGTCGCTGGAATAGACATTCCCAGCAGGGCATCGGTGTTCGTTTTCAACTTCCGCGCAGTTAACTGCGGCAATGATCGTCTTCCTATGGTAGACCGAAGATAGTAGAGATCTTCGTATGCATTTTTCGTTATTAGACACTGTCGCTGCGGACCGGGGGCATCCCCACACCATAAGCCTGAAACTGCGCGACATGAACCAGCTCTTCAATTCGATGGACCCTTCTCCATTCATTGAAAAGGATCTCGACGACGACGCGGAAGAATTCATCGTGAGCTGGGCCCAAGAATTCTCCCCTAAGGCTCCGATCAAACTGCGGATCCACTTGGACCAGTGGCCGGCCGAAGACCCTAAAGAGTTGATCAGGACGGCCGTCCGCAACCATTTTGATCACCGTGCCAAAATTACTGACCTGGAGTTTAAGCGGCTCCTGAGGCAAGGCCGCACCAGTCTTTTCATCGGGCTGCTGTTCTTGGCTGCATGTCTAATTCTCAGCAAGATGTTGTTGGGTCATGATGCGGGCACTTGGGCTGCCATCGTGCGGGAGAGCCTCACGATTGCCGGATGGGTCGCCATGTGGCGACCCATGCAGATCTATCTTTACGATTGGTGGCCTCTGCTGCGACGGAGCCGGATTTATGCCAAGCTGAGCCACATGCCCGTGGAATTCGTCCAAAAAGGCAAGAGTTGAGTAGAAGATTTCACGCGAAGACGAGACGCGCTTAACTGGCTTTGTGTGCGCGGACTGCATCACTACCAGAGACAAGCGTTTCCGGAGCGACGCGGGTATCGAGCCGAACCCGGGGTGAAAAACGAAAGCGCCCCAGACTCCAGTTAGAGTCACGGGACGCTCGTTCGAACAGCCCTCCCTCGAAAACTGCTCACAACCACCCTACTTTCTGATCTGCGTCGTGGGAATGGCTCCGACGTGCCACTGGATGCGTTGTGTTTAGCCTCGCAGTCCCACTACAAGAAAAGACGATCCTGAATCTGGGCGAGTTCCACGGGCGCGGAGCACTCTTCGTCGTCGTTCACCACGTGGTTGATCCGTGTGCTCACGGGATAGCAGCGCATCAGGCGGGCATCGAGGGGCTTCAGAAGTTCCGACACCGCAGCCACATTCTGCATTCCCGGATCGAGCCAGAAGTCATAGCTGTCCGGGTGAAGGATGACTGGCATTCGGTCGTGGACGGTTGAGGTCACCGCGTTTGGGGCCGTGGTGGTCGTCGCAGCCGTCGTGTTCCAGCAACTCGTCCTCCTCGTCCGTGAACCCCTCCACGGTCTCGAACCACTGGGCCATCTCGTCCCAGTGCCGGTCGCAGAAGTAATGGCGGGTGTTGTAGCGCGGGCGACGCCACTCGTGGGCGGCGGGCAGGCCGCATGTCTTGGTCGACTCGTCAGTCGCAAAGCAGCAGGTGTTCATCCTTGCCTCCTCGTGATGTGCCGTTCATAACTAAGGGCTGCCCCTTCGCCAGTTCAGGCAAAATTGCCTGAACTGCCCTGCGAAGAATTCGGCAACCAATTCCACAAGCGCGGGACTAACTTGGCGGCCTCAAAACACCGAGGCCTCGGTGAACCCGAGCCTTTTCGCCAGGTCTGGATACCGCTTCTGGAGCGCCCAGAAATTCTTCCTCGCTCGCCATGTGGGACACTTTGTGTTCATCAAAGGCATGCGTGCGACGTTCAGCCAGTACTTCATCCGAGCAGCGATCAAGTGCTCGCGAATCTCTTTCCGTGCGTTCATCTCTAAGAATCCTCCGTGAGGCTTACACGCCCCGGTTTTCGAGGAAAATCAAGGCACGGTTCACTGATTCCAAATAACTTGGCTCCCGCGGCGCCCAATTTTGCTCTCCTATTCATTGACTTTCAAAGTCCACGAACATCCAGTGATTGTCAATGAACGTCTTGGAAGCAAGCACCAGACAGGTCAGGCGTATGCGCGAGGTCCCTGGGGAACAGGGACTCATGGCAATCGCGAAGGCCATGAAGAAGCTGCGCGGGAAGTAGCAACTTGGCACCGCGGCGAACCGTGCGCCAGCCGGAACCACGGGTCCCGCACGTGCTCGGCGTCGTGCCGGGCGTTGGCTTCCAGCAGTATGTCGCGCTCGATCCCTTGCCACCGTGCGATGGCGTCCGCCATGCTGGTCGGCTTCCAGTCAAACCCAGTCAGCCGGCGCATCTGGGCGGCTATCGCGGATCGGGAAGCGAGAACAGGCATTCAAGCTCCTCGATTTCGCTGCGTCCGTTCTTGGGCGTGAATGCGCTGATCGCGCGGGCGAGCCGGGACCATAGGTGAGGCCTGCGCAGCACGCTGTCCACGTACCAGCAGTCAGAGCATGAGTGAGGCTTGCCAAGTTGGTACTTGATGAACGACTGCTCGCCGCCGCATTCCTTGCAGCGCAGGTAGAAGTAGTTTTTCCTCTCGCGGTCAGGCCCCGCGAACTCCCATCCGTTGGGCACGCCGTACTTTGTGGGATCGCCCCACCCCTTGCCGTAGTCCATAGTGATAGATACTGCGCGGGCTGCAGATTTCCCCAGATCTTAGGGCTAAGACGGGTCGTGCGCGTCTTGAACTTGCTCTTGCGCCGGTGCGAGCAGCTTGCCGTCGTAGTCGCAAGAACCGCAGTACCCTAGACCGTAGCGGTCTGGCATTGTGTTGCTTTCGCGGTCTCAACTTCAGTCAAGGCGGTCTGGATTTGATCCCACATCTTCTTGGCGTCTTCGTGCTGGTAGTGGTCAGGGAAGTGCACAACGTCCCTGTCGCTTTTCAAGACGAACCCTTCGCTTAGTACTGCTTCGCTGGCTTCATTCATGCACCGGAGCATGAGCGCATCGACATCCTGCCAGCAGTCCGCAGGTGCGGTATACATGAGCGCGTCGTGGATCGTGCTGCCTAAATCTATCCCGCGTTCGGTAGCTAAACACGCCGTGTAACGCATGATCTCTGCGCAGTTTCCCTGCATTGGATGGTTCAATGCCCTGCGGATCAAGTGCCCGTTGTGTGCGCTGCGCAGGCCCTTGCTCACATCGATAGGGACCTGCAGCCGGAATCCGAACTCCGTCTCGACGTAGCCGTTGAACGCACGGTCTTCGTCGTTGGCGTCAAGCCATGCTTGGTAGACGGGGTACAAGCGTTTCTCTCGTTCTATGAACGCTTGGGCTCGTTTCTCCGTGATGTTGAGGACCTTCGCTAAGCCCGCCGCTGTCTGCCCGTATTGCCCGGCTAGGACCACAGGCTTGAACCTGTTGCGCAACTCGCGGTGCGTCGCCTTCGTCGCCGTGTAATCACAATAGCCGAAGTCGGCGGCTTTGACGAGATAGGCGTCACGGTGCAGGTAGTTGTCCCACCGTCTCGTGTCGCCGGACAACGCCGCTGCGATGCCGTATTCGGCGTTAGACCAGTCCCGGTGCATCAGCACTTCGCCTTCGTGCGGCGCGAGCAACGACCGCAACGCCTTCGTTGCGTTCGGGATGTTCTGCGCCGTGGGCGGCTGGTGCCGGGACGCCGACCCGACGAACGGCATCATCTGCGTCCGGTTGCGGCCGTCAGGACCGATGGCGAACTTGAACTCCGACTTCGCGATGGTCAGGAACTTGCGCAGTTGGCGCAAGACTTCTATCTCCGGATGCGCGTCCGCGTACAGCAACGCCATCGGCTCTAGGACTTCCGTGTCGTCGGCGCTGGCTCTCGCGCCGTTGAACGGCCACGTGTCCTCGTCGAAGCCAAGGCGTCGGACCCATGCCGTGAAGTTGTTGAAGCTGAAGTGCGGATCGTTCCTCTTGTCGAAGGTGTAAATCCCGAACTGGTATTCGTCTTCAATCCGGCGGACCAGGTTGCGGCGCACGTCAGGCACGTTCGCGCGCAGCCGATCGATCATCGCCGTGTCCACTGGCACGCCGTTCCACTCTATGCAGGCGACGGCCTTCATGCAGCGTCCCCGGTGCAGGGCCTGCGCTAGGTTCTTGACATCAGGCACGAGCCGGGCGCACAGGTCCCGCAGCATCCGCACGTCGCCGTCGCAATAGGCTTGGATTCGTCGCATCTCCTCGTTGGCGAACGGGAAGCCTTGCAGGATACGGTGCCGGTTCGCCTCCTTCTCCGATTCCGGCGTCGTGTCGTAGATGCCGTAGGCGTGGCAGGCCGCGATGATGCCGTGCTCCAGCTTCTCTCCGTGCCGGTCAACCGCGCCGTTCGTCAGGTTGCGGTACTCGACCCACGGATCAAGCACGTTGTGCGGCAGACCCCACCCCGCGGCCAGGGCGAAGCCGAGGTCGGCGGTGGACATGTAGCAGACGTGCAGCACGTCCGGCCCGAAGCTCATCGGGTTCGGGACCGTTTGCCCGGCGGACGAGAAGGCCCTGGACACGGTTGCCCCCGTGCGCATCTCGATGGCGGACATGCACACAGGCGTCACATGGAAGCTGGGGACAGCGATGTATTCGCTGTCCCAAATCCAAACCTCCCTGAACATGTTGAGCAGGCGGTTCATTTACGCGTTCTCCGCTTCGGAGTCGGCGAGATCCTCGTCCTGCGGATGAAGCAGTTTGTTGATCACTTCGTGATAGGGCGAAGTGATGTATTTGTCGCCGAACGCCTTGTCGAGCAATTCGTTGAGCGGCGTGTCGGACCAGGTTGGCTCGCGCCGCAACTGCGACGCAGGCGTGAACTCGTAGCCCTTGATCGTGGCGTTCCAACTCTGCTTGATCCACCGATGCGTCGCTTCGCGGATGCAGCGCCGCGTGGATTCCTTCGGGCTCTTGGCGGACTGCTTCGCGAGGTAGAAGAACTCCGCGCCGTCGGACGTGATGCAGCGCGTGATCAGGGCCGGGACGATGTATTGCTCTAGCTCGTCCGGGAACTCCACGTCTGGATCAAGAAAGTAAATCCCTTCGTCGTTGCCGCCCTTGATCTCAAGGATGTCAATCGGAAGAGTCATGTCAGGATCGCGGTGCGCGCGGAAGAACCACTGCCTGTCGGGCGTGCGGACCGGGATGATGGTCTGCGTCTTGGCGGCCTTTGATCCGGCCGTCTTGTCCTTGGCCTTCTTGTTCTTCAGCTTGCCCGCGTAATCGGGCAGCGCGTCGTTGGACGACGGGTTGTTGGGTGTTGACTGTTTGGGCGTTGACGCTGGTGCGGCAGGGACCGCGTCAGGCGTCTCAAGAAATGGGGAATCTTCTACAGCAGAATTGTGGTGCATGGGACTCCTAGTCCGAAACAAGATTGCGGGAAGAAAACAGGGTGAGACACAAAGTTTTGTTCGAGCGGCGAGGAAACCTTGTGAGAACCCCGCCGCTCACGATGACTTGCATCACCGCCGCTCTAGGTAATACTCGGTTTTTCGGCAGATCTGGAATTCATTTACCACAAACAAGACTAGGTTCTGGGTTTTAGGGTTTATGTTTAATGTGGGCAGGGGGGTCAGGCAAAGGGGTCAACGTCTTAGGCCCTACCGATTTTCGCAGCGGCGCAGGGAAAATCACAAAGGGGGTCAGGCTGGGTCGCCAACGCAAAACAGGAGTGTATAGGCAGGCAGGGCAGGCACCCTATACAACGGGGCCAGGCAGGGCAGGCGAACCTCGGGTCAAGAAATCAAAGGGACCGGGAGCCCGGGCCCCCTCGCAGTCCAACCCGCGCTGTCTACTTCAACCCGAAGTATTCCCTGGCCAGCGCGGAAATGGGTCCAGCCGCGGGCATGTCATAAAACGGATAGTTCTCGCAAGTAGGACAGTCGCGGCCGCAGGGGCCGTTCGCCACGTGCTTGCAGGTGCCGCAGGCGGTTCGGACATCCGAGCAGAGTGCCGTCCGGGTAAGCTGATGATGGCGAAGCTCCAGCTGAAACAGTTCCAGCCGCGCCCGGGGATCGTCCCTTAGCGGCTCTTCGGCGTCTAGTTTTTGTAGGCGGTTGTACAGCGCACTGCAGCGGCGCTCAAGGTCTTGCACTTCGTCGTTCGTTTCCATATAGACCCTCAGTTGTAGGCGGCAGCTTGAGGGCTGCCGCCAGATTCCATCATTGGCGATGGGCACGGGGATTTGAGCCGCACTGAACCTAATACTGCGTTTGGCAACTTTCGCGTTCGTGCATCTAGCGTCCTGTTCGCTATGGGCCTGCCTTGCTTCTTGGCTTCGTGCTCGACGGCCTGCGCAGTCATGACGCCGTTGAAAATCTCCAAGACCGTGTTGGCGTGTTCCCGCCCTCGGCTCACCCGCAGCGCGGCGTACTCCAGCTCGTGCCCGTTGCTAAACTCGCGATCCTCGTCCGCGAAGTAGACTCGCTGCGACGACGAAACTCCCGCGGGGCGGCGGCTAATGCGTGCGCACTGAGCCGACGCGGGCCAGGTTCTTGACTTTCGCATGCTTGGTCGCTGACATGACCTGCACATAGGTTGCGTTCTTGCCTTCTACGACGGTAAATCCCTTTACTTTCTCAACTTCACCCCCCGCGCCGCACGCGTCGCACAGGTAGGCCTTGCCTTGATGGAGCGGGTGTGAGGGATCAAACTCGTTGCCGCAATCTGGGGTTATGCAAATCTTTTTCATAGAGAGCTCCTGAAACTGCAAAGTCGGGAAAAAGCTATAGGCAGGCTTGATGGCTGGACTAAAAGGCTTCTTCGAACAGCGGGTGCCTTTTAGAGACCCGCTGTTCAGGACATCCGTTGCCGGACGCCCCCGCTGAAGTTCAATACTCGCGCCTGGCGGAAAAGGTGGATTATTGAATTGCCGCGAAAACCGCCAACCGGGTATTTGGTATCAGGACCAAGCGTCCCAGGAGGCCGTTATGACGGAAGAGAGAGCGTGCGGGGGCTGCGATCAGCCGATTCCCGCCAAGAGGCTCGCAGCAATGCCCAATGCGACGATGTGCGTCCCGTGCCTGCAAGAGGCGGGTGACGTGCCGATGTTCAAGGGCATCACGGGCATCAATGTCGGTTGCTGCGGCTTAGAGGCCCAGATACTGACCCCCAAGCAGTTTGAGAGGCGGCAGAAGAGGTCGGGCGTCAGGAACCACTGATTCAGCGCGCCTGATAGAAAATTTCCGCCGCGCTGCGGTACTAGAGGGACATGGAAGACGATAGGCTCTGGACGGACGAGGAACGGGACGCAGTCGTAGTTCTATGGGACTGTCTGACGGTTCCCTTCGGCTTCAATCCGCTGAGGCCTGCCTGTGCGACCCAATGGGTCAGTTGCTTCCCAGCGACGGTCGTCATGGCCGCCGTGCGTGCGACGGCCGAGTCCGGCAGGACGTTCAGGGGCGACAGGCACGCCCTGAACTACGCGGCCAAATGCATGAGGAACATGGCTGCCAATTACCGGATGTTCCAGCAGGCAGGCCGCGACTTGGCCGCGTACCACCAATCAATCGTCCAGACCCCCTGATCCAATCAACCCATCCAACCGTTCCCGCCATTCCGTTCTCGCTCGGACAATTAAACAGAATAAACAGATGGGGCTATAGGGGTTTGCTCTCTGAATACCGAGGCTTTGGTATCGCGGCCGTCAAACAGTCGTGCGCTGGGATGGTCTCCACCCGCTGGACTTGCAGTCCCTTGCTCGGCAGCGTACAGCTCTCCGGTCTTCGAGAAATTCATGCTCTTCTCATCGTAAGCAAACGGCTGGGAGCCAACGCCGCCGTCCTAGAGGATTCCCGTGCCCTGGACGACCGGGAGGTGTCCGTCAGCCACCACGTTCGCCTCAAACTGGGCGTCTGGCACCATGTCAGCGTCCTTCCTTCATCACGTCCTCAAGGCCGTTGAGGAACGCCCCGTAGTTGCCCTGCGGGTGCTCCGCACGGATGTCGGCGAATATGCGTGCGACCAGCTCCCTGCCCGTGGCATAGCCCAGGTCGTGCATCCTTTTGTAGGTGCCCGTCTCCGGGGCGTTCGCCATCTCAATCGCCCTGACCTTCGTGTCCGTGCCCATCAGATCAATCGTGTTCATAGTGGTGTCCTCTTGTGCCAGGTTGGGTCCAGCCATGAGGGTCTGAACCCGCCCCTGGGTGCGGCCGCTAGCGAGCGGCTGACAGTCAATACTCGTTTTTGACTCTCTGACCAAATATGTGTACCCGCGAGGGCTTTCTGGGGTTTTGGCCCAAACCTGGTATCTATCCTTTATATGAACCTGAGGCGGCAGAAAATCATTGAAGCCTGGGCTGAGGGGCTGACCGCCGTGTCGATCGCCGAGCTCTACGGCGTGACGCCGCGCTATGTCTTCAAGGTCCAGGCCCAAGAAAAATTGCCACGGCGACCCCGTGGACGGAGAAAAACACAATGAAGTACGCAACAGCGCAGACGCTTGGAAAACAGGTGTGCGACGCGATCCAGATGCTTGAGGCCCTGGGCGTCGCCTTCAACCACAACGAGGGCGACAAAAAGCTCCAGCAGGTGATCGCCCCAGCCCTGAAGTGCGCGGCGCACCTCCTTGGTCCCGTGCTCGATGCGCTCAACACGGAGGAGATGTCCAGCCCTGGGGGGATCAGGGACGCCTGCTCGATCTTCAGGGAAGAGATACGCCAGCTCAGGGCCGAAGGGCACATCAGGTAGACATGGCCAAATTCGACCGTGAGAACGCTGAGCACGCGATCCGAGTGCTCTCGTGCGGCAGGCAGCGCACCTGGGAGGTCCGGGTGCCAAGGCCAGGCGGTTCAAGACCATCGCCGGGTACTTCAACAATGTGGTCGCGCTCGTCGACGCCCTGCTCGCCCGCGCCGCCAACCGGACCAAGAACTGGATGGAGCAGACGTTGAAGGATCCCGCGGCACCCACTTCTGTAGCAGCCGAGTGCACCCCGTCGCCCTGAACTTGTGCAGCCAGCAACTCGCGGGGTCCAGCCTGACCTCCTTCGCCGTCCTCTTGAGCGCCCTCAGCAGCAGGTCAGGCCTGCCGTTGGAGCCGAACACCAGCGGTCCCGTGCGCGGCGGCGCGTTGATTATATCCGTCAGCTCTCGCGGAACCTTGACGTCAAACCCACGAAGGTCCGTGCCGCTCTTGGCAGATCGTTTGAATTGACCGCGATCACAAAGGCTAGAACGCTTGGACACCAGTTACCACGACTCCGCCTTGAGGTACAACCACAGGTCCCTTAGACGATCTGTTCGCCGCATCTGGCGGAGGGCCCTTTCCTTTTTCCTTTTGCTTGTTCATTTCCGCGACCAAGTTTTCGTTCTCCACGCGCCGCACGTAGGACCAGACCGAGTCGCTGTCCTTCTCGTGCCCGAGCAGTCGCTTCACGGTCGGCATGTCGTAGCCAAAACCGCCGAGCCACTTGGGCCGGAGCCATTCCGTCGCCTGCGTGGCGCGAAACTTTTTCAGGTTGAAGCGGGAGGAGTCAAGATTCGCACGCTTCGCTATGCACTTGATCTTGTCCCACAGGTGCGTGTCCGGCTTCCCCGAGCGCGTGCAGAAGACAAGCCGATGCTGGTGCGAGGCCATGTGCCGAACGATCCTATCCATCAGCTCGCGGCTGATCGGCACGGCCCGCTCGCTGTCGGCTTTTGCCGCATACCTGTAAAGCAGATTTCCATCGTCGTCGCGCCGCTCCTTCGACTTGACCCGGAGCATCTGCTGTGACACCAGAACATCGTCCTTCTCAAGGTACATCAACTCTTCCTTACGAAACGCAGGTTCACGCAGCGCCGAGTAACGCAAATGCTCGTCCGGCCTGCATGCCCCAAAAAACGCCTGCAACTCCTGCGGCGTGTAGATGTCAGGGTCGCCGTTTGGCTTCATCTTGCCGAGGTCGCTCTTCTTGATCGGCCCCTTGCCGTGATCCAATTTCAGGACGGTCTTGACCATTTTGTTTATCCGTAGCAATTTCCAGTCCGCCGTGAGACGCTCGTTCCCGCCATCCATGACGTGTTTGCGGTATTCAAACAAATGATCCTTGTCGATCTGATCGACGTAGGTCAGCTTCGTCCATTCTGAATACTCACGAAGGTTCTGCTCGTACACCTTGTAGGTAAGCGGGTCTTTGGTGAGCTCAATTTGAGTGGCGAACTTCTGCACGGCCTCCTGAATGGTGATGCGGTTCACCGGCTTGATGGGATCAGGGCGCTGCAAGCCGTCTGCCGCATCCTCCAGATGCCGCTGCTTGATTTTTGCGAGCACTAGGGCCGCACGAAGGGCGGGGAGTTCTTCGCCCTTGTCCTTGGGCACGGGTGTCAAGACTTTGTTGGCACCGCGATACCAGACCACGTAGAATTTCCCCTGGCGGGACTCGGCCTTCACTGTGAACTTGACTGGCAGGGACCACTTCTCGCCCCACACCCATTTCCCATTTCGTTTGACTCGTTCAATGATGCTGACTCTCCGGTTTGACATTTCCCCTAATACCGGCTTTCTGCGAAAATCCGCGGAATTACAGGGACATGCACCGTGACAAAATTTTGGCAGGCTACAACCTATTGGAAGAACACAGCTTAAGGAAGGTTGGTAGCGCTACCGGGAATCGAACCCGGGTTTGAAGATTGAGAATCTTCCGTCCTAACCCCTAGACGATAGCGCCAATCGGGTGGATTGCGACGAAGTCCGATTATAACAAAAGCTCGTTCTAACCAAGCCCGCTGGGCTTGAAGCGCGCCGCCGTTTCACAGGGCGATTTCGTTGCGAAAATTCTCCACAAAGCATTGTAAATCTTCAAGTTGCACTGCTGGCTCATGATTCGAGCCGAACCGCCTTGACAACGGCAGGCCAAAGAGAGATACTCATGTAGGCGAATAAAAAGCGAAAATTACAAACCTCGCCCGGGCTGATCCTGCCCTCCGCGTTCCCTGACAATTGCGAGAAAGTATGTCTGCCTCTCCGGTTTTTTCATCGGCGGCCATGGGCCGACTTTTTATTTTTTCTCCGCGGTCTTCTCCGCGCTCGAACGTGGAGAAGGCCGCAAAGAAGACCGCGGAGATTTTGGCCCAGGTGGGCGCCATCCCAAAGCTGGCAGCGGTCGTTCCCGCTTCGCGCCTCGAGGTACGCCCGGCGCCGGAAATGGTTTCGAGCGGTATTCCGCAACTGGACTCGCTGACCGGCGGCCTCGCTCGCGGTTGCCTCACGGAAATCTGCGGCACGGCCTCATCGGGAAGGACCAGCGTGTTACTTTTCGCGCTCGCCCGCGCCACACAGCGCGGAGAAGTTTGCGCGCTGGTGGATGCGAGCGATGCGTTCGATCCGGCGTCAGCGGCGGCTGCCGGCATGGAGATGAGCCGTTTGTTGTGGGTGCGATGCGGAGAAAAATATCCATCGCATAAACATCCTACGGCTGCGCTCAGAGCAGGTTCCCGCGCCAGGGAATTATCCAATTGGAAAAATCGGCGGAAAAATCCGGAGGGCCAGCGCTGGGAATCGCAGCTTGGGCAAATGCTGAAAGTCACCGACCTGCTGCTGCAGAGCAATGGTTTCGGAATGATCGCTCTCGATCTCGGCGATGTTCCGGCGCGCAGCGCGCGGCGAATTCCTTTGGCATCGTGGTTCCGCTTCCGCCGCGCGATTGAGCACACGCCGACGGCGCTGCTGGTTTTGGAACAGCAGCCGATTGCAGGGAGTTGCTCGTCGGTGCTGGTGAAGGTGTCAGGTGTCAGGTCGCAGGTCTCAGGGAAAAGGCTGTCAGCTGTCAGCTCTCGGCTCTCAGGAAATCAATCGGTGCATTCGGAGTTGCCGCATTCGGAACTATTGGACCAATTCGAGATCACCGCCGAGTTGTTGCGCTCGCGGTTGGAACGGAAGTTGGAACGTAAGCCGGTGCAATCGACGGCAAGTTTCAAAAGTCGAGCCGCATGGGCGGGATAGTCATTCAGTTCTCAGTTCCCAGTTCTCAGTAAAGGCTGATTCATTGAATGATGAGGACAAGGAACTCAAGTTTGAGACCTGAGACCTGGTTTTCCATGTTTGCCTGCATCTTCATTCCCGATTTTTCCGTACAAGCGATCATTCGCTTTGAGCCAGAGTTGCGCGCCCGCTCGGTCGCGGTGCTCACCGGACGGCCTCCGCTGGAGAAGGTGGTGGCGCTCAACGAAAAAGCGCGGCAAACGGGCGTGGAGGTAGGCGCGACCAAGTCGCAACTGGAAGCATGGGAGCGCCTGGTGCTGCGTGCGCGCTCGGAGTCGCAGGAGACGTCGGCACACGCTGCGCTGCTGGATTGTGCGCAATCGTTTTCTCCGGAGGTGGAAGACGCCTCGCCCGGCACCGCGCTGCTGAATCTCGCCGGCCTCGCGTCGTTGCTCGGTCCGCTGCCGAAGATTGCCCGCGATTTGGCGCGGCGGGTCTCTCACATGGGACTGGAGGCGAACGTCGCCGTGGCCGCGAATCCGGATGCTGCATTGCTCGCAGCCCGCGGTTTTCCCGGCGTGACCTTGATTCCCGAAGGGCGCGAAGCGGAGCGGCTGGGCGATTTGCCGGTGGATGTTTTGCTGGAAAGTTTTTCTTCCGATGCGAAGCAGGCCGCACGCTGGGTTGAAACCTTCGATCGCTGGGGTATTCGCAAGCTGCGCGCGCTGGCGGCTCTTCCCGAGGTTCCAGTCAGCGAGCGCCTGGGACAGCAGGGAATCCGTCTGCAAAAGCTGGCGCGGGGCGCGGCATCGCGCAACTTACGTGTATTGGAACCGCGGCTGATTTTTGCCGAGAGTGTGGAGCTGGAATATCCCATCGTGCTGCTGGAACCGCTGGCGTTTTTGCTGAACCGCATGCTGGAGCAAGTGTGCGCGCGATTGAGCGCGAGGGCGCTGGCGGCGCAGGAGTTGCATCTGAATCTGGAACTTGCAGTGACGCAGCCGAACGGTTGCGCATCGTTCACCAGGACGTTCACTCGCACGCTGCGGCTGCCGGTGCCCATGCTGGACGCGAAAGTATTTCTTAAATTGCTGCAGCTTGATTTGCAGGCGCATCCGCCGGGAGCGCCCATCGTGAAGATTCATTTGTCGGCCGAGCCGGCGCGCCCGCGAGCCCTGCAGAGTGGATTGTTTCAGCCGGTTTTTCCTGAGCCCGAAAAACTCGAGCTAACGCTGGCGCGCATCGCAGGAATTGTCGGCGAGGGGAGAGTGGGGTCGGTGGAATTACTGGATACGCATCGCGAAGGCGCGTTTGCGGTGCGGCACTTCGCGCCCGCAGAGCCCGCGCCCACAGAGCCCCAAGTGAAGCAGTCTGGAGATCGAAAGAAGGATTTGTCCATGCCAGAAAATGACAGCGCATGTGAGCTCGAAGAAAAGCTCGATGAAAACGCGAAAGAAAAAATGAGCGCGGTGATTGCTCTGCGTCTGTTTCGTCCGCCGCTCGGCGCGATGGTTACTTTGCGCGAAGCGAAGCCGGTGCGGATGCGATGTCTGCAGCGCGAGGACATTGCCGGAGAAATCGTCTGGACCGCCGGCCCCTGGCGTTCTTCCGGCGACTGGTCGGAACAGGAAGGCTGGTCGCGCGAGGAGTGGGACATCGCGATCCCCGCCGAAACCGGACTCGTGTTGTATCGCTTAGTGCAGGACAAGCTGAGTGGAAACTGGTTTGTAGAAGGAACGTATGACTAAGAGTAGTTCCCAGTTCTCGGTTCTCAGTCTTACGAGAGCTAACTGGGAACCGAGAACTGGGAACTGATGTACACCGAACTCCATTCCCGCTCCGCGTTCAGCTTCCTCGAAGGGGCTTCTATTCCTGAGGAACTGATCGCGGTGTGCGCGAACCTCGGAATGCCGGCGATGGCGTTGCTTGATCGAGATGGAGTGTACGGCTCGCCGCGCTTCCATCTCACCGCAAAAAAGGCGGGGATCAAGGCGCATATTGGGGCGGAAGTGACGTGTGCGGCGTTTTCACCACGGAGACACGGAGACACGGAGAAATGCAGGGAAACTTCTGACTCGACAAGCACTTTAACCTGCGAACCAACTGCGAAACTGGGAAACTCCAAAAAAAACAATTCCTCCGTGTCTCCGTGTCTCCGTGGTGGATTTCGTCTTCCGCTGCTGGTTGCTTCGCGCACTGGATATCAAAATCTCTGCCGCCTGATTACACAAATGAAATTGCGCGTTGGGCGCAAAGAAGGAGCCTTCGCGTCAAGTCTGGATTTTATTGATCATACCGACGGTTTGGTTTGCCTGACTGGTGGAGAGGAAGGACCGCTGGCTGCAGCGCTCACGCAAGGCGGACCGCAAGCGGCGTTCGAAGCGATAAAGCGCCTTGCAGAAATTTTTGGCCAGTCTAATGTTTACGTCGAATTGCAACGGCATTTTCATCGCGAGGAAGAATATCGAAACCGGGTTGCGATCGAGATCGCGGAAGCTTTGCAACTGCCGCTACTTGCAACCAATGGCGCGAACTATGCCACGCCTCGGGAGCGCGAGTTGGCGGATGCGTTCACCGCGCTGCAGCATCATCGCACGCTGGCCACTGCTGGACGTCTTTTGGCGCGCAATGCGGAGCGCTATCTCAAATCTCCCGCGGCAATGCGAGCGCTCTTTGCGGATGTTCCGAAGGCCATCGCGAACACGGTTGAACTCTCTTCACGGCTTGAGTTCACGCTGAACGATCTTGGATACGAGTTTCCGCGTTATCCCGTGCCGGACGGGGAAACCATGATGTCATTTCTGCGGGAGCGCACGCGGGAAGGAATGCAGAGCCGGTATGGGCGGGCGGATGCGGAACTGAAGAAGCGCGCGCGCCGGCAGATCGAGCGCGAATTGAGCTTGATCGAAAAGCTGAATCTTGCCGGATACTTTCTGATTGTCTGGGACCTGGTGCGCTTCTGCCGCGAACAGAAAATTCTGGCGCAGGGCCGCGGATCGGCTGCCAACAGCGCGGTTTGTTACTCGCTCGGCATCACGGCGGTGGATCCGATCGGCATGGAATTATTGTTTGAACGATTTCTTTCCGAGGAACGCGGCGAGTGGCCCGACATCGATCTCGATTTACCCAGCGGCGACGAGCGCGAGCGCGTGATCCAGTACGTCTATCGACGTTATGGACAGCGCGGAGCGGCCATGACCGCCAACGTGATCACGTATCGCAATCGCATGGCCGCGCGCGAAATGGGCAAGGCGCTGGGATTCGATCTGGACACGCTGAAGCGAATTTCGGCGGCGGTGGCCACCTGGGAATTCAAGGACGAGAATGATGCGCTCGAGCGCCGTCTGCGCGATGCCGGACTCGATCTTACGCATCCGCGGATTCGGAAATATTTCGAGTTGTGTCTGGCCGCGCAGGATCTGCCGCGGCATTTAGGGCAGCACTCGGGCGGCATGGTCATCTGTGAGGGACGTCTGGATTCCGTTGTACCGCTGGAGCCCGCTTCCATGCCAGGCCGCGTGGTCGTGCAGTGGGATAAAGAAGACTGCGCCGACATGGGCATCATCAAAGTCGATCTGCTTGGTCTCGGCATGATGGCGGCGCTGAAAGATTCTCTAGAACTGATCCGCGATCATTACCACGAAGAAGTGGATCTGGCGCATCTTCCGGCGGACGATCCCGTCGTATATTCCACGCTGCAAAAGGCCGACACGGTGGGGATGTTCCAGGTCGAGAGCCGGGCGCAGATGGCGTGCCTGCCGCGCCTGAAACCGCAGCGATTTTACGACATCGTGGTGCAGGTGGCGATCATACGGCCGGGACCGATCGTGGGGAATATGGTCAATCCATTTCTGAAGCGGCGGCAGGGTCGAGAGGCGGTTACGTATCCGCATCCGTCGCTCGAAACGGTGCTGGGCCGCACGCTGGGCGTACCGCTGTTTCAGGAGCAGTTGCTGCGCATGGCCATGATCACCGCCAACTTTACGGGCGGCGAAGCGGAGGAGTTGCGCCGCGCCATGGGCTTCAAACGTTCTGAGGCGAGAATGAAGGTGATCGAAGAAAAGCTGCGCGCCGGCATGACGCGCAACGGGATCCGCGGCGAAACGCAGGAGCAGATCGTCCAGTCGATTACGTCGTTTGCTCTTTATGGATTCCCGGAATCGCATGCCGCCAGCTTTGCCTTGATTGCGTATGCCAGCGCTTATTTGAAATGCCATTACCTGGCGGCGTTCACGGCGGCGCTGCTGAATAATCAGCCGATGGGCTTTTACCATCCCGCGACGATTGTGAAAGATGCGCAGCGGCACGGATTGAAAGTGCTGCCGATGGATGTGACGAGGTCGGATTGGAAGTGCAGTTTAGAAACAGTTGCCAGTCGCCAGTTGCCAGTGGCCAGTAAAAGCTATGCCGTGCGACTCGGTTTGAAATATGCGCGCGGCTTGCGCGAGGCGGCGGGGCAGGCGCTGGTTCGGGAGCGCAGTTTGGCGCCGTTTGCTTCGGTGCAGGATCTGGCTCGTCGCGTGCCCGAGTTGCGCAAGGATGAGTTGACGACGCTGGCGGAGATTGGAGCATTGAATTCAGTGGCTAGTGGGCAGTGGTCAGTGGATAGTAAAGATCAAAACATTAAACTTCACCGTCGCGATGCGCTGTGGCAGGTGGAGCGTGCGATACGCTGGTCGGGACCTGTGCTGGATGAGCTTCCGGAAATTGATGGGGGATCTCCGCTCGCGGCCATGACGCACGAAGAGCGATTGGTGGCGGATTTTCGCGCTACCGGACTGACGGTCGGCCCTCATCCCATGCAGTACCGCCGGGCGGAGATGAAAAGGATGGGGATTTATCGCGCTTGCGATCTGGCGCACATTCCGAATGGACGACGATTGCGAATCGGCGGATGCGTGATTGCCCGCCAACGCCCGGGGACGGCCAAGGGAATGATGTTCGTGAGCCTGGAAGACGAAACGGGGATCGCCAATGCGATCGTCGCTCCCGATCTTCTGCAGAAGAATCGGGTGTTGCTGATTTCGGAGCGCTTCCTGATGATCGAGGGAATTTTGCAGAATCAAGACAATGTGATTCACATCCGGGCGGAAAAAGTTTCGCCGCTACGCGTCACGCGGGCGGAGACGGCGTCGCATGATTTTCATTGACGCGGGTCTGCAGACCTTCCTAGGCGGTCGAGAGCTTCCGGGCATTGTGGCGCAGCGAGCGGCCTTCGGATAGACCGTAGAGTTCTTCCGCCAGATTCTTGGCGTGATCGCCGATGCGCTCGAGCGCCTGGGCGGCGAGAAGGATGTCGAAATTCTGCTGGCCGCTCGGGCTATTCGGTTCGGCTAGATGTCTGTGAAACAAGGAATGGCACAACCGGTCCACTTCCGGATCGGATTGCAGAACCCTCTGCGCGTGCGACACGTCGCGCTCGAGGAAGCCCCGATGAACCTGCTCCAGCATTTCGCAAAGCAGAGCAGCCATCTCCACGAGTTGACGGGAGTCCGCCGCCGGCAATTTTTCGCGGCGCGATTGCAGTTGCATAACCGCATTGTAGGCGAGGTCTCCGATGCGTTCCAGGTCGGTGATGAACTTCAAACACGCCAGCAACTCACGCGCTTTGGCTTCCCCTACGCGGGTGATGGCTTCGGGCAGTTGGTCATCAATCTTGCGTTCGATCTGGTCCAGCTCTTTCTCGCAATCCTTGATCGCGAGAAAAGCCAGGCGCGAACCGTCCGCCAGAAAGTCCCTGACATTGAAGACCGCGTCGCGGGCGATCAGGCAGCCGCGGACGACCAGGGCCGAGAGTTCATCTCCCGCAAAGTCTTCGTTGCGGGTCTCGGCGTGACGGGTGCGAGCTTTCGCCGCTCGGGATCTCGTCGAAGTCGAGCGCCGCTTCGGTCGTGGAGCCGGGGACGGTTGTTTTCTGGCCATGGGAAACTCGCGCAATTCGATAAGGAGCTGCCAACTGTAAACAAGCTAGCATAAAGCGGGAATATGAAAGGAATGTAAATGAGCGCGGCGAGTCGGAGCCGCAGTTGATTTCTTTGATTACCTTTTTTTCGACCGCTTCGGCTTGCTCTTCAGTTTGCTTGGCGTCTTGCCCTCTGCCGAGTCCGCGATAGGAGCACCGCCGCGTGGGCATTGCTGGGACGAGTCGGTAGCCAAGGCGCTGGTGCCAAGGGACTCAGGGCGCAGGCTGACGAGGAGATGCGGCGCGCGCAGCAGGAGCCTGGCCCGATTTAACCCGGAATTCTCCTTCGCCAACCAACCAATTTCAGCGCGCCAGTTAGAACGTCAGCCGCGCACCGAGCTGCATGATGCGCTGGGTTTGCAGAGCGGCTACTCCCGTTCCAAACGTCGTGCTGGTAATTTGACCGAAATTTCCACTCGTAACGATCGTGTTCGGATTCGCGAATTCCGTGTGGTTCAGTGCATTGAAAGCTTCGACCCGGAATTCAAAGTTGACGCGCTCGGTAATGGCGGTAGTCTTGGCCAGAGCCAAATCAAGGTTGGTGCGGCCCGGCCCGCGGAAGAAGTCTCGCGCCGTCGTGCCGTAGGGATCGCCTGGATTATAAACACCAGAAACCGCCACGAATGCTGCGGGGTTAAAATAGTAATTTCCGTTTGTTTTGGGATTCATGATTGTAATCTTGCTGAACCCGGGCGCGAAATCGGCATTGGCCAGGTAGCCGTCGCCAGCTCCGGAGGGTCCTGGGTCCGACGGAGTCGCCGGCAGGCCTGAACTGATGCTTTGCGGAAACCCAGTCCGCCAGCTCAAGATGGGGTAGAGACTCCATCCTTTCACCAGTCGCTTTGGTCCCGATGCCCAAGCCCGGTCAAAAGGCAAATCCCAACCTCCACTGAAAGTGATCCGCTGCTTAATGTCGAAGCTGGAGGAGGCGTAGAACTGGCCAATGTTGTAATACGGCACAAATTCCGACGACAACTGTGTCTGTCGAAATCCGGATGCATTGTCAATACTGTGACCGTAAGTGTAGGCCAAAGTGAAGTAGGTGTTGCCCAATATTCGGTTCTCGCTGTTCTGTTTCGTCAAGGAAGCTTCCAAACTACTGAAATTGGCGAAGCTGACATTGGCGAACTCCGCCGCGGTGGAAAGAGGACAATCGGAAGGGCCGCCTTGACTCGAACAATAGTTGGTGAGGGTAGCGTTCTGCTTCTCATTTAAGATTCGAGCAGGGTTGGAACCGCTCACCGTGCTCAGGTCGAACGGGTTGATGTCCTCCAGCGAGGTAAGCCCCTTCGAGCTGCTGCCCACGTAGCTAGCCTCAACCATCAAATTATTTGCCAACTGATGCTGGATACTCAAGTTGTACTGGTAGGTATAAGGGGTGTGGAGATGCGGGTTCACGAAGTAGATCCCGCCGCCTCCAAACGGGAGAAATGGCGTATTGCCCGTTGTATTGAATGCGGTAGCAGCGGTGGGTGGCGTGGATGGAAAGGGGCTCGGAAAAGGGGTGGTGGAGTTGGCCCATGGCGCGCTGTAAAAGGGCATGGCGGACGTATACGGCGGGTTTCCCGAGCCGACGGGACAAGCTCCAGCGTTTGGATTTGGAGGTGCAGGGGTTGGAATACACGGGAAAGTGACGTAGGGCTCGCTGTAGAACGGAGGCGCGCCGTTGAATTGCAGGTTGTCTTCGCCTTTCAGGACGTCGTAGAAAATACCGAAGCCTCCGCGAATGCTGGTCTTGCTGTTGCTCCCCGGACTCCAGGCAAACCCGATTCGCGGCCCAAAGTTCGTCTTGTCCGGAAAATTGGCTCCGGCAGGCGCTCCCGCGTCTCCCGGAAAAACCAAGCCGAGCGGCGCATCGGGAAATCTTGTCGACTGATCCCCGGGGATGATGGAAAACGTTCTTCCCTTGGTGTCGATCTTGGGCGTGCTGTACTCATAGCGAAGCCCCAGACTCAGGGTTAGGTTGGGCCTTACCCGCCACTCGTCCTGCACGAATCCATAGGTGGCCTTGCTCCGAATGTTGCTGATCCCGTTTGGACCCTCAAACAAGTCGTTGGGAGCTCCCACCAGAAAATCGGCGAAGCTGTTGCCAGTGCCATACCCGCCCGCGCCATATCCGTAAAAAGCGAAGTTGCTGTCGGTAAAATAAGCGTAGACGGTATTTTGTTGATAGTCGGAAAATCCTGCGCCGAGTTTCCATGTGTTGTGTCCCTTTACCCAGGAAAACGTGTCCGCAATCGCATACGTGTTGCCGATTTCGGTAGCCGGACCCGACTGGTCTTGCCCGAAATACAGACCATTGTCGAAAGACATGAGCGGAGGGCCATGGGAAAGGTCCGACAATATCCCGAACCCTGTCGCGGCCCCCGATCCCCCGTTGGAAAGGCTGGGCATGCTGGAAACTGGCTTATCGTTTAGGGTGTGATGGCGCTGCGCGGTCAGACGCAGTTCGTTCAGCATGGTAGGCGAAAACGTCCGAGTATAGGCGAGGTTGAGAAAGTAGTTGTTGGTCTGGTTTGTGGCGGGAAAACCGGGCACGTTGGCAGAGTAGCCACCAGCGCGTCCGAAGGGCTCACCCAGGGGATTTCTGAAACCGCCGACGGTGCCGGTCAGCTTGTCCTTTGAGTTGATGTCGAAATCGATCTTAACCATCACTTCATTGTTGTTGTTCGTACCGCCCGCCGCCGGGAAAAGCTCCCCGCTCGCATTCGACGGAACTAGTCCCGCGTTGATGTAAGCTATAGCGGCAGGGTCGAACTTGGTGGGGTCAATTATCCCTTGGGCCGCGAGAGTGGAATTTGATTGAAAGTAGGTGTTTGTCTGGAGAAAGTTAACAACGTTGGGGTCAACGCACCCGGCCGCGTTCGTACATTGTAATAGTGGTTCCGATTTGCCAAAACTGTCGGTTGGTATTGCGTTGTAGGGCAGCGCGTGCGAGAAGTCTCCATTTTGCAGTTCGGCCGTCGTGAAGATCTGTTGTTCCTCTAGGACATCTGTCGCTATCTGGCGCTGCCCCTGGTAGGAAGTGAAGAAGAAAAGCCGGTTCTTGACGATGGGACCACCAAACACGCCGCCGAATTGATTACGTTTGAGATTGTTCCTGGGTAAAGCGGGCGTCTGATCTTTGTTGAAATAAGGATCAGCGTCGAAGTCGGTATTGCGCACGAACTCAAAGGCGCTGCCATGGAACTCGTTGGTGCCCGACTTGGTTACTACACTGATGACTCCAGCGCCGTTGCGGCCATATTCCGCCGTGTAGTTGCTGGTAAGAATACGGAACTCCGCGATCGAGTCTGGATTGGGATTGAGGACTACCCCGTTGGCCAACAGGTCATTGTTGAGGCCGCCATTCAGCAAGTAGGTTATGGAATCGGAGCGTCCACCAGCCACGCTGAATCCTTGTCCAGAACTTACCTCGTCATCCGGGTTGTCCTCGCTGACGCCAGGCTGCAAAAGGGCCAAACTCAGCACGTTGCGTCCGTTTAATGGCAGATTAACGATGGGACGGCTGGTGACGGACTGGCCTATCGTCGGGTTTACCGTCTCCACCCCCGACACCTGCGCCTCTACCAACACCTGTTCGTTGACCGTGCCCACTTGCAGCTTTAAGTCGGCCCGAAATGACTGGTTGATCTCCAGCGGAGAAGTGATCACTTCCAGCGGTCGAAAACCTTCGGGGCGGGCGGCAATTTTGTAGGTGCCGATGGGCAGGTTCAAGACCTGGTAAAAGCCACCCTTGTCGGAGGTTGTTTCGGTGGAAACGTTGGTCGCCGTATTCGTGACTGTGACCTTGACTCCTATCACCACCGCTCCTTGCGGGTCAGTGATCGTGCCCACGATCTTTGCGGTCGCCTGTTGTGCCATTGCGTCTGTTGCAAACAACACGGCCATGCACAAAACCATTACTGCTGTCAGTAGCTGTCCTGGTCTTCCTGTCTGGGGTCGCATTGGGGAAGCACCTTTCCTAGTGCCAAGTCACTTGCCACTGTGAAATGCGGCGAGCTCTGCGCCTCGAACTACTGTTATGTATGTCAAGCTATCTTGCTGATTTTGTTGACTGAACCGGGTGATAAAGTCTTGAAAAACAACCTCGCTCGCCCGCGCCGGAAACACCAACAAGGTACGCAGGCACTCGATGCACCAAACGACAAGTGACCAATGAATCAAGTACTTACGAGTGCAGCGGCTACTATACCTATGAATAACTGAAGATCGAAACGCGCTAAACTACCAAATTTCGTAGATTCGTCGCACCCCTGAGTCACATGTCCACTGCGACAACCCACTCGTCGCCGGAGACATAGATTGCAGAAGAAGGCTGGTCATGGCACCGCCTATCGGGAATACCGCAAACGCACATGGTTCTGACGCACGTTCTTTCTAATGCGCATGGTTCTCGTACGTGTTTTCCAGATGCCTCGCCCCGAGCTTCCGAGCTTTCGCCTTTTTCGCTGCTATTATTTCAGCAATGAAATCAGCATCGAACAAACTGCTCCCGGCGTTGTTCTGTCTTCTGCTGGTGGCCCGCCTTCAGGCTGCCGAGGAACCCAAGCTCAGCCCGCTCCCGGCGCCGGTCTCGAACAATGCGGTTGCCATTTCGCATGACCAAGGCAGAGCCAGGATTTTTTCCTTCATGGGCATCGGTCCGAAAAAAACCTGGGATGCAATCACTACCAGCGCTTACGAAATGGATCCGGGCACCGGCAAGTGGACGGAAAAGCGTCCCGTGCCGGGCGTGGCCGGGCGACTGGCGGCATCGGCGGTAGCGCTCCACGACCAAGTCTTCATCTTCGGAGGCTACGTCGTCGACGCGCAGAGTGGAGAGACCACCGTGTCGGACCTGAACGTCTTTGTCCCGGTTGAAAATCGCTATTATCGCGGTCAGGACATCCCCGTCCCGGTCGATGACGCAGTGGTCGGGCTCTATCGCGACCGTTACATCTTCCTCATCGGAGGATGGTCAACTTCAAAAGACGATGCAGTGAGCAACGTCCAGGTGTACGACACCGATAAAGATACTTGGATGCAGGCCACACCAATTCCAGGTACGCCGGTGTTCGGTCATGCGGGCGCCATCATCGGCGACACCATTGTTTATGTGGACGGCGCCTACAAGAACCCGAGCGGCCCCAATCCCAAGTACGTCGCGTCCAGCGAATGCTGGATGGGCAAAATTCCCAAGAAGGGTGACATCACGAAAATTGAGTGGACGAAACTTCCAGCGCATCCTGGCAACGCGCGCTATCGCATCGCGGCGGGTGCGGGACCGTTGGAAAAGAAAGCAGGCAGAATCTATTTCTCCGGCGGAACCGACACCCCTTACAACTACAACGGAATCGGCTATAGCGGCCAGCCTGCCGAACCTTCCCCGGTGACTTTCGCTTTTAACGCATACACCGAAAAGTGGGAAACGGTCAGCGAAAACACGCCCGAGCCCACCATGGATCACCGCGGCCTGCTGATTACGCACCGCGGCTTGGTCATCGTAGGAGGCATGGAAAAAGGCCAGCAGGTGACGGCCAAAGTGACGGTTGTAAAACCAGCCCGCGGGAAGTAACCTTATCATCATCATTGATCATTGCGCTAACGGACACATTCTGCGGAGTTTCTGGGTCCCGCGCACGGTGCCCTACGCACAGAGCCTTGCGCCCAATCATCACGGAATCCAGTGACGCCAATCACGGCAGAGCCTCCCCTCCAGGCATCTAATTACTACAGCCGCAATTCCTGCGGCGTCCTGTGTTTTGACAATCCGTTCATCACATAAAATTCGGAGGCAAGCCTATGAGTAAGGTCATGGAACCGCCCAAGGTTAATGCTGCGGCGGACTACACAAACCAGATTCTCAACCTCGTCAAAGCCAAGAACCCAGCCGAACCAGAATTCCACCAGACCGTCCTCGAAGTGTTCGAGTCCTTGGGTCCCGTGTTGGCGCGCCACCCGGAGTATCACGAAGCCAAGATTCTAGAACGTATTACGGAGCCCGAACGAGTCCTTATGTTCCGCGTGCCCTGGTTCGATGACCAAGGTAAAGTGCAAGTCAACCGCGGCTTCCGCATCGAGATGAACAGCGCCATCGGCCCCTACAAGGGCGGACTGCGCTTCCATCCCTCGGTGAACCTCGGCATTCTGAAATTCCTGGCGTTCGAACAAGTCTTCAAGAATTCGCTCACCACGCTGCCCATGGGCGGCGGCAAAGGCGGAAGCGATTTCGATCCGAAAGGCAAGAGCGACAATGAAGTGATGCGCTTCTGCCAGAGCTTCATGACCGAACTGCAGCGCCACATCGGCCCGGACACGGACGTTCCCGCCGGCGACATCGGCGTGGGCGGACGCGAAATCGGATTCATGTTCGGCCAATACAAGCGGCTGCGGAATGAATTCACAGGCGTTCTCACGGGCAAGGGCCTGGCCTGGGGCGGTTCGCTGATTCGTCCCGAGGCCACCGGCTATGGCTGCGTGTACTTCGCGCAAGAAATGCTGAAGACCCGCAGAGACAAGCTGGAAGGCAAAGTGTGTCTGGTCTCCGGCAGCGGCAACGTCTCGCAGTACACCGTCGAAAAGCTGCTCGATCTGGGCGGGAAGCCGGTTACCTTGTCCGATTCCGACGGCGCCATCTACGATGCCGACGGCATCGACCGCGAAAAGCTCGCCTTTGTCATGGAGCTGAAGAACAACCGCCGCGGCCGCATCCAGGAGTACACCGACGAATTCAAGAGCGCCATCTACAGCGCCACCGACAAGAAGCTCGACCACAACTGGCTGTGGAACATCAAGGCCGACTGCGCCTTCCCGAGCGCCACGCAGAATGAGATCAATGCAAAAGACGCGGCCAATCTCATCAAGAACGGCGTGAAGCTGGTCGCCGAGGGAGCGAACATGCCCAGCACCCTCGAAGCTACCAAGCTGTTCCTCGACAACAAAATCCTATACGGACCGGCGAAGGCTGCCAATGCCGGCGGCGTTGCCACCTCCGGATTGGAAATGTCGCAGAACAGTATGCGCATCTCCTGGACCCGCGAAGAAGTCGACGATCGTCTGCACAACATCATGATCGCCATCCACAAGAACTGCTTCGAAACGGCCGAGAAGTACGGCACGCCCGGCAACCTGGTGAACGGCGCCAATATCGCGGGCTTCCTGAAGGTCGCGAACGCGATGCTGGATCAGGGCCTGGTGTAGCTGAGAATTGCATTCCGTATAAAACGGCGCGGGAGGGAGCGATCCCTCCCGCGGTTTTGTTTGTCACGGCGGGTGGGCCACTGTAACGTTGAAGGATAACGCGGGGTTTGTCTCTGAACCTTGTCTCGAAATAACCTGGGGGTGCGCCACTTCTCGCGCTTTTCGAGAAGTGGCCCGCCGAACAGCCGACACCGTTCGACTCCGCTTTACGCGGCCAGAGGTCGGATCTTCCTCTTAAGCACATCCCACTCATTCATCACATCCAACCAGTGAGCACCATCACAGACATCCCACTCGCCATGCCCGAAAATGAAGACCTGATTGGCCCAAGCAGAATTGCGTCTGTCTCCAGAGACAGGCTTCGATGCCGCACAAGAGCCATTGTCAGCGCTCTTTGAAAATCTAAATGGCACCTTAGCAGCCCCCACTCCCTCCCGATTCGGGAACCAAAACGAAGTATTTCGCCGCTAAGTCCTTATTCCGGAATATTTTGCATATAAGTCCTTTAAATCCAAAGATTTTGCGGGAATTTTTGGTACTGGGCTAACGGGCGTGTTGCTGGCAATTGTCACGGAGGCTCACAATGAGACTCCGTGACCGGGCGGTATTGCTTGCCGTGACAGGGCTAGTTTATTGTCTTATTCCATTTCGGACAGTTCACAAATATAAATCTGGGATCGCTTTTGGGCTTGGTGATTCCCTTGGAATAAGGCTCGTCAACGTAGACCATGTAAAAGCAAAATTGCCTTTCAGTTTGGACTCCAAACGATTCATAGACAAGCCTACCAACAAAGAACACAGTTGGTCTTGGGAGCGGCGGCTCAAGATGGTGGGTAGCGAGATTCGAACTGAGTTGATTGAGATGAGGGATTCCATAGATAAATTCCTCGGAAGCTACCTGCTGATCGACGATGGATTGACTCAACGGTATGTTGGGTTCCATGGTGCTGTTAAGTTGGGGGAGCGACAGGGGGATATCGCCATCTGGCATACTTGTCCCTCGGAAGGACATTGTTTCAAGTCCGTAGGCTGCTGGGGAATGCCCGATATTCGTAAACAACGCGTGCACTATGATTTTGTCATCTGGCCTGACAGGACTCGCAAAATCCCAATCTCCAATGACTACACGAGCCGCGATGGAATTTCTCGTAAATTCGAGATTTTTTTGCGTGAGATCATTAGTCCTGCAAGTCTGGTAGGTATAGAACACGAGTCCGATTACCGCCGCGACTTCAATCTGAAACGCTGGTTTCTGGATTTGTTTCTCCCATCTTTTTACCAAACGGCGAAGGCTGGACTCTGGCTTGTCTCCGCTGCTATATTTTTTTCCTTTGGCTTGGTCTGTATTCAAGACATGACCCGCACCGCTGGACGTTGGAGTGTTTGGCTGCTTATCGGGATCGCTTGCATGGGAGTCGGTTGCTGGTTTATTGGAAGGTTCAACGGAGTGTTCACGAATTGATTTAACGTCACCTTCAATGACTTCGACGTGAGTTAGGATAGCGGCTACCTTGGCTAGAATTCTGTTAGTCGCCTTTATGAAATCTGTAGTAATGTCGCTCATATATGAAGCAACCTAAATACATCGAAGGCCCGGAAGCGCTGGAGAACTTCGCGCGGCTTGCGCGGGCAATTCTATGCTGCCCCAAGCAGTTCAGCAATCGACCAAACGTGATCGGTTAACCCCGCTGCCATCGCAGGACTACCGCCCTTGTGGGTCTGGTGACCACGACAGAAGTTGTAGAACGCGACATAAAGCGTCACAGCAGCCTCTAGGTTCGACAGTTTCTTACTGAAAGCATTCGTCAAGCGAGTTAAGCGACGAAGATGCATACGAACACTCAGGTTTGCTCTTTCGATATGCGACGTGGAAATCCGGCTCCAGTCAGGCCGTCCAATTTTGACATGTGGGACCGCTCCGATGACCTGACCGCCGCCATACCATCCATCGGTATTGATGCGGCCATAGATTTTGTGAAGCTGTCCGAAATCGACGTTCTGTCCGAAGTGCTCACGCATCGCTCCCACATACCCGTTGTACTGATCGGACGTGACCTGATAGCGGCCTTCCGTGCGTTTCCGAAGATCGCAGACGAAGGCGTGAGCGTTAACGCCGTTGCGCGTACCGATGTGATGACTGATGAGCAGTTTCGTTTCGGAGTCGATTGCCAGCCAGATCATCGTGCTGCCCCACTCCTCGGGATCGCCTTCATTCAAGTTCGGTTCCCGCGTGTGAATGTAGCCCCACATCTCATCAAGCTGCACAAATCGCGGAGAGATGTTCTGGACTTTGGCATTGAGAATCTGGCGGGCTTTCTCTGCTGCCGTCAGCATCAACGAAAGAATGGTTTGCTTGTGCAGGCCAGTAAACCGGGCGATGGCGCGAATGCTCATCCCTTCCAGCATGAGCGTGATAGCTTGCGCGAATCGCTCCGGGTCCGTCGAATGCGCGGATCTGACGTATGCGGGAGCGTTAGGATCGGCAAAGGTTGTGCGGCAGGAAGTGCAACGGTATCTCTGCACTTTCCGCTTGCCGTAGGTTCCGAATCTCTTGCAGTTTTGGTGTTTGCATTTGATGCAGGTCATGGGGTTTCTCCGCTTGCGTTTTGCGGAGAAACCAGCCAAAATACTCTTGGGTCTGAGGCGTGGGTCACTCCGCGCTTTGGATTAGCCCCGACTCCTGCGGGAAACAGAAGCCGGGGCGCTTATTCAGCTATTCAGTTGTTGGTGGCGGTCTGCCCATTGGCTGCCTCCTCTCTCTTCGACGGCCTGATGTGTCAGCATCAGGCCGTTCGTATTTGACTCCTAAACTCATGACACTGTACCGATGGCTTTTTCGGCTTCAGCCATCGCTCGCGCTAGGCCCGGATTTATGAGGCGATAGCGGGTCGCCTTTTTAGTTCCGATCTTGATCACTAGGCCCTCATCACAGAGCGGTTGCATGAGCCGATCTACGCGGGCGAAGCGATATCCTGAATGCTCCATCCCAACGCGCAACTCGCTGGCTGTGACCGTGTCGCTGTTCTTGGAAAGTTTGTGGCCGAGCAGCACCAGAAGGGCAGCAATACCCTCAGATTCAGGCTTCACGGTCAGGGACACGATGCGGCCATCCACTTTTAAAATCTTCTGCATCGCTATGGTTTCAGGATTGTCGGCGGGCTTCAGAGGAGCCACTTGATTTTGCTGCTGTTCTGTGGTGACATGTGATTGCTTGGAAGTGCTAGCTATTAATGCCTTCCAGGCTTCATATTGGCGCTGCACCACATCGACCGGACCTTCCGCGTCGAATTCGTGCTCGCCTACTTTGGCTTTCAAACGTTGCGTGGCCATGTAGCACCTCAAACTCAGGTGACATGATTATGGCAGTAAAATATTATTTGTCAAGCAAAAAAGTGGTTTTAGGTCCGGGTGAGTCTAGGTGCCTGAATTGCGGGGAGCGGCTCACCTACTGCGGGAAGCCCTTCACGGCTGAAATCGAGTGCCCCAAATGCGGAGCGTTGCATCAGTTCGTAAACTCGCAGCAGCCACAAAGCTACACCGCTCCCGCCGGTATTCCAGCAACACGGTGAATAGCCCACTACCGAATTTTTGCCTAAGTTTATGATTCTAAAAGATCGGGGGTATATTTTTTTTCAGCCAAATCGTTCCCAACAACGGAACGCCCGACTCTCCACTACCGAGCGCGCGCCAGCACCAGCGTTACATCGTCCGGTTGTTCGTTGTCGCCGATCCAGTCGAGCACGGAGGCGGTGACGATTTCGGTGATGCGCTCCAGCGGCAGATGGCGATTCTCGCGCACCAGTTGGATCATCCGCTCCTCGCCGAATTCGCCATAATCGTTTTCCGGTTCGGTCACGCCATCACTGTAAGCCACCAGCACATCGCCTGGGCGGAGTTGTACGGTCGCTTCCGGAAAACTCAAGTTGTCGAATAGGCCGACCACGGTTCCTCCGCAGCTCAGCAACCGAGACGACCCGTCTTCTGAAATCAGGATCGGCGGCAGGTGACCGCCGTTCGTGTACGTGAGCCGGCGCGTCGCTCCGTCATAGATTCCCAAAAACAAAGTCGCGTACTTTGCCGCCGGAGTGCTTTCGTAGAGCTGATGGTTCAGCAGCGTCAGCAGCGCCGCTGGAGACGCTTCCGTTCCCCTCAAACCAGAAGCCAGCATCAGTCGCGAGCCGCCAGCGGCACCGACCGTGGCTGGTTCGCGCAGTACTGATCTGTCTTCGATGCTGTACGCGCGCACCGCCGAGTGGATCGTCGCCATCAGTAGCGCCGCCGAGATTCCTTTGCCGCTGATGTCGCCGACCGCCAGCATCAGCTTGTCGGAATTCAGCGCGAGAAAATCGTAATAGTCTCCGCTCACCGTCCGCGCCGGACGGCAGAACCCGTGCACTTCCAGGCTTTCCAGTTGCGTAATCAACTTGGGGTAGAGCTGGGCCTGTACTTCCTGCGCAATGACCAATTCGCCTTCCAGGCGCTGTTTTTCCTTCTGCTCCTGAACCAGTTTCTCGATCGATGTGGTCATTGAGTTGAAGGAGTTTGCCAGGGTTGCCAGTTGGTCGCTCGACTGCACCGTGATCCGGTGGCTGAAGTCGCCCCGATTGATGTGCTTGGTGGCTTCGTAGAGTTGGCCCACCGCCGACGTGATGCTGCGCGTCAGTTTGGTTCCAATGAACAGCGCCAGCAGCTCGATGATCGCGAACACAATCGCAATCGACAACAAAATATATTCCACGCCCTTGGCGTAATCTCCCAGCGCCGCAAAAAGTCTCGCATAGAGCACCGAGGGCCGCGTCTCGACCTCCGCGAGCGCTCCATCGCGCCGTCGTTCTCCCGTGGCCCAATCCACGACCTGCAGCGGGATCGGAAAACCAATCTGAAGATCGAGCGTGTTCCCCGCTGGCGGAATCGTCCCAGCAGAGAAAGTCTGCTCGAGTTGGTTCCCGCCCTCGAATGCCAGGTAGGGTTTCGAGTCGTCCTGCTGCGCCGGCGCGGTCGAACTCGCAGTGGGGCTCGAAGTCGGACTCTCGGTTCCATAGACCGCAATCCGACCGAGGTCCCCCGCGATCTTCTCGACGAACTCCTTGTCGAGCGGCTCACTCAAAATCACGCGCAAAGATTCCGGCTCAGCCGCGAGCACAGTCGCCGTGCGCAGATAGAGTGTGCCGTGATCGCGCACAATGTCGCCGAAATCGCCGGTGATAAACGACGGAGAGTCAAAGCCAGCCGCGCCGTCCGGCCCCGAGCAATAAGGCTGCGGCTGGTTCCGGTACCACGCGCACACCCGCCGCCGCGACCACTCCGGACGACGCGGCCTTGTGCGGCCGAGCATCCCAGCATCCAGCTTTCCACCGCCCGAGATTTGCGTCGCCAGGTGATTGGCTATGGCTCGGTTGGCTGCTTCCATGCTGCGCAAGTGAGTTGTGATGTCAGAAGTTACGACAAAGCTGGCGAACTGCCCGGCAAGAAGATAGAGCGTGATCAGCGAAATCATCACCAGCAGAAAAACCGGAATCACGCCAATGAAAACATACGTAACAATCAACCGGTTCCGCAGCCGCCACAATAGTTGCGAGCGCAGCCAGCGGAACCCGGCAAACGCGAGCAACACAATCGCCAGCACGCTGAGAAAAGTTACCCAGCCCTCCAGGCTCGCCGATGTTGCTGGACTCACACGACGCGTCAGCCCCTGCACCGCAAACAGAAGCAGGTCGAGCGCCAGCACGTAGAGCGCCGCCCACGCGATCCAGCTCTGCGGCCAGAGCCCTTTGTCGCGCAGCTTGCTCTCGAGTTCCAGAGAGATCAGTCTCATCCCGTTGCCTGATTCGCCGCCTGATTATAGGACGCCGCGCCGGCCGTCATATCTCAGGATAGATGTCGAAAAAGGCCGCGAGACTCGTCTTGAGCTGCTTCTCGATCTCGTCTTTGCCGCCCTCGAGAATGTGCATGGCGACGTAAGCATCCCGCCCATTTTTCAATTTGATCGTCGCCGCGCCAACCTCCGCGACCTCATCGGAGGGCAGCAGACGCAGGCCGTACACTAATGTCAGGTTTGCCATGCCACGATTGTAAGCCAGAGATTGTAAGTCGGAAGACTTCGGGAAGCGCGAGGCTTAAATCCACACTGTCATCCTGAAGCGAAGGACCCATGTATTCGACCGCGAAATGTGGAGGTGTTTCGCTTCAAGATGACAACGAGATTCTGCCGTGAATTTACGGGACACGACACTATCCCGGCGGCCAGTGCAGCGAGCGCCCGCCGATCAGGTGCACATGCAGATGAAAAACCGATTGCCCCGCGCGCGGGCCCACATTCAGCACCGTGCGATAGCCATCTTCAATCGACCGCTCCCGTGCAATGCGCGCGGCCGCCAGGTGACAGCGCCCCACTAACTCCGCGTCTTCTGCCGCGGCTTCCTTCAAGCCAGCAATATGTTTTTTCGGGATGACCAGCACGTGGGTCGGGCCTTGTGGGTTTAGATCTTCGAAGGCAAAAGTGTGATCGTCTTCATAGACTTTCTTGGATGGCACTTCGCCGCGAATGATACGGCAGAATAAACAATCCGCCATAAGTGCGTCTCCCCTTGCCTGGGATTACGATCATCCGGCAAGTCAACACGGAGATAGGTGCTTTATATCTCTGGAAGAAACAATAACACCAAGTTAACTTCGTCTGGCAAGAAATGTTATCAGTCGAGCCGCACCAGAAACACCGACCCCTCTGCAGTCTCGGTCTCGTGGGCCAGAGCTGTTGCGCGCTGGCGGTCGTCGTCCAGCACTCGTACCCGCACCCACCAGTCTCCGACGGGACTTACAAACTTCAGGACTTTGGCCGTCTGGTAACGCTTCTGCATGTGTTGCGCCATTTCAGCGGCCGCCTTCTCCCCGGTGAAGGAGCCGATCTGAACCGCCCAGCGTCCACCCGTATCGAGAGACAGAGGCGACTGCAGTACCTCCAGACGAACCTTCGCGGTGCCTGGCAAGTACACATCCAGGGCCTTCGCGGCGGCCAGCGAAAGATCGACGATACGTCCTACCACGAACGGCCCGCGATCGGTGATCCGCACCAGTGCCGAATGTCCGCTCTTCAAATTCGTGATGCGCACGATCGAGCCCAGCGGCAGAGTGAGATGTGCCGCCGTCATGGCGTGCATGTTGTAAACCTCGCCGTTCGATCCGCGCCGGTTGTGATAGGGAGCGCCGTACCAGCTTGCCACCCCAATTTCTTCAAAGATCGGTTTCGCGTCGGCGGGAACGTCGATCTTCTCGTCTTCGCCCGCCGTTTCTGCGGGGGGCGGAGTCGCGGCTGGTTTTTCCTGCGGAAGTGACGGTGGTGGTGGAACTTGCGCCTGCGTATGTTTATGCCCACCACAGCCGCTCAGAAGCGCGCTGCCCAGCAATAGAAGGAATAGAAGACATGGCAGCGTGCATGGCAACGACCATGCCGCCGGCCGCAACGGCCGCCGCGCATTCTGGGGCGGGCAGCTGGAAGGGAGGCGGTTCAAGAACTCTTGCGCTGCGTTTCCAGAAAGTCCGCGAACTCGGAAAGCTTTCCCGCCGCCGTTCGCAGCGCCTTCGAGGAATGTGTGCGCACCGCTGGCACAACCTCGTCGTTCAGATACGCCACCAGTTCCGCCGTCTCTTTTTCCAGAGTCTCGGCGATATTCGCTACCGAGCGATTGAAGCGCGCGGAAGCCTCTTCCACCTTGCGGTCGAATTCGGTCATACCCATCCTGCCGGTTCGGGTTAATGTTCACGCGTGGGTCGCGGTTACCAGGCTTCATCATTATCGCGGGCGGTTTCCCAGCGGTCAATCCGGATGAATCGGCTCTGGCACTTTCTTCGCGGTTTTTCGGCAGCCGGTGCGGAGCTTCGCTCCGCTGGACGGGCGAGGGCGCCCGTCCCACACGAGCCGTCCAGTTGCTGGCAGTAGAGTCGTGACAAAGTTAGCGGGGAGAAAATTGGGAGCGAGCGACGCTCGCCCCCGGGTGTTCTTAAGCTGCGGGTTTCTTGGATCCGCCAAACCGCGCGGCTTAAGCTGCCTGTGAGAGTTTTCCAGTCAGGGCTGCCATTAACGGGGCTCCATCGGGACTACCAAGTCCGGTGCATGGATCCCATCCCTCAGATGCGTTAAAGGAGCCGTTGTTGCCTTCAGTTACGTCGTGAAATCCTGAGGCTTCGACGGCTTGGGCGTAGATTAACGGGTTCAGGAAACCGACCGGTTTCCCGATCTTTTGATTGATTCGCGCCACCAGCGCGGCCCATAAAGGGGCCACCGCACTGGTGCCACCGAAGACGGCATTCTCTCCATCGACGAGAATGTTATAGCCGGTGTTTGGGTCGGCATCGCCGGAGACGTCGGGTACGCCGCGCCCGCCATTTTGACCTGATGGCGACGGAACAAAAAAGCCGTTTTGCCAAGCCGGAAGCGGGAACACGTCGCTCACCCCGCCACCAGTCGCTCCTCCGGTGGGTTGGTCGTTCCACACTACTTCGTTGACAATCTGTTCGTTCGAAGCTTGCAGTGTGGTGCCACCACAGCCCAGTGCGAACGAACTGGAAGCTGGGAAATCGACATGGTTTTTGCCGTCATTGACTCCGTCGGAAGAACCATTGTCACCCGAGGCGACGCAGACGGTTACACCCATGGCCGCGGCCGCTTGAAAGGCCTCGTCGAAGTTGGTGAGAGCCTGACTTGTCCATCCCGACTCGGGACCGCCCCAGCTTATCGAAATGACCGAGGGTTGATTGGTGCTGTCGTGCACGGCGGTGGTGATGGCGTCAAGGAAACCCCGATCGGTGTTCGGGGCAAAATAGACGACGATCTTGGCAGCCGGAGCAATCGCGCCGGCCACTTCAATGTCGAGCATGACTTCGCCGTCGGCGCTGTCGGGAGTGCTTGGGCTGTTGGCGCCTCCATCGACGGAGACGGAGACGACTTGCGGCTGGTTGATCTTGAGCGAGCTGAAATAGTTGCTCAGGTCATCCATCTGAAAGCCTCCACCTAGTTCAATGATCCCGATACACTGGCCCGCTCCGTCTCCGGTTGGGTAGTCGTAGATTTGGGCCACTTCGTTGGGATCATGCGAGATGGAGGAGGTGTGGGCCTTAATTCCGGGGGTCTGCGGCAGGCGTCTGAAATGCGGTTCTGCCTGGGGGCGGTTGTCGAGCCCAAACACTCCCGTGATGATGTCCGCATACTCGGTCGGCACGCTGATGTTGCCGACACGGCCGCGGAAATTTCCCTTGGGGTGGCTGTACTCTTTGAGTTCCACGTGGAAGGCTTTTTGGAGATTGGTTGTGGTTCCTGACAGAAGTACGGTCCGACGCGTGAGCTCGGTGCCGGTTTCGTGCACCTTCAGGCCGAATTCCTGGGCGAACTTTTTGACTTTTTCGAGATCGGCAGGATCGGCGCCGTGGGCACTCTCGAACTGGGCGCGCGACATGTGCTTGAAACCGGGTTTTGCGAGGGCACTCTTAAACTCTTCACGCTTGGACTCTGATTTCGAGCGAATTCGTATGGAGACCTCAATGGTTTGGTCCAGATGCGAATTTTGGATCAGGCGCGCACCACGGACGGGCTGACGTTCACTGCCTGAAATGACGGTAAATTTTCGAGCGGAAGTCACAGATGCTCCTTCGTTTCGGGGGAACAGAGCGGCCGGGAACTCATCGCGACTGGGAGTCGCACAGGTAGGGAAGTCCGGGGTCGTCCCGCCGTTCAGATGGGACCCGAAACGTGGTTGAGGATATCAGAAAAATGAGAATTATCAATACAAATTGGACCAATAACTGGGAAGGGCAGGTGCGATCTTTCCCGATTTGGGACTATTGAGCGCCCCTGGTCGAATGTAGGACACAACTCTAGGTTGTTCCGGTGGAGGCGGTTGTGGCGGGATCGGTTTCGGTGAAATCTGATTCGGGCAAAGCGGCTGCGGGGCGGGCGGCGACGACGCGGTCGCGACCAGCGCGCTTGGCCTGGTAGAGAGCGTCGTCGGCGAACTTGAGGAGGAGATCGACGCGATCAGTGGTTTCATCGAAGGCAGCGACGCCGATCGAGATAGTAAGAGCATCTGCAGGCTGGTGGTCGGACTGAGCGCGGTATTCCTTGAGGCGCCTGCGAATTTCCTCAGCGCGGACGGTCGCCTGGAGGAGGGAGCACTCGGCGAGGATGAGGGCGAATTCTTCGCCACCATAGCGGCAGGCCACGTCTTCGGCGCGCACCGAGCGCAGAAGAATCTCGCCGACAGCGGCTAAGGCCCTGTTGCCGGCGGAGTGTCCGAAGTTGTCGTTATAGCGTTTGAAGTGGTCGAGATCGAGCATCATGACAGCGAGGGGGCGGTGTTTGCGGCGAGCGGAGTGGAGTTCGCGATCGAGGAACTCCTGCATGTAGCGGCGGTTGTAAAGGCCGGTGAGCGGGTCGCGGACGGCCTGCAGGCGGAGAGCTTCACGAAGTTTAAGGTTGTCCACCGCGACCGCGATGTGTTCGGCGACGGTGGCGGCGAGCTGGCGGCGGCGAGTAGAGGCGGCGGAATCAGTGTCTGGGTCGGAAATGGGGGATAGAGTGTCGTCCTCCTGGATGGCCAGCGTTCCGACTGTTTCGCCGTTGGCGATGAGAGGGATGCAGACCGAGGGGCCTTCGCCGATCAGGTGAGAGCAACGCAGGGCGGAGCGTCCACCGGGATGAGTGTGTGTGCATCCGCGGCGGAGAGCCCAACATTCTTCGGGCGAAAAGATCTGGTCCGCGGGACAGACTCCCCATTTGGCGACGGACTCGAGGCGGTTTCTGGAGGGGTTGAGCAGTGAGATGGAGCCGGAGGCGCCTGGAAACAGGCAGCGCAAGCGCTCCGGGATGAGGCGAAAGACCTGTTCGCGGGAGGTGCAGGCCTGGAGGAGGCTTCCGAGTTCGCTGATCTGGGTGATTCCGGCAGTTTGGCGGCGGGCATCGTCGAGCAGGCGGCCGACTTTCTGGTGGGAGTTGGTTAGTTGCTTTTGCGCGGCCATGCGCTGGGTAATTTCCTGTTGCTGGTGGAACTGGGTGAGGGCCAACCGGAGGCTGAAGGCGAGGAGCGATGCGGCAACCGCCACGCTGGTGATCAATGCTCCGTACGCCTGTTTCCAGCGGTCCATCAGCAAAACGATGCAGGAGAGCATGGCGACCAGGACCAGGTTGGTGCCGAGGAAGCTGAGGAAATTTGCGGGCTCCGGAATGGATTGGGGCTCGGGGGAAGGGGCCCAAGTGAGGGCGATAAGCGCAGCGGCAACCTGAGGAAGGGCCCAGCCCAGGTCGAACCATGCGGCGGCGGACACATAGTGGTGCAGGTCGATCCAGTCCCCGAGGAAGGTTGCGACCGCGCAGACCAGCAGGAAGAGCCCTAAGCGGAGCAACAGATTGCGAGTGCTGGGGATGCGGGCGAATTGCAGGCGTACCAAGGCCGCGATCATGAGGAGCAAGCTTTGCGCGTCGCGGACGCTGATATTGCGCAGGAGCGCATCGGCGGGCAACATCCGCCGCGCCGGGAGAAAGAAGAAGGTGGAGTAGATGAGGCCCACAACGATCGCGACCTGAAAGAGATCGAGAAAGATCTCGGACTTCACACGTGCGCGCCGATAGGTCTCCGGAAGGAAGAGCATCATCAGGATGGGGGCGCCATAGAGGCAGTAGAACAGGCGCCAAGTCGGATCCGACAGGGTGGTTTGGTCGAACAGGGTGTCGTAAGTCTGGATGGCCGTGGGAACCAGCAGAACCACCAGGACGGCGGCGAACAGGAACCAGAACAGGGCAGTGATGCCTTGCGCGCGACGGAATGCAATCCAGGCGCAAGCGAGGGCGAGAAGACTAACAAGAACGCGGATGGACTCGGCAAGACAGCAGCCCGGCCGGCCGGTTCCGAGCAGGAGGAAGCCCAGCGCCTGGGCGGCGATGAGGGCGGCGAAAAGAAGGCCCACGAACCAAGCCTGGCGAAGGTTCGCGAACTCGCGCAGGCGGGAGCGGCTACGCAGGTCGAAATTGACTGCCGTAACCATCAGTTGTGGAGAGACACTCCGCCTCAATCATGGAGATCGGCTTGGACGGTGGAAAACTTTAGTCTTCTGCCGTTCCGGTCTGAAATCTGCGACTTGAGCAGTTCCTTCCGGCTGCGAGACTGAGGAGCGAGCCGATCGCATGACTTTCGTAATCGCAGAGCGGGGGAAGCGCGTTGCTGGTGCGGGGGGTGAATCCTAGAATCAAGGCGGAACTCTCTGTCGCCAGACCGCCCATGCCGGAAAATCCCAATCGTGCCGAAGTAGCCCGCCGCGTAGAAAAGGCCGAGAAGCTTTTGCAGAAGGGGAAGACGGCCGACGCGCTGGCGGAATACCTGCAAATCTTGGAAAGCGATCCGCAAAACGACAATGTGCGGCAGATCGCGGCGGACCTGTGTCTCTCTTTAAATAAGGGGGCGCAGGCGGTGCGGCTGCTGGGAGAGTTGTTTGAGCGGCAGGTGGCGGCGGCGGATGCGACGCGAGCGAGCCTGACCTACAAGAAGCTGGCGCGGTACACCAACCCTACGTGGGAACAGAAAGTGCGCTTTGGGCAACTGCTGGAGCATTCGAACAAGAAGCTGGCGATCGGGACGTATGAAAATGCGCTGGAAGACTTGCAGCGGCAGGGAAAGAAAGAAGAAGGGTTGCTGGTTTTGCGGCGGATTGTGAGTCTGGAGCCATCGCAGCCTAACCACTTGCGGGTGGCGGAATTGGCGGCGGACCTGGGCGAGCACGTGATGGCGTCGCAGTCGTTTTTGCAGTTGGCGGAACTGGCGGAAACTGCGGGGGGAAACGCCAGCCCGTGGTTCGAACGGGCCTACACGGAGAATCCGGCGGATTCGAAGATCGCGGTGGCTTATGGCAAGAGCCTGCTGTCGCGGGGTGAGTCTGGGGCAGCGATTTTTATTTTCGAGCCCCTGGTGCATGCCGGAGATGAATCGCTGGAGCTGCGCGACCTGTATGCGCAAGCGCTGCTGTCGGCGGACCGGTGCGCGGAAAGCGAGCCGCTGATCTGGCAGCTGTTCGAGCAGAACCCGGCGCGCATGCACCAGGTGGTGAGCCTGATCGGAAAAATGATCGACTCCGAACTGGATGCGGAGGCGGTGGCGCTGGCGGGGAAGCTGGAAGCATTCCAGCGGCGGCGTGGGGAACGACGATCGTTCATCACGACGATGCAGGAACTATTGGCCTCGCACCGTCCGTCGGCGGAAATGCTGGAGTTTCTGGCGGAGCTGTTCAACGCGTCGAATCGTGAAACGGATTACGCGCAGGCGCTGCTGAAGCTGTTTGATCTGTATTGCACGAAGCACGATTACCAGAAAGCGGGCGAGTGTCTGGACCGGGGGGCGGAAGTGGATCCGTACGAGCCGGGACATCAGAAACGGCTGGAGACACTGCGCGGCAAGATCGACGATCAGCGCTTCAACGTGATCGCATCGCGGTTCGCGGCGACAGTGAAGAAAGAAGAGCAGGCAGTCAAGGTCCAAGAACCGACGTTGGGAGCGGCCGCGCTGCAGGATCTGATGCTGCAAGCCGAGATCTTGGTGCAGTACGGGATGCGCTCGAAGGCCATCGAACGTTTGCAGCGCATTCAGGAACTGTTTCCGCGCGAGGAAGAGCGCAACCAGGAACTGCAGAGGCTGTACATTGCGGCAGGCATCGAACCGCAGTATGCGAAGCCAGTGACGACGTCCGCGCCGACTGCGGCGGCGGCGAGTGGCGATCAGGCAGCGCCGGCAGCCGCGGCGGCGGCGAGCCAGGCGGCCGACGTCAGCAGTCTGGCGAAAGTGGCTGAAATCACGCGCAAGCTTTACCACCAGGGGAACGCGGAAGGAGTTTTGAAAACGGCGGCGAACGAGATCGGCGCGAACTGGCGGACGGCGCGTTGCATTGCGGCCTTGCGCAAACCGGGTCTGCCGCCGTCGAGCATGCAGGAATATCACATGGACGGGCTGATTCCGGCGAGTTCGGCGGCGCTGGTCAGCCTGGTAGAAACGCTGCAGGATCTGGCGGTGGCGCGAGGCACGGTGACGATCGGCGATGCGAGAAACGCCCCGGAGTTGATGGGCGTGCGCAGCGCAGTCGAGGAGTTGCAGATCGAATCGCTGCTGGCGCTGCCGCTGACCGAAGGCAACGACCAGATCGGAGCGCTGATCCTGACCCAGAATGTGGGCCGGGTGTGGCAGGCTTCGGAGGTGCTGGTGATCCGGACATTGAGCGACCAGGTGTTGATCGCGCTCAACAACGCCGGGCTGCGGCGGCTGGTGAAAAATCTTTCGGTGACGGACGAGAAATCGGGGTTGCTGAAGCGGGCTTCGTATCTGGATCTTCTGCAGGCGGAAACGCGGCGCGGGTTGCAGCAGGGGACGGCGGTGACGGTGTTGCTGATGCAGTTTGGACGGCGCGGCGCGCTGATCAAGGAATATGGCGAGCAGGCGGTGACGGCGTTGATGGAGCAGATCGGGCAGCTATTTTCGGCGAACATCCGGACGAACGATCTGGCGTTCCGCTATGAAACGACGACAGTCGCGCTGGTGCTGGGCGATACGGGCGAAAAAGAAGCGCTGCTGGCGGTGGAGAAACTGCGGCGGCTGCTGGCGGAAGTGCGTTTTCCGGGTAAGGACAAGGGCGTCGAGTTCAGCGCCGGGCTGGCGCAGGCGGTGATGCGGCAGCATTTCGATCCCGTGGATATTGTGACCGAAGTGGCCAACCGCGCCGATCACGCGCTGGAGCTGGCGGTGGCGCAGGGCGCGGGGAAGATAGTGAGTCAGGCGCCGCAGTTCGCGGCGTCCGCGGCGGTGGCGTAAGAGCTTTGCACCGCCGAGACGCCGAGTGCGCCGAGAAAATCCAAAACTTGAACCGCAGAGGACGCCGAGTGCGCGGAGAAAATCCTGGCGGGACTTCTTCTGGGCGCCTCCTAACTTCTTCGAGCGGTGAAACCCAAGCTGTTCCACGAACGGCGAACGACTAACGACCAACGACCAACGACCAACGACTGCCTCTCCCGTCTGTGGTGATGTTCTTTTCCTGCTGTTAAACTCACAGGTTGGCCTGAGGCCAGCACACTCTTCCTTCTATATAGGTTGGGACTCATGTTGAAACCTGGAGACATTGCCATTGTCAGTGGGGCGCGCACGCCCTTTGGACGCTATTGCGGAAAGATCAAAGATTACACGGCGCAGGAACTGGGCGCGGTGGCGGCGAAGGCGGCGATCGAACGCGCGGGGATCGATGCGAAAGACTTCGATCATGCCGTGTTTGGAAATGCGCAACAGACGTCGGGCGACGCGATCTACGGAGCGCGGCACGTGGCGTTGCGGGCGGGCTTGCCGATTGAGTCTCCGGCGCTGACGGTGAACCGGCTGTGCGGGTCGGGGATGCAGGCGATTGTCAGCGCGGCGCAGATGATCCAGACCGAGGAAGCGAAGGTGGTGCTGGCGGGCGGGATGGAATCGATGTCGCAGGCGCCGTTTGTGATCCGGGGGCGCGATGGTTTCACGCTGGCTCCGGGTGGGAAGCTGGAAGATTCGCTGATGGTGGCGCTGCTCGACACTTATTGCGGGCTGTACATGGCGAATACGGCCGAGCTGTATGGCGAGCAGCAGGGAATCACGCGGCAGGCGCAGGACGAGTTCGCGCTGCGCTCGCAGCAGGCGGCCGATGCGGCGTACAAAGCGGGGCGGCTGCAGGAAGAGCTCACGCCGGTACCGCTGCGAAATTCGAAGGGCGAGGCGACGGGGGAGATGCTGACCGAGGACGATCACCGGCGTCCGCAGACAACGATGGAGGGTCTGGCGAAGCTGCGCGCTGCGTTTGGGAAAAATGGGACGGTGACGGCGGGCAATGCGAGCGGGATTGTGGATGGTGCGGCGGCGGTGGTGGTGATGTCACTGGAGCAGGCGCAGAAAAGAAACTTGACTCCGCTGGGAAGGATTATGAATTGGGGGATTGCGGGCGTCGAGCCGAAGCTGATGGGACGCGGTCCGGTGCCGGCAACGAAGATTGCGCTGCAGCGCGCGGGGCTGACTTTGGATTACATCGATTTGATCGAAGTGAACGAGGCGTTCGCGGCGCAGTATCTGGCGGTGGAGAAAGAATTGGGACTCGATCGCGAGAAGGTGAATGTAAACGGCGGAGCGATTGCGCTTGGGCATCCGCTGGGGGCGACCGGGACGCGGCTGGTGATCACGCTACTGTATGAGTTGCGGCGGCGAAAGAAGAAGTACGGGCTGGCAACGGCGTGCATTGGCGGCGGGCAGGGGATTGCGATGGTGGTGGAGAGCTTTCAGTAATTCTTTTCATTGCGGAGGCACGGAGAAGGAGCTTTAACCACAGGGGGCACAGAGGGGCACAGGGGAATGACCCGGTTTCCCCTGTGGTCTTCTGTGACCTCTGTGGTGGAAAAGGAATTCATATGGAAATCAAGAAGGTGGGTGTTCTCGGTTGTGGGCTGATGGGGTCTGGTATTGCGCAGGTCTGCGCGACGGCAGGCTTCGACGTTACAGTGCTCGAAGTCGAGCAGAAGTATCTCGACAAGGGGTTTGCCGGGATTGAGAAGTCGCTGGCTAAGTTTGCCGAGCGGCCGGTGGAAAAGGGCGGGATCACGGCGGAGCAGAAAGACGAGATCCGCGCGCGGCTGAAGGGCACGACGAAAAGGGAAGACCTGGCCGATTGCGACATCGTCATCGAGGCCATCATCGAGAACGTTGAGGAAAAGAAGAAGATGTATGCGTCGCTCGATGACGTCGTGAAAAAAGACGCGATCTTTGCCTCGAACACTTCTTCGATCTCGGTGACTGAGCTTTTGACGGCTACGAAACGACCGGAAAGATTCATCGGGCTGCACTTTTTTAATCCGGTGCCGCTGATGAAGCTGGTTGAGGTGGTGAAGACGATTGCCACCGCGCCCGCTGTGTACGACGCGGCCTACGAGTTCGCGAAGCAGCTGGGCAAGGTTCCGGTGCGGACTTCGGACAAGACCGGATTTATCGTAAACCGCCTGCTGGTGCCGTATCTGCTGGATGCGATCCGCGCGTATGAAGAGGGCGTGGGGTCGATCGAGGACATTGATAACGCAATGAGGCTCGGCTGCGGCTATCCGATGGGGCCGTTTACGCTGCTCGATTTCGTCGGGCTCGATACGACTTACTACATTACGCACGTGATGTATGACGAGTTCAAGGAGCGGCGGTTCGCGTCGCCTCCACTGCTGAAGCGGCTGGTGATGGCGGGGTGGTATGGGAAAAAGTCGGGGCGCGGGTTTTATGATTACTCGAACCCGGAGAAGCCGGTGGCGGGGAGATTTGTGTAGTCTTTGATTGTTCCTCGTAAATTGTTCGGAGGTTGATAAATGGCAAGCACCGCTCAGCTCACTCAAGAGCAAATTCAGGCCAAGATCGCAGAGGCGTTGCGAGTCCTAAAGGAAAGGGGACTCATCGCCACGTGCCCGAGGTGCGGCAAGAACAGCTGGCGGGCAGATCTGCTGGCGTATTTTGTGAGCGTGATGCCCGTTCAGGGAGTGTCTGTGCCTCCGCCCCACATCCCGACGTTAACGCTGACATGCAATATCTGTGGATCGACCCAGCTGTATAACTTGAACATACTAGGGATTACCCTATGAGCACTCCTAGAGTTCCAGGACCCCAGGGCGAACCCGGTCAATCGGAGCCGATGGTCACAGTTGGGGGCGCCCTGGCGGTTCCCACCAAGCCAGCAGAGTTAGCCTACGCCCTGACGAGAGATGAGTTCGACCTGCTCTGCGAAACGGAGACCATAAACGAGGACAAGCGCTGGCGGGATATCTCAATTGCGTTCTTCGCCGCCGCTGCGGCTGGCTTGCTGGGTCTGCTGGGTGGTGTCGACTGGGATCAGGCTTTCGCGACGAAACATTGGAACCCCCTGATATACACGTTAGTCTTAGGCGTCCTGGCCGCCACCTCGCTGGTGATTTCTATTATTCAGGGGATTAAGGCTCGCCGGAAACCGATTTCTTCTGGATATTCGCGCGTCAAGGTCCGAATCCGTACGCACTATGAGCAACACCCTCGATAGGTAAACTTCCATGACCTTTGAAAACATACTCCTCGAAAAGAAAAACTCCATCGCCTACGTCACCGTCAACCGGCCGAAGGTGCTCAACGCGCTCAACATGGCCACTATGGAAGAGTTGCGGGCGGCGTTCACCGACATTAAATCCGACGCCTCGATTCGAGTGGCCATCCTGACTGGTGCGGGCGAGAAGGCGTTCGTTGCGGGCGCGGATATTGGAGAACTGGCTAAACACGACGCCGTCACCGGCAAGGAATACACGCATCGCGGGCAGGCGGTGCTGGACCTGATCGAGAACCTGGGGAAGCCGGTGATTGCTTGCATTAATGGGTTTGCGCTCGGCGGCGGATGCGAACTGGCTCTCGCTTGCACCATGCGCCTCGCGAGCGACAACGCGAAGCTGGGGCAGCCGGAGGTGAAGCTGGGGATCATTCCGGGCTATGGCGGGTCGCAGCGGCTGCCGCGGTTGGTGGGCAAGGGGCTCGCGATGCAGATGGTGCTGGCCGGGGAGACGATCACGGCGCAGGAAGCGCATCGCATCGGGTTGGTGAATGAAGTGACGGCGCCGGCCGAGCTGATTCCGCGCGCGGAGGCGATCGCGGCGAAGATCGTCGCGAACGCTCCGCTGGCGGTGCAGTACGCTATGGAAGCGGTCAATAAGGGTATGGAGATGACGCTGGCCGAGGGACTCTATCTGGAGGCGGCTTTGTTTGGCGTCTGCTGCGCTACCGAGGATAAGAAGGAAGGGACGACGGCGTTTCTGGAAAAACGAGCGGCGCAGTTCAAAGGGAAGTGAGAACCGAAATGTTGAAATCTCTTCATATCGGGCGGTATGTGGGCGACCCGAACGATCTGCGTGTGCTCGCGGAGTTTCTGCGGGCGATCGGATTCGAAACGGTAGCCGGGGAAGATGAAAGATCGGCGATCCTGTCAGCACCGCTCGCGCTGCTTAGCCTGAACTCGCTGGCGAAGGAATATCCCGCCGAGGTGCGCGAGCGCTTGAAAGATGTGAACCGGCTGTTGGTAATCGAGGTCACGAATCCGGACGCAGTGTTTGAGATTGCGCAGAAGCGGAAGTTCAAGCTGTTGGCCGACGCGACCAATCCTAAGACGAATGAACGCAGCTTTTCGCTGGAGTTGCCGGGAGAAATCGTCCTCACGATTCATGGCCGGCCCGAGGAAGTTGCGGCCGCGATCGAAGGGCAACTGAACGCGGCGGGAAAGCGCTTTGCCATCGTGGTCTCGCGCTTCAACTCTTTCATCACCGAACGGCTGCTGCAGGGATCTCTCGATGGCCTACGCCGCGCTGGCGCGGAGAACCAGGACATCGCGCTGGTCCGTGTTCCCGGGTCGTTTGAAATTCCCTCCGCCGCTCGCACGCTCGCCGAAACGAAGAAGTACGACGCGATCATCTGCATTGGCTGTCTGCTGCGCGGCGACACGCCGCATTACGACGTGATTGTGAACGAGGTGACTCGGGGGATTGGACAGTCGGCGCAGGAGACTGGGGTGCCTCATGCGTTTGGGGTGCTGACCTGCGAGACGCTGGAGCAGGCGATTGATCGCGCCGGGTTGAAGATGGGCAACAAGGGATTGGAGGCGGCGCTGGCGGCGGTGGAGATGGCGAATCTGCGGAAAACAGTCGTTGGTCGTCGGTCGTCAGTCGTTGGGAAAAGCAAGAGCAAAGGCAAGAGCAACAAGCCGAAGCGTTGACTCCACTCATGTGCGATCCGAACCTATACACTAAAAAGCGAACCGCGAACGACTAACGACTAGCGACCAACGACCAGCATGGGCACTCGACGCAAATCCCGGGAACTGGTTCTGCAGATGCTGTTTCAGGCGGACATGGGGAAGCAGACGCCGGAGCTTGTCCGGGAGACGTTCTGGGCGGAACGGACCAACGTAGATGAAGAGGTGCGCGGGTTTGCGGACGATCTATTTCGCGTGGCCAGCGACCGGATGCCGGAGATCGACGGGCTGATCGGAAAGCACACGCAGCACTGGCGGATGGACCGGATGGCGACGGTGGACCGGAATGTGCTGCGGGAAGCGGTGGCGGAGTTTCTGGGGTATCCGGCGACGCCGCGGGCGGTGGTGATTAACGAGGCGCTTGAAATTGCGCGGAAATTTTCGACGCCGGAGTCGGTGCAGTTTATCAATGGAGTGCTGGATAGTGTGGGGAAAGAGGTAGGGCCGTAGGGACGGCTGTCAGCTCCCGGCTGTCAGCTTTCAGCTGTCAGCCTTCAGATAAAGCAAGATGGTTCATTTTTCGGGTGTACCGGCTTCAGGGGCACAGGCTTCACTAGCGCAGACGGTTTGCGCCGTGAGATCTCCTGCAGCACGGTGAGCCAAAATCCAAAACGAAAATGTGATGGCGCTGGAAGCGAGGCAGAGCTGCGCTCGGCTTGGACGGGCGAGGGCGCCCGGCCCCACACGAGCTTGGCCCCACACGAGCTTGGCCTTCAAAGCTAGCGACGAACTAACTTAGTCGATTTGCCCCAGGATCACTGCGGCCGGATGGCGATTAGGTTGGGGAGGCAGAGCGGTGCATTTGTGCCCTGGTTGTTACACATGTTGGGGTTGTTGTTGTCGTTGATGTTGACATAGGGGACCTGCTGGTAATCGCCCTGACCCTTGGTGCAGGCGGTGGTGCAGACGATGTGCACGGAGCCGGCGGCGCAGGTTTTTCCGTCAGGGGAATACTGATCGCAGGCGGCGACGTAGACCTGGCTTCCGTCGGTGGAGGCCGCGGCGGAGAGCGGGTCCGTGTTGCCGACGAGCGGGACCGACATGGTCGTTCCGTTGCTTACGTTGAACAGGAGCAGGGCGGGGAGTTTCCTGGCTACGATGATGAGCTCGGTGCCGTCGGCGACGAGCTGGGTGTAGATCGGATTGAAGTTGCCTTGGCCGAGAATGAATGATTTCTGGGGGAAATTGGCGTCGAGTGCTACCGACGGAGGGCTGCAGACGAATTGATCTAACGGCAGCGGATTTTGCTCCACATTGACGCCGAACATGTCGATGGTAGTGGGGGGCGTCGGGGGGGGCGGGGGGGCCGGTGGGGCGGGGGTTTTCTGCGCTTCTGGAGTGTCTAGTGCGAGCACGACCTCGGTCGGATTGCCTTTGCTGTCGAGCTGCAGGGTGGGCAATGGGTAGAGGGCGAGCGGGTTCGCGTTGATCGACGGGTCCGCAATCGAAACGTCACTCAGAGGCTCGACCTCGCTGGTGGGAGTGTCGCAATTGGCGAAGCCGGAAACGAAGCCGGGAATCGGCGTCGCGGGAAATACCGTTGGCACGGGCTGTACCGCTACGTAAGCAAAGCTGCCATCCATCGAAAAATTGACGGCGTTTGCCGGTGTTGCGAAGGTGGTGGCGTTTCCCGGTGTCAGTGGCGGAACCAGGGTGAACGCGTCGACGGTCGAGTAGACGTACATATTGCCGGCGTCGGTGAGGATGAAGAGTTTCAACTGATCGGGAGAGAAAGCGGCGGCAGTGGCGGTTTCACCGGGGACGGAGAGGATGAGGTCAACGGGGGCGGTGCTGGTGCTGCTGCCGTTGTAGATGTAGACCTGGCTGGGGGTGGAAACTGTGTCGGAGACGACCACCAGTTTGCCATCGTTGGAGATGGTGAGCACTTGGCCGCACAAGGAAACGTTGCAGGGTATCGAGGAGTTGGAGACCAGTGCAGCGGATGGGCTGGAGGCGGTGACATCCAGATACATCAGGCCCTGATCGCTGCCGAAGTAGACGCGCGGCGACGACACATGGTTAAACATCATGGAATTGGGAGTGCGCGGCAGGCTTAGGATGGAGCCGATGGGGGTAGTTCCTGGGGTCACTGGGAACAGCGCACTGGAGCAGCCGGAGGCGTTCCCGCAGCCGGTGGTCGCGGCCCAGGCGGTGTATGTGGGCACCGCGGAGGTGGAAGTTACGTCCACGGAGATCGCGCCATAGCCCGTCGTTCCGTTCGGCAGCGTTCCGTCGCTGGCATAGATGGGGAGACTGGGTAGAACTCCGATATTGCAGGTTGGAGGAGTGCAGGAAGCGGTGAGGGTGGCGCCGCCGAGGTTGTTGCGGGTGGCAGCACTGTTAATTCCCGTGCTGTTGGTGGTGCTGCTGAAGGCTGCAACTTCGGGATTGGTCGTGCTCCACGTGAGGGGCGGGCTGGTCAGAGTGACACCGGTGAACTTGTACAAGGTATCGACGGCGGTAGCCGTGACGGATACGCTGCCGCCGTTGTTTACGGTGATCGAGTTGCCTGCCTGGCCTTGGCCCCCGATCTGGAGGTAGATGGCTTGGATCAGGCAGGTCGTGTACGGATAGAGGTTGCTGGTGACCCCGGAGACGCTGGCAAAAAGCTGGGTGATGCCGGGGGCCTTGGCGGTGACCTGAACCTGGTTGAGCACATTGGGCTGGGTTGCGGACACGATGGGAGTTGTGGTGACCACACCGGCATTGCTCGACGACCAGCTCATGGGGCCGACGGTGTTGGTGATGTCCACGTTGTTGCTGTAAACGACCGCCTGGTAGTCCCAGGTTTGACCCTGCGAGAAGCAGTCGTAGAGCGGCGGACCCTGGGGGTCGAGGCGGCTGACTTGAATGCTATCGATGTGCTGGTGGACATAGACGTAAGTGAGCGGGCTGCTGACGCCGTTGATGACCGCGGCTACGGTGGCGATTCCGGAAGTGCCGGGACTGCACATGGCGATGCTGGCATCCCAGGTGCCGGCGCAGGCGTTCCCGTTGCTGGCGATGGAGAGCGGCGCGGAGGCGTTCGGGCTGCCGCTCGTTACAATAAATTGAATGTTGACGCCGAGGACGGTGCCGCCGACGGCATTCTTGCCGGTGGCGGTAAAGACCTGAGTGCCACCGACATCCATGGAGAAGTTGCTGCTGGGGCTCAGCGTAACGCTCGTTACGCCTCCGTTGCCGGGGTTGCTGCTGCTCTTGCCGAGGCAGCCGGTGAGGGCGACGACGAAGGTGATGGCCAACGTAAGAAGAAAACCGGAACCGCAACGATGCATGAACCCTCCTCGCGTCCGTTTCCCAGGCGCGAGCATAATGTTGTTGGGCGGAAAACTGTTAGTGTAGAAGGTCATTGGGATTTTGAGCAAGAGCAGAGGCCAGGTTTCAAAGTTTCAAGGTTTCGATGAAAACTCTGAAACCTCGAAACTTTGAAACCTTCTTTTTCTTCGATGCGCGGGAGAGTGGTTGACGATGTGCAAGGCAGTTGTTATTATCAAATGGTTCCGCGAGTTAAGTCTGGCTTGCCTGTGTACGGCAGTCCTGTCGTGTGCGCAACCTGCGTTAGCGACAGGCTCCGGGAAGATCTCGGCTGAGCTTTGAAGAAATACGTACCCGGTTGGAAGTGGATCGGGGACGCCCTCGCTGAAACGTCCTGCGAAAACCTTTGCGCCCGAAGTATGGGAATCACGCGAGGCTATGCAGGGGAAAGCAGACGAAACGGAACGCCTCCGAACCTGGTTGAGGTGAGGCGTGGCGTCACCGTCGTCGGCGATTTAGTCTGAGCGGGAAAGTGAACGAATTCTCACCGCATTAGTGTGCGGGGAGAGTATGGCTGGGCGCAAGAGCCTGTGCCAGACCTGAGACGAGGGAAGCCTCGTGTCTACAGGAGAGTGTGTGGCAGACCTGAGACGGGGCAAGCCCCGTCTCTACGGAAATGTTGTGGTAGAGACGCGGCTTGCCGCGTCTGGGAGTGGCGAGAGTGCCTACTTTTAATCAGCTGGTGAAATTTGGCCGCGAGAGGCCCCGGTATAAAACGGCGAGTCCGGCTCTGCAATCGTGTCCGCAGAAGCGCGGAGTGTGCACGCGCGTGTATACCCAGACGCCGAAGAAGCCGAACTCGGCGCTGCGCAAAGTGGCGCGCGTTCGCTTGACGAATGGAATCGAAGTGACGACGTATATCCCGGGCGTTGGTCATAACCTGCAGGAGCACTCGATTGTGCTGATCCGCGGGGGTCGGGTGAAGGACCTGCCGGGCGTGCGTTATCACGTGGTGCGCGGAACGCTCGACGCGACCGGCGTCGCGGGCCGTAGCCAGGGGCGCTCGAAGTACGGCACGAAACGGCAGAAGAAAGCGTAAATCAGTTGCCAGCGGTCGGTGGCCAGAGGCCAGTGAAACCGCTGCGAAATCAAAGCTGAGAGCTGAGAAGCTATGCCTAGAAAAGGACATATCGCGAAGCGGACGACCGAGGCCGATCCGGTGTATGGATCGGACCTGGTGACGAAGTTCATCAACTCGATGATGTGGCAGGGAAAGAAGTCGACTGCCGAGGGCATTTTCTATAAGTCGCTCGAGAAGTTGCAGGAAAAGGGCGGCGACGAAGCCCTGAAGCTGTTCACGAAGGCGGTCGAGAACGCCAAGCCCTTGCTGGAAGTGAAGACGCGGCGCGTGGGCGGAGCGAACTACCAGGTGCCGATCGAAGTAGGTCCGGACCGCAGGACGTCGCTGGCGATCCGCTGGATCGTGAGCTATGCGCGCGGTCGCGGCGAAAAGGGAATGATCGACAAGCTGACGAATGAGTTGCTCGATGCCTCGAACGGCAAAGGCGCTGCCATCAAGAAGAAAGAAGACGTGCATCGTATGGCGGAAGCGAACAAGGCGTTCGCACATTACAGGTGGTAGAAGGCCGTTAGCCTTTAGCTCTTGGCTCTTAGCTTTTCGGAGCCAGGTTTTACTAAAGGCCAAGAGCTAAAAGCCAAAAGCTGATTTTCGGAGCCCCAGAAAGAGTTAAGAGCCGTGCCTAGAACAGTCCCATTAGAACGTTGCAGGAACATCGGCATCATGGCGCACATCGATGCCGGGAAGACCACGACGACGGAGCGCATCCTGTTTTATACGGGAAAGACGCACCGTATCGGCGAGGTGCATGAAGGCACGGCCATCATGGACTGGATGGAGCAGGAGCAGGAGCGCGGCATCACGATTACATCGGCGGCGACGACCTGTACCTGGCGCGACATCCGCATCAACATTATCGATACGCCCGGCCACGTGGACTTTACGGCTGAGGTGGAGCGCTCGCTGCGCGTGCTGGACGGCGCGGTGGCGGTGTTCGACGCGGTGCACGGGGTGCAGCCGCAGTCGGAAAAAGTGTGGCGGCAGGCCGACAAGTACGGCGTCCCGCGAATTTGCTTTATCAACAAGATCGACAAGATGGGCGCCGATTTCGAGCATGCCATCGACACCCTCCGCAAGCGCCTCAACGCCAAGCCGGTCGCGATTCAAATTCCCATCGGACAAGAAGACAAGTTTCGCGGAGTGGTGGACGTGGTCGCCATGAAGGCCGTCATCTGGGCAGACGAGACCATAGGCGCGGAGTACCAGGTCACCGACATTCCCGCGGACCTGCAAAAGAAGGCCGAGGCGTTCCATACCCAGTTGGTCGAAACCGTGGCCGAGAACGATGACGACATTCTGCACAAGTTTTTGGAAGGCGAAACGATTTCGGTGGACGAGCTCAAGAGTTCGCTGCGCAAGTCGACGATCAGGCTGAAGTTGTTTCCGGTGGTGGTGGGAACGGCGTTCAAGAACAAAGGGATCCAGCCGTTGCTGGATGCGGTGGTGGATTACCTGCCCTCGCCGCTCGACACGAAAGAGACGCATGGCCTCGATCCCGACACTGGGAAGACGATCACTCGCAAGGCCGATGACAACGAGCCTTTCTCGGCGCTGGCCTTCAAGATCATGGCCGACCCGTATGTCGGTCAGTTGACGTTTATCCGGGTGTACTCGGGACAGTTGAATTCGGGCGAGTCGGTGATGAACTCGCGCACGCAGAAGCACGAGCGCATTGGACGCCTCCTCAAGATGCACGCCAATAAGCGGGAAGATATTCAGGAAATTCTCGCCGGGGACATCTGCGCCGTGGTGGGCCTGAGAAACGTCGGCACGGGCGACACGATCTGCAACGAAAAGCACCCGATCACGCTCGAGTCGATTGTGTTTGCGGTGCCGGTGATTTCGGTTGCCGTCGAGCCGAAGACCAAGGCCGATCAAGAAAAGATGGGCATGGCCCTGGCGAGACTGGCACAGGAAGATCCGACCTTCAAGGTTCACACCGACCCGGATAGTGGACAGACGATCATCAGCGGCATGGGCGAGTTGCATCTGGAAATCATCGTCGACCGCATGATGCGCGAGTACAAGGTCGAGGCCAACGTCGGCAAGCCGCAGGTGGCGTATCGCGAGACCATTCGCAGGCATGCGGAAGCGGAAGGCAAGTACATACGGCAGACGGGTGGGCGCGGTCAGTACGGACACGCGAAGATTTATCTCGATCCGAACGAGCCGGGCAAGGGCTACGAATTCATTAACGATATCGTGGGCGGCACGGTGCCGAAGGAATACATCAAGCCGATCGACCAGGGCATGCAGGAGGCCATGGAAGGCGGCGTTCTCGCGGGCTATCCGATGGTCGATATTAAGGCGACGCTCTACGACGGCAGCTACCACGATGTCGATTCCAACGAAATGGCGTTCAAGATCGCCGGTTCGATGGCCTTCAAGGAAGCGGCGCGCAAGGCGAGTCCGGTGATTCTGGAGCCGGTGATGGCGGTGGAAGTGGTTACGCCGGAAGATTACGCGGGAGCCATTATGGGCGACCTGAGTTCGCGTCGCGGGCGGATCGAAGGCATGGAGCACCGCGCCGGTTCGCAGGTGATCAAGGCCATCGTTCCGCTGGCGGAGATGTTCGGGTACGCGACTCATATGCGTTCGAGCACGCAGGGGCGCGCCGAGTACTCGATGCATTTTGCGCGCTACGAAGAAGCCCCGCGTCATGTGGCGGAAGAGATTATCGCCAAGACGCAAGGGAAGACGGCGTCGAGGTAAGTTTGCGGTGGATGGTTCGCTGAAACAGCGGAAGCAAATTGAGCATAAGTCCCAATAGGGATGCGACGGAGCGGAGAGCAATGGCGAAAGAAAAATTTGAACGGACAAAGCCGCACTGCAACGTAGGGACGATTGGTCACATTGACCATGGCAAGACGACGTTGACGGCGGCCATCACGAAGGTATTGCAGAAACACAACCCGAAGA
>Ga0208191_1000190_pt1 | contig 52866 bp, 52 predicted proteins | sample June2015DPH_13_5_FD_184709 | JGI IMG/M metagenome (GOLD analysis project Ga0208191, IMG submission 184709) | Peatland microbial communities from SPRUCE experiment site at the Marcell Experimental Forest, Minnesota, USA - June2015DPH_13_40... | ecosystem: Environmental > Terrestrial > Soil >... | reverse complement strand
TCCCCGAGGAATAGTAATTGTTCCCTCCGGCAGCGTTGCCGATATCGAGCCAGTACGCCGTAGCGCCCGTGCCCGCCGTCCAGTTGAAGGTCACGCTGCTGCCGCTCAGAGTCGAGCTCGGAACCGGCGACGTTATAACGCCTCTGCTGGCGCTCCCGCCGAACGCCGTGTAGCTGTAATCGATGTATTGCCAGGTCCCACTGAGCATGTAGTACCAGCGCGCCCAGACCGTGCTGCCGTCAGAAGGAAGTGTAGTGACGGCCTGCGACGATGTGGAAGAAGACAAGCTACCGGATGAATAATAATTGTTGCCCCCCTGCGTGGAACCTACATCCAGCCAGTAGGCGGTAGCGCCGGGATATTCATGCCACGAGAACGTCTGCGCATTGCTCGTGAGCGTAGAACCGTTCGTCGGACTGTAGATTCCCAGACTCTGGAACGCATTCTTGAAACAGACAACGTACGCTGCCCAGGGGCCCGAGGTGCCGGATGTCCCTGTAGCATCATACTTTCCAGTGGCGGTCACGGACTCGTCTTCCCACTGCGATGTAGCGTCGTAGAAACGTTGAGTGAAACCCGTCCCCGCCGTATACGGACCTTCGTCATATGCGACATATCCGATCAGTCCAATGATGGTCTCGTTGCTCCACTTGGTGGTCGGAGACGGTCCGCTATCCTGGGACACGCCTGTACCTTGGGCCGAAGCAAACACGTCCAGCGGGGCAGAAGTATCCAGCCCGGAATATTCCCCCACGTCTATTAGAGAGAACGACGTCGTCGTTCCGGAGTATGTCACCGTTATACCGAGATTCGCAGCGCCTGTGATGTTCTTGGCGTACCAGGCCTGGAACCCTGAAGTACCCACGTAAATGGGACCGGAGATAGGAATATACGTGTTCCCAACGCTGTCTGTCACGGATGCTGTCAGCGCCTGATTATCCCAATGGGAGAAAGCTACTAACAGGTTACCGGTAGTTACATTGTTCAGGTACGTTGTTTCAGACGATGCTGCACCGTTGTCCCCGGCCGTCCCGGTGACGAACTGCCCCCCCGCGGGCGTCACCGTAAGCGTCGTGGAGCCGTTGATCGAACCAAAACTTGCTCCAATGGTCGTGCTGCCTGTGCCGGCACCTGTGGCAAGACCACCAGTGGCAATCGTCGCTACCCCTGTGTTGCTGGAACTCCAGGTGACCACACTGGTCAGATTCTGCTGACTGCTGTCACTGTAGGTCCCCGTCGCCGTGAATTGTTGTGTCGCCCCGATGGCAATGGTCGGATTGATCGGCGTGACCGCAATCGATACCAGCGCGGCCGTCACCGTCACCGTGAGCCCCGTCGAACCATTGACCGATCCCAAACTCGCCCCAATGGTCGTGCTGCCTGTGCCGGCACCTGTGGCGAGACCACCAGTGGTAATCGTCGCTACCGCTGTATTGCTGGAACTCCAGGTGACCGCACTGGTCAGATTCTGCTGGGTGCCGTCACTGTAGGTCCCCGTCGCCGTGTACTGCTGCGTCCCCCCAATTACGATCGATGTATTAATGGGAGTAACCGCAATCGATACCAGCACCGCGGGCGTCACCGTGAGCCCCGTCGAGCCATTGATCGAACCCAGACTCGCCCCAATGGTCGTGCTGCCTGTGCCGGCACCTGTGGCAAGACCACCAGTGGTAATCGTCGCTACCCCTGTGTTGCTGGAACTCCAGGTGACCGCACTGGTCAGATTCTGCTGACTGCTGTCACTGTAGGTCCCCGTCGCCGTGTACTGCTGCGTCGTGCCTTTCGCAATCGATGTGTTCGCCGGTGTCACCGCTATCGAAACCAGCGGCACAGTACTGAAATCACCGCCGGACCAATTTGCAGCTATAGGAGTACCGTTGGCAGCGTTAAGTGACCATCCTGGGTTCCCGCCCGTAATCGTAGAATCGTATGCCGATAGCAATAAAGAACCACTTGTACCATCTATACAACTGATAACGCTGCCTTGAACTTGGCCAATCACATAGTCATTCGGCGATATCGATGCATAGATAGTGTCAGAGACGAGCGTTGTGGCCGTACCGATTATTCCTTCCGATTCCGCAACCACCTTGGCAATATGCATTGTTGCAACACCCGCACCACCTAGATTCAGGGTGTCGCAAAGGTAATGTGTGTCAAAGTCCGGTTGATAGCGAAGCTCCGGCCCGTTGTCACTCCCAGTTCCTTCGGTTACGACCTGCCCTTCGCTCCATTGATCGCTAGGAAACGATATGGCCGTGTAGTGTTCCTTGGCTGGGTAATTGCATCCTGCCGGTGTGTTCCCCGGCTGGATTTGATCAGAGACGATTTCGATGTTGCAACGATCAATACCAGTCGTCCAGTTTGAACCTAGCGTGGGAGAATCGGCTCGGTCGAAGTCGTCCGTGGCCAACGTTTGTCTGGTCGCCGGCACACCAATGGCTCCTCCGGACCAATTCGCGACGATCTGGTCGCTCAGACTACCTGTACCTGGGTTCACTACGATCCCTGGGTATCCTCCAGTAATTGTGCTGTCTGTCGCTGTCAGAAGGGTCGTGGAAGAGGTTTGATCCGTCATCGTTATGGACGAACCCTGGACCGTGCAACGCACGGTGTCAGTCAATGACACCGTTGCGCTTGAGGAACTAGCCAGAATTGTGAAAGTCCCCACATTATCCAAGAATATGTCCACCGTCGCATTTCCGATTCCGACCGATTTGACAAGACATATGTACATAGTTTCGTTCGAAGTCATACGGACTGCCGGCCCCATGTGTCCGTTTTTGGTGCTATTCATGGCCATGATCTGCATTTCGCTGTACTGATCATTAGGCCAGTTGATGCCGCCGTAGTACAACTCCTTCGAGTCATTATTGAGCGTTGTTCCCTCGACTTCATCGCTGACTATCTGGAGGGAGTAGTTAGTACCCCAACCGCCCTGTCCCAACGTGGCCCATGCGGAACCGAGCGTCGTCGCGTTTGCCCGGTTAAAGTTGTCACTGGCGAGTTGCTGCATTGTCTGCGCAGAAGCGAAGACCGTTGCTAACAACAGGATTGCAACAGAGGCTAGTTTTCTTTGCATAAATTTCCTCTCAGAAGTTTGCGTCGTAGTCCCCTGCAGACGGGGTGTGGAACGAATGGCAATCGAACGAGCTAGGACCCTCCCGTCGGGAGGACGTTATGCCGCTGAACCTGATGTCGATACTAGCAGTCTGGTTTTTCTTTTGGGGAAGCCATAAAACGCTGCGGAGTGTGCAAGCCCCGATCAGGAGCTGGTATTACCGACCCATTTTGAAACCCACTTCCGTGCATTATTTCGGGCCCATTCTGAAAAGAAAAAATGCGAAAGAAGTTGTGGGCGATGGTTGAATCTGCCAGACCATAATGACATGCGCTGGGGAAACGGGAGAGCGCCCACCTCGCTGTGAATTATCTCTTCGACCGGATGATGCGTTTTCGGATGATCATAAATACACGAAAGCCGAAGGTCAAGAAAATCATTGCCGAAATTCTCAGCACTCTCTCCCAGTCGAGTGGGACGTGAAACTGTGGCAGCTTGGTAATATGCCCGCTCGACATGCTCCATCCAATTTTCACTATGCGCCGCAAAGATACCCTTCTTCGTTTCCTCTCCGATCCCAGACCTGATTTCAGGATTCTCCACTAGCCTGCCAATTTCTGCTTGATAACTTTCGATGTCTGTCTTGCGAACCAGCGTGTCCGCGAACCCAGGGCAGTCGGCGCACAGAATGCGCGCTCTATCAAAGGCGAAGGAGAGAGTTAGGAGAGGCACGGTATATGCACCCGCTTCAAGAAGTGACGTGAGCGAGGAGACCGGAAATGAGTCCAGATAGACATCAGCCGCTTGGTACAGTACGGCGGTGTCCGTACGTGGACCCAGGACTTTGAAGCGTTCAGGGAACTTGCGAATGCCTTGTTCCCAGTGCCCGCGAGGCTCTGGTCCGACCACCATCAACATGGCCTTCCGATACTTGTCCAGTACGGGAATAAGGATCTCAGTAAAGCTTGGTTCTGCCAAAATTGGCTCGAACTTGTACTCAACCGCTATTGAGAGCAGGACGACCGAACCATTCGGGATCCCGAGTTGACGTTTTGCCTCCGCGCGTGAGAGCTTTCTCTCAAAATTGTCGACCGGAATGGGAAGTATCAGACAGCGATGGCCTTCGATTCCTCTCAATTTTCTGGAAACCTCTACGCCTGAATCACGAATATGGGCAACGACATCGGCGGTTCCGGTTCCAAGCCAGAACACATTGTCGATGTGGTTCATGTACATGACTGGCGGAAGATCCTTTTTTTGAGCCAAAGCGACAACTGGAACAACGTCGCAAGGATGCATATGCAAAACAATCTGGTCAAAAGTCAGCGCCAGCTTGCGCAAACAACTTGCCCAAGCCAGAATGCCTCCAAAAGCTCGATCGACAAAATACACTTCTCCGCCTGAGGCTTGCGCGGCGGCAAGAAGCTGCTCCGGCACGTCCTTCGTCCCCTGACGGGTTAACGCGATGGAGTGGGTTCGTCTGAAATCCTTTTGGATCCACCTCCAAACAAATCGGGTATGTCCGCCGACAGAATATGCTTGGGTGAGAACGTGGAGGACTTTCTTGGGGCTAACGCTTCGGCGAAACGCGACTTCTGAGGAGGTTTCGCCCGCTATTTTCACGCCGACACTAGAGAGGATCTGCTCAAGGCGATCACTCCGCCACGTGCCCGTATGGTTCCACATAGCAAACGAGGCAGCAATTCCAGCGTAGGCAACCGCCGCGGCTCCATTGCCCTTTGCGGCAAACTCTTCGGCACTTCGAACAAGACATTCGAATACCGCACGATTCTTGGCAATCCTGTCCCTGGCGGCACAGGTGACATCGGCTCGTTCTTCCTTCTCGTCGGTTAGCACTAACAACTCCTGCATTTTGATTCAGACCGTCAACAGCGCGGAAAGCGTGCGATAACCTATGTCACTACGTTACTTGCTCAAGGATTGCGTCTTTGATCTTGCGAGTCCAGGAGGTTGGTGGGCTGTAAAAATTGCGGCTCCATCGATGCCGGTAGAGACGACTTAGCAACTCCGGCGCGAGTAAGCCATCGTCTGAGGCCTTCACGTTTCGTTCCACATGGGCCGGGGTTCGCATGCCCGCGATCACTGTGTTGACGGTGTGATTCGAAATGCAGAATCGCAGCGCCAGCTCCGGCAAATCATTCAGATTGACCCCAACGTCCTGAACCAACCGTCGGATGCGTTTGCAGACTCGCCGCTTCCTGCCCCATCCGAAATAATAGTTGCGAAAGTCTCCGGCTGGAAACGTGGTATCTGGCCGCATCGTTCCCGTAAGACTGCCTTCATCAAACGGAACACGCGCGATGACCCCGATACCCTGCTGCCGGCAAAAAGGAAACAGCCGATCTTGTGGCGTTTGATCGAACACGTTGTATATCACTTGCACGGTATCGACCAAACCGCTTTGTAACGCCAGCAGCACATTTTCCGGTTCGTGGTCGTTGATGGAAATACCGATGAACCGCACTTTTCCCGACCGGCGTATTTCTTCAACCGTCTGTTGCCACTCAGCCTCACGAGCCCACTCATCGGACCAAACGTGAAATTGATACAGATCAATTACATCACGCTGGAGGTTTGCCAAGCTCTGGTCGAGACATTGCAAAACATGATCCTTGGGAAAAACGTCGCGCAACGATGTTCCCCGGCGCGCCGGCCACTTTCTATTCTTGGGCGGCACCTTAGTCGCGACCACCAGATCGTGCGACTTCCCGAATGTCTGGGCCAGAAGCCGTTCGCTGTGACCATCGCCGTAAACCAAAGCGGTATCGAAGAAGTTAACGCCGGCGTCCCGAGCAACTGAAAGCGCTCGAATGGAGTCTCGGTCATCCGCTCCGATCCACGACGTCTTGCCAATTCCCCAACCTCCAAAACCTATTTCGCTGACTTGCAGGCCGGTCCTGCCCAAGAGTCGATATTTCATGGCGCTATGCCTTAAGGCCTCCATGGCAGCGGTACGTCTTACTCATATTTGTTCATCACGACTCGGAGTAGTTCTGGCGTCGGGGATTAGGCTACCTGCTGCAGTAACAAATACCTGGCTATGATATGGATCGCCAGGGCCTATAATATCCTTCTTGCCCACGAGACCATCCACTAAACTTAGGTACTCTTTTTGCTTAGTTCCCCAATCGAAGTTCCTCATGAACTCTTTTGCCCTCTTCGCCTGACGTAGCCGAGCTTCGCGATCTTGAATCAGCCGAATCATGCAGGTCGCCAGGTGTTCTACGTTGCCGCCTTTAAAGAATGTGACAACCTGGTCATTAAAATAGAATCGATCCACTTTCGTATCTGAGACAATCACTGGAACTCCCATCGCCATACACTCGAACACCTTCGTACTGAAAGCCTCGTCGCCGAACGAATCCTTCCGCTTTGGGACCACGACTAGATCCGAGTTCTCGATTTCAGCCACAATCTCCCACAGGGGCAGCGGCCGGCGAAACACCACCCGACCTTCCATCTCGAGTTCGGACACTAGTCGCTTCAGGTCATCCTCAGTGGGTCCCTCGCCGAAAATGCGGAACTCCGCGGCTGGAAACTGGCAGCTGATCTTAGCGAAGGCTCTAATCGCAATGTCAACCCCCTGATGCCAATTCAGACTACCCGGATAAATCATCACAAACTTCTGACACTCGCGGGTCTGGCCGCGCCGGTAGAAAACCGCTGGATCGGGATAGTTCATTATTATCGAGCATTTCGAAGCCGGCACAGACCTAGAAATCAACTTCTCACGCCAGAGATGGTTTGGCGCAATAACGTGATCCGCAAAAGCTGCGGACGCCCTTTCTTCGAGCCTTAACAGTCTAGATATCACTGCTGCAGAACTAACACGGAACTTCGCCCCATAGAACTCGGGAAGAAGATCGTGTATGTCTAAGATAAGTTTAGCACCGAAAATGCGGGCACCCAACCCTACGAACACAAGAAAATCTGGCATTGAATGAACGTGAACCACCCGGTATGGCTTCCGCAGGTGCTTGGCAGTTACTACAGCAACGCTCTTAGCAAAGAACCGCAAGATTCGGCGCAAATACGAAAATTTGGTCTTCTCGTCTCTAGACCTGCATTGAATGCGGAAGACTCGGACGCCATTAAGTACTCCAGTCCTTGGCTGTTCGTTTGTTCCCAAGCAAATCACATCGACTTCGTCTCCGCGGGCAGCCAGAGCTTCTGCATATCGCATAACTCGATTGTCACTCTCATAAAAGCTATAGGCGACCATACATACTCTCATCGGCTTCTCCTAAATGTATACGGGGACTCGGAACACACCGCTCGACTGGTTATCTAACAAGGTCGCATGGCAACAGATTATTGCTTCCCGCCGCATGGCCCGAATTGATTGCAGGTATATGGGTGCAGGTACGAAAGCAACACTTCGTAAACGGCCATACCGTACTTGCTTCCCTTGACCTCTTGCTATCAGAGCAACTCGCCAGAAGAGCACGGCACCGCGACGGCGTTCGTTTTCCGCTGTTGCTCTTCACCACTGTGAACATCTCGAAATAGATCCAGAACGGTTGCTCTTACCTCCGGCATCCTTCGCTCTAGTTCACGCCGTATCCCATCCCTTTGATCATACGATTGCGCCGCTAGCGCTAAAATGCCCTCAATCGAGAGCATACGTGCATCGGCTACTATCGACGACACTCCCAGTGTCTCCATTACACCAATAAATTTATCGCTGTAGGCCACACAGACTGATGGTACATATTGCGACACTGCTGCAATACACGCATGCATGCGAGAACCGATGAAGAAGTCACACTTGCCAATGACATACTTAGTCTCGCTTTCGTTATATTGTCCCTTCACCCATCCCAACCTTCCCCTGTATCTGTCTTTCAGCAGCCCGTAAAGCTTTTCGCACACGACTTTGTCGCTTTCCGACCCCGGATCGTCCCCTAGCACATGTGGCACCAGCAGCACGGAAACTCTCTTCTCGCAGATGAAATAATCGATCAGGCGTTGAATCAAATCCAAGTAGTTCACGCGCAAACCAAACATATTACTGCGGCTATACCCACCCATGACCAAAAGGCCGCTTATATTAAGACCGACAATCGGTCTGCGACACTCATCGTTAGACTCTAGCCCCACGATATCGAGATGATCAGGGCCAATGGCATCAACTACAAAACCCATATCGTAGCAAAAGATCGTTTTACCATCGGCTGTCCTTTTGCCAAGCAACCCACGCACTTCCTCAACACCCCGGTAATCGCGTGAATAAACATGTTCCGCACGAGATAAAATGTACCGGGCTATGCGCTTTGATATTCTGTGACGAAAGGGACCGATCGTCTGGGGCAGAAGAATCAACCGTTTACGCAGGAGAAGTACCAGTACTTGAGGAAGAGAGACATAAAGCATCCTTAGCAAGCCATAAACGTCGCTAAAGCTATCTCCACCGGAAATGGATGCGACGATGTCAGCCTCCTCTATCTGACGCAGGCACTCATTTCTTGCAATCAACCGCTTCCGAAACCAGGCGAAAGGCATCATCCTGATGCCAATCCCAATTAGCAAGAGCAGGGCAATATTGTTTGGGAGGTAGACTTTCTTGGAGAACCGCATATTGACTAGCGGGATTGACACGCTCATACCGCTCAATCTAAGAATGTGGACAGAGCGTTTTTTCGAATACTCTAGCAGTTTGATATCAGCGTGCGGGTGGTAGCTGAGAACGCACTTAATGGCACCCGCTGCCAAGGCATTGACACCCAGATTTTGCGTCTCGAACGTGGCTCCGAGCAATACCACGCGGACCTTTGGTATATCACACATAAAGTGTTGATCTAGCTCTCCAATCGTCTGCTTTAACAACGCGCCCGCTCTTTCGCGCCAATGCAGGCGCTCGCTAACACCCTGCCTGGTCTGTTTTAGATCGGTCAGTCGCCCAAAAGCTCCTAGGAGCCTTCGCCCGTGTCCCACCGCACAATCGAGCTCATGGCCGCGTTCGCCTCCAGCACGGTGGCGGCCCAATCCAGAAATCTGCTTACTGCCGCCGCTGCTTCGATCTTCGTCTCATCGCCATGAGCGCAATTTACGCAGCCTTGCTGTGGATCACTCAACTTTCTTATTCCGAACGCGAACCCACACTTTCACCACGGGCTGCGAGGCGTTTGACCAGCGCTTCAGGATTGTCACAACGCGTCCCTATATCCACTGAACAGAAGAGGTGATCTCTGCTTCTCGAAATGACGTGGTGCAGGATGGGCCATCCGGACTTCGCAATCGTGGTGCAGCAGGTGGTCACGGGCAACTCGGCCCACCACTTCTTACGCATATATATGTACGCACGCCAGAAGGCACGGGGCAGGTAGCGCACCCCAATACTGTTATGAACACAAAAAGCCGAGATTACATAGCTTCGCATCCCCCGCTTCTTTGCTTCCAGGCAAATATCGGTGCCATAAAGATGAAAACCTGGAAGTTCCTCGTCGAATTTGAGCATGCTAGAACGTCTGACTACAAGCAACACCTCATCCAGCGACGTAGCCTCCAAGGGCTGAGCAAATCGCTCGCCAACTATCGCTTTTAGGCCCGTCGAATAAAGATATCCTGACACACGGCCATTCGCCGTCACGCCAGCCACCCCTAAGACGCCCCAGTTCGGGTCGACGTCACCAAGCTCTCGAACCGCCGACGTCAACTCACCGAGCCAGCCGCTCGGCAGGTACACGTCTGAGTGACAAAATACAAGAATCTCACTACTCGCTTCGGAAATACCAGCATTGTATGCCTCCCCAGCAGACCTGTACCCGCACTTAATGATTAAGTCACAGCGATCATCAATCTCCGGAGAGCCTAAGAGAGTACCTTTGAGCACTTCATCGTGCTCTTCTTTGACGGGTACAATCAAAGACCATTTGGGAAGTAGATCTGGTGACGGTCGCCGCTGACCATCGCCCAGCCGACTTTTGTCTTCTCTCTTCCTTACTCCATGCATGAAGCGCACGAACGGTCCCACCTCAACCCAAACATTTACACCCCTGGTATCGTTGCCGCTGTTGACTTTTGTCCGTCACTCACGACATTTTCACCTAAACTCTCGTGCATAAATGTGCGCCACACAAATATGAGGCTATATATTCCAGCGGCTAAAGCCAGTGCTAAAGCGGCGGGAGTACGCAAGTATGCAAACCTAGTAGAGGGGAGTACCCTTATGAATAGGGCAGCGGCAAGAGAACCGAGCATCATTTTCTTGTTAGTGGCGCTCCAGACTAACTGGATGTCGCGACGGATAACACACCATACTACAGCATAATACACCACATAGGTGATTAAGAAACTAATCCCGAGACCTGAGAGGCCAAACCAGCGAACGGCTAACCACGTTGTCAGAAGGGTTGTAATACCTCCGACAAGCTCTGTTAGAAAATAAGTTAGACTGCTGCATCGTGCCAGAATAGCAAATGACATAGTCCAACTTGAGAACTTGAATATATCACCCAGTAGTTGCCACTCCAAGATATCTACCGCGGGAGAGAACTTTGGTGAATAAATAACGGGAATAAGGATAGGTACGAGCGCCAGCGTTGCTAAAATCAGGGGTACCCCAATGATCATAATAAGACGGTGCTGGTCGTTGATAATACTGATCATTGCTTGCGGTCGGTCACAGGCCGCAGACAGCCGCGGATAGTAGTCCTGGCCCATTGCTGTCACTAAGAAGCCGAGATACCCAACTGAGATAGCTGCGGCAGCACGATAGTAGCCGACGCTTTCTCTACTCAACAGATGCAGGACCACCATGGGCAGGGCGAGCTGCACCCCCGTTCCGATTAACATGCTTGCTGTGTAGGGAAAACCAAAGCGCAACAATGACCCGGCGGCCTTCAGGATTGCTCGTTTGTCGGGTTGCGCGGGCAACGCTCCTACTTCAGAACGGAGAAAATACGCGGAGGCAAGCCACCCGACGACCGCCCCACCGATCACAGCTGGGACGACACCTCTCACCCCCCAAAGCAGCACCGCAGTAATGCTAAATAGTGTGCTCAATATGGTGTTCGTAACGCCATATTTGGCCAGCGCACCGACTTGATGGTAGGCATTGAGGGTACCACATTGAAGGCTTCCAGCCACCGTGAAGACCAACGCTATTCCCATCCATAGAGTGACCCCGCCCCTACCCGGCATTCCGAACGCCAAACGGGCGATGGCTTCCCTGAACACCGCAAGCGCCCCTAACGCCACACACGCCAAAGCGCTGAATAGCAACCACGCTCCGCTGCGGAGGGCCGATATGGTCATCCCATCACTACCTGTAACCGCGCGAGCTCCCATTCGAACCATGCCTGTCGCAATGCCCATCCCCGTAACAAGTCCGGCTAACCCAACGAAGCTTTGTAGAAGACCGTAATATCCGTAGCCATCGGGATGCAGATAAAGAGCCATGACTTTCGCCGAGGCCAGGCTCAACAGAATGCTGATAACGGAACTACCACTCAGAATTGCAGTCGCTCTAAAAATTGACTTCATTCGCTACACTCCCGCCAGCGGCTGCAAGATCACGATGTTACGATTAAGAGTAGCTGCACTTAGCCCGAAACCGTAAGTGAAGCAAAGTAATCCACTTCGCAAGACTATATGTTCTGTATATTCCACCTTCACAACCATCCTGTCTTGTCCAGAGTATCGATTAACTCGACGTTAAGATTATTTTTCAGCAACAAGAAAGCAACCAGATTATTACCAAAGGCCTCCCCGGGCTCCGGCGGCACAATCAACGAGGCACCCTTTTCCTTCAGAGCGCTAATGCCACTCTGAAGGCCCTCACACCGGAAACAAACGTGATGAAGTCCACCGCCCTTTCGTGCAAACGCCGCAACCGGCGATCTCGGCTCAGACGGTTCTACCAGCTTAACGGTCAGCGAGTTCGCCTTTGATAAAAACACAACTCTCACCCTTTGGCGTGCATTGAGCACAACATCAGACCGCTTTTCATAGCCGAACATCTCCTGCCATTGCCTCATTCCGTCTTCTAAGGAGCGGACAACAATTCCGATATGATCTATGACCATCTGCGTTAGTCCCCGGCCTTATGTTCTTTGCACCATTTGTCATAGCCCAGGCCTTGCCAAGGCATGCCACGCTCAAATCGCTTCATCCAAGGGTACAACTTACCCTTGCCCATGACTATATACTTTCTAATATCCACTACCTTCATCGGTTCCCCTGTGGCTAGCGAAAAGTCATTGAGCTTTCGGTTGACGACCGTGTTGGCACCGATCAAACAATTCTGTCCCACTCGGACACCCGCAAGAATCACCGCATGTACGCACACCTGTGTATAATCGCCGACAGATGGACCCTGTATATCATTCGATGGCGGATAAGGATCGTTTGTCATCACCGAGAACGGATACATCCACACGAAATTACCGATTGAAGAGGTCTGTGAAATGTGTACATTACTGTGCAGTCTACAGTAGTTGCCGATCCGTACATCGCCCTCAAGATCCGACAAGGTCCCAATCGAACAGTGCGAGCCGATGACCGAGTTCTCTCTGATGGTTACCCGATGACCAGAGGAAAAATGGGCATCGATTGTGCATCCCGCATAAATAATGGAATGACTCCTTACGATCGAGTCAGGTCCAATTGAGGTCGGAGGGTTTTGGTAGCTTGGGTCGTGATAGTATGCATTGAGAGGCTCACCTATCACAGTGTCGTTACAGATGATTGAATTGTCGCCAATCGTAACGTTATCATAGATGACGGAATTGTCACCGATTTTGACGTTGTGACCAATGGTCGCTGTGGAACTAATAAAAATATTGCGGCCGTTGAATTTCATAGTTGACCTTGTCCTTCGTCGTCACAATCTACTGCTGCCCGGTTCGGATAAAAGCATCGGGTATGAGGGGGGTCATGTTTACAAAGCAGAACATCGCAAGGTACATGCCGTGCTTGCTCGTCCTGTCATTGCTTATCTGTGCGCCAACTTCCGCCAATGCTGCCTGCCACGTCGTTAGCGAAGGTGGCGCCGGCGCAAAGAACGGTTCGGACTGGCGGAACGCGCTGCCGAACCTGCCTTCTTCCCTGATGCGGGGAGATGTCTACTATCTTGCGCGAGGAACTTATCGGGGTCACGTATTCCGCGATTCCGACCGAGGGACACAGACCATTGAGGTTCGCTCTGCCACGGCAGCGGATCATTGCACTGATGTGGGCTGGGCCGCTACTTATGTGGGCCAGGCTCGTTTCATTAGCCCCGGTCCGGTTGGTGGAAACATCCTGACGTTCGAGACTGACTATTACATCATCAATGGCCAATACCGCAGTTCGGATTGGCAGTCCGGATACGGAATCAGGGTCGACAACATCGACAGGACAGCCTGCAACGCCGACATCGAACTTGGGCAATCCAATTCTGTCCCGGTTCACGATATTACCGTCGAGTACGTCGAGATCAATGGATCCCATCCGACAGGAGACGCCTGCAACGAGCAGGGGGTTCGCTCAGTCGCTGGAAGCTACAACGAGGTCTTTCAATTCGATTATGTTCATGACGTTGGCAACTGCAACTTCTTCCTGCGCGGCAATCATCAGCACAACAGCCCTGGCTGGGGAAGCGGTGACAACATCATGATCCAATATAGCTACATATCTAGGAACTACAGTTCAGCGGCGATACATGGCGAGGGCTGCTCGTGCTCTGAAGGACTCACGAACTTCACGGTTCGCTACAATTATTGGATAGACATCGAAGGTACCGCTGTGATTGCCACTGCAAGTGGCGGCGGCTATGATTCAGGTAATGGGAATAACGGACCCTGGTATATATACGGGAACATGATGTATGCGACTTCGCCCAGCCACTGCAAGTTGGTCGGCATGTTCTTCGCATGGGACACAACGTTTAGCGGACCGCTGTACATTCTGAACAACACCTTTGGCAATTGGTTGGACGCTTGTCACGGCATTCGCAACGGCATCACTATCGGCGATGGAGCGCACCGAACGCCAATGCAAGCCGTGTACGTGCAGAATAATCTTTGGTGGAACACGGATAATATCCTTCCGCTCAATCAATGCCCCAGGGATATGGGCAACGCAACCTGCACATCCATGACGTGGGACCACAATGCCTATTTTCGCACCGGCCGCCTCCGAGGTGCCAGCACGGATACTGACCGTAACAAACAGCTGTCGTCAGTGGACCCATTCCGCGATTCAAAAAAATTTGACTTTCGGCTAGCGATAGATACGAAACCCGGGACAAGTACTCATTCCAGCGTTCCTGGAAACGACATAGACTTGAATGGTGTCAAGAGAGGAGCCAACGGGACATGGGATCGCGGCGCTTTCCAAATTCCTGCTTCTCCTGAAGGGTCGAGAAAGCCTCGATTGACGTCAAAATAGTTTAAGCCAGACTTGCGTGAAGTTGTTGAAAGCGCCAAGGACCTCCTACTTTGTAACAGAGCTTCGCTTCTCGTTCTAAAGGAAAAGACATTGACCTTTTGAGGACCGAAACGCCGAAGGTCAAGTGACAGCTCAAATACGCGCGAAGCTCCTCATGTTCTCCGCAGGAATTCCAGAACTAGTGGCCTGTCGCGGAGCAACCATTACCAGACTCCACATCTGCTGTTACGGTCGCCGAGGCGAACCCTGGCTCACTCAATAGCAGCGTTCGGTATCAACAGCATCGCCCTGCTGCATCCGCAGTAACGAACTCACTGCGACAGGCCACTAGTGAACAACAGCGGTCAGATTTGTTGGTGGTGCAAGTGCAGTGCTGCCGCTGGCGATCTGAAACGCTCCCCGATCAATGGTTCCGTTCGCCCCTCGCGTCACGCCGTTCATGTCCACATTGAATGTGTTGCTTGCTGTCGTATCGCCCGACGTGAAGTACGTCCCGGTGTTCGCAGGGAGGGTGCCAGCCATCGTGTCCGAGGTCAATGTAAAGTTCCAGGGGGAAGTTGCGCTCGCAAACGGAGCGGCGGAAGATGATACTTCCTTGGCGCTATCCGTATCAGATGTGTATGACGTGTCCGTGCTGGCAAAGTAGGCTTGGTCGTGCCATGCTACGCTGGTGCAATCGGCGTATCCGGCGTTGCTGGGGCAGGTATTAAACAGGCCGCTGCCTACTCCGTTATAACCGCCGGAGTTGGACCACAGGTTGTTATAGACATAGAAGGCTGTGGCTGGTGATGGGTCGCTGCTGCCATCATCCATACCGATTGCGGTGCCGGAGTTCCAGCTACCTCCAAAGTTGTAGAACGTGTTGTTGAGGATATAAACGGCCCCGATGAACGTCGTGTCCCATTTGTAGAATATGTCTGCCACACCCACGTTCGCGTCTTGCTTGCCTGACATGTAACTACTTGAACTTTGGAAAGCCACGTTTCCGTAGATGTACCAAGGACCATTTCCGCCATTCCCATTGTTCCAATCGGCAGCGGTTGCCGTGCCGACTATGGTCGCTGTTCCGTTGATGTCCTGCCAAAAGTTGTAGCGGATCGTGAGATTCTGGAGTCCCTGCGAACAAGAGCAGCCCTCAGCGTGCTGATTGGGATCGGAATAGTTGGAGTAGTAGTAGCCATACTCCATCGTGATGTTGTTTCCAGTTCCATATCCCGAAGCTGGTGAGCCACAGGTCACGTTGCCGGAACTGCCGCTGCAATTCGCGGTCTCGCCCCGCATGTAGAAGATCGTCAGGCCGGTATCGTGGATGTAGTTGTAGCCGAAGTACAGGTTATAACTTCCCCAATCGGATTCCACGCCGTTTTCGCGGCACCCGCCGTCGGTTGTGGCGTGGGAGCCGCTCACATCCACGTACTCGAAAATGATGTCGTGGACAGGATGAGGCGAGGAAGCAGGATTCTCCCCGAATCCTATGTCAGTTTCGCAAGAAACTGCGCTGGCGTTGTTCGTCTTGAATCCGTAGCCTGATTCTAATTGCCAGTCCGTGTAAGGAATGCCCGTAGCAGTAGAGCGATAGACTCCATTGAATACCCAGTAATCCGTGGTGAAGTTCATCAGCGCACCGACGCCTTCACCGTCATCCGTGTCCCATACCGCCTGACCCACGTAGGAGCTGCTCCATCCTGTTGCCGTTCCGTAATTGGTGGCAGTTGGAGCTTGGATGGTGATGACAGATGTGCCAGAATCGGGGGTGTTAAATGCGTAGCCGGGATAGGTGCCGGCCGCGACATAGTAGGTGCAGCCGCGCACGAGAGTCGCCGGCAGTTTCGTATAGGCGTTTGTCCAGTCCGCCCCTGTTCCAGTACCAGTTGCCGATTGTCGGACGTAGCCCGCATTGTTCGTCGTGTCGGGGCAGGCGGCGAAGGCCAGCCCACTAAACGCAAGCAAAACTACCGCAAGTTGGCCAAGGGCCTTCTTGCAAATGTTCACCATTTCTGGTGAAGAAGGTTCGTGCTGAATCACGCGTGTGTTGGGGAAGGTCATCACTGTCAAGCGCCTCCTGACTGGCCGACCAAATATCGTGCACTATGGTTTTATCGCACATTACTTTGGATTGGGCTAGTATCGGAAGTACATCGGTGATGGTCCAGAAGTACGTGTGTCGCATCAGCGACAAAACACGCCACTTAACTGCGCGATGAGCAGCGTGCTGCAGCTGGCTCTTCGAAAAGTGTTCCTTTCCAAAAGCACAGAAAACTATTTAGATTCTTTAACTTGCGGGTTTACGCTGATTTCGGGCGCTGGCCGATCGACCCTGTTTAGCCCCCCGCCGGAGTCGGAGGAGGGGCGATGAATCGGCGTTTCGGCCCTCAAAAAGTTAATGTCTCTTCCCAGAAGTGAAGCTCCTGGCTGGCGGTCAACGCTCTCTGATCACTGTTGATGGAGGTAGTGTTCGCCGATTCTGTCTTGACCGGCTGTAGGTGAAGGCGTGATCAACCACTGCGGTACTTCGCCTGCTGCCTCCGACTCGGTTTTTGCGAACCTGGGCGCATCGTCAGTTAATCAAGATGCGCCATCCCACGCTCTCGCCAGGCTTTCTTTAGCTTGGTCAAAAGCTGCACTCGTTGCAAGACCCTCTTCACCGCACGTTCCAGCAGGATCGCTGGCGACCAAACAAGGTTGAGGAAAATGGCTTTAACTTTGGGAGCAAAAAGATAGACTGAGGCCTCGCGCCAATGATGGTTCCCGAAGCGCTGCTTCCACTCCGCGTCGCCCAAGCCGAAGTCCATCTCTCTCACACCCTCATTGCACAGATCTTCAAGTATCCTTGTCAAAATTAGCGTTCCTGGTGCATACTTTTTGAAACTCGGATCGTACCCCACATCGCCGCTGTAGAACGTACCCTCATACAAGCTCCCACTCCAGAACGCACACGGTTTGTCGGCAACATAAAGAACGTAGGTGCGCATCCATCCTTTCTCTGCTTCAAAGGACGAGCGTTGACGCGTTTCAGAATTGTCAATAAATCCAACACCCAAGCCTCTTTGGTAAGTCTTTCTCGCAACATCTTCGATGTCCTGCAGCACACGATCTAGGTCACAGGTCGTTCTAAAACATCTAATCTCGACTTGGTCGGAATAGTCGGCGCATAGACGCTTATTACGTCTACGCGATTCTCTCCTTGCATCTCCAGGTATGCACTGGTTCAGCTCCGCAGCCCGCCTTGGCAGCTTCATGCTCCTGTGGAACACGGAACTTCGAAAATGATCGCGAGCAAGAAATCCCGGTATGCGTTCCAGGGCGTTGTAGAGAGGTGAATCGGTCCGCAGATGATTGAAGAAAACAGCCTCTGCCTCACCCCGACTCAGGGAATTCATGACCTCCCGAACACATGCTTCACAGTTCTCCGCGGAAAGATTTCCCAGCCCTCCTCCGTAAACGAAAGTTAACTGGCGCACCGGCGCACGGTAAAAAGTTTTATATCCAAACTTGTAGTCAATTCGCGTTGTCTCGATTCTTCCGATCAGTATCGCTTCAGGACGACTGTCGCGGTAAACAACGAGGATGTAGGGGCGTAATATGTCCGACCTCAATTGCAGAATAGTGAGAAAAAAGTCGATGTCGGAATTCGGGTGTGCATGAAAAGAGGTCCAGAGTTCGCGTATTTCCTTCACCCCATCGAGGTCACGAACAACTCGCACGATAATCTCCCCGGTGAGTCGGGCAGTGTCCCCGTCATTTCCCGCCTGACGAAGCCTTGTACATCCTTGCGTATCTGCTAGTGAATGGGTACTCATAGGCAAGCGCTAAGTGGCAAAGCGCGACTGGGAGGACACTTCTACCCCGGTGTACGGCTCCGCGGTTGTGGCACGGCTCCGTCGGGGAGCAGTGACTAGCGAACCATTGACGCTCGAAATCATTGCTAGGAGCAAGTACCAGTTGACAATATTTTGATCGAAATATGACACACTCAAATAGGTTATCGTGTGCGCGAAAAGAGCGGCGCCGAGCGCCCACACTGTAAATTGTCTGTAACGTGATTCTCGGAGCTCGGCAGCACGAAGAGACAGACCCACAGCGCGGAAACACCTCACGATGATCCAGATGAAAAGCATCATGGTAATTACTCCACCACGGGATCCCAGAACCAAGTATTGATTCGTGACGTCGAACAGGTGCTGATCCGGATCAGCCCACAACACCGTGGACTTCGTGCCCACTAGCCACCAGTCCGAGAGATTCGCGAGCGCCCGATCGATCAGATACGCCCGATGGTACCCCGTTGACCCGGAAAAAATGTCGATGCGGGCGAGTACGAACCATATTGGCGCTTTCATGAAAATCGCGAGCGTTCCTATTCCACACACTATCCCCCACCGAAGCACTCGCATTTGCTTCCGGATAGGCCATAGGCAGAGAGCAACAAGCGCTGCAAGACTCGTCAAAACCGGGCCGCTTGATCCCGACGTCACAGTTATCAGCGCTGAGGACGCTATTCCTATGAAGGACAGCAGTTTGTTCCTGAAACCCCTCCGCCACAAAGCGACGAAGAACGGAAGAAGGGTGGCACCAAAGGTTCCAGCGAGAATAGGGTGAGCGAAAGGTCCCTGGCAGCGCAGAACCCCATCCCGCACCAAAGTGACGGCCGGTACACCACCAAAAGCTGCAAATGGATTCATTCCGCTACGCTTCTCCAGCACCATCGATACGGCGAGAGGCACGATGCTAAGGGCAGTTATCTTGAAGATTCGAACGATGTCGTCTAAGTCTCGTACGAGAAACCTAAACAGAAAATAGAAACCAATCGTATTATAAGACTGCCCGAGTTCATAAATAATCGCGTCGAAGTCCCGCCATAGAAGAACGTAGGTAACAAAACTGGCACAAGTCCACCACAGGATTACCCGGTCGATCGAGTTGAGTTTTAGGATCCGAACCTCTCTACGGATGACCAAGCGGGCCCATCCGAACAGGATGAAAATACGGATCATCGTGAAGTGACATCCGGCAATGACGACGGCGTCCCCCATCGTCATGTAACACGTCAAAAACACCACCGGCAGAAAAGCGTAGCGCCGCGGGGAGAGAATAAACACAATCCCCATTAAAAGCGTAAAAGCGATTCCAACCGGATTGATACCGCCTAACGCTTCTGTGGGCATTCCTGAAAGCCACTCCTCCACAACCAACTATGCCCGGGCATGATCGGTCAACTGTTCCACTTTTCGTGCCATCCGCGGTCCCCGACTCCTTAGCTGCCGAGACTCTTCAAATTGGGCATCGTGAACCCAAACGCCGTCCGCACGTGGCGAAGATATTACTACTCTACAAACGTAACGGGGTCGTGGCAGGGGCTGCGTTGCGATGACACTCTCTCGACCCACTTCTCAAGGCCCAGCGACCATCGACATACCCTTACCCATTTTCGCAGGGATCCCCGCAGAGTCTCGCGTCGATATGACCCGAGCGTAAGCAGAATCGTGGCCACCAACAACAATATACGCCCACTCGCTACACAAGCCATGATAAGTCGATACATCCTCGCATAAATGCGACCCCTGTGTTTTGCAAAAAATAGCTCCAACGACTCGCGCATCATCACTGCTGAAAAATTGTCTCGCGATGCACCTCTCGCGCTCTTACTTCCATGATGAACCACCACCGCATTTCCCAGGTAGTAGTTCCTCCAACCCACTTTTGATACTTTGAAACACAAATCGTCGTCTTCCGCGTACATGAAATAGCATTCGTCAAACAACCCCACGTGTTCAAATACGCTTCGCCGAATCATCAGGCACGCGCCAGAGACGACCTCCACGGACGTAGCCCCTTCAGACTTTTCTACGAGGGGATGAAATCCCCAAAAACGCCAAGCAGGCAAACATCCACGCAGATAATCCGCATCCACCGCTTGGTTGAGAACCGTGGGGAACCGGCGGATACAGCTCGTATCGATTGATCCGTCGGAGGCCAACAGCTTGGCGCCTACTATTCCGGCATCGGCATGAGTGTCCAGAAATTGGATCATCCGGGTGAGAGCGGGCCCGACAACCTCAGTGTCGGGATTCAAACAAAGAATGTTCCGGCCAGAGGAATATCGGAAGCCTAAGTTGTTTCCCCCTGAAAAGCCCAGATTCTGCAGACTTTGGATAAAGCGAACAAGATGGAACTCCCTTGCGAGCATTTCGCTGCAACCATCTTGGGAGGCGTTGTCGACCACGACGACTTCGAAAGTGACGTCAGTTGTATTTTCGTAGATGCTGGCCAAACACTTGCGAAGATACTCGACCGAGTGCCAATTGACGATAATTATGGAAAGATCTAACACTGGTAAATACCTCTAGTATCGTGACCGCGTGATTGTGTAGCCACAAGTACTTGGGACCTTCTTGCGAGTAAATTCCCATTGGTCGGAACGCGGTGGCGATTCATCTGGCAGTTCCAAGCCTGAGTTTGTCCCCGCATAGAAGCTCGATCTCCGATCCGGCGGTGGCCGGGCATGGCCCCGAAAACAGATTGATCTCGATCTGGGCTTCGTTCAGCCAGCTGCCGTGCTTGCGGGTGTAGTGCATCGTAAACCGATCCCACAGCCAGCTCCCCGCCTTCACACCAAAGCGTTCCCCTACCGCCTTACGCGTTATGTGAACTCAGGTTGTCCATGAGCAAATGTATGGTGCCTGCCACCGAAAAGCCGAACCCAAGCTCGCCCATTCGTGTCCCACTTATAAGCTCGGCCATGATTTCCAACACGTATCTACCAGTATTACTCTCTGTGCGGTTAACTTACTAGGCAGAGATGAACTCTTGATGCCAGAGCTCGAATGAGATCAGCAGGTAGATGTGCCGGAGATAGTTCCGTCGGCCTGTTTCGTGATCATTCAACAGTTGCCGAATGTATGACCCGTCAAAATATTGCCGCACCGCGGCACGGTCGGACATTAAACAATCTCCCACAAACTTCCACATCTGGGCTCTGAGCCACTGGTCGATCGGATTCGCAAAGCCTTTCTTCTTGCGGTAGACAACTTCCTTGGGCAACCATTTCTCGATCGCTTTCTTGTGCAGGTATTTCCCTTGCAGCCACCGCAATTTGAGCGTCGGCGGCAGAGTTTCAGCAAATTCTACGATACGGTAGTCAAGAAAGGGGACCCTTGTTTCCAAAGAGTTAGCCATCGCTGTCTTGTCTGCTACCATAAGAAGGTCATCGGTGAGATTGGCTCGAGTGTCGATGTAAACCATCTGAGTCAGCGGGTCGAGGTCACTCACATCCGAGTAAAGCCACTTGAGAGACTCTCTCGCTTCACTCCCGTCTGTGGAGATTTGATCACGCACCCAAGGTTGGAACAATTGCTCCTTCATATCCGAACTGAAAAATGAGTACATCTTTATAAGCCTAGTTAGTACATCCGGATCATTCAGAGACTTGACGCCACGTCGAATCAGTTCATTGCTGGCGAAACGAGTCACGACTGGCTCAAGCACTTCTTTCGTCAATAGTTGTGGGAGGCGACTGTATAGCTGAGAAACACGCGCGCCAACATAGCGATGATAGCCAGCCCACGGTTCGTCCGCACCTTGTCCAGTTAAAGCGACTTTGACTCTTTCACTCGCGATGAGGCTTACAAAGTAAAATGCGGCGGCCGTCTCATTGCCCACTGGTTCTTCCAAATCTCGAAGGTAACGCTCGTAATAGGTCTGGTAATCCTTCGGGCCCACGATCATCTCAGAGTGATCGGCGCCAAACCGTCTTGCCATCTCCCGTGCGCCCTCTGTCTCGTTTGTTCGCGCTCCGTTCTCGAAACCGATGGTAAAGGTGCGAACGGGTCCGCTAGCGTGTTGGCTCATTAATGCCAACAACGCACCTGAATCCACACCGGAACTCAAGAACAATCCGACCGGAACGTCGCTTCGCATTTGTAGTCGCACGGCATCTTCGATGAGATGCTGGTAAGTCTCGATCAGAGGCCTCTCATCCTGGATCTTGCGGATCTTGGGTGTCCAATTCCAATATCGCCATACTTCCACTCCCTGGGCACCTACCACCATGGCGTGTCCGCACGGAAGCTTCTTGATTCCGTAAAATAAGGTCTTCGGAGCGGGCACATATCGCAGTGTGAATAATTGTCCCATGCCCGCAAGATCCACTTGTCGCGGACATGCGGAATCCTGAAGCAAAGCCTTGATCTCTGACGCGAACAGCACGCGATCTGCGACAACAGTGTAGTAAAGCGGTTTCACACCTAAATGGTCGCGCGCTAGGAAAAGGTGTTTCTGCTTAGCATCCCAGATGGCGAAGGCGAACATCCCGTTAAAGTGACTTGGGCAATCGAGGCCCCATTCTTCATAACCGTGGACGATGACCTCGGTGTCCGAGCGCGTTTTGAAAATATGCCCCCTTCTCTCGAGCTCTTCGCGAAGTTCGATGAAGTTATAGATTTCGCCATTAAAGATGACCTGCAGGCTGCCGTCTTCGTTCGTGATCGGCTGGTCGCCGCCCTCAAGATCAATGATGCTGAGGCGCCGATGCCCCAAGCCTACGTACTCAGACACATAGTACCCTTCTCCATCCGGCCCACGATGGCGAAGCGCATTGCTCATCCGACGGATAAGATCCGCCTGGACTGGTCTTCCCTTAAGATCGAATGCTCCACAGATGCCGCACATTGGATTCTCGCTTGGGTGTTGTTCTTCAGATTCAGCGGCGAAATAACTTGGTGATATATTCTGTTACTCGTTGATATAACAGATCCCGATACAGTTTGGCCTCTTCACCACTTACCAGTTTAGGACGGCTCGTCACCGCGGCCCGCAAATACCCGCACAACAACAGGGCTCCACCGAGAAGGAAGGGTTTTCCGAAAACCATCCGATCAATAACCTTGAGAAGCAGGAAGAGCCTCCCGCCGCCGCAGACATAGTACACCTCGCCATGTAGAAGGTGGGTAGACGCGCCCTGCATTGAACCTTCGGGTTTCAGATGATGAAATTGAATTTCTGGAAAGTGCTGAGTTTTCCATCCCCTTGCCCATGCCTTAATCTCGTCTGCTGTATCCCATCCGGGGGATAGCGGAAAACCCCCAATATCGCGAAAGCAGTCGGCTCTTACCATTTTTGCAGCCCCTGCTGCGTGGTAGGCGGGCATCCTGTTGGGTTTCCACTGTCCATTATTGTTTTCCAAGTACACGCCGGAAGCGATCCCTAGCCGCTCATCTTGACCAAACCTCTCCAATAGCTGCTCAAAATAGTCCTTCGGCAGATCGAGGTCGCCATCCAGCTTTACGACAAAACCGTATCGCTTATCCCGGGCGACCCGATATCCGACCTGGAAAGCTCTGATTTCGGCCGAACCCAGCCGTCTTTTCGAATCACGCGCAATTCTGACATTGACAATCCAATCGTACTTATTGCAAGTATTCTCAATTATTTGAGGAGTGCGATCGGACGATCCGTCGTCCACGATGACCCACTGCGTTGGTCTGACCGTCTGTTGACAAACCGAGCTGATCGTGTGATCGATGAACTTCTCCTCATCCTTAACAGGAGAAATGACGATGTAGTCGCCGATGGCTTGTTGTTGTGCTGTGGACATCACTTCACACCATAGCGAGGTTCGTTGGATACTGACCTCTGCGAAGCCGGTCGTGTGCTGTTGCCCAAACATCGCGGTCTGTTTCTTGGCTATAGAAAAGGTTCGACTTGACCCGAGGCGATCTAGACGGAGTGAGGCACAAGTGGAGGTTCCGCTTCGCAGAGATACTCCCTTAGACCTGCTTGCCACGGCTCGAACAAGTCTAAAGCTCGGTTCTTGAGCCTACGGTTTTCGAGCACCGAGTAACGCGGTCGAGGCACCTTAGCAGGAAATTCTGTGGGTGAAGCCACCTCAAGCTTTACATCAATGTCGGCGGTGGAGAATATCTCCCGCGCAAATTCATACCACGAGCAACTGCCCTCTGTCGTTGCGTGATACAAGCCGTACGCATCGCAGCGGCTTAAGGCGACAATCGACTCAACCTTGATCTGCATGAATGAATGCAACACTTCTTTTCATTTGTTATTCAGCCCACATCTCAGTAGGAACTTGCGCCAGCCAGTCTGGCGACAGAACCATTTCGGCTTCGCAAATTCTTATAGAGTCGCTGGGGCGTGTGCAGCCAGTCGTAGCCGCCTTCGAGCTTTGCCCGAAAGAAACGGAGATCATCGTAGGAGTTTACCGGCAAGCGCGGCAGAAAGAACTTGTCGTGCTGCCGGCCAGCTGTACCAATGATCGTGGATACTCCGTTTTGATACCCAGAACTCTCCAATGCTTCTCTCACGAGGGCGACAACACGTTTATCCAACTCGGGAAATGCGTAGGGATAAGAAAACGATTGAAGTGGGACCCCCAGCTTGTCTTCAATGATCTCTTTCGATCTTTCGATCTCATATTTCACCTGTGCCGGAGCCATCGTCTGTAGTTTGGGATGTGTGACCGTATGGGAGCCGATGTGAATGCCATGCGCTTGCACCTCCCGCATTTCGCCCCAGGTCATATATTCTTTTCCTTCTTCACAGACTCTCTGCTCACCGGTGATATCCGTCACCACGAACACGGTTGCGCTGAACCCGTACCGCATCAGGACTGCAAAAGCATGGGTATAAAAGTTCCTGTAACCGTCATCGAAAGTGATTACCACTTGTCTCTCGACCTGGATTCCTGCCTTGATCGTCTCCAAAGCCTTAGCTAAATCCGTGGTCCTGTAGCCATTTTCGTGCAAAAACCGCATTTGCTCGGCAAACAGGCGCGGCGCGGTGTTCGTCTCAAAGTAAGGGTGCTTCCCTTCCAATGTGTCTGAAATACCGTGATACATGAGAATAGGCACCTGCGCTCGGCTCTGCCGGTTCAGCAGTCGCGAGATCGGGTGGACCAGTCTAATGCTCAGCGCTCGGTCGAGACGGAGTTTCGAAAACATGGTTATGAATGCGGTCTTCTGTTAGCGCGTGTGATGGCGCTCGCTCTCATAGAACGAGTAGACAAGCATGTAGATTCTCATGTGGTTTTTTTCGTGACGCCGGATGTTCAGCGACTTCATAGAAGAACGCTAGAAACAGAGAGCCTAATGGGTCGCTGTTACTTCTTCCACCGGTTCGACCAATTGAGGTGGGAGGTGGAGATAATGCGTCGAGTGCAGTTTGGAATCGATCATCGAGTAGACTCGTTGGACCTTTTCCCCGGATAATCCCACTGCCGCAGCGACCGCTTCCGGTGCGAAGCCGTTGTTTTTCCCGTACAAGCACAAATCCATCTTCTCCAAGGGAAGAGCAAAATAGAATTCCTCCTGTGACTGTTCGAGTGAGTACGTGTCGGTGGTGGGAGGGCGCCGGAGGATTTCGTCTGGCACACCCAAATATCTTCCCAACTGATAGACCTGCTTTTTATAGAGGTGAGCAATCGGCTTGAAGTCGGCGGAGCCGTCGCCGTTCTTTACAAAAAACCCCTGCGCATACTCGAGACGATTGGGTGTTCCCGCTACCGCGTACCACAAACGATCCGCGTGGTAGTACTCCATGGTCTTGCGGACACGCTGCTTGAAGTTCGTCGCAGCCACCACCCCCAGATATGCCTCGGCTGTGAGCCGTGCGCGCTTCATCTCGCCGGAAGGCGACTGCGCAACCACGGAAAAGAGTGCGTACTGTGAGTTCTCGACTAAACTTGGCAAAACGATCTTGCTCTTCCACCCTTTTCCGTATTCCGGGATCACTTTCCGTATGGCCTCATCTCTGCGCTGATAGCAACCCAGGGCTTCGAGGGAGGGGGCAATATTCTCAACGGTAGTCTTGATCCCAACTACGTCGGCCAGCAAACGGGCTAAACCCAGGCTGTCGTCGGAAGAGTCGCTCTCGGGCATCATGACCCCAAACACGTGGTCCTTCCCCAGTGCCCGGGCGCAGATGGCCGCGGTTACGCTGCTGTCAACTCCGCCGGAGAGCCCGACTACAGCACCCTTACGGTGCAAACGAGCGAATACGATCTCTCGGATCGCATGTTCCAGCGCCCCAGTCACTGCGGCTGCGTCAATATCGAGTGCATTCGAGGTGAACGAAGATGGAGTTGCTTTCACTTCAGGCCTCCAGATCTACTCCCATTTTGAAACCTTAGACTATGCAATTTTGCGCAGAGTTGTCTTGCGAGTCTATTGCCGGGCTGAATCTCGCCCGGACAAAGGTCGCTATCCGGTTGACCGAGTCCCAGTTTTCGGGCAGCAGTTCGTCATCTTCAATGGGTATCCCGTACTTTTCGTTCACAAAGTCCACCAGCGTCAACACGCCCATGGAATCCAGAAGGCCCGTGTCGAAGAACGAGTCGTCGTTGGAAAAGTTCCGGTGGTTGTTATCAAAAATAAAGTTTTCAATGACAAACTGGCGTACTTCTTGCTCGATCTGCTGCATGTGAAATTCGCTCCTCAAAATGCACGGTATATTGATCGATCAAAAGCTGGGTTGACAGGATGCCTACCAACGCTGCGTTGTCGACAAAACTGGAAACTCTTCCCGCTCTGGCCTTTGCGACCAGCTTTTGTACCGGCTCGGGATCGAAGATGCCGTAAGCGCGGATACAATCCGAAGACAATAGTTCCTCGACGTAAGCATGTCGCGCTCTCCCCGAGGCGGAGTCAAAAAAGCTGATTGCATCAGGAGCCCGATAGGGCTGTTTCGGTCGGTTCCTGACGGATGCAGGCACCATGTCCCCGAAGACTTGTTTCAGAAGATACTTCTCATTCAAAACTTTCATCTTGAGCCGCGGAGGCAATGTCGACGAGAGTTGCACGATCCGGTGATCAAGAAAGGGATATCTGCCCTCCACCGAATGCGCCATAGCGACACGATCACCTTGGGAAGACAGGAGATAGTTGGGCAGAAGAAAAGCTGACTCGAGATACTGACCCCGAGAAAACGTTCCCCACTTTAAGAACCCGTCTGGCAAGAGTTCTTGCAGGTCGGCATAGCCATCGCGCTTCTGCAATTCTTCACGTACCCGGGCAGAGAAGAACACCTGCGTCCGTGCGGTTAGCTCCCAACGCGGCACGTGCGAAAAGAATGGACCGGCTACATCTTCAGGTGTGGCATGGAAAAAAGCTTGGAGGTACGCCGGCGACTGTTTCTGAATGCCTTGAAGATACGGATAAAGCCTCTTCAGCAAAAGAGGGCGACGCTTTGAATCCATTTGTGCCGCCACAAACGCCCTGATCTTCGCTTCCTTATAGATGTCATACCCGCCCAGGAATTCGTCCGAGCCCTCGCCGGTCAGCACGACCTTGAAACCGCTGTCGCGGACCAGCTTGGACAGCAGAAATAGAGGTGCTGGCGCAGTTCGCAAGATCGGGCGCTCCGAATGCCAAATCACATCGGGGAAGACCTCACCTATGTCCGCGGTTGAACACCGGATCGTCTTGTGTTTAGTACCCAAACTCCGGACAACTTCTTGTTGATAACTGCTTTCATCCAATGTGGGATCGTCGAAAGCGACCGAAAAGGTGCACAGCGAGGAACCAACGAACTTCTGCGCGAGAGCGGAAATGATTGACGAGTCCAAGCCACCGCTCAGGTAAGAACCGACCGGAACGTCTGCCCGCAGCCTGATCCGCGTCGCATCGAGCAACAGATCGCACAAATCGGTCTCGTACCTTTTTTCATCCTTCGGAGAAACGAGTGTGGCGGCATCCGCCGCGGCAAAATCCAGCTGCCAATACCGACGAAGGCTGACCACCCCGTCCTCGATAATCAAAGAATGACCGGGCGGGAGCTCGAGGATGTTCTTGAAAACCGTGCGAGGTGCCAGTGGAAACCAGAAGGTAAAAACCTGGCCAAGCGCGCGTATATCGATGTCCCGATCGACGCATGGGTGCGCCAGTACGGCCTTGAGCTCCGAGCCGAAGACAAAGCTACTCCCGGCGGTTGTGTAGAACAGCGGTCTGACCCCGACCCGATCGCGCGAAAGAAACATTCTCCGTCTTTTCGTGTCCCAGATCGCGAAGGCCCACTGCCCGTTCATGTGTTGGACGCAGTCAGGACCGTATTCTTGATAAAGCCGCAGGATGACTTCGGTGTCGGACCGGGTGGAAAACCTGTGACCTTTCTTTATTAGTTCGTCACGCAGTTCGATGAAGTTGAAGATTTCCCCGTTGAAAGTTATCCAGAACGCACCTTCATCACACTGCATGGGTTGATGACCGCCGGCAATATCGATGATGCTGAGCCGGTTATGGGCCAACCCAACGGGCCCGTCCACGTAAGCGCCCGTACCGTCGGGACCACGGTAGTCGAGCATGCGGATCATTTTCTCCAGGAGAAAACCATCCGCAGGCCGACCATCGAGGTTAAGAAATCCGGCTATGCCGCACATAAGAGTTGCTGATGGAAAAGGAGATCCGACTAGACTACGACCATGGACACGAAGTTCATGACTTCGCTAGCCACCCGACATTGCTGCTCGGCATCTAAAGTGGGGAACATAGGCAAAGAAATGATTTCCTTGGCGATACTTTCAGTGACCGGGAAATCCCCGTTTCCATATCCAATGTCCTTATATGCCTCCTGCAAGTGAAGTGGGATCGGGTAGTGAATCCCGGTGTCGATACCCATTTCCGCGAGATAACTCCGAAGTTGATCGCGGTTCTTGGTGCGTATCACGTAAAGGTGATACACGGCCCGCGCCCACGGAGCTTCGTAAGGAACAGTGATTTCCTCTGATCCCGCGCCAAAGATTTCGCGGTAGCGGCTCGCCGCTTCCCGCCTTTTTGCGTTCCAATCAGCCAGATGAGCCAGCTTCGTGCGGAGTATGCCGGCCTGAATCGCGTCGAGGCGGCCATTGTAACCTTCGATTGAATGGTAGTACTTCTTCGCTTGCCCGTGGTCGCGGAGCATGCGAATGGTCTGCGCCATCTTCTCGTCATTCGTAGTCACTGCACCAGCTTCGCCACAAGCCCCCAAATTCTTTCCCGGGTAGAAGCTAAAAGCAGCCGCACCTCCCAGGGAGCCCGCCTTTTTCCACGTTTTTTCGCGCTGGGAAAAGTACTGGGCACCATGGGCCTGGCAAGCGTCCTCGATAACGGCGAGCTTGTATTTTTTCGCGACCTCATTGATCGCATCCATGTCTGCCGTGTGCCCATAAATGTGAACAGGAACGACTGCGGACACAGTCCGCCCTGTCCTTCGTGACACTGGCCTACCGGTAGCGACGTCGAGGGTGCAATCTCTTTCGAGAAAATAGCGGAGCTTTTCCGGATCCATCGTGTAGGTCTGTTCGTCGATATCCACGAATTCCGGAACCGCTCCTGCCTGGGAAATTGCTTCCGTGGTCGCGATGAACGTGTGCGGAACCGTAACCACACTATCCCCCACACGCACTCCAGCAGCCATGAGGGCAAAGCGTACCGCGTCCGTACCGCTGCTGACGCCGATGCAGTACTTCGCTTCGCAAAAGTTTGCGAACTCACGCTCGAAGCCCTCGACCATCGGCCCGCCGACAAAGCTGGCAGTCCGCAGACTGGTTCGAAACATCTCAACCAGTTCCTCTTCTAGTTGCACATGCGGCGTCACCAAGTCCAAAAACATGATCTTTCTTGTATCATTCATTTGGTCACCTTTAGTTGATCAATTAGTTCGTTGTTAACATACCGGATGATTCGTGCCGGATTTCCAGCTACGATTGCGTTAGCGGGAACATTTCTGGTCACAACACTGCCTGCACCGACAATTGCGTTCTCGCCGATTATTACATTGGAGAGAATAGTTGCCCCTGAACCAACAGAAGCACCCTTCTTCACGAGAGTATGCTCTAGCTGCCAGTCGCGTTCTGTCTGCAGACTGCCCGTCTCGGTCGTCGCACGTGGATATCTATCGTTGATAAATGTGACTCCATGTCCGACAAATACACCTTCCTCAATGGTCACACCTTCGCAGATGAATGTGTGACTTGAGATCTTGCATCGACAACCAACCTTTGCGTTCTTCTGGATCTCAACAAATGGTCCAATTTTGGTTTCGTCCCCTACTTCACAACCATAAAGGTTGATAAACTTAGAAAGCGTTACACCCTTGCCAAGTTTCACATCGGGACTTATACAGACATATTCGTTCATAGGTAAACCACCGCTCCTCGTCTGGCCAGGGATTCGCTCGCGGCCTCAAGCATTTTGATAACCTTCAAGCCCGCGAGACCGTCGTTAAGAGGATTCTGGTCATTGGAAATGCACTCAGCGAAGTAGTTTAATTCCGACTTTAGCGCTTCGACCTGCTCAACCTGCGGCGCCCACATGTCGCCCGAGCGGTAACTAACCAGCAGGTTGTACACACCTTCCTGGCTTTTCACGTCCACGCCCTTGTCGTAGATCCGCAGCTTCTCGTCAGCTTCAAGGTCATTCCAGACCAACATTTTCTTTTCACCGCCAATCAGCGTTGTGCGCACTTTGACTGGCGAGAGCCAGTTCACATTGATGTGCCCAATCATCTTTCCCGGAAAGTACGCGGTGATGAAAGCGATATCTTCATGCCCATTCAAGTGCGTCTGCCCGGTGGCTGAGATGGCCTCGGCATCTTCGTCAAGCAAGTCATTCATGATGGACAGATCGTGTGGGGCCAAGTCCCAGACCACATTGCAGTCATGCTGAAATAGACCAAGGTTGACTCTGGTTGAATCGTAATAGTAGAGCTTGCCTAACACGTCCTCATGGATAAGTTTGCGGATTTTGCGCACCGCTCCTGTAAACAGAAAGGTATGATCCACCATGATCTTGAGGTTCTTCTGTTCAGCGAGATTGATGAGTTCTTCGGCCTGCGCCACATTGCTGGTGAACGGTTTTTCGACAAACACATGCTTGCCGTTCTCTAGCGCGGCTTTGGCCAGTTCGAAATGCGTCCAGACGGGGGTGATCACCGCGATGGCATCCACGTCCGGCGAATTCACGAGTTCGTTATAGTCGGAATAGACCGGTATCCCGGGATTTGCCGACTGGATCCGCTTCCGGGCGGCGGGACTCTGATCACAGATTCCCGCGACCTGGCAGCCTTCAAGGCTTCGGAGATTCCGAACGATGTTCGGCCCCCAATAGCCATAACCAATCACACCAAATCTAAGCATAGGATTCCTTCCTCAAGAAACACCCTTTTCGATCCCGGAAGGAAGGAAAAGGTCGATTAATATGGACGACAATGCGAAAAAGGGGGACTGGGCAAAAGGGGGAGGAGGGGACGATTAAATTGCGCCGTTCCCTTCGATGACCGCTCTTGGAGTCTGCAAGAGAATCTTCAAGTCGAGCCAGGGAGAACAATGTCGTGCATAGCGCAAATCCAGGCGGACCATGTCATCAAATCCCACGCGGCTGCGCCCGTACACCTGCCATAGCCCCGTGATTCCTGGCTTTGCCTCGAGCAGCCGGCGCCGGTGCCAGGTAGCATAGGACTCCACCTCGTAGGCCAGCGCGGGACGCGGGCCGACTAACGACATTTCACCGCGCAGCACATTGATGAATTGCGGCAATTCGTCCAAGCTGGTCCGTCGCAAGAAGCTTCCCACTGGAGTAATCCGCGAATCGTTGGTCAGCTTGAAAACAGCTTCGCCCGTCCCTTTCGTGGGGTGTTTTACCGCCTGACCAGCAATCAACTGGCGAACGTATTCCTTGTGTTGGCTGCAATCGTTGTTGATGTACATCGTGCGAAACTTCAGGAACGTAAAAGGAATTCCGTGTTCTCCAATGCGCTGTTGCCGAAATAAAATCGGTCCTTTGGAAGTCAGCTTGATCGTTGCAGCGATGAAGAAAAACACGGGAGAAAGCAGCACTAGCAGCAACAGACTGCCGAGAATATCCATTCCTCGTTTGATGGTCCGGCCGAAGCGGTTAGTTCCGTCGCGCTTGTTCAGATCGGGATAGAGAGTCGGATTACTTTGACGCTCCGGATTGTTCGGGTCCCACTTCTCCGGGAACAAATGAAACGAGAACTTGATCTGGCTGAACTCTTCGCTCGTAAGCCTTGGGCGAAGGACATCGCTGATCCGGCCAAGGACGGTACTGAGAATGAGATTGTTTTCCAGCGCAATTTCCGTGAACATCACTCCAACGACAGAGTTCGTCTCGTGCCAACCCATGATGTCGGTTTCGCGCGTGGCGGTCTGTAGCGCGGAAAGAATGTCGAGCAGAATCTGGCCATTCTTTTCCGTCGGCTGAGTACGCCCCGTGTCCATGAGAAACAGGACAAATGGACGCTGCGTGCGCTCGCTGCGCTTCCGTTCCAGCGAGATCATCCGGCGGAAAACCTCTTCGGCGAGGACTTCCTTTAGGTCCAATCCGTTCTGCGGTTGAGACAAGCCTTTCGCGGATTGCGGTTTTGTCGATGTGGTCGACACGAATTCTTCTCCTCGGGCTACGGATGGAAACACGACCACCGTAGCTTTACTGACAGATTGAGTTAAATGGGGGAGATTGCGTTCAGGGGAAGAAGAAGCTAAGTTTCAGTTTTCGGCTGCGGGTGAGGAAGACTCCCCATCGTTCGCCGCCGAGCCGTATCGTGCATAGTAATACTTCTGCTCGTTGCTGCTGCAACTGTTTACAACCACGCCCAGCACCGTCGAACGGTCGATGACCTCTACCGTCCGCTCGAGCTCCTTCTTTTCGCACACACCCTCACGCGTTACAAGTAGCACTCCATCGGCCAGCTTCATCCAGACCGCTGTATCTGCCAGAGGACGTATGGGAGGGGTGTCGATAATAATCCAATCGAAAAATGTGTCGAGTTGTTCGAGTAACTGCTGGAGCCGGCCCGATTGCATGAGCTCAATTGGATTCTCGGGGGTCACGCCTGCAGGAATGAAAAAGAGACCCGAGCCCTTGAGCTTGTACACAACTTCAGAGAGCTGGCGCTCTCCACGAAGAACCTCGCTGAGTCCCGCCAGGTTTCTATTAAAACCGAAACGCCTTCCTAACTCCGGTCGCCGCAGGTCGCCATCGATAAGTACGGCGCTGAGAACTTTGCTCCGGGACTGATTGAGCGCGAGGTTGGCTGCGACCAGACTCTTTCCTTCTGATGGGATGCTGCTGGTAATCGCGATGCGTCTGAGCTTGCGCCGTTCGCGCATATGTCGCAGCTTCAACCCCAGCACACGAAACTTTTCCGCCGCCAAGCTACCCTGATCGGTCAAACACACCAGCCGGGAATCTGCCGTCAACGCTGGCAAGAGCACTTTCGCGGCGGCAAAAGAATCTTCCCTTGGAGACTCCGGTTTCGCCACCGGCGCCCTTGCGGCCGGCGGCAATTCCGAAAGAGATTGCTTGAGATCGATTTCCTCTTCAACCTTTTGCAGGAGATCCGCAACCGAATCGGCGTCGTTTGGTAGGCTTCCGCCTACCCGCTCGGCCTCCGCTCGCTGCAACGCTTCAAATATATAGCTCATTTGGAAGTAACCTTGCCTATTGCAGCCGGCCCTTCGTTCCGGATCCCTGTATGCGTTCACGCACTTCGAGAAGCGTCTTGACGGCCAGCAGGAGCTCGCGCTGCTCCACTTCTTCCGACAGCCGTACATCGGCACTGTTTCTCGGTTCCAATGCCATCACCCCGAGCCGCAAATCCCGTGCGACACCGTCAATGATGTCGGGTGTAATCGTAGCCGCGTCTTTGGCGTAGCCAGAGAGCAGAGCGTTCTCGCAGATGGTGTTGATCAGCCGCGGAATTCCGCGCGAATGGCGGAACACAGACTCGATCGCAGGCTCGGAAAAAATCCCGTCGGCTGCAGGTGCTCCCGCAATCTTAAGACGGCGGCTGATGTATGCCCTGGTTTCATTCGGATTGAGCGAGTCGAGATGGCAACGCAGCGCGATCCGTTGTTTTAGCTGTCGGAGTTCATGGGAATCGAGTTTCTGATCGAGTTCCGGCTGGCCCACCAGCACGATCTGCAACAACTTTCGCTGCGACGTTTCCAGGTTGCTCAAAAGCCGAATCTCTTCCAGGATTTCCTGCGACAGGTGGTGAGCCTCGTCTACCACCAGAATCGTCGTCAATCCCTTCTGATATCGCTGCACGAGGAAGCCGTTCAGTGCGTGGATCAGCTCGTCTTTAGCCTTGCCCGCGACCGGCAATCCGAAATCGCTGGCGATATACCGAATGAACTCAATTGGCGAGAGCGTCGGATTGAATATGAGAGCGAAGGCAATATCACGGCGCTGCAGCAAAGCCAGCAATGAGCGCAGAATAAGCGTCTTCCCCGTGCCCACCTCGCCCGTCAGAACTACAAATCCCCGGTGCCCCGTCACCCCGTAGTACAACGAAGCGAGGGCTTCGTTGTGCCGTGTTGTCGGAAACAAAAACGACGGATCCGGCGTGATCTCGAACGGGTTTCGCTGCAGCTTGTAGAAGCTCTTGTACATGGGTTCTAGCCGTACAAATACGTTACTGCCGATCCTAACAGGATGAAACCCACAATCACCACTGCCGCCGCGGCCGCGATCCACGCACCGCGCCGGTGGGACGACTGTTCTTCCAAGCTCTCGATCGGCGGAATTTCCGCGATCACATCGAAGGGGACCAACTTCTTGATCTCGCGCTCGCTGTAGAGTTTACCGCTCAGCTTTTCCTGGCCGAAGGCGAAACCCCCGCCGAGAACAAGGCCCACCACCAACCCCGCACTGCAAAACAGCAGACGGTTTGGCTTGTAGGGTCTCGTCGGAAGATTCGGCGGATCCAACATGCGGAAACGCTCGCCCTGTTGCGTTTTCTCCAGGTCGGTTGACATTTCCGACTGGTTCTTTTTGGCCAGCAGCGATTCGTAATCAGTCTTCGACTGGTCATAGTCGCGCGTGATGTCCGCGAACTGCTGTTCCATCACCGGGGCCATATTGAGCCGTGCCTGGTATTGGCTGACCTTGTTTTGCTCGTCTTTGATTTCCGCTTCGCGGTTCGCGATCTCGAGGCGATTGGCCTTCAACTGGCTTTCCAGCTCCAGTAGCGGCGCGCTTTTCGGATCAAGGGCGGATGGGGCGGCCGGTTGCGGAGTGGAATTATTCGCTCGACTGTTCATGTCAGCGATGATCTGTTCGCGCATCTTCTCGGTCCGGGCAATTTGCTCTTTGGTTTTGCGGACATCGGGATGTTTATCGGTGTAGTGAGAAGTCAAATCCGCCAGCTGCGCCTTCAGTTGATCCAGCTCTTTGTCAATTTCGGCCAGCCCGACTGAGCCACCACCGCTTGGCTTCGAACTAGTGTCCATGGCGCGATATTGATTGATCAGTGATTCCAGATAGGTATTTTGCTGCTTGGCGCGATTCAGCGCATCTTCGTTCGCTTGCACCTGATTCTGAAGACCGCTCAAGATCTGCAGATTGCTCTGGGTCTGGGTGGGCAACTCGCCCAGGTGCTGATCTTTGAACACACGCAATTTCGCTTCTTGTGCCGCGAGTTTGGCGCGCGCCTGATCGAGCTGATCTTCGAGGAACTTGGTCGTGTTCTCGGAATGCTCTTGCCGCTGCTCCAGGTTTTCCGTGATGAAGAGATTCGCGAGCTCGGCCGTGGCCAGCTGCGCCATCTTCCGATCGGGATTCGTATAATAGATATTGAAGGCGGAGAGCTTCCTGTCGTCGCCGCGCGACAGTTCGATCTCTATGTCCTTCCTCATGTTCTCCACCAGATCGTCCGGGTTCTTGTGCTTCCTCTCCTCGGCGTAGAGACCGAGAGAGTCAATGATGCGGCGAAGTCGGGTGCGGCTCAGGATTTGCTGCGTGATGCTGTTCAGTTGATGCTGAATGTCGGTATCGACGTTCGAGACAACATATTTCTCCGGCACGGAAGGCTGCTCAACCAGAATGAGGGTGCCCGACCGGTAGGTCGATGGGATCAGCCAGCTGGCTCCCCACACTAGCACCCAGCCGCAAAAAAAGGGTACCAGAAATTGCCACCGCCGACGGCGGACGATTCCCTTGATCTCCGCAAGATCCGGTAGCCCGTTTGATTCTTGCAGTTCTTCTTCCATGATTACATTCCTAAAGGTTTTGCCCACTGATACGAGAGCGTCACAAAAAATCGATTCCGATTCGCATTGAGCGTCTGGGCCGGGCTAGGTTGAGTTGGACCCGGCACTCCAAACTGCTCTTGAAAATCGTGAGTGTAGCCCATCCGGAGCCCGAGGCTCTTCCCGACGTTACGCTCCAGCGAGACGCCTACCGAAGTTAGATTAGCGGAACCCGCACTGCTCGTGAAAGGTACAATCAGCGATTGGTTCGTTCCGTAAATGGCAGTGAGGGTAGCCGCCCATGCCGGAGTCAATTGGCGTCGGAAGTTGCCGAAAACGGCCTGTAAACGCACCGAACCCAAAACACCGCCGCCGTCGCTGATGGTCCGTGAATATCCGGCGGACGCGCTGGTATGCTGATTCCTCCAGCCGCCCTCCACTCCACCGCCCACCGACCAGTCACTCGTTTGCGTCGACTGCAGCGCACCGGGGAACAAGCCCTGGCTTTCCGAGTACTGCGGGCCAACGAAACCAGTCAGCGTGAATTGCTTCGAAAGGCTAAATGTATTCACGGCGAACAAACTATGGATCCGGGTTTCGCCGCTGCCGGGGTTGAAGGTGATCCTTTCAAAACGATAGGCTGCGCCGCCCCAGTCTCCATGAAAAATCTGGTGCAGCCAGAAGGCGGACCCTACCTCGGTTTGCGTATTCGCCAACTGTGCTTCCCCGGCGACACTGCTGAAATGCGAATCAAAGAATGATCCACTGGCCCCGATCAAATCATTCAAGGCAAAGTGATAGTTCGTCTCTACCGTTGTGTTATTGGATCTTTGCGTGGCCAAGGGAGTGATCAGACTGGCGTTCGGTCCACCTGAGCTCGCGATAGCTTCAGTGTCATTGCCCGCGTCAAACAATCCCGTGGTCAAGTAAAAGCTCTCTGCCACTCGCAAATTCACGTGAGGACTCAGCCGGTACTGGGAATCGAAATTCAACTTATGCGATCCCTGATTTTGGTTCGTGAACTTCTGATTCACGGTGAGGCCGCCGGCGTATCCTAGCGTCCAGCGCATTCGAGAGGAGGTTTTATCAATCATGATGTTAGGAAAGATCGTCTCGCTGGTATTGCTTTCCGCCCCGCTTTGAGCCAGTAGCGGATTGGAATCATAGACCGCGCCCACGTTCACCCCGCCTCGCAGATAGTTCGATCTTTCCAACTCGGAGATGAAGGCCGAAGATATTCCAGCTCCCCCAAGCAGCGCTGGTATCTGGGGCAGACCGCTGCTCGCGTCCTCTGTGCCGCCTTCGGGCTGCATACCTGCTATGGCCGAGAGTGCGGCGGCCGGAGCCGTTCTGGTGCCATCGTCGCCGGAATTCTGGACCGGTGCGTTCTGCGGAGGCGGGTTCTGCCCTGTTGCGAGAACCTGCAACCCAGCCACCATCCAACCGAGAATCAAACAGCGTCGAATACTCATAACCACGACTACGGAACCACCACCGTATCGCCAGCTTGCAGGCGGATGTTTTGCTCCGGATTCTTGCCCTTAATCACTTCTTTATAGTTAAACGAAAGCCGCTGCTGGGTGCCGTCCGCATTCTGCCGTAAAACGTAAATCGATCTCTGCTTCGCGAAGTCTTTGAACCCCCCAGCCATCGCAATGGCATCGAGCACTGTGGTCGAGCTCGTCAATAGGTAGGCGCCCGGTCGAGCGACCATACCCATAATATTGATCTTCTGGCTCTTGCTGTCCTGCACGATAACGGTGACTTCAGGCTCAGAAATATAGCTCTGCAGGCGCTTGGTGATCTCTTGTTCCAGTTGCTGTGGCGTCTGACCACCCGCCTGCAACTCCCCGACTAATGGCAAAGAAATCTTTCCATCGGAACGAACGGGAACGGAACGCGAGATGTCAGGTTCTTTCCACACATTGATTGCTAGGACATCGTTGGCACCGATCACGTAGGAACTATCCGAATGTGTGGCCCGCGAGCCTTCCCCTGGCTTCCCACCGGCTTGCTTATCGGCGGCGGGGGGCGCGGGGGGTCGCGATGCAGAGTCGGATTGCGCAAACGCTCCGATGGAAACCAGCACCAGAAGCGTCAGGACCGACATGATTCGATGGGCCGTCGTGGGTCGCGTCATAAGCAAAACCTCTCAGCCGTTCCTCGGTTCAATCGGAAATCGTTCAATCATAACTGCTCAGTGCCACCTAGTTCAATCGTAGTCGCCTCAATGACAGCGCTACTTCGCCTGCCGCATAACGTCGTCGGCAAAAAGTTGTGCAGACTCTTCCGGCGGCGCGAGGTGGTACTCCTGGATCTTATAAAGCAGCGAACGATAGCTGACATTCAGTAAACGGGCTGCCGCCTTCCGGTTCCAGTGCGTCTGTTCGAGTGCGAGGGCAATCGCACCGCGCTCGGCTTCCCCTTTTGCGTTTCTTACCAGCGATTTCAGAGACGACTTTTCTTCCGATGTGTGCAGGCTCGAAGGCTGACCGTTGCTTTTCGCGTGCCCGTTCCCGTTCCTGTTCTCACCCTTACCCGCGGACGCGTAATCGGGACACGACTGCAATTCTTGCAACGCCGCGCCCTCATCGTCGTGCGCCAGGAAACGCTTGGCGAAGTTCTCCAACTCGCGCAGGTTGCCGGGCCACGCATACTGCTGGCATGCATCCAGCAACACGCTGGAAAAGTGCGGGGCGGGCACGCCATAGCGCCGGGTCAGCCGGTTCATCAGGTGCCCGAGCAGCAGCGGGATTTCCTCGTGCCGCTCCCGCAGGGGTGGCACGCGCAATTCGAAAACGCTCAAGCGGTAAAACAGCTCTTCCTGAACTCTCTTCTCTGCCGCTGCCAACTCCAGATCGCCGCACGTGGCAGCAATGATGCGCACATCGGCCCGGATCGGGCTGTGGCTGCCGCAGCGGACAAACTCTCCCGTTTCCAGCAGTTTCAGAAGCCGCCGTTGCACCGCATCCGGCATGGCATCGAATTCGTCCAGCAAGATCGTTCCCTTGGCACACTGCTCGAATTTCCCTGGCGTCGATTCCGGCCGCCCGTTGGCGGACGTGTGCTCATAACCGAACAGTTCATTCTCCAGCAGGTCGGAGGTGAGCACCGCGCACTTGACCCGCATGAAGGGGAAGCCGGACCGAATCGAAAGCGAATGGATTAACTGGGCAGCTGTCGTCTTCCCGCTCCCCGCCTCTCCGGTAATCAGCACCGGCACGTCGGTCTGCGAGAGTAATTCCGCTTGCATTCGCAGCCGGCGTGTGGCGGGGCTGGCCGCAATGAAATACAGCTCTTCGTTGATTCGCTCGATTTCTGCTTGGTACATGTTTAAGAGTTACAGCTTATAAGGAAAATCTCGGATTGCTTACCAGGAGACTGGTTAATTTGCGGACTGCAACCAGTTTTCAGACGGGCTCGACCTCGTATCCATCAATTCGCACGGCCATCGATCTTTGAATCGCATCGATGGAGATAATCAGGCTGTGATCGCCGTTCTCCGACAGGAACACGCCTTCCACACCGTCCATCGCTCCGCCGCGCACCCGGACCCGCTGCCCGACCTTGAGAAAGGGGTACGAGCGCCAGGGCGCAGTTTGGGTGAGAACTTTCTGGATGCTTTCGATCTGTTCATCGGGAATCGGCAGGCTCGAACCGCGCGTCCCCACAAAACCGTGCACACTGTCCACCTGGTACACGCGCGTCCGGTCTTCCGCGCTCAAAGCGCTGCGGATGAACACATAGCAACTAAACAGCGGCACTTCTACTTTTTTCTTGCGATCGCTCCAGCGATGCACTTGCGTCGTAGTCGGCACGAACGTCTCCATGCCTTGATCGCGTAATCGGCGCTCGATCGCTTTTTCGTGGCGCGCTTTGGTGTGCAGCGCGTACCAGCGTAGCGCATCCTGCGATGCCAATTGGGTCAGCCCGCTATCCACTTCGTAGCTCTGATTGGGAGTACTCATAGCTTCGCCCTCTGGGTCCCATTGCAATGGGTCCGTCTGGATCACACAGGAAATCTCGTCAACGCCTTCGGGGGAAGTAACATCACGAACTACTAGGGGGGAGTTACTTGTTGCCCAACCTTATGGTCACTTGCAAGAACGTGCAAGTGGTAGAACTTCCTAGAACATACCAACCCTATCTATGCACGGGCCGACCTTCTCATGACCAAGCTATAAGGCTGGAGACGTTATTCTTTGGCACAGCCGTGGTATATGCACCTGCGGGGGTCGAACCGTTCGCTCCCGGCGACAATCAATCCTTCGAGAAGATAGATTCTATCTTATTGATACTATTACCTTTATACTAGAAATCCTGATGTATAAGCAGCGGCTACATCGAAGCCGGTACTAGAGTTGATCCTGCATGGTCGTGCCCATCGGTCAAACTGCAGCACAGGCTGCGACGACCAGCGCATTTTTTTGCATTGGGGTGCAAGTCCTTGCTTGCCGGTTCGTGAGTTTAGTGTTATATTCTCGACTGTAGCAAGAGACTGTGGTCGGCTTCTTTGCCTTAATTTTCTCCTCCCCCGAGGCCACAGTATTGACGAACGGAACGTTTTCTAATTCCCCCCTTCCAGTTCGTACAACTAAATATCAGGAGGCCCGATGCCATCCCATGCAGGATTGGGCTCGGACTTTGTCAGTGTCGTAGTTGCCGACAGCACGCGAATACATACCCAGCTCTTGGCCGACGCTCTGCGCAATGATCGCGGTCTGCAGGTCGTGGCCGAGACCTCGAATTCGGAGGAGTTGTTGGCGGCCATCGCTCGCGTGCCCATCGATGTCGTGGTCATCGGTCATAATTTGGACGACCAGCCTGGCCGCGGCACCCATGTGTTGCGGGAGATGCGTGCGCTCCGGCCTCAGATCAAGGGCGTCATCTTGCTGGACTCGTCCAAGCCACAGGAAGTTCTGGAGTGCTTTCGCGCCGGCGCGAAGGGTATTTTTTCCAAGCAAGAGCGACTGGAAAGCCTTTGCAAATGCATTCGCAGTGTTCATGAAGGACAGATCTGGGCGCGGAGCGTCGATCTGGATCAGGCGCTCGAAGCACTTGCCAACTTACCGCGCGTCCACGCCACCAATCACCAGGGGATCGAACTGCTTTCCGAGCGCGAACGCCAGGTCATCCAGCACCTGGCCGGGGGCATGTCGAACCGCGAAATTGCTCTCGCTCTCGATCTCAGCCCGCATACGGTCAAGAACTACTTGTTTCGTATCTTTGACAAGCTGGGTGTCTCCAGCCGCACCGAGTTGCTCTACCTAACCATGAACCACTCGCAAGCCCAGCCACGAGGCACCGCTAACGGAGGAAGCAACCCATTCTCTGTGATCATCGAAGCCGCCGAGGCCGGTGACCCCTGTGCACAACTTCGCCTGGCCGAGCATTTTAGTCAGATCAAAGATGTTCAGAACCATGAAGATGGAAAAATCGCGGGCTTCCAACCCGCCTCCGTTTCCGCATACATGTGGTACCTGCTCGCAGAGAAGAAGGCGGCCCCGATGCTTGAACAAATCGAAGAAGGGAAGAAAACCATCGGCCGGACAATGTCTCCTCAACAATTGGCGGAGGCCGAAGGCAGAGCGGCGGCGTGGTTGAGAAACATCAAGAAACATCCTGGTTTCGCCGGCGGCGATGAGGTACAGACTGAAGGAAAGCCGGGTACGAGTCGGATCGTCAAAGATCATGATGTTCTACCATTCGCCCAATACCGATCACACATTAAATGAGGTAGATCTCATTTGAAATCTAAGTTGTAAGCCTGTCACGCGAATCGAGACCCGCCATATCGGCACTTTGTGCGAGGCGGAGTCGCGCATGGAGCGCCGCCGCTTGTCGTAAATCTGCATTGTGGTGATGTGGTTGTGGTCGAAAAGGTCATGGACGGACTCGATGGCCACGCTGGAATCCAGCGCAATGTCGCCGTCGTCGCCCGCAACGAATGCAGCGAGTAGATGATGTAGATGCGCTCCCGGATCTTTTTCCCAAAGGCCAGCTCTTTCTTCTGCATCGCGCCAGGAAGCCCATCAAGTTTTCTTCTGTGTCTTCTCGCGAATTGCCTGCGGAACTCTCTGTGGTGCACCTCAAGATTCGACATCGTGCCACAGGATTGACATCTCCAGTCGTCGCGACGCAGGATCTGCTGGCGCAGACTTTCGTACGACGAGGTATCCAGCCGTGAGGGAGCGGCTTTCTGGGCGAATCATCCTCACGATGCCTTCTCGTGCAAGTTTTCGAGGAAGGCCTGCCGCTGTTCGCCGGGCAAGAACTTGTAGTAGCGTGAGATCGAGTGGAGCAGGATCTCCGGGTTGCCATCGTCCAGGTGTGCGCCCGCGAGGAAGTCAGCGCAGATCATCTCCAGACAGCAGCCTCGCGATTTGTCTGTGCCCAGCATCAGGGCTGCCGTCTCGATCGCCTGCTCGATGACCGGGATCTGGCTCTTATAGACTTTGAAGTAGATCAGCTCCGACGGTTCCGTTTCCTTCCCCGTCAGTTCCTTCTCCACCTCCCGCCTGAAGTCCTCCTTCGGCAGGGAGCGAGCTTTGTGCAACCAGGTTGCACAATCGAAGCGCTGACCGTCCCGACGCGCGAGCTTCGCCAACTCCAGCCCCTTCGTCCAACCCACTTCCTTGCAGATCCTTCCGCGCCTGCGGCGGCAGGTGTTCGTGGATGGACATCAGGTAGTAGGCCTTCCTTCTCGATTCCGGAAATCGTCTTTCCAGGAAGTCGTCGAATGACGCCAGCTTCTCCACCCGCCAGTACTGTCCCGCCCGCACCTCGCACAGATACCTGCCGAGTTCGACAGCCCGAGCCAAGATGTAAACGCGGGTGCGCTGCCAAAGCGCGAGGGGTCAGGGCCGATCTCCGCCAACAGAGTTTGCGTGGTGAGGATGTTGATTCCTGGGATCCGAGTCAAGTCCACTCCGAAGATTCGATGGAGATGAGTTTTCAGATCGAAACGGGGCATGCCATAACTCGGTTCTTGCTCATTTTTCGATTCCGGCGAAGAACCTTCGCGAGGATCTACCTTGGACTCGAAAGCCTCGAGATACTACTCAATTTCGTGGTCACATGCCCCGATCAACTGTTGGTAATGACGAAATGCCGTCAACGACTGGCCGAGCGTGAACAGATGTTCGCGCCGATAATCTCCCACCAGCGACTTGGCAATGGTATCCTCCGTGGCCTTGACCCGCCGATCGCGGAGTGCCGCCAACGTGTGGGGGTTGCGCTCACCCGCCAGGATGGCCTTGATGATCGTTAGACCCGTCACGCCAGTGATATCGTTGATCACGTGGTGCAGTTGCAGATTCATCTGGTCTAAAGCCTTTTGCATGTGTTGCACGTGTGTCGAGGCCATTTGCACCAGGCTGTCCCGGTGGCGGAGGATGGAGCGCACCGTGCAGACCGCCTGTTCCGGCCGGAACGATCCGCGCAGTAAGCCCACCGTATGCAAATACTGCAACCACTGACAGTCGGAAACATCGGACTTGCGTCCTGGCACATTCTTCACGTGACGTGCATTGACCAGGAACACCGTGAACCCTCGAACTTGAAACAATGGGATCCAGTAGACACCCGTTGATTCCATCGCCACCGTCTCGATCTTGCAGGCTTTCAGCCAGGCTGCCACAGCGTGCAGGTCTTCCGTGAAGGTCGAAAAATGGCGCACCGGTTGCGGATCTCGGTCCACAGGCACGGCGATGTAGATCTCCGTCGCCCCCACATCCACACCGGCAGCATTCGGGTTCAGGCAATGCAACACTGGCGCACCTATTTTCTTCTTGCTGTTCTTTCGTTTTCTCGCCATGGCTCCTCCCTGAAATTGACCTGCCATGCGAGACGGCCCAAACCATGCAAAAGAAAGTACTTTCCTGATCGAGATCGACGTACCTCAGTGCGAGGCCGCCGTCATCACTGCTTTGAGCACTAGGTTTGGGACCATGCTAGTAAACGGGCTCCCGAAGGATGCACCATTGGTAATTCGGTCTACTTGCCGACGCGCAGGGCCCCTCATCTTAGCCTTTCCCCATTTCGGGCTCAGTTCCTTACCTGCTTGACTCGCTCATCGCGGGTCCCTTGCTAGAAAACGAGTTCGTCAAACAGACCAAGATCGACTCCCGGTTTGCGCACAAGGGCAGCTTCGACCAAGTCACGCTTATCGAGGCAGAGCCCGACGAATGGGCAGGTTGTGCACGGGTTCTGGGGGAAGCGGATGCCGCTATGCGGGAGAAACAGGCCGGATTCGATGGTCGCACCGTGTCGTCCACCAGCGTCGCAAACTTCTGGCGTTGCGCGTCGGTGATTCGGCCATGTACCAATGATCTTCGGCCATGCACCAACGTGTCTTTTCTGACCCGCCCTCCATGTGCGATACAGGAACCATGATCTTCGCGTTCCAAATCATTCCCCCGCGGAGAAAGGGCCCATTCCCTCATGGTCGATTTTGTCAAATCCTCTAATCGGTCGATACAACAGCTTGCTCGACACCTCATCATACAGTTCGTCATCCCACTGTTCGTTCTGTCCGTTCACTGTTTCTTGACGGCTCAAACAGTGCCGCAACAGTCTGGGTGGCGACCCCGGCGGCACGCCCTTAATGTGGCCGTGACCGTGTCTCCCACTACTGCTTCTTTGCAGGCTGGTCAGCAAAGCCAGTTCACGGCGACGGTGAGTGGAACAAATAATAAGGCTGTGACTTGGACGGCCTCAGGCGGAACAGTAACCAGCGGCGGTCAGTACACCGCACCATCCTCGGCAGGCACTTACAAACTAACTGCTACCAGCGTAGCAGATTCAAGCGAATCGGCCTGTGCTGTTGTAACGGTGAATCCGGCGACGGCGAATCCAGTGACGGTGACGTCAGCCTCGTTGAGCCCGGCGACGGTGGTGGGCGGCAGTTCGTCGACAGGGACGGTGACGTTGAGCGGGGCGGCGCCGGCGGGCGGTGCGCTGGTAACGCTGACGAGCAACAATGCGGCGGCGCAGGTGGGGGCGAGCGTGACGGTGACGGCAGGGGCGAAGACAGCCACGTTTCCGGTGACGACGAGTACGGTAGCGACGACGACGTCGTCGTCGATCTCAGCGACCTATAACAGCTCGACCAAGAGTGCAGCGCTGACCGTGAATCCGGTGACGGTGGCGGTGACGATGACGTCGGTCTCGTTGACCCCTGCGACAGTAGTAGGCGGCAGTTCATCGACAGGGACGGTGACGTTGAGCGCGGCGGCGCCGGCGGGCGGTGTGCTGGTAACGCTGGCGAGCAACAGCGCGGCGGCACAGGTGGGGGCGAGCGTGACGGTGGCGGCAGGGACGAAGACGGCCACGTTTCCGGTGACGACGAGTACGGTAGCGACGACGACGGCGGCGGCGATCTCAGCGACCTATAACAGCTCGACCCAGAGTGCGACGCTGACCGTATCGCAGCCGAGTCAAATCTCGATTTCAATTTCGCCCGGCACGGCGAGTCTTCAAACCGGGGGGCAGCAACAATTTACCGCCTACGTGTCGGGGACCAGCAACACGGCCGTGACCTGGTCAGCATCCAGTGGCACGGTCACGACCAGCGGCCTGTACGTTGCTCCGAGTGCGGCAGGGACTTACACGGTAACAGCGGTGAGCGCGGCAGATCCGACAAAGTCCACTTCTGCTACCGTGAGCGTGTCCGCTGCAACAGCGATTGCGGTCAGTATCTCTCCGACTGCGGTCGCTCTGTCTCAGAAATCGCAACAGCAGTTTGCCGCTACGGTTTCGGGTTCCAGCAACACGGCTGTAACCTGGGCCGTCACACAGGGCACCGGAACGATCACGCAGTCCGGACTGTACACAGCTCCGCAGGCTGTCGAAACCGACATTGTAGTCGTGACTAGTCAGGCCGACAGCACCAAGTCTGCAAGTGCGAGCATCACAGTGGCTGCATCGCACTCGGTTGCCTTGAGTTGGTCGCCCTCTTCATCTTCCAGCATCAGCTATTACGATGCGTATCGGGGAACTGTAAGCGGAGGGCCTTATACCTTGCTCGCGACTGACGTGACCTCCACCTCGTACACAGATTCCAATGTGCAATCCGGAAGTACCTATTACTACGTTACAACGGCAGTGGAGTCAAACGGGGAGCAAAGCGCTTACTCCAACGAAGTCCAAGCCGTGATTCCGACACCGTGACCTGGTCTTTACGACCGTCTTATGCCGCCGATTGCGGTCGGGGCAGTGACCTCAGCGGTGTGACTGGTGGCTCGAATACAAAAAGAGACCGTCAATGAGCCAGGTTAAGAACTTCATTCACCGATTGCGACGTTTTGTTCTTCGAACGCCGCGAGATTTCGGGGCTAGTGCGAGCGAACGCGGCTGCATCCGCCAGGACAACTCTTCCAGTCGCTTTTGAATCTCATCCCCACGCGTTTCGCGAGCATTACAATGTTCACAATCTGGGCTGTGAATTCTCAGGAGGGACAACAGATAGCAGATCCGACGCCTCAATGTGGTCCCCTCGCCGCTCTCGTTTAAGGATCTCGCGGGCTTGTTCGTCTTGGTCGGCTTCACGACCACGGCTTTCATGGCGAATCTCCTTTTTTGGCGTCAAGAACGACGACCATAGTACACCTATCTTGGCCGTTCGCGACACTGCGAAACAATTTTCATCTTGAGCACCCGCTGCGGTTTTCCATATGTGCCGGGTTGGGGAACTACTCCCTAAAGTAGTAGCTTCCGGACCTTAGTGTTTTTGGTTAAGTCAAATCGGCCACGTCGAAGCCGGACTGCGCTCGTTCGATCGCACGATGCCCGAGGAGATCAACCGCCTGGTGACCATCAGCTTGCCGACTTGCTGTTTACGCCGTCCGAAGATGGGGACGAGAATCTTCGGCGAGAGGGAATTCCCGCGGAGAAGATCTTCCGCGTCGGCAACGTTATGATTGACTCCCTGGTGCGCCTGTTGCGTTCAGCTCAGAAGGTGAAGGTGAGGGGGCTGCCTGAGCGCTACGTCTTGGTTACGCTGCACCGTCCGGCAAACGTTGATGACAGCGCAACGCTGAAGAGAATCCTAGAATCGCTGCTCGAAATCAACCGGGATCCGGCGGTGGTGTTTCCCGCCCATCCCCGAACGCGGCAACGAATTGCCGATTTTGGATTAAATGCCGGGCAACTGCGCGTGCTCGATCCTCTCCCCTATGTTGACTTTCTGGGATTGCAATCCCGTGCCACGGTGGTGATCACCGATTCAGGCGGCATTCAGGAAGAGACCACGTATCTTGGCGTCCCTTGTCTCACGGTGCGCGAGAATACGGAGCGCTTGATTACGGTTTCCATGGGGACCAATGTTCTTGTAGGCCGCGATCGGGAAAGCTACGAATGGAATTGTCGCGTGTGCTTAGCGGGAATGCGAAGAAGGGAACTGTACCGCCGCTTTGGGACGGACACGCAGGGGAGCGCATCGCCGATATTTTGGTTGGGCGACCGCCACAGTGAAAGCTTCGGTCTGAACCGTTATCGCAATCCGTGGGCTTGCCGGTGACAGTCCACGCACAGCGTGATCAAGTTTTCTTCTGCGTCGCATCCCGAATGGCTGCGGAACCTCCTGTGGTGCACCTCAAGATTCGACATCGCGCCACAGGATTGACACCTCCCGCCGTCCCGACGCAGGATCTGCTGGCGCAGACTTCCGTACGACAAGGGATCCAGCCGCGCGGGTGCGGTTTTGGGGCGATTCTTTCCCAGGATGCCTTCTCACGCAGGTTTTCGAGGAAAGCCTGCTGCAGTTCGCCGATCAAGAACTTGTAGAAGCGTGAGATCGAGTTAGGCAGGATCTCCGGGTTGCCATTGTCCAGGAAATCCTTGCAAAATATACGTTCCCGTCGGATATTTCGAATATCCCAGTTCCCAAGAGGGTCCAACCGGCCGGACCAGGCAAATTCGACTATAGTCGATGGACGACAAACGATAGGCAATCAAACGATACAAATCAATGAGGACCAACCCATTCCGGCTCTTGCTGGTGCTATGTGCTCTGCTTTCCATTGGCCTCGCGCGTGCTGTCACAAAGCTTCGCCTCACAGCGTTACGCTCACGTGGGAAGCGCCGCAGGTCGTTCCTGGAGTCTTGGTCGTCGGCTACAACGTGTATCGGAGCACGACCTCAGGCCGGCAATTTGTGAAAATCGCCTCCCGGGTCCCAGGCCCACCATATGAAGATCGCTTGGTGGGCAGTGACCGCACGTACTTCTACGTTGTGACCGCCCTGGATCAAGCCGGCCGTGAGAGCAGGTTCTCCACGGAAGCACGAGCCACGATTCCCTGAGTGGGCGGGGGCGAAGAGCTAGCGGTCAACAGTTAGCTGACACAAATTAGTCGGCGACGCTGAGCGCGACGCTTACGGATTCGGAATGACCGCCGTAGCTTGATTCGAGTATCCGCTCTCCTCCGACTCGCTATTTACGGCCGTGGCTACGTAGTAGTAAGTCTGGCCGGAGACGACCGTGCTGTCGGTGTATGCGGTCGTGCTGTCGAGCGAAGTGTTGATCATCGTGTACGGGCCACCCGACACGGTGCCGCGGTAGATGTTGTAGCCGACGGCGCTCGTCGAGGCGGTCCAGGTGAGATCCACGGTGTGCTGAGTCGCCGCCGTTCCCGTGCCAGTCATTGTCTGCACAGCGGGCGAGTTCGAAGCGTTGCTCGGGAATGTCAAGGACGCCGAAGAGGCTCCGCTTGCCTGCGGGGTGAAGGTGACGGTGAAAGCAGTCGGTTGACCGGCGGCGAGCGTTGCCGGCAGCGAAATTCCGGAGAGCACAAACTCACCATTGTTAAGGCTTGCCGAGGTAATCGTGACCGACGCGCTGCTGGCGCTCAGGCTGCCATTGAGCGACGAACTCGACCCGACGACCACGTTGCCAAAGCTGAGACCGGTTGGAGACACGGCCAACTGGCCCGCGACCGTGCCGTTCCCTTCGGCTACGCCCTGGCACCCTGTAAGCAACAACAGGCCGCCAGCAATAACGAGGGAAATGGCGAAGCTGATGCAACCGCTCATTCGGCACGATAAAAGGTCACTCGGCCCGCGTTGAGAGTAGGATGGGATCGCGTTGTGCATGACTGGCCTGGAAATCGAGGGGACCAGTTCGCCGTCCCATGCACCAAAGGAGGGTTCACCATGAGCCACGTCATTCGTCTGCAGTTGATTGGAAGGGTTACGTACTACGTTGGTTGGATCACGTTGGTATGTGGAGGCTTGTTTCACCTTAACATTGCATCCAAGCTGTTCTCGGCGATGACTCTAAGGCCGCGGAATCTGTTGGAGGCCAGTGTAATGTGCTTCTTGATTTGCATGGCCTCGGAGCTCCGAGCCCACGTTGCCCGGAACTCGGTTGAAAGTTAGCGACTCTCAACCGTCATAGGCTACGCGACCTTCACTTCCTCGGCAACAGCCTTTTTCGAAACAGCGTTTGCCATCGAAGTCAACCGCGCGGGAATCTCTCGATAGCCCTGGACCCTGCGGAACTGGCGCTCGGCCAACAGCAAACCAGAGCCGACCCACCGCTCAATGTGATCGTCGGCACGCCATCGTTTTACGTTGCGGCAAACTGTCTCTACGATGGAGAAGGCTGGCTCGATCACGTCGTTCTCGCTAAGGTGCGACGCAACTGGGCCGACACCTGCAGGCGATGCACCGTGAGCGTTTTTTCCATGCCTTCCTCCAGGCTGCGGGCGGCGCTCGGATTCAGTTCCATCAGCTCACGATGCAATCGTCCCAATGCAAATGGAGATCTTGGCTGTTGATATCCGTCTTGTGCTCGCCTAGTATCAGTGTGCGCGCAACGCTCTCCATCCTCGATTTGTATTCCGTCTTGCCGAGCGGGGCTGCGACCAAGGCGACTTTCGTCGTCCGCATTGGTTCTTGATTGAAGAGGGGTACCGAGCCACAAGTTTGTGCACCCGGGGTGCACAGTGATACCAACCCAATCCCAAGCGGGCCGGGACACCCATTTTTTGCCTGAATGCCTCTTGGAAAATGGGCTACGTCGCCTCCAGGCGGGAAACTCCCTTGACTCCACATTAAATACGTGCTATACGTATTCTACGTGTTCTGAGAGGCAACCATGCCGATTTCACGAAATGGCGAGAAGCAAAACGTCACAATAAGTCTGAGTCGGCAGTTGCTCAAGAAGGCCAAGATTCTCGCTGCCCGACGTGAAACTTCGATCAGTGGTCTCCTTGCACAGGAGATCGAGTTCCTCGTTGGCGACGAAGAGGCGTACGACCGCGCCGAACGGCAGGCTAGGGCGCTTCTCGACAAAGGCTTTCATATGGGCGGAATAATCCGAGCGGGCCGGGACGAATTGCATGAGCGATAGGACTTTTGTCGATACGAATGTGTTGATTTACGCTCACGACGTCGATGCGAAAGCGAAGCATGAAGCCGCGAAGATTGTTCTCCACGAGCTTTGGAGCGAACGGACTGGCGTTCTCAGCATGCAGGTGCTGCAGGAATTCTACGTGAATGTTACGCGAAAGATTCCACATCCGGTATCTAAAGAATCGGCCCGCCTGGTCGTGAGCAGCTACGCAATCTGGTGCGTCGACACCACACCTGCTGAAATCTCAACTGCGTTTCGAATCGAGGACGACTCCCAGATCGGTTTCTGGGATGCTCTCATTGTCGCATCTGCTCTCAAAAGTGGTGCCAGTCGGATCCTCTCGGAAGATCTGAACGCCGGACAGGTGATCGCGGGTGTGCGTATCGAAAACCCCTTTGCGACTCCCGCTGATTTGTAAGCGCCGGTCCCTTGTGCACCACGCGGAAGGTGAGAGGAGTAATTGCTGTAACCAATGCGACTCTCATCGTGGGTATCAGTTTTGAATGAAGCAGCGCACCGAGCTCTATCTGGGCGAGATAGCCTGACGTGTATTAAAGTGCGGCCACTTGCCACTGAAAGGCGCGAAACTCGGCGAGCCTGCTGAAATCTCGTTCGTTGGCTGTGATCACCCGGATGCCCAGTCGCACCGCGCTCATCGCGATCAGTGCATCATTGGTCAAACGTCCTTGCCCGATCTTTTCGTAATGATACTTGGCCGCCAAGCGAGCAAGCACTCTGCCGGCTTGAGTCCAGTCGCTAAGATTAGGAACCAGGATTCGCTTCGCCCTGTCAAAATCTCGCTCCAGGTGTTCTACAACTTGACGATCGCGGTCGGCAGTGCCGGCATAGAGTTCTTCGAGTACCACTGCACTGAGCCAAAGCGGCGCATCCGTGGTAAACCGGCGCAGCGCCAGGACGGCGTCGTCTCCTTGCCGCAGTGCGGTAATGTAAATGGAAGAGTCGAACAGAGCGGGCTGCATCTAACCACCCAACGTACCGTATACGTCCTTGATCTCAATGCCACTCTTGACAAAGCGCTCGGTGGCTTCGAGAGCCAATCGATTGCTCTCATGTTCGCTAATCACCAAATCCAAGGCACGCTCGATGGCCTCAGTCTCGGTTCTCGCTCGCAGAGCTTTTTGGGCGCGCTTGATTTTCACGGCATCCAACTGAAAGTGCTTGTGTGATCGACTCCTAGCAGTTGCCATGAACATACCCCCTTATTAAAAGGAAGATACCACCGCACTGTACACATATGCAATAGTTATGTACATGCTTGAAACGTTCAAGACGGACCACTGGTGCCTCCGGACTGCCCCCCTAAACTGTCACACTCGTCGAGATTGAATATGAATAGCAAAAATGATCAAGAATCCAGATCAGAAGATACAGGCTCGATCCGCGAAGGTGCCACCATGTGTGTGCATTTGCTGCCCGCGCTCTCATTGCCGGAATCGGCGGCCGAAGCATACGGATCGATTCGGGCGGAGCTGGAAGCGAAAGGCGAGATGATCGGGAACAACGATCTCTGGATCGCCGCGCATGCCGTGGTTCCAGGGTGACACTGGTTACAAACAATGGAAGCGAATTTCGGCGGGTGCGTGGGCTGAAGATCCAGAACTGGGCTGTCTAGCGAACCAACCGGTTTTGCAGATTCGAGCACGCTTGCAAGCTTCCCGAACGTCCTCGACCTCAAGGTCGGAATAAGCATTTAGGATTTTCGCTTCCCCATGCCTTCGCCTACCCTACCGACAACGGTGGCGACAGGTATACGCAGGCTTCGGACACACGGGAGGCCCGCCCATTTGGTTTGGGTCTAAAGTTGCGTGTGAAGGTTTTCATGAAATCAACAACCGTTCTAGTTTCCGGTTTGTCGACAATACTTCCGAAATCGTGTTGGCAGTTGGCAAGAGGACCAGATCTACCCCGGCCCGCTTTGAATGCCCCCTTGGCAGAAGCAATTGTTCCGCCCTGAGCATTGTCGAATTACTGCTTTCGCGGTTGCACACTATCGTCGCGCGCTCGCGACCTTGATGCCGTGGGAGCTAGCGGCATAGCGTGCAATGCCTTTGTACAGCGCTTCGGCGA
>Ga0208191_1000177_pt1 | contig 56751 bp, 52 predicted proteins | sample June2015DPH_13_5_FD_184709 | JGI IMG/M metagenome (GOLD analysis project Ga0208191, IMG submission 184709) | Peatland microbial communities from SPRUCE experiment site at the Marcell Experimental Forest, Minnesota, USA - June2015DPH_13_40... | ecosystem: Environmental > Terrestrial > Soil >... | reverse complement strand
TGCATTATTTCTGACTTGATGCGGGCGTGCTCAACCTGGAGTTCGATCATGGTCTGCGAGTTTTGCGTGGCCAGGGCGCGCGTCTTGGCTTCATCGAAGGAGCCGCTGGCCTCAAGGGCGCGCATATTACTGCGGTTCTGGCGCATCTGTTGCATCAGCGGTTGCAGGGTTGGCTTCTCTTTTTCAAAGATCGCCTTAACCTGGTCGTGTTGCGCGCTGGTCAAATCGAGCTGCTTGAGCATGTGGTGGAAGTCGCCACCGGGGCCGCCACGACCGTGCATGCCTTGGGCAATCGCAGCTGCCACGGCCAGCAGCACAGCCGCGCCGATGGTGAAGATGCGGATACGAGTTGATTTCATTGGAACTCCTTATTGAATTGCTTTTGATCTCGTGGGTCCGGGGGGCAGCCCGAACATCTATGCAAATAAGAACACTATTCTCGAAAAGATGGGGTAAAGAGTCCGTCAAGCGCGGTAAAGTTTTGTAAAGAAGCTACGAGCTTCGGGCTTCGAGCTAACCCGTTTTTCTCGAAGCTCGCAGCTCGGAGCCGTTTCAGTAATCACAAATCTTTACTACAAAGAGACGAGCGAAGTGTGATGATTGAAAGAATGGATCACGTCCTGGTGGTGGATGACGACGTCGAATTGTGTGGTCTGGTGCAGGAGTACCTGACCGCCGAAGGGTTCAGCCTGAAGGCCGTCCATGACGGCGAACAGGGGCTGCAACAGGCGCTGACCAGCGAATATGCGCTGGTGGTGCTCGACGTAATGCTGCCAGGAATGAATGGCTTCGAAGTACTGCGGCGGATTCGCAGCGTGTCGAAGATTCCGGTGCTGCTGTTAACCGCGCGCGGCGAGGACGTGGACCGCATCGTCGGATTGGAAATCGGCGCAGACGATTATCTTCCGAAGCCGTTTAACCCGCGGGAACTGGTGGCGCGAATCCGCGCGATCCTGCGCCGCACCAAGCCGGTCAGGGCGGCGGACGTCGTACCGGAAGTGCTGAGTGTGGGCGACGTGGAACTGGATCCGGCAACGCGAAGCGTGCTGCGAGCCGGGCAACCGGTCGATCTGACTTCAGTGGAATTCAATCTGCTGGAAGTTCTGCTGCGCGAGGCAGGGCGAGTGGTGACGCGGGAGCGGTTGGTGAATGCCGTGCTCAGCCGCAAGTTCATGCCCTTTGATCGCAGCATTGACATGCACGTCAGCAAGGTTCGGCGGAAGTTGGGCGACTCCGAAGAGGACGGAGACCACATCAAGACGATTCGAGGAGTCGGCTACATGTTTGCGCGGCCGGCGGCGAAACCGAAAAAATAGGTCGACGAAATAATAATGAAGAGTCTCTTCCTGAAGATTTTCCTGTCGTTCTGGGCAGCCCAGGCGCTGTTCCTGGTGCTGGCGATTCTGGTGACGATTGCCGTGCGTCCGGCGCGGCATGGGATCGAGAGTGAGGGTCCGCAAATTTTGGCGGAAGCGGTGAATGCGTACCAGAGCGGTGGAGAGCGCGGCGCTCACGACTATTTGGAAGAACTTTGGCACACCCAGCACGTGCGGGCATTCGTTTTTGATCCATCGGGCCATGAACTCTCTGGCCGGAAAGTGCCGTCCTGGATCGAGGGTGCCCGGCAGGGCAGTGCATCTCAGGGCGACCCACCTCAGGGTGGCCCAGCGCGCGGCGGGCCGCCGCGCCACCATGGGTGGATGGACAATCTGCTGCCCGACCGCATCATGCGGCAGGCGCTGACGCTGGATGGAAAACGGTACACCATGGTGTTGGAGTTGCCGCCGGGACCAAGAGTATTTTTCGGGCCGCATGACATCCCATTGCTGGGAATCGCGATTGCGGTCATTACGTCGGGACTGATGTGCTACCTGCTGGCGTGGTCGATGACCAGTCCGGTGACGCGTTTGCGAAAGGCGGCGCAGAGCCTGGCGGCGGGCGACTTGAGCGCGCGCGCGGGCGCGCCCGTGGGTGGCCGGCGCGACGAACTGACAGAGTTGATGCGCGATTTTGACCGCATGGCCGAACGGATCGAAGGGCTGGTGGACTCGCAATCGCGGCTGCTGAAGGATGTTTCGCACGAACTCCGATCTCCGCTGGCCCGGCTGAGTGTGGCGCTAGGGCTGGCGCGGCAACGGGCCATGAAGGATGCCGCGCCGCAACTAGCGCCGGAACTTGCGCCAGAACTTGAAAGTGCGCTGAACCGGATCGAACTCGAGGCCGACCGGTTGAATCAACTGATCCAGCGCTTGCTGACCATTTCGCGGCTGGAGTCGGGAACCGACGGCATGCGCAAGACGCGTTTGTCACTGCGGGAGTTGGTGGAGCAGGTAGCGCACGACGCCGAGTACGAAACTCCGGGGCGGGGCTGCCGCGTAACCGCGAAGACCGACGCCGCGGATGAATTTCTGGTCGAAGCCGACCCTGATTTGCTGCGGAGCGCGGTGGAGAACGTGGTGAGGAACGCCACGCGTTATACTGCTGAAGGCACGACGGTGGAGGTGCGACTGGAGCGGCAGCGGGCCGCGAATGGTGAGGAGGAAATCATTGTTCGCGTGCTTGATTCCGGTCCCGGCGTTCCAGACGAAGCGCTGCCCAAGATATTTGAGCCCTTTTATCGGCTGGACGACGCCCGCAACCGGCAGACCGGGGGGGCGGGTCTGGGTCTGTCGATCGCGGACCGGGCCATCAGGCTGCATGGCGGGCAACTTCGCGCATCCAACCGAAAAGAGGGTGGGTTAGAGGTTGAAATCCGGATTCTGGCTGCACCGCCTGTCTAGCGGTTTGCTCTTCCCGCTCATTCCTGATACACAAATATATTTCAGCCACAAGCTTCAGTCTCCGTGACGGCTGGCAGGGAACCGCCTGCGAACGGGAAGCGGCGCTGGGAGAACAGATGTCGAAGAAGATAAGCTTGGTCGTTGCGCTCGCGGGCATGTGCGCCCTGAGTCTGTTCCTGCTCAACTGTGGCAGCTCCTCTTCCCGGCCCTCGGGAATTTTGTATGTGCTGACTCAGGGGATCAACGGTATAGGGAACAACGTGAGTTCCTTTTCCATCGATTTTAATACCGGCAATCTGTCGCTGATCAATTCGAACGCCAGCACGTGTCCTGCGGGGAATAACACCGACACCAACCCGTGCGGAATTCCGCTGGACATTTTGCTCGACCCTACGGGCGCGACGGCGTTCGTTCTGGACCAGGGCGTGCCGTGTGTGCAACAGGGTGTGCAGTGTGTGTCTTCCTCCGCTAGTCCTGTTCCGCCCGCGATTTACCCGTACACGGTGAACTCGGATGGGAGCCTGTCAAATCCCGGCACGCCAGTAACTTGGACCGGGAATGACACTGCAGTGGCCATGACGCGGGATGCCGCAGGACAGTTTTTGTTCGTGATCAATCAGGGCTTGTATCCTCCGCAGGCAAACTGCCCACTGAGTGGTGCGGGGTGTCCGTCGATCTCGGTATTTACCATTCACTCAACTACTCTGACATTGGCAAGTGGAAGCCCGTTCTACCTAAGCAAACTTCCGACCGCGCTTTCGGCCATTACTCCGCCGGGGTCTGCCACGGCTCAGGAACTCCTCTTCGTAACCAACAATTTCGACATTTGTACGGCCAACTGTGTTCCCCCGTCCCCGCACAATGACAATACGGTGAGCGTGTATAGCGTGAGTTCATCGGGTACCCTGACCGAGCAGCCAAATTCGCCGTATGCCGTTGCCGCGGTCGATCCGATCTCGGTGCTCGCAGTCAACACCAACCCGGCGGGTGAGAACACCGGCGGCCTGTTTGTGTATGTGGGCGCTCAAAACCAGAATGCCGGCCAGTTGTATCCGTTCCAGGTGTGCACCGAGGTCAATTTGACGGATTGCCCGCAAGAGGCTGTGACCGATAATCTGATGGTTCCGCTGGCAACCTGTCCCTTACTATCTTGCGCCGTACCGCCAACTCCGGCGGGGTCGGACCCGGTTGGCATGCTGGTGGATCCGACGAACAATTTTCTCTACGTGGTGAGCGAACTCTCGAATCAGGTTTTTGGATTTCGCATCAATACCACGGCGGGCACGTTGACTGCGCTCAGTCCGCCGTACCAGCCGACCGGATCCCAGCCGGTGTCGATGGCGATGCACCCGAGCGTAAACGCGGCCGGTCAGTCCCTCTATAGCTCGAGCGGACAGTTTCTCTACACGTCGAACACTCTGTCGAGTAACATTACGGGCTTTACGCTGAGTACGACGAGCGGATCAATGAGCAGTCCGATCACGGTGGTCGCCCCGGCGGCGCCGAGTGGGATGACGGCGCACTAGCGCTCAGGTGGGCATCCGAAGAATCAAATAGCCTCCGATGAAACCGAAGACCAGATCTGGGGACCAGGCAGCGACCGCAGGCGGGAGCTGACTCAAATTGCCCATCGCTTCGAACAAGCCCGAGATCGTCCAATAGACAACGCCGATGCCGATAGCAGTTGCAACCCCTGTCAGCGCGGAGCGTTTGCCGGCGGAAAGCGCGAAGGGAATGGCGAGGACGGCCATCACCAGCGTGATCAGCGGGTAGGCAATTTTCTTTTGCAGTTGCACGCGCAGGCGCACCACGTCAAAGCCGCTCTGCTCGAGATCATGAATGTAGCGCCGTAGTTCGTCGTAGTTCATTTCCGACGATTGTTTGACTTCCTTCTTGAAGTAGGCGGGCGCTTCGGCCAGTTCGGGATAGGTGGCGGCATCGAACTTGCGGTAATTCTCGATGGCGGAGCCGCTCAGGCTGCGCTCCCATCCCTCCTCGTAAACCCACCGGCCCATGGAGTTCGACCAGTGCGCGCGGTCGGCGGAGATGCGGTGCGTGATCTGGAAAGTATGTGGATCGAACTGGAACACGGAGACGCCGCCGAAAACATCGCGGTCGGGATCGAAGAATTGATAGTAATAAATGTCAGAGTGCTGGCCGAAGATCCACTTGCGGTCGGGGCGAAGATAGGTTTGCGCGGGTTTGCCCTTGATTTGGTTGCGGAGCGCGTCCTGACGCTTGTTGGTGTAAGGGAGGTAGATCTGGTCCGAGAGGAAGAGCACGCCGGCGACCAGGATGGAGGCAATCAGGACCGGGACGACGATGCGGTAAAGACTGATGCCGGTGGCCTTGATCGCCGTGATTTCGTTGGAGCGCTGCAGCAGGCCGAAGGTGACCAGTACCGCCAGCAGCATGCTGAGAGGCGTGGTGTTGTAAAGAAAATATGGCACTACGTTCAGCAAGTATTCGCCCACCGTGAGCGGCGAGATCTGATTCCGCAGGATGTCGCCCAGCAACTCGAACAGGGTGAACACCAGCAGCAGCATCAGGAAAGCGGCGACGATCATGGCAAGGTAGAGCACAAAGCCGCGCAGCACATAATCGTCGAGAATGGTTGGGAAACGAAGATTGAACAAATGCCTGCGCCTGGGCAGCCCACGGGTGACGTTTTCGCGAAGGGCCGGGCGGGGCGATTCACCGTTCCGCGACAGCGCTGGCAGGCTGGGCGTCGAAGACGTGAAGCTCGAAGTCTTAAACCATGAAGCTCGAAACCAGGAGCGGAGCGCATCCAGTTCGATCGGGCGGCGTTCCGATTGCCAGAGCAGAAAAATTCCTCCCACAAGAAACACGAAGTCGGCGAGCCAAACACCGGCGGCAGGTGAGAGGCGCCCCTGCTTCGCGAAAGAGACTCCGATCAAAGAAATCGAATAGTACAGAAAGACCAGCAAAATGGTCAGGACAAATCCGCTGGACTTGCCGCCTTTCTTCGACGAGAGGCCAAGCGGAATGCCGACCAGGGCGAGCACGATGCAGGCGGTCGGCAGCGCGAGGCGGCGATGGTATTCGATCAGAGCCCAGCGGCGGGTGGCGGGGTCGGCGGTTCGCGCGATATGGAGGATGTCGGCAACTTTGAGCTCGCCCAGCGATGTCGGTTCGTGTTCCTGATTGTTCTGGGACGTGGGGATCTGGATTGGGATGTCGGTGGTCTGGAAGGTGGAGATCTGGTACTGGTTGGGATTCTTGGGATCGCTTTCGTGCGTGGAACCGTTGGTGAGATGCAAGTCCAGAGTATCGGTTTCCTGGCTGACGAGCAGGCCTTCGCGCGCCAGGCTGATGCGCGGCGAGGCTGGGTCACTCAAATCGGCGAGGAATACGCCTTTCCAGAGGGCTCCGCCGGGCATGGCCTTGACGTCCTGCACGTAGAGAATTATCTTCGGGAATCCCTCGTAAAACACACGGGGCTGGACTTCGAAAGAAGCCTGAGAAGATTTGAGGCGGTTCTGAAGCTCTCCCAGGGCGGCGAGCGAGCGGGGCGCGAGATAGACGCTGTTACCGAGCGCGAGCAGCCAGGCCACCACCACGAAGATTGAGATCACACGGAGGAAGGTCCACACGCCCAGGCCGCTGGCGCGCATGGCGGTGATTTCGCTGTCCGCGGCCAGACGGCTGAGTCCGATGAGGATGCCGACGAGCACACCCATGGGAATGGTGTAGGTGAGCGCGACGGGGACGGTGAAGAAAAAGACTTCTGCCACGCTCGGCAGTGGCGCGCTGTTGCGGACCACGAGTTCGAGGATGCGGCCGAGATCGCGGGTGAAAAGAACAAAAGTGAAAACCGCCGCGCCGATCAAGGCGTGGGAGACGACTTCTCCCAGAATGTAGCGGGTGAGGATGCGCATCCGCAAGGTTGGTTGACCCATTGCGAGTCTAGCATGAGAGCGGGAGTGGTGGTGCTGATGCTGGACAGTAGTGTCCTAAGTCGGCTGTAATCCACGATCCCGAGCAACACCCACCACGGAGACACGGAGGAAGGCTTTTTCATAGGCTCATGGTCGAGTCGTGGTTGCTTTATGAGGGACGAAATCATGAACTCGCTTTTCTCCGTGATTCCGTGTCTCCGTGGTGAGGTTTTGGCTTGGGTGTTTATGGTGGTTTCAAGGAAAGTGTAGTCCGGTGTGCCTCAGAGGGGATCGTGGTAAGAAAGAAAAGCTCGAACCACAGGGGGCACAGAGGAGCACAGGGGAAACCCTAGATGCGCAGCGCTGGTTTTGAGTCGCCAGCCTCCCTTCGGTGCGAACGTCGGTCTACGATATCTGTGAAACTGGCATAGGAGGCCGGGTTTGCAAAGCGGGCTGTGTTCGTAGAGAATGCCCATTCGCCTGGCGAGCGGGATCGCGATTTTTTTGGCCGGAGGGGAAATGAATTTGCGTCGTGCAGTTGCGTTGGCGGTGTGGTGGGCGATCCCGGTGCTGGCGTGGTCGCAGCAGCCGTCGGAAATGAAGCCGGTGACGGACCAGTTGGCCGCCTCGATTTACAACGGGCCGTCGATGACAACTCTAGGCGAACTCGCGGACGGCATCGGCGGGCGGTTGACGGCTTCACCGGCCTATGTTCGCTCGACGGAATGGGCGGCGGCGAAGTTTCGAAGCTATGGGATCGAGAATGTGCGCCTGGACCCGTTCACGATTCCAGCGGGCTGGCAGCGAGGGACGGCGAGCGGTGCAATGCTGTCGCCTTTGTCGCGTCCACTGAACCTGGCATCGTTGGGGTGGGCGCCGTCAACGCCGGCGGGAGGAGTGAACGGCACGGTGGTGATAGTTGCAGACGTGGAGCCGGACGCATTGCGATCCCGGGAACACGAACTGCGGGGGAAGATTGTTTTTCTGGATACGAGCAAGATCATGGCGGAAGACTACGGGAAGGCTTTGCCGAAGCTGGAGTCAGCGTGGCGCACATTTCAGAAGGCGGGCGTGCTGGCGGTGATCACACCGGATCGCGAAAAGAACAACGTTTTGAATGCGCACGACAGTCTGTGGGGTGCGAAGTTGCTTCCGCTGCCGGCGGCCGAGGTCGGCATGGAAGATGCGAAGCTCATTCAGCGAGAACTGGAGCGCGGGCCCGTCACCATCCAATTGACGATCGAGAACAAAACTTCGGGAGAGACGACCGTCAACAACGTGGTGGCGGAGATTCGGGGCAGCGAGCGGCTCGACGAGTGGATACTGATCGGCGCGCACCTGGATTCGTGGGACTTCGGCACAGGCGCGCAGGACAACGGTACCGGTGCGGTCAGCGTCCTCGACATCGGTCGCGCCATGATGTTGCTGGGGAAAGCGCCGCGGCGCAGCGTCCGGTTGGCGCTTTGGGGCGGAGAAGAGCAGGGGCTGCTCGGATCGTATGCCTACAAGCAGACGCACCAGAGCGAGTTGGATAAGTGCGTGGCCGTTCTGAATACCGATAATGGCGCCGGGCATCCCAAGGGATGGAAAGTGGAAGGCCGCGAGGATCTGAAAAAGGCGATGCGGCCTTGGAGCGACGGCCTGTTGAAAGACCTGAACGGCGGCGATCTTTCGCTGGAGACAACCTACAACACCGACCACGGTCCGTTTGTGTTGCAGGGAATTCCGGCGCTGGATTTGTGGGTGGACATGACGAAGTATATGGAGGTCCATCACAAATCGAGCGACACGCTCGACAAAGTCGATGCGCTGGACTTCAAGGCCGGGGAAGTGATTGTGGCAGTGACCGCCTACGCAATCGCCCAAAGCGAAACGCCGATCGCTCCGCACATTGATCACGAGGCGGTGAGCGAAATCCTGAAGAAAGCGAGATTAGAGGAAATGCTGGAGAATGTGGGAGTGTGGAAACCCTGACTGCAAGCTCTCAGCCGTCAGCTCTCAGCCTTCAGCTAAACCCGCGGCTGCGGCTGATTCGCGCTGCCCGTTGCGGCTACGCTTTTCTTAGAAACAGCGCCCCCAGCGGCGGTAACGTCAGTCGCAGCGAATACGGCCGTCCGTGGGTTGTTTCGTGGAGCGCCTCGGCGCCTCCCGCGTTGCCCATACCACTGCCGCCATATTCGCGGCCGTCGCTGTTGAGAAGTTCTTTCCAGTAGCCGCCCGTCGGCACGCCCACCATGTATCCCAGCCTGGGCACGGGCGTGAAATTGCACGCGATGAGTATAGGGTTCTCGTCGGCCTTGCCTTTGCGCAGCAGCGAGATGACGCTCATAGGCGCATCGTTGCAATCTACCCATTCAAAGCCTTTGGGATCGTTATCGAACCAGTGCAGCGGAGATTCGCTGCGATAGACGCGGTTGAGTTGCTCGACCCAGTTCATGAGTCCGCTATGCACCGGATATTCCAGCACGTTCCAGTCGAGGCTGCCATCGTGCGACCACTCGCTAACCTGGCCGAACTCGATGCCCATAAACAGCAGTTTCTTGCCGGGCTGGGCGAACATGTAGGCCAAGAGCAGGCGCATGTTGGCAAACCTCTGCCACTCGTCGCCCGGCATTTTGCCGATCAGGGAGCCTTTTCCATGCACGACCTCGTCGTGGCTCAGGGGCAGGACGAAATTTTCGTGGAGCCAATAGAGCATGCGAAAGGTCAGTTTGTTGTGGTGATACTGGCGATGAATCGGGTCCTGGCTAAAGTACTGAAGCGTGTCGTGCATCCAGCCCATGTCCCATTTAAGACCGAACCCAAGACCGCCGAGATAGGTGGGCCGCGAAACCATGGCGTAGGAGGTGGACTCTTCGGCGTAGGTTTGAATGTCGGGGTGCTCTTTGTAGGCCTCGAGGTTGAATTGGCGCAGAAAGTCGATGGCTTCCAGGTTCTCGCGTCCTCCGTACTTGTTGGGAATCCATTCGCCCTCCTTGCGCGAGTAGTCGAGATAGAGCATGGAAGCGACGGCATCAACGCGAAGTCCGTCGATGTGATATTTGCCCAGCCAGAACATGGCGCTCGACATCAGGAAGCTGCGCACTTCAGTGCGGCCGTAGTTGAAGATGAACGTCTTCCAATCGGGATGGAAGCCCTGGCGTGAGTCGGAGTGCTCGAACAGGTGGGTGCCGTCGAAGAAGGCGAGGCCGTGGCCGTCGGAAGGGAAGTGCGACGGGACCCAGTCGAGAATGACCGCGATACCGTGCTGGTGCAGGTAGTCCACGAAGTACATGAAATCCTGCGGCGTGCCGTATCGCGACGTGGGAGAGAAGTAGCCCGTGGTCTGATATCCCCAGGAACCGTAGAAGGGATGCTCCATGATGGGGAGCAGTTCGACGTGGGTGAATCCCAGCTTGTTCAGGTGGTCGGCCAGGCGCGGCGCGATCTCGCGATAGGTGAGCGAACGGTTTTGCTCTTCGGGGACGCGCATCCAGGAGCCGAGATGAACTTCGTAGATCGACATGGGGGCGTGCAGCGAGTTGGCGGCGGCGCGTGTTTCAAGGAAGGCCGCGTCGTTCCAGGTGTAGTCAAGATCCCAGACCACGGAAGCCGTGCGCGGCGGCTTCTCAGCGAAAAGTCCTACCGGGTCGGTTTTTTCAATCTGGTAACCGAGTTGGGTGGAGTGAATGTGGAACTTGTACAACGTGCCTTTGCCGACTCCGGGGATGAAGCCTTCCCAGATTCCCGACGTCCCGCGAGCCTGGAGTGGATGGGATTGTGGGGTCCATCCATTGAAGTCTCCGACCACCGATACCTCGCGGGCGTTGGGAGCCCAGACGCTGAAGACGGTGCCCGTGGTTCCATTGGATTCCACAACGTGTGCACCCATCTTCTCGTAAATGCGATAGTGGGTGCCTTCGTTGAATAAATAAAAATCTTCGGCGGTCAGCAGGGAAACGTCGTAGCGGACCGGAGATACTTCCTGAGTTGGAGGATTCTGCGTCATAATTTCGCTTCCGGTCTAGTGTATTCGAACACTGAGAAGGATAACGCTTTTGAGATCGGGCGTCAGGCCATTCTACCGCCGATCTGAATATGCGCGTGGTGGTTGCAATTGCGGTCATCCTGGGAGCGATTATCCTGATTCAGCGCGGTGACCGCCATGCGGAGCTGCAAGCGGAAGCGCTGCAGTCGGACTGAAAGCGCCAGCGACCAGCGACTAACGACTTTTTTCCTTCTGCGCTTCGCGCTTTTCCCGCGCCCAGCCCTCTTTCACCCTTTGTCGCGAGCGCCCGAGTGCCAGCGCATCCGCCGGAACATCTTCAGTGATGCAGCTTGCTGCCGCGACGTAGGCGCCGCGTCCAATCTTTACCGGCGCCACCAGCGTCGAGTCGCTGCCGATGAACGCGCCATCTTCGATGACCGTCTGGTGCTTGTTCACGCCGTCGTAGTTGCAGGTGATGGTACCCGCGCCGATGTTCACGCCTTCTCCGATTTCCGCGTCGCCCAGGTAGCTGAGGTGATTCGCCTTTGAACCCTTGCCCAGCTTGATTTTCTTGGTCTCGACGAAGTTCCCCAAGTGAGCGCCTTCGCCCAGCTCACTTCCAGGGCGCATATGAGTGTACGGTCCAAGCACAGCTCCCGCGCCTACGCGCGAGTCTTCCATGATCGTCCCTGGCCGCACCGTGACACGGTCGCCAAGGACGGAATTCCCAATCACGCTGTAGGAGCGGATGCGGCAATCCGCGCCAATCTTCGTATGACCCAGCAGCTGCACGAAGGGCTCAATCACGGTGTCGGCGCCGACTTCCACGTCGCTGTCGATCACGCAGGTGTGAGGATAAAAAATCGTAACGCCTTGCTCCAGCAGTTCGCGGCACTTTGCTAGGCGCAGCCGCGCATCCAGAACCATCATCTCCGCTCGCGTGTTGCTGCCCAGCACTTCGCCCGCATCCGAGGTCTTGATCGCGACCACCTTTTTGCGCGTCCGGTGAAATACTCCCGCCATATCCGTAAGGTAGTACTCGCCGTGCGCGTTCTCGGTTGAAAGATGGTCAATATGCTCGTACAAGGCGGGGCCAGCGAAGGCATAGAACCCTGAGTTGATCTCGCGGATTTTCTTCTGCTGCGGGGTCGCGGACTTTTCTTCCACAATCGCCTGCACCTCGACTCGTCCCCCGGCGCCTTTGCGGATCACTCGCCCATATCCATAAGGATTGTTGAGATCGGCGCTGAGCAAAGTCATGGTCGCTTTCTGAGCGCGGTGGAAGTCGCTGAGCTTCCTTATGGTTTCGACAGTAATCAGCGGAGCGTCCCCCGAAAGCACGATGACCTGGTCATAGCCCGAGAGCGCTTCGCGGGCCACCATGAGCGCGTGTCCGGTGCCACGCTGTTCGGCTTGCACCACGAAGTTCACGCCTGTGCCGGCAACCGCCTCGCGCACGCGCTCCGCCTCATGGCCGATAATCACGAAGATGTCCTGCGCGGGCACGACCTTTTCCGCCGCAGCAATCACATGCGCGAGGATCGGCTTGCCGCCGACTTCATGCAGAACCTTGGGATGTTTCGATTTGAGTCGCGTGCCCTTGCCCGCCGCCATGATCGCAATGGCGATACGCGTGGCTTGCGGACTTGACGGGGAAGACTTCGACTTGGCTTTTGGCGTTTTTGCCATGCTCAGCCAATATACCGCGAGAGAATCAACTCCGTATCGTCTGCCGATCCGGCGTTTGCGCCATCAGCGCCATGAGGTCGTGCGCGACGTGGTCGGTAGCGTGCCGCGCCACCGCGCCCTCTTCGAGATAATCTCCCAGCACCGGGCACACGCCAAGCGCCTCGATCGCTTCCAGATCCACCACGATCTGCGAAGCTCCCTCCAGAGCGTACTTGGCCTTCATCTCTGGCGATGCCGTCTTGCGATTGATCAGGGTGTAATCGAACAATTGGACGCCAGCGTGGCCATTAAGTGCGCGGATATGATCCGCCGCCGTTAAACTAAGACTTTCATTTGCCTGGGTCATCAAGTTGCAAACGAATACTTTGACTGCGGAAGATTCAAGAATCGCATCGGGGATTCCGCGCACCAGTAAGTTCGGAATCAGGCTGGTGAACAGCGAACCGGGGCCGATTGTGATCAGGTCGGCGCTGGCGATTGCCGCCAGCGTCTGGGGAAGCGGCCCAACATCGGGAGGCACCAGGACTAGCTCTCGAATCTTGCCCTTGCTCGCCGTGATTCTCGTCTCGCCGCGCACCCGCGTCCCGTCTTCGAATAGCGCTTCCAGTTCCACGCTCGACATGGTTGCCGGATAGATATGCCCACGCGTGAGCAGAATTTCCGAAGAAAGCCGCACCGCCTCGGCAAAGTCTCCGGTGATCGAAGTCAGCGCCGCCAAAAAAAGATTTCCGAAGCTGTGGCCCTCCAGTCCGGATCCCTTCTGAAAGCGATGCTGGAATAGTCTCGAGAGCAGGGCTTCGTCTTCGGAGAGCGCGACGATGCAATTGCGCACATCGCCTGGCGGAAGCATATTGAACTCTTTGCGCAGACGGCCGCTGGATCCGCCATCGTCGCTCACCGTGACCACGCCACACAATTCGTGAATGGTTGGCTGGCCGGAGGTGGCCAGAGCCGGCGTCATGACGTAACGCTTCAGCCCCTTCAGCAGCGTGGAGAGGCCCGTGCCGCCGCCGATTGCGACCACGCGCAGTTCGGGGCCAGCTTTGCCGGTGTCGGATGAGTTCGTGCGCAACTGGGGGAACATAACGCCTACTATTGAATCATTTACTCATTGAGTCATTGAATCATTGAATCACCCGCTGGGGAACTTAGGTTTTCAATGATTCAATCCTTCAATGATTCAATGACTCAATCGAAGCTAGCGCTGGCAGCTAGTGCGGGCAGCTAGTACGCGCTCGCTTCTTCTTCCTGCGGCTCAGATTCGGCGCCCGGATCCGGATACAGCAGTTCGGTGAAGCGCGGATCCTCCGCCAGATTCTGGAAGTCGCCATCGTTCCGCGCCTGAAAGCGCAGCGCGGGTTTCGCCTGAATCGCCGCGTTGAGCGTCTTGAGCGATTCCTCGACGTGACCGGTCAAGCAATCCAACGCGGCCAGCCCGTACAGAACGTAGTCTGCCTTGGGATTCTGCTTCAATAACGTGTCGAGGTGCTCGCGCGCCGTCACGTAGTCACCCGCGTTGACCAGCGACACGGCGTAGTCGTAATGCTCTTCCGTGGTTTTGAACTGCAACGCGGGCGCTTCCAGATGCTTGTCGCAGGTGAGGATGTGCACTTGGGCCCGGTCAACCAGGGACTTGTTCGGCCCGCTCAGTACTTTCTGCAGGTGGCCTTTGGCCTTCTCGAACTTGTGTTCCTGCAACGCGCGAAGCCCGGACTCGTAGTTCTGTACCGCCTGGGTGTGTCGTGGATCTTCGGTCACTTGTTTCTTGGGGGTTACCTTCAGTGGCATCAAACCGCCTCTAGTTCGAAATTTAGTTCAGAATTGAAATCGAAAAGCTTGAAATCGAGCGCGCTCTCAATTAATGCTGGCCGCTGTCGCCAGATCAACCAGCTTCCAGTCGCCCTTGATAATTCCTGCGCGAATCTGCCGCGCCGTCTTGCCCTGCTTGTGCATCGTGTAAGCGTAGTAAAGCTCTTTAAGGCAGGTTCCGCACTGCGCGCCGTGCGTGCCCGAAAAGCAGCGGTGCAGACTGGTGTGTCCCATGCCGCGGTCACAGTAGCAGTAACACGGCTGCTGGTAGATGACCTTCGGAATCTTTGCCGCCAGTTCATAAGCTTGCGTCTGATACGGAAACTGCGCGTTCTCGCCCCAAAGCTGATCCTTGGTCAGGATCGGCGGAAGCGCGCTGCCCGCGGCCGGAGGAGCCGCGTTGAAATGCGGGACTCCCTGATCGGCTTCAGATTGCAGCCAAGGCGCCGACGCCATCGTGACCATCAAAAACAGCGCCGCCGACGCGAAAACCCGTGTACGCATCCCACTTAACCTCAATCCTATATTTTACCTGAAGGCGCGGGATTGGCGAGCTACCGGCCGGGGTTCGCGTCACCGCACCGAGGCGCTGATGCATACCCTTCACCAGACTTTGTCATCCCGAGCGAAGCGAGGGATCTGCAGTTCGCCGCAAAATGCAGATCCCTCGCTTCGCCCGAGATGACAATTCATGAAAAGGTGATCCCAAACGGGCCTGAACCTGGAGTCCAAAGCCTAAAGCCCTGAGCCTGCTTTACCCCAGCTTCTCAAAGAACAAGCAGATCGTTTCAATCCCGCGATGGAAATTCGGGATGTGAAACTTCTCGTTTGGAGCATGAAGGTTGTCGTCGGGAAGCCCAAAGCCCATCATGACCGAAGGAATCTTCAGCACGTCCTGGAAATCGGTCACGATCGGAATCGATCCGCCGGAGCGAATAAACACGGTCTCTTTCTTGAACGTGTCATGCAGCGCCTCGGTCGCCGCTTTGATGAATCGGTTGTCGGTGCCGACCACGCAGGCGGGGCCCTTGCTCCAAACCTTGATCTTGATGTCGATCCCCTTGGGCGTGAGTTTCTTGACGAACGCCGTGTAGCGCTTCAGGACGTCGTCCGGATCCTGGTTCGGCACGAGGCGCATGGAAACCTTTGCCGAGGCCTTCGCCGGGATCACCGTCTTCGCCCCCTGAGTCACAAACCCACCCGGGATGCCGTGCACTTCGAGCGTGGGACGTGCCCACGTCCGGTAGAGCACCGAATATCCGGGCTCGCCGGTCAGCACCTTGGAGCCGACTTCGGTCTTGCGATAATGCTCTTCGTTGAAAGGCAGCCGCTTCCAGGCCTTCAGCTCATCTTTGCTGGGCACTTTGACGTCCTTGTAAAAGCCCGGGATCAGTACTTTGCCCTTAGAATCTTTCAGCTTGCCGATGATCTCAATCAGCGCGAACAGCGGATTCGGCGCCGCGCCGCCGTATATGCCGGAGTGCAGATCGGTCTTTGCCCCAACCGCTTCAATCTCCGTGTACACCAGGCCACGCAGGCCCACGCACAAAGTTGGAAGGTCCGGCGCGAACAGTTCCGTATCGCAGACCAGCGCGAAATCCGCGTTCAACTTCGCCTTCTGTTTGCGGACGTACTCGGCAATCGATTCGCCGCCCACTTCTTCTTCGCCTTCAAAAATAATCTTGACGTTGATGGGCAGCTTGCCCCCGTGGGCCTGCATCAGGGACTCGAGCGCCTTCACTTCCATCCAGAGCTGCCCTTTGTCGTCGACCGCGCCGCGCGCGTAAATGTTATTGTTGCGCTCGGTCGGCTCGAACGGCGGCGTGTGCCATTCGTCCACCGGATCGGGCGGCTGCACATCGTAGTGCGCATACATCAGGACCGTCGGCTTGCCAGGCGCGTGCAGCCAGTCGGCGTAGAGCAGGGGATGTCCCTTGGTTGGGATGATCTCGACATTGTCCATGCCGATGCGGCGCAGCTCAGCGGCCACATATTCTGCCGCCTTCTGCACGTCGCCTTTATGTTCATCGAGCGTGCTGATGCTGGGGATGCGGAGAAGGGTCTTCAGCTCGTCGAGAAAACGCGGCTGATTATTGCGGGCAAAATCAACTGCCGGGGAAGCCATAGCCTGTTGCCTTTCTGGCGCGCTGGGCGCACATTCTAGAATGATCGCCGAAAACGATTCAGTATACCCTGAATCCGGGCAGGTGCTCAGTGTCGGAGTAGCATTCAGCAAGAACCCGTCGCCTTTACCGCCAGCCGGCTACACAAGTGCGAGCTTGTGATTTCATCTCCCAAAGATCAGTCGCGCAAGTTGCGTCCCGACAAGAACCTGAAACGCGATTGACAGCAACCCGTATCTCACAAACAATAGACTCTACAGTCCACATTCAACCGGAGGCCCCCTTATGTCTGAAGGCGAACCACCGACCGTCTACCACCCCGAGTCGCAGAGCAATGTCGGCAAATGGATTCTTATCGCGCTGGTCGTTGCCTATGTCGGCGCATCGGCGTTTTTCATTTACGACCAGCACGGCAAGCTCGAAAAGGTCACGCAAGATCAGGCCGCCAGCCAAAAACAAATTGGCGATCTGACCAAGCGCATGCAGTCCGCCGAAGCCGATTCTGAGACCCTGGCCCAACAGTTGGGCATGACCAAGAAAGAATTGGCGACGCGTGCTGCCGAGTTGCAGCGTCAACAACAAGTCGCATCGGCACGCATCGCGGAACAGGCGGCGGAAGAGAAAAAAGATGTGGGCGCCGTTGCCGGAGAAGTTGGAAACGTGAAGACCGACGTCGGCGGTGTGAAGACCGACGTGGCCGCCACCAAGGCGTCGCTCGAGGCGACCATCGCGAAACTGCAGGGCACCATTGGCGATCTCGGCGTGCAGAGCGGACTGATCGCCAACACGCGCAGCGATCTGGAAGCCCTCAAACACAAGGGCGACCGCCAATACTACGAGTTCACCTTGTTGAAGGGCACCAAGCCGCAGGCGTTCTCGACCGTGGCATTGCAACTCAAGAAGACCGATCCCAAACGCGGCAAGTACACGCTGGATGTCACTGCCGACGACAAAACCATCGAGAAAAAAGACAGGAACCAGAGCGAGCCGGTGCAGTTCTACACCGGACGCGATCACATGCTGTATGAACTCGTGGTCTGGACGGTGGATAAGAACAAGATCACCGGCTACCTGAGCACGCCGAAGAATGCGCCGGTGCCGATCACCGCTAGTCCGCGCTAGCAGCGACGATAGCAATGCTGCCTGCGAACGCGCACACGCTCCTTGAAATCGCACTCCGCACCGGAGTCATCTACTGCCTCGTGCTGATCGGAATTCGAATCAGCGGCAAGCGGGAAGTTGGCCAGATGACTCCGTTCGATCTCACGCTTCTCCTCTCTAGGGATGCGTCATCTTCTCCGGCTTGACTAGCTGATCAAATTCCTCACCCGTGAGATATCCCAGCTTCAGCGCCGCCTCGCGCAGGCTGCTGTGCTCGACGTGCGCCGCGTGCGCAATCTGCGCCGCCTTGTCGTATCCCACTTTCGGAGCGAGCGCCGTGACCAGCATGAGCGAATTCTTCACGTACCAGTCCACCTTGGCGCGATCGACTTCAATGCCCTTGAGCATGTACTCCACGTAGCCGTGGCAAGCGTCGGCGATCAGCGTGACCGAGTGCAGGAAGTTGTAGATGATCACCGGCTTGAACACGTTGAGCTCAAAGTTGCCTTGCGATCCGGCGAATCCCACCGCGGCCGTCGCTCCGTGAACCTGTACGCAGACCATCGTCATCGCTTCGCATTGCGTGGGATTGACCTTGCCCGGCATGATGGACGATCCCGGCTCATTCTCCGGGATCGCGAGCTCGCCCAGCCCGCACCGCGGACCGGAAGCCAGCCAGCGAATATCGTTGGAGATCTTCATCAGCGACGCGGCCAGCGTTGCCATCGCGCCTTGCGCAAACACGATCTCATCGTGGGCTGAAAGCGCGGCGAACTTGTTGGGATGCGAGCGGAAGGGAAGTCCCGTCAGTTCGGCGATCTTCTTTGCCGCGCGCTCGGCAAATTCCGGATGCGCGTTCAGCCCCGTGCCCACCGCGGTCCCGCCGATAGCCAGGTCGTAAAGACCATCGAGAGCCTGCTCCAGTCGCTTCGTGTCGCGGTCTAAAAGACTGGCCCAGCCGCCCATTTCCTGTCCAATAGTCAAAGGCACGGCATCCTGCAGATGGGTGCGGCCAATCTTCACCACGCCTTCAAATTCCTTCGCCTTGGCTGCAATCGCATCGCGCACGGTCTTGATCGCCGGAATCAGCGCGTTCTTCACCCGCTCCGCCGCCGCGATGTGCATCGCCGCCGGAAACGTGTCGTTCGACGACTGCGACATGTTGACGTGATCGTTCGGATGCACCGGCTTCTTCGACCCCATCTCGCCTCCCGCAATTTCGATGGCGCGATTGGAGATGACCTCATTCACGTTCATGTTGGTCTGCGTGCCGCTGCCGGTCTGCCAAATGCGCAGCGGGAACTGGTCATTCAGCTTGCCGGCGATGACTTCGTCGGCGGCTTCGACGATGAGCTTCGCTTTGTCGGACGGAAGTTTGCCCAGGTCCTGATTCACCAGCGCGCAAGCCTTCTTGAGCGTGCCAAAGGCGCGAATCAGCTCCGGAGGCATGGTGTCGCGCCCAATCGCGAAATGCAGCAGCGAGCGCTGCGTCTGCGCTCCCCAGTAAACATGCGCCGGGACTTCGATCTTCCCCATGCTGTCGGATTCAGTGCGGGTCTTCGTTTGAGTCGGGACGGCGGATTCAGTAAGAGTAGACATGATGAAATCTCCTGTGCGTCGGGCGCTGGATTCGAGAGGGAGCTGCCAAGCGCGTCGATGAATATAAGGAACCGATTATTATACGGCGCGGGTTTCGCACAGGGACGAGGGCCGGGTTTCGGTAGTGGGCTATTTTGAATTTTAGTAGACCAGAATTTCCTTTCCATGGCATACTGAAGCCATGCCAAAGCGTTTAAGCAAACGACCATCCGACATAAATCAAGCCGCTTTCGAAATGGTTCACCGCTCAACCGGGACTGAAGGCCAATCGCGCCCGCCTAGAATCTCAACCTCCGATATATCCCGCGTCATGGCCGCTATGGGACGCCGGGGTGGGCGAATAGGCGGGAAGCGCCGACTGACCACCATGACAGCAGAACAGCGCCGGGAAGTGGCACAAAAGGCCGCTAAAACGCGGTGGGCGAAACATAAAGCATCCGACGTTTCCAAAGGAGAATAAATGGCCAATACGTGCATATGGACCGGGGTATCCGGTGCGCAGTACACCTACTTCGTTCATGAACTCCCTACCGCCCCTTTCGATCCGAATCAAGCTGGCAATTATGTCTTCGCTAAACTGGCCAACAACTTTTATTCTCCGATCTACATAGGTGAGGGCGATCTACATGACCGCATCTCCGCGGATCACCACCAGGCCCAATGCATTACCGAAAAAGGCGCAACCCATGTCCATGAACACCTGAATCCACTCGAAGCTAACCGAAAGAGCGAGGAGTCGGACTTGCTTGCGGCCTATCCACAGACATACGTTCCAACTGGCTGCAACATCAAGACAGGCGGCTAGCTCGCTGGGGGTCCGTCTGTCGGCATTGGCGTAATTTCTCCACGTTTAACCAAGTGCCGATAGAACCTCACAATACGCTCTGTAATTAGAGCGTCAAGCCGCGACCGAAATAGAGAAAAAATTCTGTCAATCATTCTCATTTCCCCCTTGACAATGCTAAAGCGGTATAGTATATTGTACTCATTATGAACCGCTTAGACAGTAAAACCAGAGCACAAGTGATTAGCTGCTTGATCGAAGGATGTTCGATCCGTTCCACCGTCCGCATGACCGGCGTTGCCAAGAAAACCGTCATGCGCGTACTGGTTGAAGTTGGCGAAGTGTGCGCGGATTACCAAGACAAGGTGTTCCGCAATCTCAACTGCCGTCGCCTGCAACTGGATGAGATGTGGGGATGGATCTACTGCAAAGACAAGAACCGCACGGAAGAGATCGCCAAGAAATGCCCGGAAGCTGGCGACGTTTGGCTCTGGGTTGCGATTGATGCCGACTCTAAACTTGTTCCCTCGTGGACGCTGGGCCAGCGCGATACAAGGACTGCTGTTGATTTTGTATATGATCTGTCGCAACGTCTGCGCAATCGCGTGCAGATTACCAGCGATGGTCACCGGCCATACGTTGAAGCGGTTGAAACTGCCTTTGGACGGGAAGTTGATTACTCGATATTGCAGAAAATCTATGGCAGCCCGCAAGAAAACGAGACGCGCTACTCTCCGGCTCGCTGTATCGGTATTGACGTGCGCCATGTGTGCGGCACCCCGGACCCTAAGCATGTCTCGACAAGCTACATTGAGAGGCAGAACTGGACCGTGCGTGGCAGGATGCGCCGCTACACGCGACTGAGTAATGGTTTTTCGCGCAAAATGCGGAACCATGCCGCCGCTACCGCGCTCAACTACTTCGCTTACAACTTCATTCAAATTCACAGCACCATCCGTATGTCGCCCGCGATGGTCGCCGGAGTGACTGACAGGCTGTGGAGCGTCGAGGACTTGGTTAGCCTCTGGGAATCCTATGAAGCCAACCAAATAGCGGCCTAAAGCCACTACAATCTCAGTCATGCTCGATCCCTTTCAGAGTTCGCGGCGCAAGATCGCACGGGCAAAGAAACACCTCGCCGAACTCACACGGGAAGTGGATGCCTTCTTTGCCCGTAATGATCTGTACGAACCCTTTGTCGAGGCGCACCCGGAGAAGGCTAACTTTACCATTCTTAAGGTTCGATTTATCCAAGAGCTGCCGAAGGAATTCGAGGAGATTACCGGAGACATTCTCGGCAATCTTCGGTCGGCTCTTGACCATGCGGTCTACGGCGTGGCTCTTGCTTTTGCTGCTTCGACTAACTCTCCGAAGCCTAAAATGGACACTGCTTGCTTCCCCTTCGCGAAGGATGCTGCTCACTTCGAAAATGCTCTTAAGGGAAGGTGCGCCAGTGTTCCGCTTGAGTTGTACCCCGTCTTCAGAGATTCGAAGCCATACAACGGAGGGAACGAGCCCTTGTGGGCACTCAACGTTATACGCGGCACTGATGAGCACGCGATACTGGTTCCTGCTGCTACCGCTGCTTTCATTGGAGGAATGGAGATTCATGGAATTGGCGGGTGGACGATGCCATACAGGCCCATTCTGGATAGCAGTAAAAATGAGATGGAAATTTGCTCCCTTGCGCCAGGTGCGAAGCTCCACGGCAAGCTCCAACTCGCCATGTATGTAGCCTTTGGGGAAGTCGGGAGTGTTGCTGGAAAAAACGCGGCAGAAGTTCTCGATCTGTTTATTAAACTCGTCGGGACCATTGTGGATAGAATCGAAGCCGAATCGCGGCTTATCGGATTGATTAAATAGATTTTTCAAAGTAGCCCACTACCCGGGTTTCCGCTTCACGTTTTACGCCTTTTTATTTTGGCTTGCGCGGTTGGACGGGAGAATCATTTGGTTTTTCCCCCCCCCCCCCCCCCCCAATTTTGGCTAAAGTATTCAAAAATAAAGACTTACCCGCAAAATATTCCGGAATAAGGACTTAGCGGCGAAATGCTTTGTCCGACAATCGGCCTCTGGAGGGCATTGACAACTCCTGAGACGGACACGCTTCTGCCTTGGGCGATCATATTTCTTTCCATTTTCAGGTATGGCGGGTGGAGCGTCTGTGATGGTGCACACTGGCTGGATGTGATGAAAAATCGGTGGTGGATAAGCGATCCGGCGCAATGCAGCCCGCGGCTCGAAAATCGCGAAGGGATGCAGCGTCAGCGGGCCCGCCCAAGCAAAGCTTGGACGGGGCAACCCTTTGGGCTTTGAAAATGACTTGCGGTAGGGTGGGCCACCCGCCGTGAAACGCAAAGACCATGGTGCGATCAGTCAGCCGCCCACCCTTCGCGAGAAGCCGCGAAGGATGGGGCACCCACTGTGCGGTTTTCCGTCGGAAGGCCGGGCCGCCCGCCTAGACAAGGTGCAGGTTTGAGAGCTAGGGCGACGGGGCCTTCTGCCAGTGGCTCGCGGGCTTGTGAAGGCTTACGACTCCGGCCAAGACGTGTTCCTTCGCCTTTCCGCCGTCGAACATCTCGCGCATATAGTTCAGGTAGGTGCAGTACGTCCCCAAGTGCTTGGCATAGACGTCGAGCGAAGGACGGGCCGAGGGCTCTCGGGCGATGGCGATGCAGGTCATGAACGCGGGGAAAGACGCGTGGGCTCCGGCATGGAGCATGTCAATCGGCTTGAAGGTTCCTGAGTTCGCACCCGGCTGGCTGACCTGCAGCAGCCCTCTACCGCCGAGAATAAGTTCGTTCACTTTCTCGTAACGTTGGGACAAGCTGTTGGGCCTCTCGCCCGACAGAATGTGATGAAGCTCCCTTCCGTCCGCGATGAAGAGCGCGTACAGAACCGTGACGTAAATCTCCTCCGGCTGGCGCAGGCGGGTGTACCAGGCGAGCACCTTATTCTCGGCCAAGTCCCTGCAGATTGAGTCTCTCAGCTCGGACATAGCTGCGAGGGCCCACCGCGTCATTCTTTCGGGCGGCCCGAACTCAAGTATCAGGGCCTTCACCGCCGGGTCGTCGGCATGGGGCGCTTGAGTCCTGCAGCTAGGTACGGGGCAGTGCGGATTTACCTTCTTTGTGGATTTCATGTGACATTGTGGGGAGACCAGACTGAGGGTGTCAAGACTTACCCTGCGCCGGGTGCCCCACCCAAGCGGAGCTTGGACGAGGAGCCGTGTGTGACTACTTGCCGCCTGCTAGTTTCTTGATCTTCGCAACGAAATCCGATCGCACCTTTGTCTCAGCGCGCAAATGCGTGAATGTGAACTCGAAAACGCTTTTTGTCTCATCGGCAACCCTGATGCATTCCTCTTCGCTTAGGTCATGGACGCCTCGGCTAACCAGGTCGTACAGAACTCCAAGCGGATTTGCACCGTCAATCATCAAGGATTCGGGCAGCACTGTTGCTGCAAGCTTCAGCTTTTGATCGTACGTGGCCCGTTCGTTCTTGACCGCTTTTATCTTCTTAACGATTTCGGGGCCTATGTTATGAGATGCGGCCAGTTGGGCAACTACCTCGATGAGTTCATCCGTCTTGTCTTCGACCACACGTCGAATGTAGGTTATTGCGCCCAGCCCGTAGCCCTGGTTCCGGTTTATTAGGCCTTTTTTGTAGAGACTCGTCGCCCCTTCGCCCAGATTCTTCGCGAGCATCTTCGGTATCTCGATGGACAGCGGCGGATGCTGCCCTATCTTTTGCACTTGCACGACTATCGTTCTTTGCTCGGTCCCAGATGGGCCCATGACATTCCTCGTGCCGGTCTGCGAATCGCGGTAAGCAACCACGATATTGTTTCGTTGACACAGCGTGCATTGATACTGGACTAGCCACAACCACACTTCGTTGTCATATTTCCTATGGTTCAGCGCCCATGTAGTCTCTTTTAGACACTTAGGCCATCCACAATGAAAGCTTATCCGAGTGGGAGGTTGGAATTCAGGAAAATCAAATGGAGTATACAGTGGCCAGCGGGTAATGAAATCCTCTGGCGTGACCGTCTTTGCTTCGTCGATCGATTTTTCAGTCCCGACTACCTTTTCCTCTTCGGCCATTCGCCCAAATTCTAACATTGGCAGCGAATCGCATGCCGGTGCTGGGCGGGTGGGCCACTTTAACGGGGAAGTATAACGCGGGTTCGTCTTTCAACATCGACCGAACTAACTGGGGGTGCGCCACTTCTCGCGCTTTTCGAGAAGTGGCCTGCCGAGCCGCAGACCGCGTTCCGCTCCGCCTTACGCCGCATCGGATTTCGGTAGTGGTAGGTCCTCAACTCCAAACATCGACGATTTCGGAAACAGCCGCCTGAAACTTGAGACGGCGGCGACATACACGTCACGGTTGAAACCAATCGCGTGCTCGGTTGTCCGGTACAACTCGTCTGTCAGGTCTTCGAGCTGACGACCCAGCACCTTTCCAGCAATACCTCTGATGTCGTCCAGTGTTCCTTCAGATATTCCAGTGGCGGCGCTAGCTGCCTGCAACCTGGCCTGAAACGCAAGATGAAGCTGGTTTCGCTGTTCAACTAGCGCTACAACGCAACTGTATTGCGCCTCGGCAACTCCAAGTTTATTCAGCAGCTCTGCCTCTTTGCTGCTAAGGAGAAAAGAGAGGGCAGGCAGATCAACGCGTTGATATGGCGGAGCAACCAAGATTGGGTGAAGGCAATAAGCGCGAATCGGATTATCGCGTTGCGGCATGAGCTGTTGGGCGTGGAGGGTTCTGAGAAACGTCCGGTGCAGGATGAGAACAAAGAGGGCAGCCTTGAATTGCTCGATCTGCGCATGTTGCCGCTCATGTCGCCGCCGCAACGCCTCCAAACCGAACGCCGCAGCGGCACCAATCAACGTAGCAAATGCTTGGATCGCGAACCCTACCAAGAAGCACCTCTGTGCGTGTAGGCGTGGGGGCCTTCAACGCGGAAGTATAACGCGGGTTTGTACTTTAACGCCGGCCGAACTGGGGGTGCGGCTCGGCCGGGTGCCCCACTCAACACGCACTTTGCGATGAGTGGGCTTTGCGCATAGAGTGAACAGTCAGCCGCCACCGTCGCGCGGCCCTTGCCCACACATTCGCAAGAGACGCGAATGTGTGGGGCACCCGGCGGAGCCTATGGTCATCAAGGTCTGCATTATTTTTGTGTCGGAGATCCTCTTTTTCTCGGCCCTGCTCTTTGGCGCTGCGGGAACCGTCCGCTGGCCGGCCGCGTGGGCCTATCTCATTCTGTTTATCACCGGAGCTTTCTGGCTCACGCTTTGGCTGGCGCGGCGGGATCCCGCGCTTCTGGCCGAGCGCCTCAAATCGCCAGTACAAAAAGGCCAGCCGTTCTGGGACAAATTCTTTATCCTGTTCATGATGATTGCCTGGTGCGCCTGGCTGGTCCTGATGGGCCTGGATGCTGTCCGCTTCCGCTGGTCGGTCATGCCGGTCTGGCTGCAATGCGTGGGTGCGGCCTTGATCGTCTTGTCATTCTGGATGTTCGGCCGCGTTTTTCGGGAGAACCCTTTTCTCACGGCGGTCGTGCGCATCCAAACCGAGCGCGGACACCGAGTGGTTTCCACCGGTCCCTACACCATGGTCCGCCATCCGCTCTACGCCGCGATGCTGATCTACCTGCCGGCGAATGCGTTACTGCTTGGCTCCTGGGCCGGCTTGGCGGCTTCGGTGGTTTTTTTAGGCGGCTTCGTTTTTCGGACGGCGATGGAAGACCGCGAACTCCAACGCGGACTTCCCGGCTACACGGAGTACGCCGCCCGCGTTCGCTACCGGCTGATACCGTTTATCTGGTGAGTGGGCGGGTGGGCCGCTTTAACGGGGAAGTATAACGCGGGTTAGTCTTTCAACAGTGACCGAAATAACCAGGGGTGCGCCACTTCTCGCGCTTTTCGAGAAAGCTTGCCCTGTTTTGCCGAAGCCCCGAGCGAACCGGGGCCCCCAGCGCGCCCGCTCTTGGCGCGATGGGGTGGGGGAGCCGAGGGGGATAGCCGAAGGGTGGCCTGCCGAACCGCCGACACCGTCCGACTCCGCTTTACGCGGCCGGAGGTCGGATCTTCATCGTAAAGTTATTACTACTTTTCCTCGAGCGTGTCCTTCTTCCAGATACCGGATAGCTTCAGGCACTTCACTCAACCTGTAACGCTTGTCGATGACCGGTGTTACCTTTCCGGCCTTCATGAGCTCGCGCAGGATGGCCAGGTCTCCGTCTTTGCTCAGTCTCGCCAGGAAGAATGCGACCAGCTTCTGGCTCACGAACCGTGACAACACAAGCGCTGTGATCGAACGAGCCAGAGGACCGATCATCCACCGACCGCCCTCTCCTCCGACCGGGATGTATATCCCCTTAGGATTTAGGACCCGCCTGCACGCTAACAACGAATGGTTCCCAACGCAGTCGAAAAGTAGGTCGTAGCGTTGCCCACTTTTGGTGAAATCCTCCTGGGTGTAATCAATGACCCGATCTGCGCCGATGGATCGGACCATGTCCACATTCCTCGTACTGCATACGCCGGTCACATCTGCGCCGAACGACTTGGCGATCTGCACCGCGAACGTACCCACGCCTCCCGCCGCACCGTTAATCAAGACCTTCTGCCCCGGCTGAATCTGTCCCTTGTCGCCCAAGCCCCCGAGCCGAAGACCCTGCACTGCGGTGAGTGCCGCGATAGGTACAGAAGCCGCCTGCTCAAACGTCACGTTATCCGGCTTCATGGCCAATGCCGACTCGGAAGTACACGCATACTCGGCAAAGGCCCCACGGCACGCGCCGAACACTTCGTCACCTGGTTTGAACTGGGTTACGTTCCTGCCCACCGCTTCGACCTGGCCGGCCACATCAACGCCTAGTCGTGTGACCTTTGGTTTGCGCAGCCCGGCCAGTATGCGAACGAAGTACGGCGTGCCTCTCATGAAGTGCCAGTCAAGGGGATTGACGGAAGCCGCGCGAACTTTTATCAAGACTTCATTGTCCCCAGCGGTCGGATTTTCAATCTCTTCACATTTGAGAACGTCGGGTGAACCGTAGTTGTAGTAGACAACCGCTTTCATGTGGATATCCTTGGCGGGTGGGCCACTTTAACGGGGAAGTATAACGCGGGTCCATCTTTGAACAATGACCGAAATAACCAGGGGTGCGCCACTTCTCGCGCTTTTCGAGAAGTGGCCTGCCGAACCGCCGACACCGTTCGACTCCGCTTTACGCGGCCGGGGTTCTACTGATGGACTGGCCGGGGAGGCTGACTCTCCATCACAACGCGCAGAATGCGGTTAATGCGCGTCTGGTAGCCCTTGCCATGTCCCTTGAGCCAATCGAGCACGTCCGCATCCAGACGAATCGTCAATTGCCTTTTCGCCGGGGGCCAAGCCGTCGTTGCTTTCTTGAGAAATGTCTTGTCAAGCCGCGGAATGTCCGAATAGTCGATATCGGCATCCCGCATGCGGTCAATTCGTGCCAAGTCGCTTTTGATAGATTTTTTGTTCACGTCGATTCCCCTTCCTCATGGAGATGATGCGCGTTCCCTCATCGCGCGGTGCATGGGCTATGACGACCAGACGCCCAGCCAGCAAGCCCAACGTGATGAGCCGTTCTTCTCCGTAGCCGAATCGTTCATCTTCGAACGTGACGCAAGGCCCGGAAAACACCTGTTCGGCATCCTCGAAGCTGAGGCCATGCTTGGCGAAGTTCTTCCGGTTCTTGGCGTCGTCCCATTCGCACTTCATTCCCGTTCCACCACTGTAACGCTTTTTGTAGTTACACACAAGGCGGGTTCGTCTTCTAACATTGACCGAACTAACTGGGGGTGCGCCACTTCTCGCGCCTTTCGAGAAAGCTTGCCCTGCTTTGCCGAAGCCCCGAGCGAAGCCGAGGGGGATAGCCGAAGGGTGGCCTGCCGAACCGCCGACACCGTTCGACTCCGCTTTACGCGGCCGGAAGCTGGCCCACTATCGCCTCAGATCGACTTCACCGGAATCGCCATCACATCCTCCACCAGCCAGACTTCCTTCTGCACAAACGGCTCGGCATAAGTGACGCCGCCGAGCACACCGTAGTAGCGGGCCATGGATTCAATCCGCGCTCGAATCTCTTTCTGCGCGGGAAAGATTCCGCTGCCCGCCTGCTGGTCGGTGAACTGAGATTTGTACGCCATCAGCGCTGCGAAGCGCGTTTCAAATTGGTCGGTGATGTCCACAACAAACGTAGGCCGCACGTCGCGGTACAGGCTGGCGTAAATAATTTTGAAAGGACGATGAGGCAAAGCCGAATCGGCCTCTTGCTCGCTGAGAGCTGACAGCTGAGAGCTGACAGCTAAATCCAGCTTCGCCAGTCCCGCCAGAAAGCTGGCTTCATATCCGAGCACCGAGGCGGTGTAGTGGTCAGGATGACGCCCCTCCCAGTAGGGAAGGATCAGCACCCGCGGACGCTGTTCGCGGATTACGCGGGCGACCTTCAAGCGATTCTCCCAGGTATTTTCGACGCGCCCGTCGGGAATATCGAGGGCGTGGCGCCAGGAAACTTTCAGGATGCGTGCTGCGTCGGCAGCTTCGCGCGCGCGGTCTTCAATGTTGCCGCGCGTCCCCATTTCACCTTGCGTGAGATCGAGGATGCCGGTGCGGTATCCGCGCTCGGCCATCTTGAGCAGAGTTCCGGCGCAGGTTTGTTCTACGTCGTCGCGGTGCGCGGCTAGGGCAAGAATGTCGAGTGGCATAAATGCGTCGTTAGTCGTTAGTCGTTCGCGCGGTGTGGCCTATTGCGGCGTCTGTGCTGTCCCGCAGACTCCAGAGGGCCAAGTGCTAAAAGCTAAGAGCTAAGAGCTAAATGCCAACGACTAACGACCATCGACTAACGACTGTTCTTAAGCTGCTGGTTTGGTCGTGCGCCGATTTGCCAGCGCGAAGGCTAGGCCGAACATGAATAGCGCAAACAGCAGCAGCGTCAAAATCGATGCGGTCAGCGGGAAATCCCTGGGGGCTTCGGGATACATCAGCGCGCGCAACGCCTCGACGCCGTAGGTCAGCGGATTGGCGTACATGAGCCAGCGAATCCATCCCGATGCGCCGGAAAGAGGGAAGAGCGCTCCCGAAAGCAGCCACAGCGGAATCAGAAATAAATTGATGATGGCGTGAAAGGCTTGCGTCGAATCCATGGGCCAGGCGATGGCAAAGCCGAGCGCGGTCAGGGCGAACGACACGAGGAACACGGTGAGGACGATGAGCCCGAACGAGGCGAGCGTCATGTGCACGCCGACGAGCGGCGCGAAGACCAGAAAAACCAATCCCTGAGCAGCGGCGAGCGTGGTGCCGCCCAAAACTTTTCCCAGAACAATGGCCGCGCGCGGCACGGGCGCTACCAGCACCGAAAGCAGGAAACCTTCATTTCGGTCTTCGATCACCGACATCATGGTGAAAATCGCGGTGAAAAGCACGATCATCACCAGTGTGCCGGGATAGAAATAATTGAGATAGTGCTGCTGCCCGGCGGCCTGTCCGGAACGAAACGAGGTTCCGAAACCGGATCCGATGACGATCCAGAATAAAAGCGGAGAAGCGATGACGCCGACCACGCGCGCGCGCTGACGATAGAAGCGTACGATTTCGCGCCACCAGAGCGTGAAGGCAGGCAGCAAGACTCCGGCAGATGCGGGAGCGGTTGCGGGGAAGGTTGCGGTTTGCGTTGACATTCTTTTTAGTTTAGCAGCGTTGGGGGCTCAGTTTTTCTTGGTTTTCTTCTTGCCGGTTTGTGGGACTGGCTCGGCATCTTCGCTCCAGAAGCGATGGCCGGTGCGATGGATGAAGACGTCTTCGAGCGTGGGCTTGCTTACGCTTAGCGACTGGATTTCTCCGGGAAAGGCTTCGACTACGTCGGGGACGAAGCGATGTCCATTTTCAATTTCGAGGCGGACCTGGTTGTCCATCACGGTGGCATCGACGTGAAACTTGTTGCGAATGCGGTCGGCCAGCGTCTGCGGGTCGCGCGCTTCCAGCAGAATTACGTCGCCGCCGATCTCGCGGGTTAGGGCCTCGGGCGTGCCTAACGCTACCAGGTTGCCTTCGTTCAGGATGGCCAGACGGTCGCAGCGTTCGGCTTCTTCCATCAGGTGGGTGGTGACGATGACGGAGACGCGCTCCTGATCGCGGAGGATCTGGAGATACTGCCAAAGGTCGCGCCGGGCGCCGGGATCGAGGCCGGTGGTGGGCTCGTCGAGGAGCAGAACCTCGGGATGGTGGAGCAGGCCTTTGGCGAGCTCGATGCGGCGCTGCATTCCTCCGGAAAAAGTTTCTACGCGATCGGCGGAGCGGTCGAGCAATCCGACGCGGGCGAGGATCTCGTTGATGCGCGTTTTGAGCTCGGGGCCGCGCAGGCCGTAGAGGTGTCCCTGATGCCAGAGGTTTTCGTAGGCGGTGAGCTTGGGGTCGACGCTCTGGGCCTGGAAGACGACACCGATGTGGCGGCGCAGCGCCCCGGGCTGGCGAACGGCGTTGAAGCCGGCGATGGTGGCGCTGCCGGAAGTGGGCACCATGAGCGTGGAAAGAATGCGGAAGAGAGTGGTCTTGCCGCTGCCGTTCGGCCCGAGGAGGCCGAAGAGTTCGGCGGGGCGAACGTCGAAAGAAACGCCGTTGAGCGCGGTGCGGTCCTGGTAGCGATGGACAAGGTCGTGAACGGCAATAATGGGCTGGCCGGCAGGTTCGGCAGGCTGTGCGGGGGGAGCGACGTCGGTGGCAGTCGAGTTCGGGGCCACAAGGTATTCTACGCCGGGAACGGGGCGATTATCATCCGGGGGAGATGCCCAGCCCCTTAAAGTGGCGTCTGATTTTCCGTAGAGACGCGGCTTGCCGCGTCTCTACAGACGGAAGAACTTACGGCATCGCTAAAGCGATGCCCTGATACGAAACACTATGCGGCGACGGGCTTCTGATCCGGGCCGGGGACGCGCTCTTCGAAAGCGACGGGGACGTGGCGCCAGACCTGGATGGCTAGAATGACGGTGGTGGCGAGAAGCAAGGCTCCGACGGCGACGTGGACGACGGTTGAGATGACCATGGGCAGTTCGGGTTGCGCGGCGTCTCTTCCCCACATGACGCGGGTGATGAAGGCTAGAAAGCCGAGGCAGAGTTGCGCGACCATCAGGCCGAGCATGGCGATTGCCGGACGGCGGACGGCGTCCACCTGCGAGTAAACGGAGATGGCGCGAACGGCGGTCCAGGAGAGGACGATAGCCACGACGGCTGCGTTGATGACGTGCGGCCACCAGCTCAAGCCATGGTGGCGGAACATGGCACCGAGGATCAGTTGCACATAAAGCACAAAAATCGAGAGCAGGGTCAGAGTGAAAAGAGCGGGGCGGCGCTGGTCGAGTTCGGTGCGCGGTTGCTCTTCGACCCAGCGGCGGCCGGTGAAGACGGCGATGGAGACGGCGATGCAGAAGAAGGTCTGCGCCACGGCGGCGTGGGCGCTGGAGATGGGTGCGGGCAGAAAGAATAAGACAGTCACTCCGCCGAGGATGCCTTGGGTGATCACGGTCGCGAGCGCCGCCAGGCCCAGAAAGCGCAGCCAGCGGCGCTTTTCTGCTACCCAGGTCCAGACAGCGAGGATGATAGTGAGCAGTCCTACGAATTCTGCCACCATGCGATGCCCATGTTCGTACTTAATGCCGCCAACCATGAACGGCATTTTGTAGAAGGAGCCGAAGGAGGTCGGCCAGTCGGGGACGGATAACCCGGCGTCATTGCTGGTGACGAGCGCTCCGGCGACGATCAGGACGAGGGTGGCGCAGGCGGTGAAGACGGCGAAGCGGTGCAGTCCGCGATGGTACGGAACTTCGATGCTCTTCAGGATAGCCCCCTATGAAAAACGAGCGATGCAGCGTTGCCCGGTATGTTTCCCGAAACGCATCAGTTTAACAGACGACCGGGTGCGCGGGAGCGGTTGGCGACGAAATTTGCTCGGTATGGCGAGACGCGGCTAGCGTGCTGTCCCGGAAATTCATTGAATAAGTCCGGCGCCGTTTTGGGGAGCATTAGCCGTTCATCTCAGGGGCGCGCATTTTAGCGGCCTTCGGCGCGCGGCTGAACAGGCTGCGGAAGAGGTCGATATTCGATGCCCAGCCCCTAAAGGGGCGTTCGATTTCGAAGAACTTACGGCATCGCTTCCTGAGGGCATGCCCTTCCCAAAACCTACCCAGATCCATTTATGGGACCAGTTCAGTACAGCGGCGGCTGGCCTGGCGGGCGGGTCTTCCAGCGGCGGTGCACCCAGAGCCACTGGTCGGGATAGCGGCGGATGAAGTCTTCGATGACGCGAGTGAATTTTGCCGTATTGGCGACGATGTCGGCTTGGTCATCGCCAGTGCGAATCAACTCGACGGCGGGATCGAAGTGCAGGATATATTTGCGCAGTTTCGAATCCCACACAGTAAAGCCGGGGACGACGGCGGCGTCGGTGCGCAGGGCAATGCGGGCGAGGCCGCTGGCGGTGCAGGCAGGGATGCCGAAGAAATCGACGAATACACCCTGCGGCGGGGTCATGTTGGTGTCCATGAGGATGCCGACGGTTTCGCCGGCGCCCATGGCGGAGAGCAGGCCGCGCACGAAATCGTCTTTGTCGACGGTGCGGTTGCCGTGCATGGTGCGGTAGCGATGGAGGAGGGCGTCGACGTAGGGATTGTCGAGGGCGCGCATGACGATCGACAGCGGATGGCCCTGCAGAGAGTGAGCGAAAGCGGAGAGTTCCCAGGCTCCGAGGTGGGCGGTGAGAAACAGAACGCCTTTGCCGCGAGCGTACGCGCGCTCGAAGTTTTCAAAGCCGTCATAGACGACGATGCGGGAGACATTTTCGCGGGTGTAGCGGGGGAAGAGGCAGACTTCGGCGAGCTGGCGTCCGAGAGAAACGAACACACCACGCAGAATGCGGCGCCGCTGACGGCGGGGCATCTCGGGGAAAGCAAGTGCGAGGTTCCGCATGCCGACACGGCGCAAGCGTCCGTGAAGCAAGTACACTATCAACCCGAACGCGATCCCTTTGGCCCGCGCCAAGGGGCGAGGGAGCAGGCCGACGCTCTTAACCCACAGCCAGACGATTGCGTATTCGAGACGTTGGCGCACTGTGCGCGAGTTTAGGGGGTCGAGGCATGGCCGCGCAAGGCAGTTCCCAGTTCTCGGTTCTCGGTCTTCGTTTCAGTCCCTGAGAACTGAGAACTGACTACTTTGCTGCCGACTGCGCCCACTTGGCCAGGGTGCTCAGAAACGGATAGGCCGACTTGGGAGCTTCGATGTCTCCCTTGAGGGTTGTCTGGAAGGGCACCATGCGACCGTAGAATTCGCGGGTGCTGCCCTTGTCCTGCTTGATGACCGCGCCGCTGAGTTCGAGTCCGGCGAAGAGGCCGCGGGAGCGCGAGTAGGTCAGAACCTCCGCCCGCATCTTCCAATCGGTATCGGCGGAGGCATGGCGTCCGACGGGGCCGGCGGCCGCGCTGGCATCGGCGCCGAGCTTGAACTTGCTGGAGAGCAGGTTATCCATGCCGCCCTTGTTCATGATCAGCATGACGAGATCGGTTGCCTGGCCGCCGATCTGCAAGCCGAAACTGCCGCCGCCGATGGTGAAGAAAGCGGGCGCGCTCCAGCCTTTTGGAGTGCGGCAACTGGCGACGCCTTTGCCATAACGGCCGCCGAAGACGAATCCTCCGTTGAGCAGCGACGGAACCACGGCCACACATTCGGCCGAACCGAGTACTTCTTCAGGGATACGCTGGTCGGGGGCGGCCTGGATTTCGTCGAGTACCGTGCCGGCGGCCTCGACACGCCCGGAAGCCTTGGTGTTGGCCTCCGCAACCTTGGTGTCTTCGTCAGCGGAAAGAATCGGTGTCAGAAAACAAAACAGCAGCAGCAGAACGAGAAAATTTCGCATCATGCCTCACTTGGGAGATAGGAGTATGGATTCTGTTGTCTCTGATTCTATTCGATGCGGGGCGCGGAAGGGAGGATACTCGGGGAGTGATCAGGGTGAGTCAGGTTGTAAGGCAAAAAAATGCGGGGTTGAAATCGGCGACCCTAATCTCCGTTTCCAACCCCGTCTCCCAGGTTCTGTGGTAGGTGAGGCGAGTATGCGGCAGGTGGAGGAACCGGACAAGATTACGAGGGTCACTGTACCTTAGTAACGAGCGCGCCAGCGGCAGTGTCGATCGCAAAGGGGCAAGAAAACAAAGCCACAGCGGGCACAGGGGACCACAGAGGAAGGCGGAGCATCTGTGCGAGACAAACGCGGCATCACAACGAGTGCGGGTGCTTGAGAGTTGGATTCTCGCTTGGACGCGGGCCGATGGGAATCGGCCGGAAAGCCGGCGGTTACGCCGGCGCTACGGTTAAGAAACTACTTCGCCGTCACCAGCGAGTGCGTGATGGCATGAACGGAGAGGGCGATGCGGTTCTGCACGCCGACTTTGCGCATCAATTTCGCGACGTGAGCCTTCACGGTGCGCTCTTCGATGCCGAGGGCCGAGCCGATCTCTTTGTTGGAGCGGCCGGCAACCAGCATCTCGAGAACTTCTTTCTCGCGGTCGGTAAAAGTAATCCGGCCGGCGGGGAAGATTCGGCCCGGAGATGCGCTGACGCGTTCGATGAAAGTCGAGAGAACGCGGCGTGGAGCCCACACCGAACCCTGATTAACGACGCGGAGAGCCTGGATAAACTCGGCCGGCGAGGCGGCCTCGTCCACGTAGCCCTTGGCGCCGGCCGCGATGGCTTTGAGGACACTTTCATCGTCCATGCCGGAGCCGGTCACGATGATGCGCAGGTCGGGCCGAACGGCTTTCATGCTGGCCATGATGTCGTACAGGTTCTGGCCACCGCGATTGCCCAGCAGAACCAGATCGATGGCCTGCAACTGGCCGAGGTCAGTCAGCGAGGCGGAGACCAACTCCAGATCAGGTTCGGTATCAAAGAGGGCCCGGAATCCCACAAATCGCAGCGGATCGCTCTCCACTACGGCGACACGTATCAGCGGCTTTCTAGCGACGGCAGCTTTCATTAAGGTTTCCCTGTTAGGATTGCATCCTGTTCAAGCTTGCCTGAACCAGCAAAGAATTGGAACGATTGGCTGTCAAGACAAATTACGGGGGTAACCCCCAAAATCAGGCATCGTGAGGAGGGTCTGGCGGTGAGCAGAAGGCGAATACAGCGGTATTGTGCAGGGATTCTGGCGATGGGCATGATGGGAGCGGGGCTAATGCTGGCGCAGGCTCCGGCGCCACCTTCATCGCAATATCAGCCGAAGTTTCCGGGCGATCCGGCGCGGTCGGAATCGGAAGCGCAGGCGCTCGGCTACATGCGGACGGTGCTCCGGGCGGAGCACGCTTACAAGAAACGGCATAGCAAGTACGCGGATTCGCTGGAGGCGCTGGCGGGGACCGCATCCTTCACCAAGCGCATGGCGCACACCACCGACCGCGGGGATTACACGGCCAGCTTCCGTACCCGCCACGACGGTTTCGTGCTCACCATGACGCCCAAGCAGCTTGACAGCGAACACCGCTCGCTCTATGCGGAAGAAGATGGCGCAATTCATGCGGACGATCAGAAGCCCGCGGATCTGGATTCGCCGAAAGTGCAGTGATTTGGTAGCGATGCCGCATCGGTAAGGTGCGTAGGGACAGCCGCCCTCGGCTGTCCGGGGCGGAGCCCCGTCCCCACACGAGCGGGCTACAGCAACGCTGAGTCCGCTCTAGATTTGTTGAGGTCGCCTGTGGCGGCTCGGGTTCTGTTTGCTATCCTGATGCGTGATTAAAATCCATCGACGCGCGTGGGGGCTGGCGCTGGTGTCAGCGGCCCTGCAGGTTGCGATCTTTCCGCTGCCGGGGATGTATGGGCTGGCCTGGGTCGCGGTGGCGCCCCTGCTTGTCGCGATCTTGCGGGCGCGCGCTCCGGAGACTCTGCAACTGGATGGTCAGGCGCGTTTGCTCCCCGCCACGCCGTGGCAGGGGTTCGTACTGGGCTATGTATGCGGAATTCTCTGGTTAGCCGGGACCTGCTACTGGATCTTCGATACCATGCACCGCTATGGCGGGCTGCCGATTCCGGCCGCCGTGCTGGCGCTGATCTTGTTCTGCATGTATGTCGGTCTTTATCACGGGATGTTCGGGCTGCTGCTGGCCTTGGTCGCCGGATCGAAGATCGTCGGATCCAAGATCGTCGAATCAAAGGCCGCTGCATCGGGAGCGTCGATCCGGCGCGCGCTGGTGGCAGCTCCGTTTCTTTGGGTCGCAGTCGAGCTCGCCCGGACGCGGATTACCGGGTTTCCATGGGAGCTTCTGGGATACGCGCAGACAGGGAATTTTGCGCTCACGCGGATTGCTACACTCGTCGGCGTCTACGGCCTATCGTTTGAAATTGTGCTCGTGAACAGCGTGTTCGCGGCTGCGTTCCTGGCTGCGAAGGAGCAGCGGAAGCGGCTGCTGGTGGCGGCGTGTGTGGCGACGGTGATCCTGCAGACGGGACAATTGCTGGCGCCTCCCCCGTTCGCGACGGATCACACCGCGCTTTTGGTGCAGCCGAATATTCCGATTCAGGAAGGGGCGATGTGGACGAAGGAATATTTTCAGGGCACGCTGCGGGACTTGACCGCGACGAGTTTGCATCCCGCCGGAGAACATCCGGCCGGTGAACCCGCCGGAGAAAAAGCAGGGCGGCGTTACGACTTGATTGTGTGGCCGGAGTCGCCTTCGCCGTTTTACACGAACGATCCTATGTTTCGAGATGCCGTGAGCGAGATGGCGAGCCAGTCGGGAAGTTGGGTGGTGGCGGGCTCAATTGGAATCACGCCCGCGATGCACAGCGGCGGAGAAAGCTCGCAGATTTTCAATTCCGCTGCACTGGTCAGCCCGCAGGGCGAGTGGGTTGGACGCTACGACAAAGTGCATCTCGTGCCTTTCGGTGAATATTTGCCGTTTCCGCAACTGTTTGCGTTTGCCGGAGGGCTGACGAAAGAAGTGGGAGAGTTTCAGCGAGGTGCGTCGCGAACGCCACTGAATGCTGGAGGCGAGCGGCTCGGAATGTTTATCTGCTATGAATCGATCTTTCCCGACGAAGTGCGGCAGGGACCGCTGCGGGGCGCGCAGGTTTTGTTGAATATCTCGAATGACGGCTGGTACGGCGACAGCGGCGCTTGGAAGCAGCACCTGCAGCAGACACAGATGCGGGCGATCGAGAATGGGCGGTGGCTGCTGGCCGGGACGAATACGGGGATGACGGCATCGATCGATCCGTACGGAAGGATCGTGGCGGCAACCGAGCGCAAGATCCGCACCGCGCTGGCGGCGCCTTACGCGCTGAGTTCGGGCACCACGTTTTACACCCGGCATGGCGACTGGTTCGCATATCTGTGTGCGATAATTTCAGCAGGCGCGCTGATTGCGCGTTTTCTGTTTCTTAATCGCGAGCGATAAGCATATTTGGATAAACAATGTTGGATGAACTGGAACAGCAATACACTTCTTTAAAGACCAAGGTTCACGACCTCCGGGAGTATCTTTGACGCCGGTAATCTGCGCCAGCAGTTTGCCGAAATAGAAAAACAGGCGTCGGATCCCAATCTGTGGTCGAATCCTGAAAAATCTCAGCAAGTGATGCGCGAACGGAAGCGCCTGGAAAGCATGTTATCGCTGGAAGGCGACTTGGCGCGCCGGACCGACGACATCGCCACCTATTTCGATCTGGCAGGCGAAGGTGAGAACGTCGCCGCCGACCTGCAGCGCGACTTGGAATCTCTGCGCGAACTGGTGGATCGAGTCGAAACCGAAACCCTGCTTTCGGGCCAGAACGACGGCCTGAATGCGATCATGACCATTCACCCCGGGGCGGGCGGAACCGAGTCGCAGGACTGGGCGGAGATGCTGCTGCGGATGTATCTGCGCTGGGCCGAGCGGCAGGGATTCAAAACCGAGATGTACGACTACCAGCCCGGAGAAGAAGCCGGAATCAAGTCCGCGACATTTTCGGTGATTGGCCAGTATGCGTTTGGTTATTTGACCAGCGAGATTGGCGTGCACCGGCTCGTGCGGATTTCGCCCTTCGATCAGGCGAAGCGGCGGCATACTTCGTTTGCCAGTGTGTACGTTTCACCCGAGATTGACGACAGCATTGAGGTCAACATCAAGCCGGATGACATTCGGATTGACACTTACCGCTCGAGCGGCAAGGGTGGACAGCACGTGAATACGACCGATTCGGCGGTGCGGATCACGCACATCCCGACGGGCCTCGTGGCCAATTGCCAGAATGAGCGCTCGCAGCATAAGAATAAGGAGAAGGCAATGAGCATGCTGCGTTCGAAAATTTACGAATTCGAACTGGAGAAAAAGCGCGAGGTCACGAAAAAAATTGAGGATTCGAAACTGGATATTGATTTCGGTTCTCAGATCCGCTCGTATGTGCTGCAACCTTACCGCATGATCAAGGATCACCGCACGAAACTGGAGATCGGCGATGTGGATCGTGTGCTGGATGGCGATCTGCGGCCGTTGATGCAAGCGTATCTGCGGATGCGAAGAGGAGAGAAAAAATAGAGGCGCGAAAAAATTATGAGCCAAGATTCGCTGCAGCCTTCGCGTCTTCGACCGCCGCATCTTGGCCCGCGCCTGCAGCGCGCCTTCCGCTATGCCGCTGAGAAACACGCCGGACAGACGCGAAAGCAGTCGGCGGTGCCTTATCTCTCGCATCTGATGGCGGTTGCGTCGCTGGTGCTGGAAGCCGGCGGTGACGAAGATCTGGCGATTGCGGGGCTGCTGCACGATGTGGTCGAAGATTGCGGCGGCATGCCGAGACTGCGCGAAGTCCGCAAGCAGTTTGGCCCACGGGTGGCGAAGATCGTGGAGGGTTGTACGGATTCATTCGGCGAGCCCAAGCCAGAGTGGGTGGAACGGAAGAAAGACTATCTCCGCGAAGTGAAGCACGTCGGCGTCGAGACGCGCCTGGTTTCGGCGTCCGACAAGCTGCATAACGTCCGAACGATTCTGGCGGATTACCGGCAGCATGGGGAAGCCATCTGGACGCGGTTCTCGGGAAAAAAGGAAGGCACGCTCTGGTACTATCGCGCCTTGAGCGACGAATATCAGCGGCGGAGCCCGAACCGCATTACGGCCGAACTGGAGATTGCAGTCGCGGAATTGGAGCGCGCGGTGAGCAAGAAACCGCGGTCAGCGAAGAAGTTCGCGAAGAAGAAAGCCGCAGCCAATTCTGGGAGATGAATGATGGCTCGAATGCTTGATCTGATCCGCAATTCGCAGGTTCCGTCGAATCTCATGCAATCGGCGGCGCGCGGAGCCCTCTCGGTGCCGCCTGACGAGACGATTGAAATCCTGGTCTATCTGGCGCTCCATCACAAGTTGTTTAGTGAGCGGGCGCGTCTGACGCTGGCTGGTTGGGATGAAAAAGCCAGCCTGGCCGCGGCTGCGGATCCCAAGACCAGCGCCGAGGTGCTGGGATATTTCGTTTCTCTGGAGAATCTGAGGACTTGTCTGCTGCCGGCACTGGCGGAGAATCCGTCGGTAGGCGAAGAGGCGCTTGACGTGCTTGCCGTATCGGGGTCGCGCTCGGTGGTAGAAGCTCTGTTGACGAGCACGCGAGTCATGAACTCTCCGCGGCTGTTGCAGGCGATGCAGTCGAATGCCAACCTGCGTCCGAATGAGCTCTCCGAGATTGGAAAGAAGCTGGCTGCTTTTGAAACGAGCCCGTTGGCAGAGGCGGCCGGAACCGACGCGGACGCGCCGGACGAAGTTATCGAGGGTACAGTCACAAAGTATCTGGAAGAGAACGCGGCGGAGCTGGCAGCCGAAAAAGACAAACCCTTCCAGCCCATAGGAATGGCGCACGAAGATGTGAGCGGCGAGGCGGCGCGTGAAGTTGGGGCACAAGCTGCCGCTGCCGCTGCGAGTGCAAATGCTGACGCGGCCAAAAGCACAGCGGAGAAATCGGCGACGGTCGCAGCGGGAAAGTCAGCGGCAGCCGCCGCAGCTGCTGTCCATGCCAAGAAGCATCCACCTCTCGGTCATGAAGAAAGGCGCGACAGCACGCTGCAGAAGATTGCCAAGCTCGACATCAAGGGCCGGATCACATTGGCGATGCGCGGCAGCAAGGAGGAGCGGTCGATCCTGGTTCGCGACGGCACCAAACTAGTAGCGCTGGCGGTGCTGGAGTCGCCCAAAGTTTCGGACGGCGAGGTGGAGGGTTTTGCGCAGCAGAAGAATGTGCTGGAGGCGGTGCTGCGCGCGATTCCGATGAAACGGCGGTTTGCGAAAAATTACAGCATCATGCGGAACCTGGTCTACAACCCGCGCACGCCGCTCGATCTCTCGCTGGGATTGATGAAGAACCTGCTGATTCATGATCTGAAGAATCTGTCGGGCAACAAAGAGGTTTCGGACACGATTCGCAAGCTGGCGCTGCGGATGTTTAAGCAGAAGTTGGAAAAAAAGGGCTGAAGGGAACGGTCGCTAGTCGCTGTTCGCTTTTCGCTGATCGCTGTTCGTTCGTCTCTAGCAGGCTGCAACAAAACTTGGGTTTCGTATCAGGGCGTCGCTTTAGCGATGCCGTAGGTTCTTCGAAATCAGACGCCCCTTCAGGGGCTGGGCATCCGAAATGAAGCAATCCGATCCTATTCACGAGCTGTTATCGCGGGCGAAGGCGATTGTCGTGGTTGGATTGTCGGAGAGCCCGATGCGGCCGAGTCACGGCGTTTCTGCGTACATGCAGGCAGCCGGATACAAGATTATTCTCGTGAATCCGCAGATCGCGGAGGCGCTCGGGGAAAAGTCGTATCCGTCGCTGCTCGAAGTGCCGCTCAAAGTGCCGGACAAGATCGATCTGGTGGATGTGTTCCGGCGGCCCGAGTACGTGGATGAAATCGTGGAGCAGGCGATCCAGTTGAAGATTCCGGCGATTTGGCTGCAGGAAGACGTGATCAACGAACGCGCGGCGGAGAAGGCGCGAAAAGCCGGAATTTTTGTAGTGATGAACCGCTGCATTCTGAAAGAGCACCGCGCGAGATTCGGGTAGCGAATCGCAACGCGCATCAGGTTTTCTTGAGCCGTTTGATTTCTTCCAGGCGTTCGCGAATTCGCTTCTCGACTCCTTCGTTGGTTGGGCGATAGTACACGCGGTCGCGCAGGCTGTCGGGCAGGCACTGCATGTCGGCAACCTTGTCCTTAGTGTCGTGCGCGTATTTATAGTCCTTGCCGTAGCCGAGGCCTTTCATCAGGCTGGTGGGGGCGTTGCGCAGGTGCAGAGGGACGGGTTCGGCGGCGGTTTGCTCCACGTCTTGCTGAACCGCGCCGTACGCGGTGTAGAGCGCGTTCGATTTGGGCGCGATCGAGAGATAGACGACCGCTTGCGCGAGGGCGAGGTTGCCTTCGGGCATGCCGATGAAATCGACGGCGTCACGCGCGGCCATACACAACGCGAGCGCGTTCGGTTCGGCGAGGCCGATGTCTTCGACCGCCATGCGGACGACGCGGCGGGCGATGTAAAGCGGATCTTCTCCCGCTTCGAGCATGCGAGCCAGCCAGTAGAGGGCAGCGTCGGGATCGCTGTTGCGAACCGATTTGTGCAGCGCGGAGATGATGTTGTAATGCTCTTCGCCGCTTTTGTCGTAGAGCAGAACCCGCTTCTGCAGGGCTTCCTGAATGGTTTGTTCGGAAAGGGCATTCACTCCCGCCTGTTGCGCGAGCGAGGCGGCAACTTCGATTACGTTGTAAGCGCTGCGGGCGTCGCCGCTCGAGTACGCGGCAATTTTGCGGAGAGTTTCGTCGGAGGCTTCGAGATGCAACTGGCCGAGACCGCGTTCGGTATCGTTGAGTGCGCGGCGCAGAAGAACGACGACCTGGTCCTCGCTCAACGGGTTCAGCACATAGACGCGGCAGCGCGACAACAGCGCGGAGTTGATTTCGAAGGACGGATTTTCGGTGGTGGCGCCGATCAGGCGAATGCTGCCTTTCTCGACGTGCGGGAGGAAGGCATCCTGCTGAGCTTTGTTGAAGCGGTGAATTTCGTCGACGAAGACGATGGTGCGCGTGCCGTACTGGCGGGCGCGGTCGGCATCGCTCATGACCTGTTTGATTTCCTTGATGCCGGCGAGAACGGCGGAAAACTCGATGAAGTCGGCCTTGGTGATGCCGGCAATGATCTTGGCGAGCGTGGTCTTGCCGGTGCCCGGAGGTCCCCAGAAGATCATCGAGGTGGGGTCATCGCGCTCGATCTGCACGCGCAGCGGTTTGCCGGGCCCGACCAGGTGTTCCTGCCCGACGAATTCATCGAGCGTTCGCGGGCGCATGCGGTCGGCCATCGGGCGCGCGCCCTGCGCGGCGGGATCGTCGTTCGGGATGGGCGAGAACAGGTTCATGAGGAAGACCCGAGACGGTTCCGCGCCCATTCGTACAGCACGATGCTGGCGGCGATTCCGGCGTTGAGCGATTCGACTTGCGCAGCTTGCGGGATCGCGAGGGTTTGGTCCATCTGGCGCGTGAGTTCACGGGACAGACCGGCGCCTTCGTTGCCGATGAAGATCGCGAGCGGCAGAGTCCATGAGATCTGGGGCAGCGGGGTTCCCTGGTGCGAGGAAGTTGCGAGCAGACGAACGCCGCGGGCGCGCAGAAGCGGAATCAGTTCAGCAGAAGAGATCTGCAGAAAAGGCAAGCGAAAGATCGAACCCGCCGAACCGCGCAGAACTTTCGAGTTGTAAGGACTCACGGTTCCTTCGGTCAGAAAAATTCCGGCGGCGCCAAAGGCTTCGGCGGAGCGAAGGATCGTGCCCAGGTTACCGGGGTCCTGCAGGCCAGCGGCCACAACGAACGGGCCGTCGCTGGAGCGGTCGAGCAGTTGCACGGCAGAGAAAGCCCGCAGCTTGAGCAGGGCCGCCACGCCCTGGGGCGCGTCGCTCGGCACGATCGAGTTGAAGAGTGCATTCGGCAAGACGAGCGTTTCGGTGCGGGCGTTGATCTGGGGCAGAAGTTTCTCGGCGAGAGGGCGGGCCGATTCGCTGAAGAATACGCTGTCCAGATGCTGGCCGCTGCGCAATGCTTCTTCGAGCAGCTTGACGCCTTCGATGGCACACTCACCCTGGGCAGTCAGTTCGGCGCGGCGGAATGCGAGCCGCAATTCTTTCAGCCTCTGGTTGTGGCGGCCGGCGACGGGGCGCAAACGGTCCGCTTGATTGCGCGTTCGCGCGGCCTTCGCGTCTTGCTTCATAGATTGGTTCCAAGATCAGGATAATACGAGTATCCGGTCGGGCTTCGGCCGAAGCTCGTGGTATGGTACATTTCATTGTTTACGCCGACAATCAGGAAGGAACCAGAGTGCGCGCGGAAATCCTGAAAATTCATGCCGTAACGCCCGAAGCTTCGCTGATCAAGTATGCCGCCGAGCAAATTCAGGCCGGGCAGGTGCTGGGCATGCCGACCGACACGTTCTATGGTCTGGCGGCGGACCCGTTTAACCTGCGCGCGGTGGAGCGAGTCTATGAGATCAAATCGCGTTTACGGCACAAGCCGCTCTCGCTGCTGATCGAGAACGTGGACCAGGCGGAAGAATTCGCGCGTCCCTTGCCGGATGATTTCCATCTTCTGGCGCGGCGTTTCTGGCCGGGGCCGCTGACCATGATTGTGCCGGCAGCGTCCCATCTGCCGCTGAAGGTAACCGCGAATACGGGGAACGTGGCACTGCGCGTACCGGCGGCCGAAATCCCGCTGGCGGTGGTGCGGGCTGCCAAAATTCCCATCACGGCGACCTCCGCCAACCTGAGCGGCGCTGCGGAATGCACCACCGCGGAGCAGGTGCAAGAGCAGTTGCAGGGCCGCATCTCGCTGATCGTGGACGGTGGGAAGTCTCCGCGGACAATTTCATCGACGATCGTGCACTTCAAAGAAGACGGTACCTGGCAGATTCTGCGCGAAGGCGCGATTCCCACCAAGGATATTGTCGAAGCCTTATCTTAAGATGACAGTCGTGAGATCGCAGCACTGAGATGGCCGAAGACACCAATCCATCTAACCAAAGAAAATCTTTCTGGATGCGTCCCTGGCCGCTGTTGTTGCTGGCGGTGGTGGGAGCGCTGGTGTTATTTTTCGGCGTGACCGGGTCGCGCATCGTGCGCGCCGCCGCCGAAGTACCCGCGAAAAAGGCGGATGTGATCGCTATTTTCGGAGCTGCCGAGTACGTCGGTCATCCTTCGCCGGTGTACCGGGCGCGGCTGGATCACGGTTACGAATTGTTTCAGAAGGGAATGGCGCCGGTGGTGATCACGACCGGCGGATCGGGGCAGGACCCGGATTTCAGCGAGGGCGGTGTTGGCCGAGACTATCTTCTGCGGCGCGGCGTCCCGGAGCAGGCTCTGATCGCGGAGACGCAAGGCTCCGATACGGCGCAGTCGGCGGCGCGCGTGGCCAACATCATGCGCGCCAACGGCATGCGCAGCTGTATTGCGGTGAGCGATGCGTATCATGTATTTCGCATTCGCGCCTTGCTTGAGCACGAAGGCGTGCAAGTGGAACTGGCGCCAAGGCCAGAGTCGCGTCCGCACCCTCTGTGGGAGCGGTTTTCAGCGGTGATGCGCGAGGCAGCGAGTTACTTGGCGTGGAAGGCCGGCTTGCCGTAGGGAAGATCCCAATCACTGACCACTGACCACTGACCACTGACCACTGTTCCTACCATCCCATCTTCTCTCGCAAGCTCGTGACATGCGCCACGTGATGGCGTCCGTGCCAGGAGTAGAGTGCGAGAGTTTTTTCGAGCGACATCGGGCCCATTTCAGGATGGCGGAAGGTACGTTCCCATTCCGCGTCGGTGAACTCGCGGAGCATCAGCATCCAGCGCTGGTGCAGGGAATCGAGCAACGCCAGCGACACTTCGATCGGGGCGTGCTTGGCCTCGGGCAACTCGGCCCAGAGATTTTCCATGTATGGCTTGATGGTGGGCTCGTCTTCGGTGAGGGCCAGCTTGAAACGAATGTAAGAGTTCATGTGGCTGTCGGCGACGTGATGGGCCACCTGGCGAGGCGTCCAGCCGCCATCACGGTAAGGAGTATCCAGTTGCTGGTCCGAAAGTCCGCGGAGGGCGGCACGCAATCGGGCGGGCGTCTGCTCGATGTCGGTCAAGTATTGCTGCTTCTGTTCTGCCGTAAGCGGGCTGGTGTAGGAAAACTTTCCAATTGGATAGCGCGGGTCAGACATGAAGTTTCCTCCGGATGGGTAGATGATTTCGAAGTGAAATGTGGTGCAGAAAAAAGAGACGACCGACTAGCGACCAGCGGTCAATGATCAGCGACCAACGACTAACAACCAACGACTATCTGACCATGGCGAGGATGCGGACCGGGGCCTCTCCAGGTTTTTTGTTTTTTGCCGGGGCGACGATGATGAGCGAACCGGTCGCAGGCAGCGAGGTAAAGCGCGCGGTTCCTTCCACCACATAACTTCCGTGGAGGGCGAGCTGCTGCGCCAGCGTTCGGTCGGAGGTCAAGTTTACGGGCGTCTCGACGGCAAAGCCGATGGTGTAGCGAGCGTCCATGAGGAACTCAGCCGCGTCGCGGGCGATGGGAAACGGCGTTGTGGACAGAGCATCGGAGGCGCCGGCGCGGCGGATGGCGACGACGGCTCCTTGCGGAATCATGCCGTGCTGCGATTCCCACGCGGCGATATCGTCGAGAGAAATCTGCGGGTTGCCCTCAAGCGCTGCGTTCAAATCCATCACTACCAGCGGAGCCACGAGCCGCTCAGGCGGAATCTGCCCGGCTGCCCAAGTCCCGGGAATGAGCGCAGCGGGAGCAATGATGCGGGTTCTGGATTCTGGGGCCGTGGCGTGCGTCGCCGTTGCACTCTGTCCATCGGTCAGGTCCACCACGTGCGAATAGCGATCCTGCTGCGTGGATCCTGGGCGCCGGTCGGCGAACAGCAGAATGGCGAGCACGAGCGCGTAAGCGATGATGAAACTGCGAATCCGCATTCAATTCCTTAGCCGTAAGTATCTAAGACGCAAGTCCTGCCGGTATTGTTGCCCGTAGGGGGTGCCAAGTTCAATCCACGGTTGGACATGACCCACCGGTTGGCTTGATATGGCTTGACGTGATTGCCCCGATTCCACTGGAACTACCAGCATTCGAGTAGAAAACTTTCGTTTACGGTTCAATATTTCGGGCGAGACGGGCCGCAGGTTACAATAGAGTTAACATTTCCAGTAGCTTTCCGGGCCCATCGCAATCGCCGATTTCGATTCAGGCTGGGGCGCCCGCGCTTGCTGGCAAGAACTGAGGATTGCAAGAACTGAGGATTGATGTTCGGCCGCGAAGAAAAAGTTTCCGCCCTCCGGCTCACCGTCGTGCAGTACGTCGTACTGTTCATTTTCCTGCTTCTGGCATATGGGTTGTGGCGGTTGCAGGTGATGCAAAGCGGCAAGTACGCGCAACTGGCGGAGCAGAACCGCGTTCGCAATGTGCCGATTCTGGCGCCGCGCGGCAAAATCCTGGATCGCGAAGGCCGGATCATTGTCGATAACTACCCCTCGTTTTCCGCGCTGCTGCTGCGCGATTCTGCGCGAGATCTGAACGCGGACGCGGATGCCATCGCCAAGGGGCTGCACTTGAACCCCGACGAAGTGCGGCAGCGCATCCGGCGCTTTTCGTCGATGCCGCAGTACCAGCCGATTTTTTTGAAGGAAGACATCACACCGGACGAGTTGGCGTTCATCGAGTCGCACAAGAACGAGCTTCCCGAGCTTGAAACCATCATGGCGCACCGGCGGCTGTATCCGCGCAACGGCTTTATGGCGCACCTGATCGGCTACGTCGGCGAAGTGACCGAAGACATGCTCAACCAGCCGCAGTTCGAGCTCTACAACCCCGGCGACGTGGTCGGCGTGAGCGGAGTCGAGAAGCAATACAACAGCATCCTGATGGGCAAAAACGGATTCCGGCGGGCGATTGTGAATAGCCATGGGCGCGAGGTCGGGCGCCTGGACGAAACGCCGGCGGAGCCGGGCAAGCAGCTCAAGCTTACGGTCGACCTCGATTTGCAAATCGCGGCGGAAGAGGCAATCGAAGGAAAGAACGGCGCCATCGTGGCGATGGATCCACACACCGGAGAAATTCTGGCGATGGTGAGCCGTCCGACTTTCGATCCCAACGATTTCGCGGTGAAGATTTCGCGGGACGAGTGGAGCAAGCTGGTCGACGATCCCGACAAGCCACTGCTGAACAAAGCGATTCAGGCCCAGCTTGCGCCGGGCTCGACGTTCAAGGTCATCATGGCGACCGCCGGATGGCAGGAAGGCATCGCCCAGACCCTCCACGTGCACTGCAACGGGGGCGCCACGTTCTATGGCCGGCGCTTCGCATGCTGGGTGAAAAGCGGCCACGGCGAGGTTGAGATCACGAAAGCGATCTACCAGTCGTGCGATGTTTTCTTTTACACGCTGGCGGAAAAGCTCGGCATCGATCGCATCGCAAAATACGCGACCGCATTTGGATTGGGGCAGAAGACTGGTATCGACCTGCCCAACGAAGCGAGTGGCGTGATGCCCTCGGAAGAATGGAAGATCCGCAATTTCAAGCAGAAGTGGTTCGCCGGAGAAACGATTTCGGTTGGCATCGGCCAGGGCGCGGTGGCGATCACTCCGGTGCAACTGATGCGCGCAGTTAGCGCCATCTCGTCGGATGGCCGCATGGTGGTCCCGCACGTGATCAATCCCACGAACCTGCCGCCGGGGTTTGTTGAGACCACGCACTATACGGAAGTGAAAAATATTCCGATTGACCCGACGGGATGGAACACCATCACCGATGCGTTGGGCCGGGTTCTGCTGCCGGAAGGCACGGCTCCCTCGGCGCACATTCCGGGAATGGACATCGCCGGCAAGACCGGCAGCTCTCAGACTATCAGCAATGCGGGTAAGGCGAGGCTAGGCGCGGGCGGGAAAAAATTCAAGGACAATGGATGGTTTGTGGGCGTGGAGCCGAGAAGAAACCCGGAAATCATCGTTTGCACGTTGCTCGAAGAAGGGGAGCACGGTTATCTCGCCGCCAGGGTGACGACGCAAGTGATCAAAGCTTACGTCGATAAGCAACGGCGCCAGCCCACCAAGATGGCGGCAGGCTCAGGCAAGGTGGAAGTCGGCGGCTTGTGGACCGATCCCGGCGGCACTAACGAAGACGGTAAGAACAGGAGTGAAGACCGTTTGCAGGGCGGCCGCTTTCTCGCCGAAGTTGCGCGCAAGAAAGCTCCGCTGGCCGTTGCCGCGCCCGGCATGCACTGACCGACAGACGATAGCCTCTCATGGTACGTTAAATCTGAAAATGAAGACCACTGCCCACCTGGCTCTGGACACCGCATCCGTGCGCGGAGTTACTTACGCCGACGCGCGTGTGGTGTCGATCCGCAACCGCTCGCTGACCACCAAGAACGGACGAGTGGGTCACGCCTCGGAGTCCGAGTCGCTCGGCATCGGCGTGCGCGTGATTGCGGAAGGCGCGTGGGGGTTTGCCGCGTCCGCGGATTTGAGCCGCGCCGCGGTGGAAGCGGCGGCCGCGCGGGCGGTTGAAATTGCGAAGGCCTCGGCGCGTGTGAAACGGGAGGATGTTCGACTGGCTTCCGAACCTGCGGCGGTGGCGGAGTGGACGACACCCTACAACGTCGATCCATTCACCACGTCGGTGGAACAGAATCTCGATCTGTTGCTGAAGGTTGACGCGGAGATGCGCGCCGTCGACGGCGTCACGCTCGCCGAAACCGGAATGAACTTTCAGCGCGAAGAGTCGTGGTTTCTTTCGTCCGAGGGCTCTAGCATCCATCAGACAAAATATTCGACCGGCGCAGGCTATACGGCGTATGCGTTTGCCGGTTGCGAGATTCAGAAGCGATCCTATCCGAACTCGTTCGGCGGGCACTGGCAGAACCGCGGCTACGAACTGATCGAAGAAATGAAATTGCTGGAGAATGCCCGGCGCGTGGCGGAAGAAGCCGTCGCGTTGCACCAGGCCGAGCAGTGCCCAGAAGGCACGGCCACAATCATTCTGGATGGATCGCAACTGGGTTTGCAGATTCACGAATCCATCGGGCATCCGATTGAACTGGATCGTGTGCTCGGCATGGAAGCGAATTTTGCCGGCACCTCATTTCTCACTCTCGAGAAACTGGGAAAGCTGCGCTACGGCAGCGAACTGGTCAACGTCGTGGCCGATGCGCGGCAGGAACACGGACCGGGCCTGGGAACTTTCGCCTATGACGACGAAGGTGTGGCCGCGCAGTCGACGCCCATTATCACGCAAGGACGCTTCACTGGATATCTCAGTTCGCGCGAAACGGCCCACACCATCGGCGCGGCACGATCCGGTGGAACGCTGCGCGCCGAAGGTTGGAATCGGCTGCCCATGATTCGCATGACCAACGTCAGCATTCTGCCCGGAGAGAAGCCGCTGAGCGTGGAGCAGCTCATTGCCGCGACCGACCAGGGCATCTACATGGAGACCAACAAGTCCTGGTCGATTGACGACAAGCGCTACAACTTTCAGTTCGGATGCGAGATCGCGTGGGAGATCAAGAACGGTAAGCGGGTGCGCATGCTGAAAAATCCTTCTTATTCCGGGATCACCACGGAGTTTTGGAATTCGATGGACGCGATTTGCTCGCGGGAGGAGTGGACGCTGTGGGGAACTCCAAACTGCGGCAAGGGCCAGCCGCAGCAGGTCGTGGGCACCGGACATGGCGCAAGCCCGGCCCGGTTCCGAAACATTCGCGTCGGTTCGGCATACCAGGGAAGTTGACGAAAGCTTGAAATGGTTGTCACCACGGAGGCACAGAGAAAATTTGTAATGTGGCAATCGGGTAATTTCGCAATTTAAAAACTCCAGATCAAGGGGCATGGCACCGGTTTCAAATTACCAAATTACAAATTACAAATTACCCAATTACCAATTTTCCCTGTGTCTCTGTGACTTCGTGGTGAATTGTCATCAATGCTGACCAAAGACAAAGCCGCCGGCATCTTCGACCGGATTCGCCGCTTCTCGTCCGCTGACGAGGTCGAAGCCCTCTTCACCGGCTCCCGCTTCGCCCTGACCCGTTTCGCCAACAACACCATTCATCAGAATGTGGAGGAAGAGAACTCCATCGTTTCGATCCGCACGAATTTTGCAGGCCGTACCGCGCGCGCCACTACCAATCAGTTTGACGACGAGAGTTTGCAGCGGGCAGTGGCTGCTTCGGAGCATCTCGCAAGAGTGCAGGCGCCGGATCCGGACTTGCTGCCGATGCCTACGGCAGAAGAGGCAAATTCCGGGGACAAGTCCGGGGAAAAAACTGTCCGCGCGACACGTTTTTTTGACGAGACCGCAGCCATCACTCCCGCCGATCGCGCGGAGGTGGTGAAGAGCATCGTGTCCGTTGCCGCGAAACACAAGCTGACGACAGCGGGCATCTACTCGAACTCGGAATCACGGGAAGGAATCTTCAATTCGCGCGGCTTGGTGAATTGGCATCACCAGACGCTGGCGGAGATTTCGATCACCATGCTGGCCGAGGATTCTTCCGGCTGGCAGAAATTGAATTCGCCCGATGTGAGTAACCTCGATCCTGTGCGTTTGGCGGACACGGCTGCGCACAAGGCAGTCGAGTCAGCCCACCCGCGCGAGATTGCGCCGGGCAAGTACGCGGTAATTCTCGAACCGGCCGCCGTCCTCGACATCGTTGGCTTCATGTTCTGGGACTACAGCGGCGTGGCGATTCTGGACCAACGCTCGTTTCTAAACGACCGGATCGGCACGAAACTTTTCGGAGAGAACATCAATATCTGCGATGACGCCGCGCATCCTCTGCAGGCGGGTTCGCCGTTCGATGGCGAGGGCATGCCACGCCAGCGCGTGCAATTGGTCGAGAATGGCGTGGTGAAGCGCGTAGTGTATGCGCGCGCCACGGCACGGAAGATGAAGAATTCAGACTATGCCGGCAAGGTCGGTCCCATCGAACCCACCGGCCACGGATTTCCCTTGCCCAACGAAATGGGCGAGATGCCGCTGAACATTGTTTTCGATGTACCAGAAAAAGTTTTCGGCGCGCCAGAAAAGCCGCGAAGCGTCGAAGAGCCGCAAAGCGTAGAGGAAATGATCGCCTCAACCGAGTGCGGCGTGCTCGTCACGCGCCTGTGGTACATCCGTGAAGTGGATCCGTACGAGAAGATCGTGACTGGCATGACCCGCGACGGAACGTTCCTGGTTGAGAACGGCAAGATCCAGTGTGGTCTGCGCAATTTCCGCTTTAACCAAAACCTGATCTCGATGCTGTCGAATGTCGAGGCGATGAGCGCCCCAGTTCGCGCCAGCGGAGAGGAATCGTTCGACATGGTTGTGCCGGCGATGAAGGTGAAAGAATTTAACTTCACCGAAGCGACAAAGTTCTGACTCAGCATTCAGCATTCAGCACTCAGCATTCAGTTCCCCTTTTTTTGGTGCTGCCTTTGGAGATCACCATGAAGAATTTTCGGGGATTTGATGGTTTGGCAAAAAGCGCATGCACTTACCCTGGCCAGCTATCGAGCTACTGCGGAGTTCCCTAAACAAGAGATCTATGGCCTCACCAGCCAGATCCGCCGATGCCCAGCTTCGATTGCGGCGAATATTGCCGAGGGATGCGGGAAGCGTGGCAATGCCGAGTTCCAGCGTTTCCTGCATATCGCCGCCGGATCGGCCAGCGAACTCGAGTACCATTTCCTGTTCGCCAAGGATTTGGGGTTTCTTTCCGACGAAGAATACAACAAGCTCGATCAGTCCACCATTGAGGTCAAGAGAATGCTGGCCGGTTTCATTAAGAAGGTGGAGACTGATCGCAGGGGGACCTGACTGAATGCTGAGTGCTGAATGCTGAGTGCTCAACTACGCCTCTAAGTCCCTGTACCAGTGGCACTTCGCCGCCTTTGTTCCATGACTTCCGTAACTTTGCAATGCCGATGCTGGGGTGTAATCTCGCCCTGAAATGTGCACAGGCTCACTCGGAGTGGTGCACGGTACGAACCGGAAGGAAGGTCGTCGCAAACGTGTCTGAAGCCGCCAAGGGAACCGTTGCTGAAGTCAGCAAGAATCGAAGAGGTTATACGGACGTGCAAGGCGCGCCGCGCTTTCCCATCAAACTGCCGGTGGCATTGAAGTCGGCAGTCAACCAGTCTGGAGTCACGGGCCAGTCTGCGGTCATTGGAAGGACGGTCGAGACCGAGAACATTTCCGCCAATGGCGTTCTGTTCCGCATGGATGCCGATGTGCCCGTAGGTTCGGCTGTCGATTTTACGATTTCTCTTCCCGCCGATGTCGTGGGCGCAGAAGCCGACGTGCAGGTGGATTGTCGCGGACGAGTGGTGCGCAGTTTCGCAGATGGTGGCCGGCGTGGAGTCGGCGTGGTGATTGACGAGTACCGTTTTGAGCGCAGGTAGTTTGGGCGGTTCTGCCGTGAAAGAACGGCCGCGCCTGGTAGGGCGCGAAAAGAGGACGGATGGGCAGCACTTCGGTCAGCGTTGAGCCGGGCGAAGGTATTCAACCTGAGGACGGCAAAGGCACGATCCGCGTGATTGTGGCGGATAGCCAGGCCATTTTCCGCGCCGGGCTGCGCAAGATCTTTGCGCTTGAGGACGACATCCGGGTTGTCGGCCAGGCCGAGAGCCTCGATCAGGCCGTTGCCGCCATTCAAAAATTTTCCGCCGACATTGTGATCTTTGAGGCGGCCCTGGCCCCGAATCCAGCGGACGCTGTTTCCGATCTTCTTCGACAAAGTACGAGCTGCCGTTTGGTGGTCGTGCTGCAGGAGCCCGACGAGGAGATGACGCTCGACTTTTTCCGGCGCGGCGCCCATGGCGTCGTTTCGCGCGAAATTGAGCCGGAAATGCTGGTGGAATGCCTGCGCAAAGTCGCCCAGGGTGAACCCTGGCTCGAAAGACGCGCCGTCGCGTGGGTGATGCAGGCCTATCGCACGCAAGGTTTGCGTCCGGTGGGGTCGCGTCCCAAAGTGTCGCTCACGCCCAAAGAGTCGCTCATCGTTTCCTGCGTCACGCAGGGGATGAAGAACAAAGAGATTGCGCTGCGGGTTGGCACCACCGAGCAGGTAGTCAAGAATTATCTCCGCAAAGTCTACGACAAACTGGGAGTGGCTGATCGTCTGGAACTCGCGCTCTACTGCCTGAATCATCGCGTGCTGGAAGGCGTCGCTCAGGCAAAGCCCGCCCAACCTGCCCAACCAACCAACGGCCACGCTCCGGCGGCGCCAGAAACGCCCAGCGCCGCGGCCGCTGCTTCGGGATCACGCTCCTGATTCTTTTCTTCTAGTACAATTCCTTGTCGCATACTGATTGCCGGCCAAATTGTTGCAGTCCGGAGAGTGTCCAGTGCGCGCAAGTCCAGTTCTCAGTTAGAACTGTTGAGCTTTTCACTGAGAACCGGGACCTGGGAATTGAGAACCGATCTCCATCACTGATTCTTCATCCGAAAAGAGACAAAAGAGAGGCAAACTATGAAAGGCGACGCAAAAGTCATTGCCATTCTGAACGAAATGCTGAAAGCCGAGCTCACCGCCATCAACCAGTATTTCCTTCACGCCGAGATGTGCGAGAACTGGGGCTATGAACGGATGGCCAAGCACACCCGCAAGGAATCCATCGAAGAAATGCAGCATGCCGAAAAGCTGATGGAACGTATCCTGCTGCTCGATGGCACTCCCAACATGACCGACTATTTCAAGATCAATATCGGGCAAACCCTGAAGCAGCAACTGGAGAACGATCTGCAGCTCGAATACACGGCCGTGAAACGCCTGAACGACGGGATCAAGGCCAGCGTGGCGGTCGGCGACAACGGTTCGCGCGAACTGATGGAGAAGATCCTGCTCGACGAAGAACACCACATCGACTGGCTGGAAGGGCAACTGCACGCGATTAAGGAGATGACCTACGAGAATTACCTGGCCCAGCAGCTGCACAAGCCCGAGAAAAGCTAACAACAGCAGGGCTAACAGCAGCAGCCAGTCCTCTCAGTTGTCATCCCGACCCTGAGCGAAGTCGAAGGGGAGGGATCTGCAGTTCGCGGCAGTTCGTAGCACTGTTAGAATCAAAACAATCACTTCACACGGCGCCGGAGAGATGGCCGAGTGGCTGAAGGCGCACGCTTGGAAAGCGTGTTTACTCGAAAGGGTAACGTGGGTTCGAATCCCACTCTCTCCGCCAGTTTTTCAACTACTTAGCGAGGATGCGATCACTGACGCGATCAGTTAACGCCATCCCTGCCACTTTCGAATTAGCCTGAGCCATCTCGTCAGTCACCACGTCGCCGTATGTGTTCATCGTTGTTCTGATGTCCGCGTGACGCATGAGCCTTTGCTGTACGGCTATCGACGTGCCAGCAGCGTCAAGCCACGAGCGGTAAGAGTGACGCATGGTGTGCGTCCCCAGCTTGCCGACTCCTGCGTCTGCTGCCGCATTCTGGAAGATGTGCCAAACCCACGGATAAGACCACGGCAACCGTCCCACCTGGGCAGGGCTGGCGAAAATCCAGTCCGTGGCAGCAGAGAACTGCGTGCTACGTCGCCACATCGCCAGTACGGCGAGCAGTGTGCTGTCAGCACTGATCTGCCGTCTTGACTCTGTGGTTTTCACATCACCTACTACCTGCATGACAATGCCGCGCTCGACTGTCAGCCTGCCATTGAGCCAATCAACATCGGCCCAGCGCAAGGCTAGGCATTCGCTGATTCTAAGGCCAAGGCACACAGAGACAACCGCGATTGTGCGGAAAGGCTCGCTCAAATGCTGCACGAATCCTTGGAACTCTTCCACGGTTAGACTACGCGGTCGCTGTGCTCTCGTCGTCGCCGCGTTCACGCTGACAAGTTCAAGAGGATTCCGCTGGGTTGGGATGTCTCCCCGCCACATGCAGTATTCCCACAGCTTACGCAGCAAGCCTCGAATGTGGACCTTGCTCTTAGGTGCAAGGTTCAGCGAACGCAGCCACAGCTCGACAGGGCGGGCTTGGAGATCAGTCACCGGACATACGCCCCACTTCGGCAAAATGTGGCCGCTGATCCAACACTCGTAGCTTCGCCGCGTGCTAAATCGCTGTGGCATTTTTTCCGCTCTGTACTGCTCAACAAGTGTGCTCACGGTTGGTACCGTGGTGTTCCTCGCTGGTACTGGTGCGGAACGCAACTTCTCGGCTGCATCCCACGCCGAAGATTTTGTTGGATACTGCTGTTTGGTGCCGATCAGCTTGGAGCGTCGTTTCCCGTTTTCACTCGTCAGGAAATTCCAAGTCTTTCGGCGCTTGTCGAAAACTACCGATCCTTTTTGATGCCGTGCCCGTTTCATTTTCCTTCTCCTTTCGTCACGAGCACGGACGGCGGTTGGATCATAGCACGCTCGCATCTTTAGCAAGGAGGGTCGTGTCTAAATCGGCTCTTCGAAATCGCCACACTCGCCTCTTAATCCCAGACAGCACGTACCCACGAATCTTTTTCTGACGCACCCAGAGGAGCAGCGTCCGGGTTTTGACCTTCAAATGGGCGGCGGCTTCCTCAGCAGTCAGCCATTCAGCGTCTGTCGTATACCGCCTGTCAAGTCCGGTACTATGCATTTCCTGCGTCACCGCGCACCTCTGCTGATCGACATGTGCAACCGAGTGCACGAACTCTCCTTCCCCGCTCTTGACCCCTTACGCGACCTCGACCGAATTGCTTTTTCTTCTTTTCCTTCGCACCAACTCCAAATGTCCGCATTCTCGACTGCAATAGTTCTTTTCGCGCTTCGATGTGACCGGGAACGGCTGCCGACAGTCATCTCGGCCGCATAGCTTAAATTTCGTTTTTCTGAGGAGGTCAACGGTGACCGTTAGGCGAATTGCGACCTCGCACATGTCGGTCAAGAATCTGAAATATGGGTATTTCTGAGTGCGCCGTCCGATAGGTGGAAAACACATCGCACCTGCAAACCAACCCTCGGCTGACGACGTAAGGGCGTCGCGTACCGCTTGCTGTAAACTGATGATTTCGCGCAACTCGACAAATTCCGCAAAGCTCCAACGACCCCACTTTTGCAAGAATGTTTTCACGTCCTCGTAATTCGGCTTCAGACGCAAGAACTCGTCCCGCATGTCCCAAGCGATGGCTGGCTGAGTGTGCTTTCTAAATTCCGTTTCATCCCCGTGCGCTTTGCCTGAGGGAAGGAGAAGCGTGAGTTCCCAATCCGATAGAGCACGTTCAACGTCTCGGTCTGAATATGCTTCAAGCCACAAATTGTCCCAACGACCCTCTGGCAGGTTCTTACGCGGATACTTGATGGAATAGGTCAACTCGGAAGTCGTAACTTCGGCCATGAGCGCGGAGCCATCTTGTGTCGCATCGGTACGCTTGGCCCAACCAGTGATTCGGGCACTCGCCAACGACCATTGGACGTTTGCCGTTCGGAACTCAAAATCGAAAGGTATCTGGATTATCGTAACGACCACCTTTACGTGATGCAATATGTGCCCTTTAACTCATCACACTCAGCATGAGATGCTTGCACATTACCGGTACATGCTCATGTGTACCACTCAGAACATGCTGATACAAGGTCACATTTGGCATCACGATTCTTCTCTTAGGAGGTTGCTTTTGGACAATCTGCTTTCAGTCGAAGAGGCGGCGCAACGCTTGGGCAAAATCAGTGTTTGGACTGTTCGCGCTTGGCTCAGTCAAGGAAAATTGCGGCGCACAAAAGTTGGCGGTCGCACGATGATTCGTGAATCTGAATTGGAAAGGGTTATTGAGGACGGCGGCAAATCCCCCACACCGAAGCTGGGGAATCCGGTGGAAGGTGAACGCGATTCCGCTCTGGAGCCGAACACGATTCCGTTGTGATTCCGAACAGCATTCCGGTCTGAAGGTGAACGCCCATTCCGGCGGGAAGGCGAACAGTTTTTGTC
>Ga0208191_1000172_pt1 | contig 57482 bp, 49 predicted proteins | sample June2015DPH_13_5_FD_184709 | JGI IMG/M metagenome (GOLD analysis project Ga0208191, IMG submission 184709) | Peatland microbial communities from SPRUCE experiment site at the Marcell Experimental Forest, Minnesota, USA - June2015DPH_13_40... | ecosystem: Environmental > Terrestrial > Soil >... | reverse complement strand
ATCCGAAGACAAACTGGTTACACTCTGTGGTCATAAGGCTGTTGCTCCTTCTTGGCAGAGTCTTTCTAGACAAAAGAGTTATGCCATGAAGCAACAGCCTTTTTCAATTTAGTATGAGAAATTCGGGCTAGCTGCGCCTGCGCCACTGCCCAGAACCGGCGCCGCGCGCAGCAAGTCCTTCCGGCCTACGGCCTACAGTCCTTGCCGCTCATCCACTATCAAGAGCTTACAAAAGTGCTCCTCCGAACCACCCCTGGCGGACATTTCAATATGGCAGAAAACCGGACATTTCTACTTTGCGTTGACAGGCGGAGGCGACAGGCGGAGGCGACACACACCAAGACATCGGCAGATCCAGCGAGTATGCCGTAAACGGCAATGCCCGGGTCTCAGGTCTGAGGAGCCCCCGGAACGCCTTTCCCGTGCCTCCCCTGGAGGCAATCTTTCAATGCGCCAGCCACTGGTAACTCACGAAGGCCAGCCTTTTGCTGTCTGGCGACCACGAAGGCACATTGATCGTTCCCTGCCCTCCAAAAAGTTTCGCCAGCACGCTGATCTTTCTGTCCTGCAGGGACATCAGCCGCAACATCACGTCCTTGTCTTCCGGGTGGCCTTTCACGCTGGCGTCGTAGGAGAGAAACACCATCCATTTTCCATCCGGTGAAATGTGCGGAAACCAGTTGTTGTATTCATCCGACGTAACCTGTTCCTGCTCGGAGCCGTCGGCGTGCATTCGCCAGATCTGCATCTTTCCAGTCCGCTCGGAATTGAAGTAGATGTACTTTCCGTCGGGAGAGTAATCCGGCCCGTCGTCAAGGCCCGGCGCCGTGGTCAGACGCTTTTCTTCGCCGCCGGTCACGGGAACTGTATAAATGTCGAAGTTACCATTGCGCTCGCCGACGAACGCGAGGGTCTGGCCATCGGGTGACCATCCGTGCCAGTAGGAAGGAGAATTCTGCGTCAGCCGCTTCGGCGTGCCACCGCCGATCGGCAGGACGTAGACAAGCGAGCGGTGCTCTTCCTGCGATTGATCGCTGACCGCCAACAAATGGCCATCCGGAGAAATGCCGTGATCGTTATTGCAGCGGTTCGCAATGCCGGTGTCGATCGTTTCGGGCGTGCCGCCGGTCACGGCAATTTTCTCGATGTGCCCATTGCGGTTGAAGAGCAACGAAGCGCCGTCGCGCGACCAGTTCGGCGCCTCAAAACGCCCTGGGGCAACGTAAACGACGCGGCGATCCGTCGAATCGATCGCAATGGTCTCCAGCGAACTATAGAGTGCGGGCTGACTGGATATCGCTGCCGGCGCCTGCAACGTGACATTGCTGAAGACTGCCTCCTCCACGATGTCCTTTTCATGCGAGCACACGCCGATGCCTACATAGTACGTGCCGTGAATCGGCACGCGGATCGAACCACCCGCAACCTGCACAGGGTCGCTGCTTTTTCCGAGCAGCATGTAAACGTAGTCACCCCGCTTTTCGAGTTGCAGACGGCGCGGCGCGGAAAGATTCGCCTGGATTTCGTGCGTGGTGGCTCCCTTCTCATCCCGATACTGCAATGACGTCAGACCTTCTCCATGCAAGGCCACGTCGGCATACGCCGAATCGCCGTCGAGTGTCTGCCGGACCATCAGCACGGCCTTTCGATGGGGATTCTTGCCTTGGCCCAGGAAGTTGACGTCTGCCACAAGCGAAACATCCCGGGAGACTTTCTTCCAGACGAATTGGAAAGCATCCGCGGCAAACCACATGTTTTCGCCGCTGCCGGCAATGGTATAGCTCTGCTTGCCGGCGTCGTAATCCACCGAGCCCGCATGGAGAACCGTGCCTACGTCGCCGTGCCCTTCGAATATTCCAATGGCCTCAGCTCCCGGTCTGGCGTCGAGTTCTGCCCTCACGCCCAAAACGAGCAGCGCGCTTGCCATCAACAAAAATAGTCGCGACATTTTAGCCTCCACTTCACGATCTCATTGCACTTTTGTTTCGTCCAGCTTCCTGAAGTCCAAAAGCGGCGTTCGCCCATTGTTTCCGGTGCGAATCGCGATGCTAGTGCTTCTCCGGCATCAGATTCCCAAACATTGTGAATCCGTTTTCCGAACCGGCGAATGCCTGTTTGGCCCCGCGCAAATCATTCCCCGAAAACAGTCCTTCCCGTGTGAGTTCTGTGCCCGAAAGAAAGGTCAAAGTCCCCGTTGCAGCTTTGCTATTCCGGATCGTCACATCCTGGCCGCGCCGGAGAAGAATGGATTCCTTCGCCGTGGCATGCGCCGCTTGGCGGCCATAAAATCCATCCACGTCGAGCCGCTTGAAATCCTCGCACTCAATGGCATTGGAGAAATAGGCGGGAACATCATCAGCCCACGCGACGGTCAGCCCGCGAAGATCGAGTCCATCGATGTAGCGCGCATACAGCCCGGGAATGTCGTGCCTGAATACCGCATTGGCCCGATCGGTGGCCGTCCAGCGGAAATCGAAATTGCCGCCGGCCATTTCGCCCACCTTGGGTCGTGGCGCGCGGAATTTCAACTTCACCTGGTCGAAAACGATATCGTGAAGCCAGGCTTTCGCGTCGCCATAGGCGACGATGCCACCTTCGGCTTCACTGGTGATATTGGTGAAACGAACGTCACGCACCTCGGGCTTGGGGCCCGTGCCTGTTGGTGGACCAACGGCGATGAAGATGGGCTCGGCCTTGCCCCACCAATGGCCAGACAGGAGTTGTGTGTCGATCACAATCGTGGAAAACAGCACATGGGCGGTCGTTCCGCTGCGCTCAAAAATTCCGATGCCCCGGTTGGAGTGAATGGTGAGATTGCTGAACGTTGCGTAACGAGTACTCTCCATGCGAATGGCGGCAGAATGCGACTCTAGCGATGAATTGGTGACGCCAATGTTTTCTCCGTCATAGAAAGCGAAATCGTCGTCGCCGGCGTGAATGTCGCAGTCCGAAAAATGCGCGTTTTTGCAGGAGAAGCCGTCAATTCCATCATTGTTGGGGAGCAACAGATTATTCAGGATGTGAATCCCGGAGACCACGATGCCTTGCGAGTGATCGATGTGAAAGGTCCAGTTTGGGGCGTTCCGGAGGGTAACGTCGCGCACCAGCACGTTGCGGCATTCCGCGAAAACAATCATTGTACCGGGGCGGCCTGACGGCTTGGTTTCCACGGGCCCGTCACTCAATTCCAAGATGGACTTCATAAAGTCCGGGCCTTGCCGGGTGTACTTGGGATCGAAATCGATTCCATAGTGCGGCTTGTGGAAGTCAAAGAAGTCGTCACCGCTGCCGTCGATCACACCTTGTCCGACGATGGCGATGTTTTCCGCTTTCCGCGCCACGATAATCCCAACGCGGCTACCTTCTCCGGTGCTATTCACGCCATACGTCGTCCCAAAGTCATACTGTTGGATGGGAGCGTAGGCCGCGACATTTTTGCTTCCTTGAATGATCGCGCCTGCCTCCACGCCCAGGGTCACATTGCTCAGTAGCTCAAACGTTCCCGTCAGATAGACACCCGGCGGGAAGACTACGCGCCCGCCGCCTGCCGCATTGGCCGCGCGGACTGCCTTACTGATAGCTTCCGTGTCCAGCGTTTTCCCATCTCCGGCCGCACCAAAATCCTTGACATCAAAATCCCGTTGAACGGGTGAGGCCGCAGTAACGAAACCAGGATGGCTGCAGAGCACAATCGCCAACAGCAATGCCACCGCGACAAACAGCTCCACCTTGAGTTTCATGCGCTCCCTCTCTCCTATATCCGGCCATCGGGCGTGCTCCGCCAGCCACGGCGGCATGCACCAAGTCCCTATTCTTCACGAAGTTTCAACGGTACAGGGCTACCCGGGGCGATTATATTCCACACTTCCTGAGAGTCATTAGAAAATCGTTTGTCTTTCGGGGGGATTTAGCCGCTGCGGGTGACGCCCGGCGACGCAGTGCCATGTTCTGTCACTTTGCGGGAAGTTCGCGGCTTCGGAGCGGAGTCGATGTTGCTATCCGTTTAGTGCCTTGGGTGCGTTAGAACTGCCACTCGCAGCCCTCTCGCGCGTGCCCTCCATCACATCCTTATTTATCGGGATTGGACTACAATACAGGGACATTGAGGGTGTCGGCTCGTTGGCGTGGCGAGTCCGTACCGTTTGTGATCTGTCCCGGTTCTTCGAGGAGACTCATTAAGTAGGGTCTGAACCAAATAATGAAAGCGATGAAATCACCCCACATCCGAAAATCTGGTGCTGTTACACTCCGAGCTGTTGCGGAACATCTGGGCCTGACAGCCGGAACGGTCTCCGCGGTATTGAACGATTCACCGGCGGCGCGTTCCATTCCAGCACGTACCCGGGAGCGCGTCCTCAAGGCCGCACGTGAGCTAAACTACCGCCCCAATTTCTTCGCACGGTCGCTGCGTGTAAAGCGCAGCCTTACCGTGGGTGTCATCGCCGAGGAGATTGGGGACGCTTACGGCAGCCTGGTCTGCAGTGGTATCGAAGCCTATCTCCGGGAGCACGACTACTTCTTCCTGACCGTCGCCCATCGCCACGACCCGAAACTCCTGCGGACGTACTCGCAGCTGTTGCAGTCTCGCGGAGTCGAGGGAATCATCACCATTGATACGTCGATTGATGAACAGCCGCTGCTGCCCACCGTCGCGGTGGCGGGGCACCAGAAAGTAGAGAACGTCACCAACATTATTCTGGATCACCACCGCGCTGCCGAGCTGGCCCTTGGCCATTTGAAACAACTGGGCCATCAGAACATTGCCTTTTTGCGCGGCAATCCGGAGAGCTCGGACGCCGTGTCGCGCTGGGATGCCATTCAGGAAGTTACGCGCGAATTTGGCATTCGCATCCGGCCCGAACTTATCGTCCAGTTGGAGGGCTGGGAATCAGCTGCGAAGCTGGGCTATCCGTCAGGCAAGGTGCTTCTCGCGCGGAATGTGCCGTTCACCGCGCTTTTTGCCTACAACGATATTTCCGCGATCGGGGCCATGCGGGATTTTCAGGAAGCCGGGCTGCGTGTTCCGCAAGATGTCTCGGTCGTCGGATTCGATGACATCACTCTGGCGGCGTATTCCATTCCGCCGATCACCACGGTGCGGCAGCCACTTCTGAAAATGGGACGCATCGCCGCGCAGACGTTGCTCGACCGCATAGAAGACCGTGCCCCATTCGTTCCGGAGATTGCCATTGAGCCGGAACTGGTTGCCCGCGCCTCCAGCGGGCCGGCGCGTGCATAACCTCAGCCGCGCACCGGCCTTTCGGAAGTTCTCCGCTCAGGCGTTCGAGTGTGCCTACTCGACGCCTACCGGATGCGATCCTCGCAATGCATAGTAGGCAATATAGAGGTAGCAAATCACCGGCAGCACAAACGCGTGATGCACGCCGATGCGGTCCGCGATGGCGCCTTGCGCTACTGGGATGAGAGCTCCACCCACGATCACCGCGATCAGCAAGCCTGAACCGATTCCGTTAAGTGTTCGCGGAGCGCTCGCTACGGGTCTTCGAGCCACTCACCGCGAAGTAGAGAATATACAAATAGCAAAAAACGGCCGCAATGAGGGCATGGTGAATCCCTTGCCCCCAACTGGTCTCCCCCTGGCTCATTGTTGGATAGTAACTACGGTTGATTAGATCTGCCGCTTTACCCACGATCCAAGGAATGATTGCTCCGCCGACGATAGCCATATTCAAAATGCCGGAGCCGTCGCCCGTAAGCGGACCCAATTCTGCGATCCCCATGGTAAATATGCAGGGGAACATGATTGAGTTGAAGAGTCCAACGGCCAAGATCGACCACATAGCTGTATGGCCATTTGTCGTCACCGAAATTGTGACGAGGAGGGCAGCCATGATTGCAGCAAGCGCCAACAATTTCCCCGGTTTTATTTTTTGAAGGAGAGCTGAACCTATGAAACGACCGATCATCGCCCCTAACCAGTATAAGGAGATGTACTTTGCGGCCTCTGCGAGTGCTGCGCGGTATCGATTCGCTGCGTCCGGAATGTTGGCTGAGGAGATGAAGCCACCGATATTATCCAGCGCAAGGTAATTGGCGATGGAACTTCCTATGGCAACTTCACCGCCCACATACACAAAAATCCCGATTGCACCAAAGACAAGATTTGGGTGCCTCCAAACAGAATCATTGACCTTTTCACCTAAGTGGTGCTGAGCGGCAGATATTGTCGGGAGTTTGGATAACCCGATGCCTATCGCGAGCAGCGCGAGGGCTGTGGCAAAGAAATAAACATAAAGCTTAACCACTGCATTGGCTTCCGCTGATGCATTCAGATTTACAGCAGCAGCCGTGGTTCCGAGAATCAACCTCGCACCGATCCAAGGGAATACAGCCGTACCGAGAGAGTTAAATGCTTGCGTAAGATTCAACCGGCTGGAGGCGGTTTGCGGCTTCCCCAATATTGCCACGTAGGGATTTGCCGCGACTTGGAGAATCGTAATTCCTGTCGCCAAAATGATTAAAGCTGCAAGGAAAAATGGAAATGAAGGAATTCTAGCCGCAGGATAGAAAGCGAGGCAGGCCATCACCATGGTGAACAGACCCACCACGATTGCTTTCTTGTAACCGATCCAATCGATGATCTTGGACGCTGGAATTGAGAAAATAAAATAAGCAGAAAAAAATGCGGTTTGGATAAGCATGCTGGCGGCGAGCCTTATCTTGAAAACATGCTGAACATATGGAATCAGGACGTCATTCAGAGAGGTGAGCGAACCCCACATGAAGAACAGAGTGGTCACAATCGCCAGCGCGCCAATGTAGTTTTTCGGTGATTCTCCTGTTACCTTCGGACTCTCCATGATTACGTTCGCCATCGTCTAGGTATCCCTTCTATTCCTTAACGAGCGGTTGCCAAATCGACCTAGATAGTGTCACATCCATTCCCGGAACCGAAAGGTTTCTCGTCACACCGCCTTGGGCGGGAAGGACCTGCGATCATTGCCGGAACAAAAAAAGGCGGCCCCGAAAGGCCGCCCCGATTTGGAAATTGCCGGTGTCAGGCGTGAGAAGTCACCGCCTCTTTTTTCTCTACCACGTGTGCCAGCCCCGCTTCGAGCACATCCAGCCCTTCATCGAGCTGCGCGTCGCTGATCACCAGCGGCATGAGGATGCGCATGATATTGTTCAGCGTTCCGGCGGTAATCGTGAGGAGGCCGTGCTCATAGCAGTAGCGTGCGAGTTCCTTCGTTTCGGCGTCGGCAGGTTCTCGCGTGCCGCGGTTGCGCACCAGTTCGATCGCGCACATGCCGCCAAGGCCGCGCACGTCGCCAACCAGTTGCCATTTTTTCTGCCAGCCCTTGGCGCGATCTTCAAAGCGTTTGCCGATGACCGTGGATCGCGCAAGCAATCCTTCCGTTTCGATGGTCTCCAGTGCCGCCAGAGCCGCCGCGCAGGATGCGGGGTTGCCAGCGAACGTGCTGCCCAGGCCGCCGGGTTGCGGTGCGTCCATGATTTCCGCTCGCCCTGTCACGGCAGCGATGGGCAAACCTCCGCCAAGGGATTTCGCCGAAGTGATCAGGTCCGGCTCGACACCGTAATGCTCGATCGCAAAATATTTGCCCGTGCGGCCGATCCCGGATTGCACCTCGTCCGCGATGAACACGATGCCGTACTTCTTACAGATGTCCTTGAGGATAGGAAAAAACTCCTTCGGCGGCGCGATGAATCCGCCTTCGCCCAGGACGGGTTCCGCAATCACCGCGGCCACCGAATCCGGCGACACCACACGCCGGAATGTGTCTTCGAGATGATGCGCGCAAGCTGTGTTGCAGGACGGGTAAGTCAAGCCATACGAGCAGCGATAGCAATAGGCATACGGAATGCGATAAATGTCGGCCGCAAACGGCGCAAATCCCGCCTTGTACGGATTGGTCTTGCTGGTCAGAGACAACGTCAGCAGCGTCCGACCGTGAAACGCGTCCTCGAAACAAATCACCGCGGGCCGCTTGGTGTACGAGCGCGCAATCTTTACGGCGTTCTCCACCGCCTCCGCGCCGGTATTGACAAAGAACGTCTTCTTCGCAAACTTGCCCGGCGCCAGCGAGTTCAGTTTTTCCGCGAGAGCAATGTACGACTCGTAGGGAGTTACGCCAAAGCAGAGATGCAGAAATTTTCCGGCCTGATCGCGCACCGCCGCTTCCACCTTGGGAGCGCGGTGCCCCACATTCAGGCAGCCTATGCCGCCGGCAAAATCAATGTAGCGATTCCCATCAACGTCCTCGATCCACGCGCCTTCTGCCTTCGCCGCGAAGATGGGCGTCACCAGGGACGGCCCCCTTGGAATGGCCGCTTCCCGCCGGGCCAGCAGCGCTTTGGATTTGGGCCCGGGGATTTCTGTGCGAATCTGAATTGTTTTCATGGTTCCTTGTTCCTTTGACCGAATTTCAGTCGATCTCTTCAAACTTCTCAGTACCAGCCAATCGGTGCTTCGTCGAGATTGACGAAAACCTGCTTGGTCTCCAGATATTCCTCGAGGCCCCACGGCCCGAGTTCTCTTCCGAACCCGGACTGCTTGTATCCGCCCCACGGCGCTTCCACGTAGGTAGGCTGCATGTGATTGACCCACACGATTCCCGCGCGAATGGACTTGACCACGCGAAACGCTTTGTAGATATCGCGCGTCCATACTGCCGCGGCCAATCCATACGGTGTGTCGTTGGAGATGCGGATGGCCTCCGCTTCGTTCTCGAAAGGAATCACGCTGGCCACAGGCCCGAAGATCTCTTCGCGGGCGATACGCGCGGAGTTTTGCACGTCATAAAAAATAGTCGGCTCGACGTAATAGCCCTTGCCGAACGCCTTCGCCCTTCCCCCGCCAATCGCGGTCTTGGCCTCTTTCTTGCCGATTTCGAGATACGAGGTTACCCGGTCGTACTGCTCCTTGCTGACCAGCGGCCCCATTTTCGTGTCGCGATCCAGCGGCGGCCCCAGTTTGATGCGCTTGGCCTTTTCCGTCATGGCCTCCACGAATTTCGTGTAGATCTTCTTCTCCACCAGCACGCGGCTGCCAGCGGAGCAGACTTCGCCCTGATTGATGAACACTCCAAAAAGCGCGCCATCCACTGCCGCTTCCCAATCCGCGTCGGCAAAAAAGACGTTTGGCGATTTTCCGCCCAATTCCAGCGTCACACGCTTCAGCGTATCGGCGGCGCTCTTCACAATGATTTTTCCGACCGCAGCACTGCCGGTGAACGCCACTTTATCCACGCCCGGATGTGCGACCAGTGCCGCGCCCGTAACTTCACCCAAGCCGTTCACGACGTTGACGACGCCTGGCGGCAACCCTGCTTCCGCGAACCAGTTCGCCAGTTCCATCGCCGTCAGCGGCGTCTGCTCCGCCGGCTTCAGCACGCATGTACATCCCGCGGCGATCGCCGGCGCCAACTTCCACGCCGCCATCAGCAGCGGGAAATTCCACGGAATAATCTGGGCTGCGACACCCACCGGCTCACGCAACGTGAAGCTCAGCGCGTTCGCGGGCACCGGATTGACGTGGCCCGTCACCTTATTCGCCAGGCCGCCGTAATATTCAAAGCAGGTCGCCACGTCGGCCAGGTCATATTCGGCTTCCACGATGGGCTTGCCGCAGTTGCGCGTTTCGAGCTCTGCCAGCATCGCGGTGTTTTGCCGGATCTTGTCGGCGATCTTGAAGAGAATGCGCCCGCGATCCTGCGCCGTGGTTTGCGCCCATGGCCCGGAGTCAAAGGCGGCGCGCGCCGCTTTCACAGCTTTGTCCACATCCGCGGCGGTTGCCGAGGCCACGTGGGCAATTGTCTCTTCGGTCGAGGGGTCAAAGACCGGAAAGGTCTCGCCGGAGGAGCTGGCCACCCACTGCCCATTGATATAGTTCTGGTAGGTTTTCACCGTTGGTTTTGCAATAGTGGACATGAACCGCCTCCCAAGTTCGCTTTCTTATACCGCCGGGGAATTCGCTGCCAACTTGCGTGCCGCTTTGCGGCTTCCATACACATAAAAGAAAAATGCCGCCAGCCCGATGAAAAACAGCGTTCCGCCCCACATCCAGATCTCATACCGCATCAGTGACTTGATCTGCTGAGCGGGGAAAAACGCCAACGCAATCCCGAGAATAGTCGTCAAAAGCCCGAACCCACCTGCTAGCACCAGTGTCGTCCTGCCGTAGTGGCCACGCACGAAATTTTCTGCCACCGCAATTTTCAGCAGCGCTCCAAACATATACAGAAAGGGAATCAGTTGGAGCACCACCGCAAGCGATAGAAGTTGCTGAAACGTTTCCTGCACTCCGCCCGTCGATCGAAAATTGACAATCACCAATATCAGCGAAACCGTCGCGTGCACGATCAGCGCCGCATACGGCGTCGCGTACTTTGGATGAATCCGCCCCAGCCAGGCCGGCATGTACGAATCCAGGCCCGCGACAAACGGTATGCGCGCCGACCCGCCCAGCCACGCCGAACCGATCCCCGCAATCGAAAGACTCAACAGCAGCGCGAACGGCGGCACAATCCACCCGACATTCAGCCGTCCCGCCATGTGGCTCACGGCCTGCACAATTCCCTCAAGCACGCTGATGCTGTCCTTGCTCACTGCAACCAGCAATGTGAGGGTAGCGCCGATATACAGCAACCCGGAAAGGATCCCGCCCCAGGCCACCGCTCCCGGCATGTTCTTCTCCGGATTCTCGATTTCGTCGCCCATGATCGAGGCAAGTTCCAGCCCCACCAATCCGAAGCAGATCACGCCAAAAGAATTCAAAACGGAGCGTGGATTCGCGGGAATCTGGAAATCGGCCCAGTGAACGGTCGTGCCAAACTTCATGTACACCACCACGCCTAGTCCCATCAGCAGAAATGCGGCCACGAACGTCCCGATGCCACCGATATTATTGACCCACTTCCCCACGCCAAGTCCCATGATGTTGAGGATCACCAGCAGAGCCAGCAGCACCACGGAAGCCGCCAGGGCAAAATTCTTGTTGTCGGCAAGACCCGCGTGGCTCGGGCCCAGCACAAACACGGACACGCCGACGAAATACAACATCACCGTCGGCACGTACATCATGTTGTTGGTCCAGTAGCACCACCCCGAAAGGAATCCGTGGAAGTCTCCGAACACTTCCTTGGCCCACAGATAGACGCCGCCCTCGCCCGGATAGCGGTGGGCCAGTTCGATTACGGCAATTCCCTGCGGCCAGAAGAACAGCAGAAGCGAGATCAGCCAGAGCCAGACTGTGACTCCGCCATTGGCGGCAATGGAAGGCAATACGTTGAGGTTAAAAACAGCAACAACAAAGAGCAGCACCAGGTCACGCCGCCCAAGCACCCGCTTCAAATGTGGCCGCCCGGCTTCCGAAGCCGGCGAAGCGGCTTGCGCTGTGGTGACCTCGTCGCTCAATCCTGTTGCTCCTTAGTGTCCCGCCGCACCGACAATTTGCGCGCCGCGTTCCTGCTGCGTCTTGGCCAGCCCGGGCGCGACTTCCTCAAACACCGCGAGGTGCTTGTCGATGTCCGCTTCGGTGTGTTGCACGGAGACGGTCCACTGTTCGTCCCACCAGTATGGCATCGCCAAGACGCCGCGATTGACCATGCCAAACCAGAATTGCCGCCACAGATCCACATCAATCTTCATCCAGTCGCGGTAGTTCAGGATTTCCTGCGGGTACAGCATCAGCGCACCGTTGACCCCTGCCTGGGCCACATACGCTTTCAGGCCAGTTTTCTTCAGGATCACGCGGTAGCCCTCCGCCAGTTTCTTGCTTAGCTTCCCCACGTGGGCATAGTTCTCGCGGGTGAGAACTTCACGGAAGGTGGCCAGACCCGCGGCCATCGCGAAGCGGTTCGTGTTGAACGTGCCGCCGTGGAAAACCTTGTGCTGGACAATGAGGTCCATCACCTGACGGCCCGCGCCAAACGCCGCCAGCGGCACACCGCCGCCGATCGACTTCGCCAGCGTGATGATGTCGGGCTTCACCCCAAAGTACTCGCTGGCGCCGCCCCAGCAGAGCTTCGCGCCGGTCTTCACTTCATCGAAGATCAGCAGCGCGCCATTCTTGTTGCAGATTTCGCGCAGTCCTTCCAGGAAGCCAGGTTGCGGCATGCATATGCCGACGTTCATCATGATCGGCTCTAGAATGATGGCCGCGATCTGGCCGGGAAACTGCTTGAAGCGGTTTTCCACGCTGGGCAGATTGTTGAACGTGGCCACGGTCACGTTGTCGAGCACCGCCTGGATCACGCCCAACCCGCTGGGCACGGAATTCGGCGCATTGATGTCGCCGATGTCCTCTTCCTTCGGCTTCACGCTGACGAGCGCGGTGTCGTGCAGGCCGTGGTAGCCGCCCTCAAAGCGCAGGATTTTGTCGCGGCCCGTCGCGGCGCGGGCGATGCGGCAAGCATGCATCGTCGCTTCCGTGCCGCTGGAGCCGAAGCGCACCATCTCGACGGGATAGCGCGCGCAGATTTCCTCGGCCAGTTCGGCTTCCATGTCGTGGGGCATGCCGAAGGTGGTGCCGTTCTGCAGCGCCCACTGGATAGCCTTGACCACCGCCGGATGCCCGTGCCCGGCCATCAGCGTGCCGAAGCACAGGTTGTGGTCGAGATATTCGTTCCCGTCCATGTCCACGATCTTGCTGCCGTGGCCTTCAGCCACGAAGATCGGGTAGGGATCGTAGGCGCGGTAGTTGCTCGCGACGCCCAGGGGAATGCGCTTCTGCGCCTTCTTGTGGGCTTCTGCGGATTTGGGCGTGCGCTTCTCGTAAAGAGCGAGTTCCTTCTGTAGCGCTTCTTGCATTTTAAACTCCATGCAGGCTGGCCTTCCTAAGCGGTCACCTGTGGCAGGTCTGTTCCCTGCGGTCAGTTTCAGCGAGGTAAACTACGAGGTTCGTGGGACGTACTGCGAACCTAATCTTACGCCTTCCTTTGTACTCGAAGCCACGCGCAGGAGCAGTTCCGTGCGGCTTCGCAATTCCGCTTCGCACTAAAGCGCCCCGGCCACGCCGGGGCGCTTTCTGCTGGCTAAAATCGAACCAGGAGCTCTTAGAACATCAGCTTTAATGCAAACTGCATGACGCGGGGATCACGCGCCTTCAAAACCTGCCCGAACGTCGAGTCGCTAAAATTCCCGTCAGGATTCTCAAACTCCGTATGATTCCAGGCGTTGTAAAACTCCGCGCGGAATTCCGTGGTCCATCGTTCGTTTATCGGAGTTCTTTTGGCGATCACCAGGTCTGTATTGCTCAGCGCAGGGCCGCAACACAGCGAATGCGGCAGATTGCCGAAAGTACCGGGAGCCGGATCGCCAATATTAGTAGTGTCAAACCAGAAGTTTCCATTTACCGTATGTATCTTAGGGTTCACGAACTGAACTGGCCCGGTCGAATACGGTGTGTTCGCGTCTTCGAAGAAGTAACTGCTCTGGAGCTCCGCATCGTCTTGCGTCTGCATGCGAATGGGGAAGCCGCTCTGGTAGGTAATGATGGCGGATACTTGCCAGCCGTTGGCGACCTTTCCGGCGAACCCTTCCTTCTTCGGAATGGGCAGTTCCCAAACCGGGCTGAATACGAACCGGTTCTTTGCATCCAGCAGCGATAACCCGCGCGTGGCGCTGGGATTGATGGGGTTGAGTTCGTTTTCGAACGACGCGCCCTGGTCAATCGCCTTGCTGAAGGTGTACGAGGCCTGGAACAGCAATCCGTGAGAATAGCTCTTCTCAACGGAGATCTGGAGCCCGTTGTAATTAGAGTTGGCGACCGTGTCTTCCGCGAAGATATTGCTGAATACCGGCACACCGTCGGCCGGGCATCCCGTGTTGGCGATCGGATCGCAGTTGGGCGAGGAATACGGACGGAGACCAACCAGATTGATGGGAATCCCGACGTTCCCGTTGTTTGTGATCTTGCACCCTGTCGGATTGCTCGGGTTTGCGTATGGGCAAGGGATATTCGGCCCGTTGGCCACTGGCCCGGGGATATACGGCATGTTGATGGATTGCCCTGGCAGCAACGTGAAGGAATACGGGGCGTCCGCGCCAAAAGGTCCACAGGTTCCTGCACCCACATCCGTGTTTAAGTCCAAACACGTCTGTGTATTCCCGTAGTTCAGGTCGTGAATGGAGAGCAGATGGTGCGCTTGCGTGCCCACATAGGCGACGCGCAGCAGCATATCGGAAGTTAATTGCCGCTCAATCGTAAAATTGTACTGTTCCGCATATTGCGAACGCAGATGCGGCTGGAATTCTCCGTAGAGCAAAAGCGGCCGGAACTGCGACCAGTCCACGCAGCCATTGCGTCCGGCAGGATCAAAGCAAGGTGTACTGGGAGTCTGGTGGATGATTGCGCCAGCGTCGTTCGGAGCTTGCACGCCGTTCTGCCCTAAAAACGGCGTATTGAAGAGCGGGCCCGAGAGCAGCGCACTGACACCGAACGGTGGCTCGGCGCTGAACTGCTCCATCACCAATTGCTCGATGGGGTTATAGAAAATTCCATAACCGCCGCGGATCGTGGATTTCCCCGGGCCGCCGGTGATCTTTGCCAAAGGGCCCTCGGTCCAACTGGGGCTGTACGCCAAGCCGAATCTTGGCGCAAACGCCTTGTAATAAGTCGCGGTCAGTCCTTGCGGCACGCCTTTGTCCCCCGGGAAAACAAGTCCGGTCGGAAAGTAGGCATAGTTTGCTGATGTGGGCCCGCAGTCCCCTGGTGTGGTGCCCAGCGTTGCCGCGCTCGAAGCGGACAACCAGCACGGATACTGGGTCGTGTCCTGTCCCGGCCGGAACGTTTGCAGGCGGTTCCCGCTATCCACGTACGGCGTGTTCAGCTCCCACCGCAAGCCATAGTTCAACGTGAGGTTAGGCTTGATCTTCCAACTGTCTTGCGCGAACAAATAAAGGCCGTAGTTCGTCAAGTCTTCCGCCTGAGCTGCGCCTTGCGAATACGATGTCGGCACTCCCAGGAAGTAATCGGGATAGGCGTCGGGGGAAGAACTGGTGGGAGCCAACGAATTGGACGACCCGCCGTTCTGGAACGTAAAGTCGCCGTTGATGTCGTAGTAGAGGAACTGGTTAAATTTCTGATCGCGAAAATCGCCACCGAATTTCAGGCTGTGCGTCCCCATCACCTTGCTGTAATTGTCTGAAAACTGATAGGTATTGCCGGTCTGCGGAAGTTCTCCCTCGAAGTTGTTCCCGATTGAAAATCCGCCGAGCACTTGCACGAACGGAACGCCCTCGCGGCCCGGAATGTTCGTTGTAATCCCAGATGTGGGATTGTTGGGATCCGCAAAACAATTCGCCGCCTCCACAAGGGTTCCGCAGGCATCATGCAGGCTCGAAAGAATGTTCACGGGGTGATTCAGGCTCCCCTGCCCCTCACGGAAGTAATTGAACCGCATCTCATTCACAGCCGTCGAGCCAATCGTGGAAGTCTCGCTCACGTTCAACTGCTGGACCCGCGTCTTGAAGAGACCCCCAAAACCCGGAACGTTCGCTCCGGCCGCCTGAAAGTCGGAAAAGGGATCCGTGTGGTTATCGTCATCGAAATAATAGTAAGCGGTAAAGTGTTGCGTGGTTGTGAAGGTGTGATCGAACCGCAGCGTGAACTGATCTTCGCGATCTTTCTTGTCCGGCGCGTACGACAGTACTCCCGTCCCCACGGGCGCCACATAATTCTGATAGAGCGCATTGGCCGTGGGATCAAAACAGGCCGTGGGAATCTGGCTATCGGTCTTCGTATTGAAGTTCGTGAAGATACCAGGGGAAATCAGGTTTCCATTCTTATCGTAGGTTCCCCCGTAGTTGTTGCCAACGGCGATTGGAGCTCCACCTTGCCCAGCAACGGCAGCCGCACATCCGGGCCGGCTGTTCAATATATTGGCGAAGGTCTGGTCCGTGAGCACTCCCGCAAACGCCCCATCCGCCGAAAAGTCTCCTCCAGCTTCCGCTGCTGTTGGCAGGAATACCTGCCCGGAAGAGATACCCTGACGCAGGCGGTCGCCCTCGTACGAGCCAAACAGGAATGTCCTGTCCTTTTTGATCGGGCCGCCCAGCGTTGCTCCAAACTGATTCTGCTTGTAATCCGGAGCCGTGCTGTCAAAAAATCCCTTCGTATTCAATACCTTGTTCCGGAAGAATTCATACACATCGCCATGCACGGAGTTGGTTCCGGATTTGGTGACCACGTTGACCACCGAACCCGAGTTGCGCCCATACTCCGCGTCAAAGGTATTCGTCAGTACGCGGAATTCCTCGATCGCATCCGGCGACGGCTGGATGGCTGGTCCGTTCACGAAAATGTCGTTGCCGTCGCCACCGTTCACCATGTAGTTGTTCGACCGCCCGCGGCCGCCGTTCACCGAAACAACCCCGGGATTGCTGCTGCCGTAAAACAGGTCCGCGCCCAACTGCGACTGCACGCCCGGCTGCAATTGCAGCAGCTGATAGGTATTGCGCGAATTGAGAGGGAGTTCGCGCACGGACTGGTCGGTCATCACCGCCCCAAGTTGCGTGGTCGTAGTGTCAATCACCGGCGGCGCTCCGGTCACTTCGACCGTGTCAACATTCGAGCCGACCTGCAGCGTAATGTCGACCGTGGCAATCTCGTTCAAAACGAGAACGATTCCCTTGTGGGCAGACTTCTTGAATCCCTGTTGATTTACATCCACCTCGTAACTGCCAACCGGCACCTCGAGGAAGAGATACTCACCGGCGGCCGAAGTCTGCACTTCCCGCGAGACATTCGTGCCCTCATTGATCAAGGTCACTTTGGCGCCGACAATTGCGCCTCCGCTTTCATCCGTGACTGTTCCGCGGATGCGGCCGCCCGTGCTCTGCGCGCCGGCGTACGGTACTGGCAGCAGGAACACCATGGAAAAGAGGAACGCGGGGAAAATGCTCCGGCAACAGACAGACTTCAGTTGCGCAAGGCGCGATGCTTCTTTCATTTAAACTCACCCCTAATTTCACGATAACCGCAATCAGTTTTTTGCGATTCTTCGTGGTTGCTAGCGGCCCGGGAACCTTACTATAATCCAGCAAACTTAGAGAAAGCCGGGACCTGTGTCAAGCAGAAAGAATTTCTCCAAGCCATCGGATTCTTTGGGCGCACCAGGCCTCCTGCGCATCTCGGAGGTCGCGCGCCGGTTGAGGATTTCTTCATCGGCGCTGCGCTCCTGGGAAGCTCTGGGGCTTATCACCCCGCAGCGCACCCAGAGCCGTTATCGCATGTACACGGAATCCGATGTGCGCTTGTTGCAGCGCGCCATCTTCCTGCGCCGGGCCCGCGGCCTCAATCCTCCCGCCATCGTCCACGTCCTCAAAAAACAGGGCCTGGTCGACGGCCCCGTCGACGCCCCGCAACTCCCCGGCCAGCGATTCCGGCGTTTGCGCGTGCGCCGCGGGCTCTCCCTCGCACAAGTGGCCCGCGCCACCCGCGTCTCGGTTGGTTTTCTCAGCGCGCTGGAACGCGGCCAGATGCACTCCTCGGTTGCCACGCTACGCCGCCTCGCACGCTTCTATAAAACCAGCATCATGTCGCTGTTTGATACCAACGGCGAGACGCAGCATCTCGTTCGCCCGGAGCACCGTAAAATCCTCGAAACTTCTCCCGGCGTCCGCATGGAACTCCTCGCCTGGGGCAACACTGCGATGGAGCCCCACCTCTTCCGCATCAAACCCGGCGGAGGCAGCGGCGAATCTTACGCTCATGAGGGCGAGGAATTCCTACACGTCCTGCGCGGTGAATTTGAAATCTGGCTGAACAAGCAGGAACATTACGTTCTCAAACCCGGCGACAGCCTCTATTTTGAGAGTTCCACGCCCCATCGTTGGAAGAACTCGGGACGCTCCGAAACCTGGCTTTTGTGGGTGAATACGCCGCCGACTTTCTGAGTTTTTGCCGCCGCCCAGTCATTTGATTACCTGACCATCAACGATGATTGTTTGAAGCGGAAATACCAATACGGAAAACGTTACGTGTAGTGCATCTGTGCCTGACAGTTCCTCTTGCACTGCAACTTCGGCCAAATGGTCGTTCTTTACAAATGCTTTTCTCAGGTAATTGGCACAGTCAGTTGCGGCAGAATGTGAAAAAAAGCCGCCAGTTTTCAGACTGAGATTCTTAAGGAGAGGGGGTGGCCCGGGCTGAACGGGGTAGAAAGTGTTGACATGGGAGACGCGGAGAGGATATCACTTCGACAAATCTTGCGGAAGTACATAGAGACGGAGGGTGCCCCAGGTTCGGTGTGGGAACCTGGGTCTTGGGGTCGCCATGCCGGCTGGGCTGAAGCGCTACTACGGCAAAGGTCATTTGCACTTCATTACCTTCAGTTGTTATCGGCGTCTGCCATTGTTGAAGACAGTGCATGCGCGCGACATCTTCGTGCAAGAGTTGGGAAAAGTCCGCGACGAGATGGAGTTTCGTCTGATCGGGTATGTGGTCATGCCGGAGCACGTGCATCTGTTGATGAGCGAACCGAAACGCGGAACGCCATCAACCGTGTTGCAGAAATTAAAACTGCGGGTGTCGCGGAAGTTGCGCAAGCGGAGAAAATTCGCCGGCGTGGGGCAGTTACAGTTGCCGTTCGAGGAAGTGGGGGGATCGTCGCGGGCATTTTGGCAGCCGAGGTTTTATGATTTTAACGTATACACGAAGGGCAAGAAGACAGAGAAGTTGAACTACATGCACGCGAATCCGGTGACGCGAAGGTTGGTGAAGCATCCCAAGGAATGGCCATGGAGCAGTTGGTCCTTTTACGCCAAGGACGAGCCGGGGTTGCTCCGCATGGACGTTGTAGAGTAGGAAGAAAAGGGGACCCCAAGACCCAGGTTCCAACAGCGAACCTGGGGCACCCTCCGTGTTTATTTGATGCGAGCGGGTCGAAGAGTTTGTAGCTCCGCTCTATGAAGATTGTTCAAGAAGAAAGAGGCAGCAATCCGGGCCACTCGCCTGCGCCGGCAGCCCTTTCTCTTGGCGCAGCGTGGTGAGGAATGCGGGCGAAGCGACTCATGGAAACTTACGTGCGAAGCTCACCCCGTGAGGTAGAATGGTTACCTGACCAGCCTATGAGCACTACCCCTACGGCCATCGCTCCTACCAGCCACGAGAACCTTTTCCAAAAGGCAAAGGCCTTCTTTGGTGCGGCGCTCTTCCTGGTCATTCATCGCTTCCCCCGGCTTCTGCAACTGCACCGCAACGAAAAGTCCTGGACGCTGTTTCGCATCGCCCTGGCCTGTCTTGGGGCGGCGATTGTCATTCTTCCGCTGAGCTTGTGGAACGGCTGGATCACCGCCAGTTTCGGTTTGCTCCTCTTTGTCGTGGCCATCTTGCTGCCGCCCGCCGAACTGGAATCAGGCACCGACCGCAAGGCGCGTGAACTCGGCGCGCAGACCGTCGTCAGTGGCGGCGAATATCAGCCCGGAAACGCACCGGCCGCGGAGGTGCGCCTGTTCATTTCCCCCGCGCATATCTGGGTCCTGGACGCTCATTTCGACCCGTGCCTGGTGATGTCTGCGCCGGAAGTCTCCAGTCTTCGCGTGGAAGAGAAAGAGCAGCGCTGGCTCCTGCAAATCGGCTGGGCCGATCACAAGGCGGAATTCGCATTTGCCGGTTTCTTCGCCGAACGTTTCGCGCGGCTCGCCGAAGAGTCCATTCGCGCCGCCTTGCCACAGGTGTTGCCTGCTACCCCGAAACGCCGCGCGGTCAGCGCCGGATGAATCCAGGAAATTTTTTCCAGCAATCTCCTTGGTGCCTCGAAATGTGTGTCAAAATAAGGGTATGGCATGTGGTTGGGAAAGCAAAGATGTGGAATCCCAGGTGGAAGCGAAAACATCAGTGACCGAATCCGAAGGAAAAGGCCCTAAGACTGCCGAGCAAGTCCTACGAGAGCAGGAACGCCGCGGCTTGCAGCTCTCGCGTATCCGCATCATGAACGATCTCCAGAACGCTACGAACCCGAATCACCGCAAGTCTCTGGAAGCCGCTCTCGCGCACCTCGACAAGAAGATCGCCGAATTCAGCTAAATTCTTCTTGGAAAGTCGCGCACAATCCTGCGCCGCTCGCTGCGGGAAACCTTAGTCCGTAAACACCACCCCGACGGCCGTCGTACCTCGTTCCGCGCCCTCTTCCAGACGCACCACGTAGCCTCGCAGCCGCATCTCCTGTACCCCCTCGGCTCCTGGCGTTTGCATCGTGACTTGAAGTTCGGACTGGATGCGCGGGCTGTGCTTCAGGGAGATCAGCGCGCCCTGCAGAGAGAGGTCCCGTACCACCGTTTCTTCCTCGAATTTCTGGCCTTCCGCGGTCACGCCGCTCACGCAAGCGCGGAATTGCGCTTCCCGCCGCAACGCCGTGCGCGAACCGGGCATGTGCGCCTGCACCGGCTCGCCGGCAGCGCCCAGCGTAATCACCATGCCCTCGCTCGCCGCGAACACGGAGTCGAATTTCTCTCGCGCATCGCGGAGAATCTCGTCGACAATGCGGTCGGTGGAGTCCGGATCGTGGTGAAACAGCACCAGCGTCTTGGCATTCACCTCGCGCGCCACGTTCACACCCTCGCGCCACGAAGAATGTCCCCAGCCCTTACGCCTGCTGTCCAACTGCGCAGGAGTGAATTGCGCGTCATTAATGAAGATGTCCGCATCAGTGGCTAGTTCACGCAGGTTTTTCTCCAACACCTGGTCGCCGGGCTCGTTGTCCGTGGCGTAGGCCACGATTCCGGCGGGAGTTTCAATCCGAAATCCCAAGCAGCCCTGGGGGTGGTTCAGCCAGCGCGCGCTCACCTTGTTTTTGCCAATCTGGAAGCTCTCTCCGCCGTCCACTTCGCGGAATTTCCTGCGCGCGCTCATGGCCGAAAAATCCACCGGAAAATACGGCAAAGCCATCTGCGCTTCAAACACCTGCCTTAGGGAATCGCGGCCAAGAAATTTCGAGCGGAAACTGTAGAATTGGAATTGATTTTTCTCCACATAGAGCGGCGCAAAAAAGGGCAACCCCTGAATGTGGTCCCAGTGGTAGTGGGTGACCAGAATGTGTGTTTCCGCCGACGCCCCGTTTATTCCTTCCGCCCAGCGGTTCCCCAGCATGCGCAGTCCGGTCCCGCAATCGAGAATAAACTGTGTGCCATCCGGCGCAACCAGCTCCAGGCATGGCGTATTTCCGCCGTAGCGCCACGTCGCGGGATCGACGGTGGGCGTGGAACCGCGCACGCCCCAAAAACTCAGTTTGGCGATAGGACTGGTCATTTCCGCCGGTGCTACGACTCGGTGCCCCTGTACTGGATTGCTCGTTCCCCGTGGTTCCCTGCCATTTCTGATAGTGGCAGTCATGGCAAGGGGCGTCAACGAAATCGCGGGCCTGTGTTGTCATACTTTCCAATAACACGGCTGTTCGCAAGGGCTGTGTTTTGCTTTCGAAGCTCGTAGAATGAAAGGGATGCACGTCCACGAGCCGCATCACGGCCAGGAACATGGCCACGAACACGACCACGGTCATGCTCACAGTCATGACCACGCGCACCCGGCTATGCGGCCATCCGTCCTGGCCTGGGCCATGGTGGCGACTCTCGGCCTGGTTGTCGCGGAGGTCTTCGGCGGCATCCTGGGTCATTCCGTGGCGCTGCTGAACGATGCGGTCCACAACCTCTCTGATGTTCCCGCGCTGGGGATTTCCTGGCTGGCCATGCGCTGGGCGCAGCGCCCGGCCGATTCGGAGAGAACCTACGGGTATCACCGCGCCGGTACTCTTGCGGCGTACACCAATGCGGTCCTTCTTGTCCTGCTTTCCTTGTGGCTTGGCTACGAAGCCGTCCAGCGCTTGCGCGCCCCGGTGGAAGTCGTCGAGAGCTGGATGATCTGGACCTCCCTCGCGGCCCTGTTTGTGAACGGCGGCATCACGCTCGCCCTGGTTCGCGGGCACGCCGACCTAAATCTTCGCAGCATCCTCGTGCACAACTTTGGCGATGCCCTCTCCAACATTGCCATCATCGCCGGCGCGCTTATCATGCGTTACACCCACGCGCACTGGATCGATCCCCTCCTTGGACTCGCCATCGGCCTGCTCATCCTCTACTCCTCGTTTGGTATTTTGCGCGAGTCCACGCACATCCTTTTGGAAGGCCGGCCGCGCGAAACGCGGATCGAAGAGGTCGCTTGCGCCATCCTCGCTGTCGAATTTGTACAGGAAGTCCACGATGTGCACATCTGGTCCCTCGGCGGCGGCCATAATGCCATGAGCTGCCATGCGCGCATCCCGGATATGCACATGGACGAATGCGAGAAGATACTCGCCGCGATCCAGAAAAAAGTCGCGGAAGAGTTTGGGATCGAACATACCACCGTGCAGCTCGAACGCGCGGGATTGCCGGCCGTTTCAGGCTACGTTATGCCGCAACCCCTGCGCAGGGGTTGACGCCTGCCAGCCAGCGCTGAAACTCTTAGAAAGTAATCGTCAGGAAGGAAGGCGCGGAGACAACCCGCGCTGTTCGTTGAATTGTTGCGTCGCCGCAAGGTCGAGGCTCGCCAAAGGCGCGGTCTTGCGAAAGCCATCCCGGGTTACGTAGCGAAGATCCGTGCTATCGAAGGTGAACGCCACGGCAAAAAAGACCGTGCCGTCCCGCCGCACGAAAACATATTCAGAATCCGGCTCCGCCGGAGCGCGTGAATTCGCATATGGCCGCACAGCGACATCTGCCGGGCGTGCCGCAGCTTCTTCCGCCGGCGCCGGTTGCTCGGCTTCCGCCGGGCTGCCTTCCACAGCGGATTCCGCCGGCGCCCCACCCTCCATGTAAACCGGGTAAGGAACATAAATGGCGCCGCCCACGAAGGGCACCACGCCTCCTTCAAAGTGATGCCGGCCGGCATTCGGGTGGGTCGCGAAATAGTGCACGTAGTCAAACCCCAACCCAGGTACGCCGAGGTCATTCTCAGCTACGGGTGCACCCACAAAAATCGGATTTGACGGGACAATCTGAGGTTTCACAGAAAGCTTCGGCGAAGGCACCGGGCGCATCGTGCCGCGATGCGAGGGAACGGCGTGAACGCCCGTCACGGGACGCGAATTGGGATGCGCGGGCGCCACGCCCGCCACTGGCGCCATGTGGGCTGCCGGAGCGCTCATCATGGGCCGCATCGCCACTGCCGCCGGGGCCACCGCCGGTCCAGCCGCGTGTTGTGCATTTGCCGCAAACGGAGTGAAGAGAAGAACGAGGACCAACGGAAGTGATTTACGCATGGTGTTACCCCGAATTCCCGCTCACTGCCCCTACACCATATTAGACGCACGCGCGCCTTACAATGTTACCGGAGTTTGCCGGCACTGGCCCCCGGGGCCGCCGGCGCTTTCCCCCGAACTGAGGTTGTGCTATAACCGAGAGGCCGTGAAGGATACCGGGAAGCACGAATCAGCTCCGGCAGATGTGCGGGGCGAAACGGTTGTGGCGTCCGCAGGCAGTGACGAGCATGCGGCCAAAGCATCCGGAAGCTCCTGGGAAGATGCCTCACGGTTTTGTCCGATTTGCTCGCAGCGGCTGGAATCGCGGGGTTGCAAGCTTATTTGCAGCGTCTGCGGTTACTACATGTCCTGCGCGGATTACTATTGATCGCAACGCGGTTTAGCCGGTAAAAGACCGCTTTGCGAAAAACGCGAAAGCGGATATGCTTTGCGGTTCCGGCCCGGGTTGCCGCCGGATCCGTTGATGGATGAGGAGGAAAGTAAAGTGGCCTTAAAGTTGACGACTCGCGAAGTGGACGGCGTAACAGTTGTGGCGCTGGATGGCCGGATCGTTCTGGGCGAAGAGAGTAGCGCCCTGCGCGAAAAGGTGAAATCTCTGGTGGCCGAGGGAAAAAAGAAGATCGTGCTGAACATGGACAATATCACGTTCATTGACAGCGCCGGCCTTGGAACACTCGTGGCCTCGCATCACAGCGCAAAAAACCAGGGCGCATCGCTCCGTCTTTGCCACCTGGGCGCCAAATTTACGGAAGTCCTGCAGATCACCAAGCTGATGACTATCTTCGATGTCTCCAACACCGAAGCCGAAGCGGTCGCCAGCTTCTCCAAGTAAGCTCCCATACACTTCTCGACTTGCCGGGAATTCTCAAAAGGGCAGGCTACCGCCTGTCCTTTTTGTTTTCTATTCCGCGACGCGGTACATGGTGATCCCGCTCAGCAGCTTCGGATAGAAGTCCGTGGACTTCTGCGGCATCACTTCGCCGGCGGTCGCCACCCGCATCACCAGGTCCACATCCGCGGGATTTAGCAGGAAAGCCGCTTGCGCCTCCCCGCGGTCCACCGCCGCCAACGCCATCGCGGCTTCGCGCTCGTAGGTCAAGTTGGCTTCCGAAGCCACGGCGTGCGACGTGATCCCCAGGGCCGGCTCCAGAATGCCCTGGTGCAACAGCACCACATCCAGTTGCCGCTGCAACGCCGACATTCCGGGTAGCACTTGCGTGATATCCGCTTCCGGCCGGAGCGTCAGCACATAGAAGGCGCGGCTTGCCGCATCGGCCACCGGGTAAACGCCAATCGCATGCTGCGCTTTGCCGGCCGCCACGCGCGCCAGGAACTTCTGCTCCGCTTCATGGCGCTGCGCGTCCTTCGCGAACGAAAACACTTCCGTGGCAAACCAGGGCTCCAGGAAGCGGCGCACCGCGCTCCAGGAAAAATCCGGCAGTCGCGAAACCACCCGGTGCGTCGGCAGAATCGTCAGCCCTTCGCTGTGCGTGTTGATGAACGTCATCATCGAGGATTCGTACGGCGCATCGGGGATCATCTTGCCGGCGCGCGTTCGCGACTCATTGCGGAAATTCAACGAGGTTTCATACCGGTGATGGCCATCGGCGATCACCAGCTTTTGCTCCGCCATCGCTTGCTGAATTGCCGCGATCTTTGCTGGATCGGAAACCAACCACAAGCGGTGAATCACGCCGTACTCATCGGTCAGTTGCGTGACCGGGGGTTGCCCGCTTTCGACATCGCCCAGAATCGTATCCACTTGCCTGCGTGGATCGGCGTAAAGCATGAACAACTGTCCCGTGTGCGTGCGCGTGTGCCGCAGCAGCTCCAGCCGGTCCGCTTTCGGCCCGGAAAGTGTGTGCTCATGCCGGAAAATCACCCCGGCGGAATAGTCCTCCAGCTTTCCTGCGCCGATGAAGCCCCGCCGCGTCCGCCGCAGCGAAGTGCCCGGCACGTCATACTCCTGCGTGTACGCATAAAACGTCGGGGCGTCATCCTGCACCACGGCCTTTTCGGCGATCCACTTCTTCAGTGTGACCGCCGCGCGCGTGTACACATTGTGTTCCCGAGTGTCGCCCTCCAGCGTGCGGCCTTTTTCGATGCTGATCAGATTGTGCGGATCGGCGGCGTAATACTTCTCCTGCATCGCGGGCGTGATTTTGTCGTAGGGCTGCGTCAGCACGCGGTCAAACGCGGCGACACTGGGATTGTAACGATACGCGCGAAACGGATAAACCGTAGCCATGGGAACTCCCAAGAAGTTCTTTGCCGGGTGAGCAGCTTTCTAGTTTACGTGATGTTCCACCGTTTCGGAAAACCACATCTGCTTCTCCCGTTCACCCACGCGTCGGATTCCGTTTGATGCTTTGATTGGATGATTGATGATATTGCTCAAAATAGGCATATAATTCAGCTCGATATGCACCCCAACAAATACCTGCTAATGATCCTCGCCTGTCTTAGCCTCGCGAGTACTACCTGGAGCTCAAGTGGCAGTGATACAGACGGCCCTGAGGCCTTGCTTTCCCGGGCGCGCACGCAAGAAGCGATTTGGGCTGAAGGAACTCCGCCCATGATGATGCGAGCAGACATTCAGATATCTGACGCCAAGGGCAATCCAGTACATGGGGGATACACTCTTGAGTGGGTTTCGCCCTCTCGATGGAGGGAAGAGATTCGCTTTGGCGACTATGACCGGCTCCGGGTTCGCGAAGCCACGGGGTATTGGCAGAAGAGTGGACTGAGCTACCAGCCGGAGATCATTTTCCAATTGGATACCATGTTGCACCTGAAGGATGCGCTCAGGCTTAGGCTGAAGCAATCCTTTGGGAAAGCAAAAACTCACGAGGTTGCTGGAGTCCGGCAGAAATGCGCGGAAGTCAAGTGGGCGAAAGGCACCGATCGGATAATGTGCTTCGACGAGGCAAGCGGCACATTGGTTAGTATTGAATATCCGCAAGGGGCGAACCAGAACCCACCTGAAATCACGCGAATTGAATATGGTGCGTTCAACGCCGTTGCTGGAAAGCTTGTTCCCTACGAAATCCGCGCATTTAGAGAGCGAAAGGTCGTTGCCTCTTTCAAGGTTCTGGAATCCTCGAGAATCACCGACGAAAACCCGCCCGCCTTCAACGTCCCACAAAATGCGGAATTCTGGGGACAGTGCGATGATATGCAGGACGCTGAATTCATAGATCGTGTCCAACCAATATACCCCGCAAATGCCCGCGCTAATCGTGAGCAGGGAAGAGTCATCTTTTACGCAGTAATTGAAGAGGACGGATCACTTTCTCACTTGACTCTTATTCATAGGGCAACACCGGCACTCGAAGCATCGGCGACTGAAGCCGTTCGACGTTGGCGCTATCGGCCGCCCACGTGTGGACAGACACCGATCCGCACGGAAGTCTCAATCGAGACGGATTTCTGGTTGCGATACTGAATTAGAAAGAGACTCACGTCACCTGAGGCACTCCGTATGCTAACCCCGAGCTGAAGGTGAACATCCTGCTTGGGTAAATTCCGTTCTGTGCTGCCAGTTGACTTTGATTCTATATCTCCTCCAAAGCAGCACGTCGAGTACTCACCGTACTCAATTCTTCTTTCCAGATGAGCCGCGCCCTCGTATTAGAATAAAAGTTCACCCATGCGTCAGAATCGCCCTGCTATTCGCGCATTCCTGTTCGATCTGGACGGCACGCTGATTGATTCCAAGCGGGACTTGGTGACCTCCGTCAACGCCATGCTGCGGCAGATGGGCCGCACGGAACTCCCCGCAGACCTTGTCGCGACATACATTGGCCACGGCGCGCCTCAATTGATTGCCAGCGCCCTTGGCCCCGAAGCCACGGACGACCAACAGCGCACAGGACTCTCCCTCTTTCTCGCGCACTATCAACTGCACAAGCTGGATGCCACGCGACCCTATCCCGGCGTCGTCGAAGCCCTTGATGCACTTGCCGCGTATCCCATGTCGGTCCTGACCAATAAGCCCACGAACATGAGCGTTGACATCCTGCATGGCCTTGGCCTGGCCAAATACTTCCGCTCCATCTATGGCGGAGACAGCTTTGAGAAAAAGAAGCCCGATCCCACCGGGGCTCTCAAAATCCTGCAAGAGTTTGGCGTACCCCCCGCGCAAGCCGCCCTGGTTGGCGATTCCGAAGTGGACACGCAGACCGCCCGCAATGCCGGCACGCTTGCCGTCGCCGTCAACTACGGATTCGGCGTTCACGATCGCACCGCCCATCCCGCCGACCTTTATCTCGACACGCTCACCGACCTCGTCGGCTTGACCCGCAATCGCCGCTCCTGAATTCTCCGCGCGAACTTTTCTTCACAGGAACCCTTGCTTTCGCCCACGCGGGTTTGTCAGACTCACCGCGTGCTCATCGGACTCTTCCCTGAACTCGACGCTCCCGGCGGTATCCAACGCGCCGGCCGCCACATGGCCTTCGTCCTCAGCGAATTTGCCGCCTCGCGGCAGATGGAATACCGCATGCTCAGCTTGAACGACACGCAGGAACTCCACCGCATGCGCGTTGGCGATCGCGAATTTGTCTTCACGGGTGCCGCGCGCGGAAAGACGCGATTTGCCGCAACCGCGTTGCGCGCGACCAGACGGCATCCAAAACTCGTGCTCGCGGCTCATGTGAATCTGGCGCCGATTGTACGCGCCATGCAGTTGGCCGCGCCGCACATGAAGAGCATCGTCTGCACCCACGGCATCGAAGTCTGGGAGCCGCTCTCTCCCCTCCGCCGCCGCGCGTTGCGCCACGCCACTGTGGTCCTCGCTCCCAGCCACGCCACCGCGGATTATGTCGTTTCTCTCCAGGGTGTGGCACGCGAACGCGTCCGCGTCCTTCCCTGGGGGCTTGATCCGGACTTTGAATCGAAAATCGTCGGCGAGCCCGCCGCAACTTTGCCACCGGAATTTCCCACGGGCCGCGTCGTGCTAACCGTGGGGAGATGGCTGGCGAGCGAGCGCTACAAGGGCATGGACACCTTGATGACCGCCCTGCCGCGTTTGTTGCTGCGCTGGCCGGACCTTCAACTGGTGTTCATCGGCACGGGCGATGATCGCCCGTGGCTGGAAAACATCGCGCGGGACAGTGGCGTGGGCCGGCACGTCCATTTCCTCACCGGCTTGACCTATGGAGAACTCTCCGCCTGCTATGGCGCCTGCGAAATCTTTGCTTTGCCGAGCCGCGGCGAGGGTTTCGGCTTCGTCTATCTCGAAGCCATGGCTCGTGGCAAACCGGTCATCGGCGGCGCGCATGGTGGCGCTCCCGAAGTAATCCAGGACGGCGTGACGGGCTACGTCGTGCCGCACGGCGATCCCGTGCAGTTGGCCACGTCGATCGACGCCTTGCTTTCCAATCCCGAACTGGCGCGGGAGATGGGCGCGCGGGGCCGCGAACGCGTTCACAACGAATTCCGCTTTAGCGTTTTCGCCAAAGCCTTCAAGAAGATTCTCCGCGAACTATGCGAATCCTGAATGTCACCCAGAGTTATGCGCCGTTCTTCGAGTTTGGCGGTCCGCCCGTAAAAGTACGCGCGCTCGCCGAAGGGTTCGCCGCTCGCGGTCATGCCATAACCGTGCTCACCGCTGATTGGGGGCTGGACCGGCGGGTCCAGCAACTTCCAAACGAACCGCGGGCAGAGCTCAATCCCTTTGGCCGTGAGCTCAAAACCGCGGGTGTCACAGCGATCTATCTGGGCAACTGGCTGCACTATCGCGCGGCAAGTTGGAATCCCGCCCTGCGCCGCTTCCTGCGCGCGCGATTGCAGGAATTTGAAGTCGTTCACATTTTTGGGCTGTACGATATGCTCGGCCCTCGCGTGGCCGCTGCGTGCCGCGAAAAGAAAATCCCCTATGTTGTCGAGCCCATCGGCATGTTTGTGCCGCGCGTGCGCAACCTCTGGCTGAAGCGCATGTACCACCACTTCCTCGGGCGCGAGATGCTCGCCGGGGCAAGCGCGATCGTCGCCACGGCGGAACAGGAACAATCCGAGCTCATCGCCGGTGGCATTCCCAAAGAGAAAATCGTTCTGCGGCGCAATGGCGTCGAAGGTCCTCCAGTCCCGCCCGAACGCGGCCGCTTTCGTGCAGCCATGGGCATCCCGCCGGAAGCGAAACTTCTTCTCTTCCTCGGCCGCCTCTCGGAAAAGAAAAGCCCCCAGCTCCTCTTGCAAGCCTTTGCGAAGATCGTCGCCTCGGAAACTCACGGCCAAGCTCCCGCGCATCTTGCCTTTGTCGGGCCGGATGAAGCCGGCATGCTCGCCAGGCTGAAAAAGATGGCGGCCTCCATCGCCCCTGCAGGTCGCGTCCACTTTTCCCCGGCGCTTGCCGACACGGCGAAATGGCAGGCCTATCGTGACGCAGACATTTTCATCTTGCCTTCACAGAACGAGAATTTCGGCAATACCGCGGCCGAAGCGGTAGCTGCAGGGACGCCCGTGATTGTCACCGATCAATGCGGAATCGCGCCTCTACTTGCCGGCGTTGCCGGGCTCGTCGTGAAGCACGACGAGCCCGCGCTCACGAATGGCATTCAAGAGCTCCTGCACGATGAAACTCTCTACGCCAGACTCCAGGCGGGCTGTGCAACGGTCCGCGACGCTTTGGACTGGAATCAGCCAATTGAACAAATGGTCAATATTTATGCGGCTATTGCGGGCCACTCTGACTCGTAGGACAATTTCCCCCTTGGCCGAAGGGACGACGAGTGAACAGCCACCGAATCTTCCGCTCCTGCTGGTGGATGTGCAACTTATTGCTCGCCGCAGCAATCCTTGCCACCTTTTGGACTGGGGTGTGGGAATACTCCGTCCGTCAATACTTGAAAGGCTTCTCCGACGCGATCATCCCGGAAGCCACTTCCCCTCAAGAGAAAGCGCAAGCCATCCTCACTTGGATGCTAAACGGCCCGCCGCGCCTTGAGGCCAATCCGGCCGTGCAGCTCTCTCCCCGCGACCCGGAAGACACACTTAACTATCGCCAGCTCCTGGAAGTGTGTGGCAGTGCCACGAACGCCTTCCTCAATCTTACCCGGAGCGCGAGCGTCGAATCGCGCCGCCTGCTGCTGCTCACCCCGCAGCGCACCGCCAAACACGTGGTCGCCGAAGTCTATATCGATGGACGCTGGGTCATTGTTGACGCAACTTACCGCACGTTTATGAAGGATGCTCACGGCAACTTGCTTACGCGCCGGGACCTCCAGAATCCCGCAATTTTTCGAGAGGCCACCGGCCTAATCCCACGCTACATCCCCGACTACTCTTACGAAAGCTATGCCCATGTGCGACTGGCGGCGCTGCCGCTTCATGGATTTCACATCCGCCGGGTTCTCGACCGTGTCTTCCCAACTTGGGACGAGTACGTGGACTGGAGCCTTCTGCTCGAGCGCCGCTCTTTCATGTATTTGTTTCTCTCCGTCAACGCCTTAATCTTTCTCCTGCTCCTGCGGGTGTTTCTCGCCTGGCTGGCCGATAATCGCCTGCAGGTGCCGCGTTTCCACCTGCGTGCGAAACTCAGCCGCGCAACAGCCGCATTTTTCACCAGTCCGGAGATAAAATAGCCGCGTGTGCGGAATCTGTGGTTTCACTTACGCTTCCAATAGCAAAGAAGCCGAGTCTCGTGTGCGAAGCATGGCTGCGGCCATGCGCCATCGTGGGCCCGACGATGATGGGTTCCTTGCCAACGACCCGCGCGCTCCGGGCCTCGCCCTCGGCATGCGCCGCCTTAGCATCATCGACATTGCCGGCGGTCACCAGCCCGTTTGGAACGAATCCGCCAACGTAGCCGTCGTCTTCAACGGCGAGTTATACAACTACCGCGAGTTGCGCGAACGCCTCCTCCTCGCCGGGCATCATTTTGCATCGCGGTCCGACACGGAAATTCTCGTTCACGGATGGGAAGAGTGGGGCGAAGACCTCCTCGGCGAACTGCGCGGCATGTTTGCCTTCGCTCTTCTGGATCTGCGCAAACACTACGCCACCGTCCCGGTCCTCTTCCTCGCTCGCGACCCGCTGGGCATCAAGCCTCTCTATTACGCACAAACATCCGAAGGATTTGTTTTCGCCTCGGAATTGCGGGCACTGCTGGCGGCCGGCACGCTGCCGCGCCAGATTTCCCCCGATGCCCTCACCTCTTATCTTTTATTCGGGAGTGTCTCTGAACCCGTCACTCTGATCGAAAACGCCTTCTCGCTCCCGCCGGGTCATCGCCTGCTGCTTCATCTCCCCGACCGCCGCAAAGTACCTAGGGCGCGTCCCTGGTGGGATTCTCTCCAGAGTTCCGCTGCACGCGACCCCAAGCGCCCGCGTGATTTCTCTTCTGCCGTTCCCCGCGTGCGCGCGCTTCTGGAAGAATCCATCCGCGGACATCTCCTCGCCGACGTCCCCGTGGGGCTTTTTCTTTCTAGCGGCCTGGACTCCGGCGCCATCGCCTGCATCGCTGCGCGTCAACAGCCCGGCATTCGCAGCTTCACGCTCTCCTTTCCCGATACCGCGTACGATGAAGGTCTGCTTGCCTGGGCGGTGGCCAAACACACGGGCACGCAGCACACCGATGTGCCTTTGCAGGGCTCCGACATGCTCGTCCGTCTGGAGGAAGCCGTTGCGGCTCTCGATCAGCCCACCATGGACGGCATCAACACGTACTTCGTTTCCTGGGCGGCACGCCAGGTGGGCCTGAAAGTGGCCCTCTCCGGCCTCGGTGGCGACGAACTCTTCGCTGGCTATCAAAGTTTTGCAGACACTCCCAAGCTCATGCGTCTCGACGCCATCGCTCGGTTCATTCCGGGTGCCTTCCGCCGCATCAGCTCTCCTCTTGTCGGCGCATTCCTCGGACACCGCGGCTCCGCCGACGCCGTTCGCAAGGCCACCAACGCCTGGCTCATGCCCGACGCGCTTCCTCATTCCTATTTTTTCACGCGGCTCCTCTTCCCGCCCTCCGAATTGGCGCGGCTCACTGATCCCCTCTTCCGCAGCAGCACCGTTTCTGCCGATGGCGTTAACCTCGACCCCACCTGGCTTGCTTGGCTCGAACGCGTGGCCGACCAGGCGCAACTCCTCGAACCCATCGCCGGCATCTCCTGGCTCGAATTGCGCACCTACATGGCCAGCACTCTTCTGCACGACACCGATTCCGTCAGCATGGACCGCTCGCTGGAAGTGCGCGTGCCTTTGCTGGATACCGCCCTCGTCGAATTCATGTGCGCCCTTCCCGACGAAGCGCGCGTACAGCCCGGCCGCCACAAAGCGCTGCTCGTCGCCGCCGTGCAGGACCTCCTTCCGCAGGGCATCCTGGAGCAGAAGAAACGCACCTTTACCCTGCCCTGGGAAGAATGGCTGCGCGGCGCTCTCCGGCCGCGCATCGAAGAGAGTCTGGCGAGCCTGGCGCCCGCTCTCGCGACTCATTTGCATACGGCAGGCGTCCGCATGGTGTGGGATAATTTTCTGCACGGCCAGACAACTTGGTCCCGCCCGTGGTCGCTTTATGTGCTGAATGAATGGTGCCGCCGGCATTTGTGCTAGCCGTGGACTTGTGTTCCCTGACTCCGCCCTCGGAAACATGGCGCCGCCAATAGAGGTAAACTGACAGCTCTGTTCATGAACATTCTCGGAATCAATGCGTACCACGGCAACGCCTCCGCGGCGTTGGTTTGTGACGGCCGGCTCATTGCCGCCGTCGAGGAAGAACGCTTCAATCGCGTTAAATATGCGGCGGGATTCCCCGTGGCGGCGATTCGCTATTGCTTGAAGGAAGCCGGCCTAACGCTTGCGGATCTCGATCATGTGGCCGTCCCTCGAAATCCCTACGCGCGGCTCGCCACCAAGCTCTTCTATGCCCTGCGGATGCCTTCCTTTGCCCGCGAGCGCATCAGGGTCATCTCGAAATTCACGGGCATTCCCGCGGCGCTCGCGGGGGCCTTTGAAAGTGACCCCGCGAAAATAAAAGCCACCTTTCATCGCGTCGAGCACCACCAGGCCCATCTCGCCAGCACTTACTTCGTTTCTCCGTTTGAGCATGCCGCGTTGCTTTCCGCCGACGGCCTCGGTGATTTCGCCAGTTCCATGTGGGGCACCGGCCGCGGCAACCGCATGCACATTGATGGCGCCATCGCATTTCCCCACTCCCTCGGCCTCTACTACAGCGCCGTGACCCAGTATCTCGGCTTCTTGAAATTCGGCGACGAATACAAAGTGATGGGTCTCGCTGCGTACGGCCAGCCGCAATATCTCGACGCCTTTCGCGATATCGTGCGCTTCAGCCCCAACGATGGCGAGTTCGGTTTCCGCCTGGACCTCGACTATTTCACCCATCACAAGACCGGCCCGGAAATGTCCTGGGCCGAATCGGACAAAACGCCGGTCCTCGGCAAAATGTTCTCTGATGCCATGTCCAGGAAGCTTGGCGGAGCCGCCCGCCTTCCGGAGCAGCCTCTTGAGCAGCGCCACCGCGATCTCGCGGCCTCGCTGCAGGCGCGCCTCGAAGAAGTCTATTTGGGCATGCTGAAAAGGCTGGCGGCGCAAACGGGCGCGAAAGCCGTGTGTCTCGCCGGCGGCGTGGCGTTCAACTGCGTTGCCAATGGAAAGATATTTGACACGACTCCCTTCGAGCAGGTCTACGTTCATCCCGCCGCGGGCGATGGGGGGCTCGCGGTCGGCGCCGCCTACTACGTTTGGAACCAACTCCTCGGCAAACCCCGCTCGTTCGTGATGGATCATGCCTATTGGGGTCCGGCCTACACGCCCGCGGAAATCCGCGCCGCCATTCAGGCCAGCGCTGTTTCTCAAGGCGGCTATACCATCTCGGAACTTCCTGAGCCGGAGCTGATGCGCCGCACAGCCGGCATCATCGCGGAAGGGAAAATTCTAGGCTGGTATCAAGGGCGCGCGGAATGGGGCCCGCGGGCGCTTGGCAACCGCAGCATTGTCGCCGACCCGCGCCGCCCCGAAATGAAGGAGACTTTGAATCGCCGAATCAAGCACCGCGAAATCTTTCGCCCCTTCGCTCCCTCCATCCTTGCGGAAAAAACCGGCGAGTGGTTCACCAGGTCCCACCCTTCCCCGTTCATGAATCTGGCGTATTCCGTACAGCCCGACAAGCGCGACAAAATCCCTGCGCCCACTCACGTTGACGGCACGGGGCGCCTGCAAACCGTCACCCGCGAAGCAAACCCGCGTTATCACGCCCTCATCAGCGAATTCGCGCGCCAAACCGGCGTGCCCGTCGTCTTAAACACTTCCTTCAACGACAACGAGCCCATCGTCTGCCGCCCCGAAGAAGCGCTCGATTGCTTCCTGCGCACGCAGATGGACGCCCTCGTCCTCGGTGACATCCTCATTACTCGTCCATGAATCCGCGCATACGGCCGCCAGGATCGCCGCGAAAATTCTGAGGGAATTGCCCAGCAGGATGCTGGCGTCCCCGGTCGTGAATTCGGTGAAAAAGGACGATTGTCATTCCGAGCGAAGCGAGGAATCTGTTTTTTTTGCCACGTTGAATCAACAGCAGATTCCTCGGGACCCGCGCGGCGCGGGACCCTCGGAATGACAACATGGGCTGCTAAATTTAGAAGATAACTCTGACTCGGGAGACTAGCTTGTAGAACTTCACTTTCGCGCCGCAACTGCGCCTTCCACCTTCAGCGTGATTTTGGGCGGGTGCAACAGCGTGTTGTGCACCAGGCAATGCTCCACCGCCTCTTCCACCCCTTGGCGCTGTTCCTTCGTCAGCTCGACCGGCGCGTCAACTTCTATCACGAAATTGGTCATCCGCGCCACCGGGTCCTTCACCTTTTCGCAGGTCACCCGGACGCGCGTTCCTTCCGTCGCCAGTTTGTTCTTGCGCAGATATTGCGCGGCGTAATAACCGGCGCACGACCCCAGCGACGCCAGTAGCAATTCCGGCGGTGTCATGCCTTCGTCGAATCCGCCGTTTTCCAGTGGCTGATCGCTTACGATCCCGTGGCCGCGCGTCTTGATCTCGAATTGCACGGAGCCCAGATGTTCCACGGTCATTTCCATGGATGCCTCCGTTCTGGAGCGAACCCGGGCGTGCACTGGGCATGTTGGAAGATGCGCCGCGGGCAGGGAGCTATCGCCGTACGTATAGCAGAACGCGATGTTGCCGCCAATTCTTTTTGGGAGGGCACGACTTCTCTCGTGCCCTAAGCGGATTAGAAAGCTTGCGCTTGATCTTCGGATTCGAAGGTGGGAATGGCTTCGACCAGGCGCGTGACCGTGAGGGCGTCGCGGACGCGGCCCTGGCCTATCACGAGGTGTAGACCGCCGCCGAGGCGCGCCAGGGAGATGGAAAGTTTCACCAGGACGGAGATGCCGGAACTGTCAATCTGCGGAATGTCGTCAAGATTGATGACGATTTTGCGGGCGCCCTGCTGGACCAAATTTTGCACGAATTCGAGCAAACGCTCGCTGGGGTCGCCGATGGTGAGGCGGCCATGCACGCCGACATAGTGGATTCCGGCGGCTTCACGCGCGGAGACTTCCAAGGGTGGATGCAGGGTCATGCGATGTTCCCCTCAGTGAATTTCAAGAGACGCTGGCTCGCCGCAAGGCAGTGGCGTCAATAGCGGCTGTTGCATTATACGATGATAGGCATGGAGTACAAGTCGCGGGAATGGGCCAAGAGGCATGCGTGGAGAGTTGCGCCCGAACGGGCCCGGGCGATCCAGGAAGAGTTGCGAAAAGAGTGGGAAGGATCAGACCGCCTGCCGGAGATTCGGACGGTGGCGGGACTGGATGCGGCGTTTGTGCTGACGGGCTCGCAGGCGTTGAAGAAGCGCCGCAGCCGCTGGAACGCATTGCGTGACGCCAACCGGGCGATAGGCTGCGTGGTGCTTTTCCGGTTTCCGGAGATGGAAGAGGTGGAGCGGGCGAGCGCGGTCGTGCCTTTGCACTTTCCGTATATTCCGGGACTGCTGAGTTTCCGTGAGATTCCGGTGCTTCTGGCGGCTCTGAGAAAGCTCAGGAAATTGCCGGATCTGTTGTTTTGCGATGGGCAGGGATACGCGCACCCGCGGCGATTTGGGCTGGCCTGTCATTTGGGGGTGCTGCTGGACCGGGCGACGATCGGTTGCGCGAAGAGCCTGCTGCTGGGTACGCACGCGGAGTTGGGAGAAGAGGCGGGTAGCTGGACGCCATTACTGGACGAAAGGGCGGAGGGAGAGAGGATCGGAGCAGTGCTGAGGACGCGCAAGGGAGTGCGGCCGATTTATGTATCGCAGGGCCACCGGGTCAGCCTGGAGACGGCGGTCTGGCTGACGTTGGAGGTGGCGGATGGTGTGCGCATCCCGAGGCCTACTCGCGCGGCGGATGCGTTCGCGAGCGAAAGAAAACAAAGGTTCTTGCGGGAGCATGCATGAGAAAAACGAATGAGGGCCAGCAAAATTTCGCACCCCCCCGCGGTGGCCGGGTGGGTATAATCGGCGCTATATCCTGGTAAGTCCCCAAGACAAGAAGTGAGCGACCCTGAGCAGCCAGTCCTCAATCTTTTCGCAGCGGAGAGTTCGATGAAGCGGATGGGCGTAGTGTGTTGTTGCCTGATAATCCTGGTGCTCACCGCGTTTCCTCTCCTGGCCCAACAATCGCAAGTCCCCGCAACACCCCCCGCCCCCACCGCAAGCGCCGCCACCCCGGAAGTTCCCCAGGCCGTCACCGAGAAGCTGAACCAATTGGAGCAGAAGGTGAAGGCAGCGCAGTCGTCCGCGGACAACGCGTGGATGCTGGTATGCGCGGCGTTGGTGTTGCTCATGACCGGGCCGGGGCTGGCACTGTTTTATGGCGGACTGGTGCGCCGGAAGAATGTGCTGGCGATCATGATGCAGAGTTTCGCGCTGATGGCGCTAATCACAGTGCTGTGGGCGCTGGTGGGTTACAGTTTGTGCTTCGGCGGCGACGGGCCGGTGATCGGGAATTTCGAGCATGCGTTTCTGCGGGGAGTGGGAGTAACGCCGAACGCCGATTATGCCGGCACGATCCCGCAAACCACCTTCATGATTTACCAGTTGATGTTTGCGATCATCACGCCTGCGCTGATTACGGGAGCGACCGCGGAACGCATGAAATTTTCCGGCACGGTGCTGTTCATGACGCTGTGGTTTCTGGTGGTGTACGCGCCGATGGCGCACATGGTCTGGGGCAAGGGCGGGTTTTTGAACGCCGCCGCGGGACGATTCCCGACGCTGGATTTTGCGGGCGGTACAGTGGTGCATGTCACCTCGGGGGTTTCCGCGCTGGTTTGCGCGTTGTACTTGGGAAAGCGTGTGGGCTACCCGAGCCAACCAATGCCGCCGCACAGCCTGGTTCTGAGCTTTACGGGTGCGTGCTTGCTGTGGGTGGGATGGTTCGGGTTTAACGCGGGGAGCGCGCTGGCTTCGAACGGGCTGGCATCGAGCGCATTCGTGGCCACGCATTTTGGAGCGGCCGCAGCGGCGCTGGGATGGAGCCTGGCGGAATGGCTGAAGCATGGAAAGGCGAGTGCGCTGGGAGCGATTTCCGGAGCGGTGGCGGGACTGGTGGCGATCACGCCCGCGGCGGGTTTCGTGGGCCCGATACCGGCTTTGGCAATAGGGTTCATTGCCGGGGTGTTTTGTTTCTGGATGGTAACCCGGATCAAAGGGATGTTCCGCTATGATGACGCGCTGGATGCGTTTGGGGTGCACGGCGCGGGAGGAACGATCGGCGCGCTGCTGACGGGCGTGTTCGCGCAGGCAGCGATCAACCCGATCTTCGGCGAAGGAAAACCCGTGGGCGGATTAGATGGGCGCTGGAGGCAGGTGGGCAACCAGTTGGTGGGCGTGTTGATCGCGTGGAGTATTGCGCTGGTTGGGACGATTGTTCTTTTGAAGCTGGTGGATCTGCTGACGGGCGTGCGCGTCCATGAAGAACACGAAGTTGCCGGTCTGGACATCACGTTGCACGGCGAAGAAGGGTATAACCTGGAAACCTAAAGGAAAGGGTGAAACCCTTTCCTTCACCTGGCGGGAGCGGAAATTCGTATGATGAAAATTGAAGCGATCATTCAGCCGTCGCGGTTCGAATCGGTGAAAGAGGCCTTGCTGGAGATCGGCATCGAGGGGATGACGGTGACCGAAGTGCGTGGCCACGGCCGGCAGAAGGGCCACACGGAGGTATACCGCGGCCGCGAATACACGGTGGATCTGCTGCCGAAGATCAAGTTGGAGATAGTGTTGGCGGATGGGCTGGTGAATCGCGCGGTGGAAGCAATTTTAAAAAGCGCCAAGACAGGAAAAATCGGAGACGGTAAAATATTCCTATCGAGGATCGAAGAAGCGATCCGGATTCGGAATGAGGAACGCGGCGAGGGCGTGCTCTAGGCATGACGATGGCCTCCCCCCGCTTAGGTCTCGAAGCCGGCTATCGGCCGAAGAAGAAAATGACAGACCCGGTAAGCTCGTTGTCAGTGCTGGGGCCGCAGTGCGACGCCCAGCGCGAGCGGATTCGCAAGCTGTTTGATAACGGCGCCAGCGCGCAGGACACGCTGCGGCAGTTGTGTGAACTGGCGGACGGCGCGATCCAGCAGGTCTTTGCGGAACTCTTGCGATCTCGCCAGGCGCCGGCGCAGGGATTCTGCCTGCTGGCGCTGGGCGGCTACGGCCGCGAGATGCTGTTTCCCTACTCGGACCTCGACCTGCTGTTTCTTTTCGGCAATGAAAAATCGGAAGAAGAGTTTCGCCCGCTGATCGCGGAGTTTTCGCGGACCCTGTGGGACCTGGGATTTCGTGTCAGTTCGGCGGGGCGCACGCTGGACGAGTGCCGGAGGATCGAAGAAGACAACGCGGAATTCCACTTGGCCATGCTGGACCGGCGCTTCCTGGACGGCGACGCTACGCTGTTTGAAAAACTGGACGCGAAAGTAATGTCTGGCCCGGAAAAGCAGGCGCGGCCGTTTCTGCTGAACGAACTGCAGCGACTGATGTGCGACCGGCTGAACCGCTACGGAAACACCATTTTTCACCTGGAGCCGAATGTCAAAGAGGCGCCCGGGGGCCTGCGCGATTACCACTCGACACTTTGGATGCGGCAGCTTGCAGGCGACCGCCGCGATCCGCGCATCAGCCCGGTGAACGAGGACGAACTGACGCGCAATGCGGTGGAATTTCTGAGCGCCATCCGATGTTTTCTGCATTACAGCAACGCGCGAAACGACAACACACTGACGTACGAATTGCAGGCGGGGGCGGCGGAGCGCTCGCTGGGCATTGACGACAATCTGCGGCGCAATGCCGCCGAATGGATGCGCCTGTATTTCCGGCACGCACGCACGCTGAACCGGCAATTGCTTCGCTACATGGAGCAGCGGCCGCAAGCCACCATGACGCTGCGGCAACGCCTGGTGAATGCAACGCTGGGGGCGCGGCAGGAAGGCACCAATGGAAAGCCGTTCATGGTGCGCGATGGATTGCTGGAACTGACGAATGAGCAAGCCTATGCCGATCGCAATGCCACTTATGCTCTGCTGACCGAGGCGTCGCGAACGGGAGTACCGGTAAGCCGAGAAGCCGAGCGCAGCATCGCCTATATCATGACGCATCCCGAATTGCCGCAGCGGAATTCGCGGATTGCGTGGCCGGTGTTGAGCGAGATTCTGGGCGCGGATTACCCGGGGATGGCGTTGCGGCCCATGCACCGGTTGGGATTGCTGATTGAATTGCTGCCCGAATTCCGCACCATCGATTCGCTGGTCGTGCGCGACTTTTATCACCGCTACACGGTGGACGAACATTCGCTGCGCACGATCGAGCATCTGCAGGAACTGGCGGAGCCGCCGGATTCGCGCGGCTTGCATTTCACCCAGCTCTGGCGCACGGTGGACCGCCGCGACCTCTTGATTCTTTCTCTGCTGCTGCATGACGTGGGCAAAGGCATGCCGGTGGGAAATCACATAGTGGGTAGTCTGCAAGCGCTGGAAATCGCCGCCGACCGGCTGAGGCTGGAGCCGGAAGAGAAAGCGGAAGTTCACTTTTTGATTGAGCACCATTTGGACATGTCCGCAACGGTGCAGCGCCGCGACATTTTCGATCCCGCCACGGTTTCGGCGTTTGCCACGAATGTGGTCACACATGAACGGTTGCAGCGCCTTTGCCTTTTGACCTACGCGGACATCCACGCGGTGAACCCGGAAGCGCTCACGCCATGGAAAGCGGAAATGTTGTGGCGGCTGTTCGTGTCGACCTCAAATTATTTCAGCCGGACGTTGGACCGCGACCGGCTGCACGCATCCGACGAATCGATCCTGCTGGAACAGGTGCGGCAGCAGGCGCTGGGTGCGTCAAAGGCGGATATCGAGCGTTTCCTTGATGGCTTCCCGCGGCGCTACCTGGCGGTGCATTCGCCGGCGGAAATTGCGGCGCACTTCGCGTTGTACCGGAAGCTAGGTGCGGAACCCGTGCAGACTGATGTCAAGGTGACGCACCACGCCTATACGCTGACGCTGCTGTCGGCGGACCGGCCGGCGCTGTTCGCGACGATTGCGGGCGTGCTGGCGGCGTGGGGCATGAACATCGTGAAGGCCGACGCCTTTGCGAATGCCGCCGGGGTTGTGCTGGATACATTCAACTTCGTGGACCTGCACCGCACGCTGGAGCTGAATCCTGGGGAAATTGTGCGGTTCCGACAGAGCATCGCGGATATCGTCAATGGCAAGCAGGCGCTGGAGCCGCTCCTAAAGGGAAGGTTGGCGGCGGCACTCGCACGTCCGCCGAAGGTTGCAGTGCCAACAACGCTGAATTTCGACGATGCGTCGTCGGATCAGTGCACGCTCATGGAAATAGTAACGCAGGACCGGCCGGGGCTGTTGTATGGCATTGGGTCGGCATTGTCGCGGCTGGGCTGCAACATTGAAGTGGCGTTGATTGACACGGAAGGCCAGAAGGCGATTGACGTGTTTTACCTCACCGGGCAGGGAAAGAAGCTCGCGCCGCAGAAACAGGAATTGCTGCGGGAAGTCTTGAACGCGACGTTGTCTTGAGCGGCCGCGCCGGAAGACCCGTAGTAAAAATCAGAAAAAACTGACTGAACGTTGAGACCCCGCCGAGAGGGGACGCAGTCCCATTGAGGTTCGGGTTAGAAGTGCTGTGGCCCTGCAAAGGCGGAGGGGCGCTGGATGTTGATCCGGCTCAAGCCATGAGTTCGCGGACTTTGGCGACGAGTTGCGCGGATTCGTAGACGGGCTTTTCGAGGTAGCCATCGGCGCCAGAGGATTCCAGAAGGCGTTCGCGGTCGCCGCTCATGGCATGGGCGGTGGCGAGAAGCACGGGAAGGCGCCGGGGAGATTTTTCCTTTAGGAGACGGCAGAGTTCGACGCCGTTGACGTTACGGCCGTCCCATTCGGCATTGGTCAGAGAGACATCGAGCAGGACGAGGTCAACTTCGCCTGCCGCAACTTCGCGGAGGATGCCGGGCACATCTTCGGTGATCAGACAGGAAAAACCGCCGGCACGCTCCAGCGCCATCTGGAAAAACTTGGCGACCAGCGCGTTATCCTCGACGATGATGATGCGCTGCTTTCTTCCCTGCGGGGCGGGCTGATTCATGCGGGCCGGGCCTCCGGCGGCTGGGCATGCGAGGCCAGCGGGAGCGTGAACCAGGCGATGGAGCCATTGCCCTTGGAGCCGCCTTCCAAACCGATTTTGCCGTGCATCATTTCGACGAGGCGTTTGGCGATGGCCAGGCCGAGGCCGGAGCCGGTAATTCCGCTCAGCGCCGCGGGATCGTGGCGGACAAATTTCTCGAACACGGAGTCGCGCTTGTCCGCCGGAATGCCGATGCCGGTGTCCTCAATTTCAATTCGCAGGAAGCCTTGCGCGTGGTCGACGGTGGCACGGATCGCCACGCCACCGCTGGGAGTGAACTTTACGGCGTTGGAGAGGAGGTTGAGAAGCACCTGGCGAAAACGGATTTCGTCGCCCCGCACGAGCGGGAGTTGCTGTTCCAGTGTTTCGTCAACGAGCCGCAGATTGCGGGAAGCCGCCTGCACAGCAACAAGGGGCAGGGTGGAATCGAGGACGGCCCGGGGATCGAGTTCCTCGAGTTGCAGCGCCAGCTTTCCCGCTTCGATGGAGGAGATGTCCAGAAGATCGTTGACGAGGCGAAGGAGCAACTGGCCGCTGCTGAAGACATCGCGGAGGACTTCTTTTTCTTCTTCTGGGCTGATGCATAAACCATCGAGAACAAGTTTGGTAAAGCTGAGAATGGAGTTGAGAGGTGTGCGCAGGTCGTGGGAAACCTGGGCGAGGAATTCGTCCTTGATGGCGTTGGCTTCGGCGAGTTGCAAGCCGGCCTGCGCAAGCTCCTGATTGAGGGTTTGCAGATGTGCCATGGTGGCGCGGAAATAGGAATCGCACATCAGATTGAGGTCCAGGTCGAGGATCTTGCTGAGTGCCTGGGAATAGGCGAGGCGCTCCTTGCGGTTGGGAAATTCGTCGAACATCTTCTCCTGAAGAAACGAGCGCACCACGCCCATGGCGCTAATGACGTATTTCTGGTCGAGAGCGATGCGCACGTGGCGGAAACCGATCTGGAAGCGATCGTCAGCGTAGTGTTCGTCGTAGACGCCGTTGAACAGCCCGCGGCCCCAGGCCTGGAGCGTGGACTTGAGCCGCACAACCTGGGCTTGGCCACCAGTGAAAACGCGGCTCGCCCCGGGATGGTGGGGAATCTGAGCGTAGAAGCGCTCCGCCATTTCGGGGAGATGCTTTTCCAAGCGCGGGAGGAGGCGTTTGAGAAGGATGGCGTCGTTTTCGCCAAGGTGGAGGTAACGCTTCATCTCCTCGATGAAGGTCTCTTCGCGGGGTTGAGATGGAACCGGGGCCGACATCTTGGGGATGATACCACTGGTCGAAGGGTGGGAATACCGGGGTAGAGGGTCGGCGCTGGGGTGGGGGGAAACTCCCCAGAATTGGGTGATCTGCCGCAGAGCGGCGCGTGGCGCCGAAAATGGCTATCTAAAACATGTATTTACAATTAGTTACGGGCCGTAAGTTGGTCTGTGACGTGCATCACCTACTTGAATCGGCTCGTCACACGTGTTGTCGGAGAACGCATAGATCATGTCCACAGGGAGAGTGACCGTCAAGGACGACCTAAACAAGACTGTCGTGGAGTTTCGCCGGATCCTGGTGGCTACGGATTTTTCGGAAGGGGCACGGGGCGCACTGCAGTACGCGCTGACGATTGCCCGCCGGTTCAGGAGCAAGGTATACCTGGCACACGTGATTCCCTCGCAGGTTTTCCACTTTGTCTCGCCGGAATCGTCGGCGGAAGCGATTCAGAAAGCCAAGGTATTTGCGATCGGCGCATTGCGCCGATGGATCGATTCCGCGGCGATGGGAGACGTGGAACACGAGGAGCTACTGGTCGAAGGGCAGGTGTGGCCGGTGCTGCAGGAACTGATCAAGTCGCACGAAATTGATCTGCTGGCGATGGGCACGCACGGGCGCACTTCGCAAAAGAAACTCCTGCTGGGGGCCGTGGCCGAGGAGGTTTTCCGCCTGGCGGAATGTCCGATCCTGAGCGCGGGCCCTGAGGTGCGAGTGGAGGCCGGGAAGAAGGCGGAGTTGCGGCGATTGTTGTACGCGACAAACCTGAAGCCGCACGCCGAACGAGCGGCAAGTTTGGCGTTCGCACTCGAGCGCGCGTACCAGGCGAAGCTCACAGTGCTGAACGTGGTGGAGGAGAGCGGCGATCCCTCGCAAGAGGGCCACGAGATTGTCCGGGAATTCCTGGTCAAACGGCTGAAGAAGGGAATGCCGGCAGCCTGCAAGAATACTTGCGAGCCGGAGTTTCTGGTGCGGTTTGGCGAAGCGGCACAGGAAATATTGCGAACGGCGGCGGAGCAGGATGCCGACCTGCTCGTATTAGGCCTGCGCGGCAGTCCAAAACTTGCGGGACAACTGCCTTCGGCAACCGCCTACGAACTGGTGCGGCAAGCGCCGTGCCCCGTGCTCACGCTGAGAACGTAGACAGGTGCAGGCGTGGAAAGCAACGGGGGAGAGCTATAGCAAGGTAAGGAGTTTCCGGCAATTTCAAACGGCTCGAGGAGCTCGCCTGGCAGGGAAGGAAACATTCCAGGTGGTTCCCCATCAGAGGATCAGGCGGCTAGAAATCTTCTTGCGGCTTGCGCCCCCAGAGTTTTTGTGGAGTTTTCGGCGAGCGAGCGGCCCGATAGGAATCTAATTCTGCGGCAGTGATGACGAATTGAGTTTCCGCGGGGTTGTTCGAATGAGCGGCCAGCTCCGCTTGCAACCTCTCCGAGCAGATAGACGGAGCATCCTGATAACGAGCGCGATGGGAAATGAAGGCCTCGTTGGCAATGTTCAAAGTAAAATCGCGCTCTTCGGCGGCCCCACGGACATGAAAAGTGTACTCGCGGGAGAGAGGCTTCGCCTGGAAGCCGATGTACTGCACAATGATGCCGGTGCTCATTTGGCGCCTGGCACGAACACCCTGGCAGCCAGCGTCGGAGGCGGCTTCACCGCCTTAACACGCTTGGCGCGACGGCGTTTCGGTGGTGTTCCTTCGGCAGGTTCGACGACCATCAGGCTGGTGACGAACAGCTTGAGGCCATGAGTGTCGAAATCAATGGTAGTGCGATCCAAGCTGGATTCGGTGATGACCCCACAACCATACTGAAAATGCTTGATGTATTGGCCGACGGAAACAGTCATAAGAAGATCCTCCAAGTTACAAACAGCATCGTGCGCCGGGCCTCGCGGGCGGTGAACGAAGCGCGGCGGCAAAGTTACAAAGAATCGCTGTGGAACTCCCGGGCCAGCTAGTAGCGTCGCCGCCCATCTCCGCTGGAGCGTCCACCGGAGTAGCCGCGGCCGCCGGAACGATCCCCGCCGCCACGTGATTCTTGGGGACGCGCCTCATTCACCTGCAAGGCGCGGCCTTCGATATCCATGCCGTTGAACTCGCCGATGGCTTTGGTAGCGTCGTCAGCTGCTCCCAACTCCACAAAACCAAATCCGCGCGAGCGCCCGGTTTCGCGGTCAGTAATGACGCGAGCCGAGGCCACCTGATATCCCTTCGTAACGAAAAGCTGCTGCAGGCCTTCGTCCGTCATGCCAAACGACAGATTCCCAACATAGAGTTTTGTCATACGCGTTTCCTTTTCCTATCCCTTTCCTTACCTTCAAAAGAGAAAATCCGATTCATTTCTTGCTTTGCACCATCAAAAACGTCTCTTCCCGGGACTCGTGAGGGCAAGCCATCCATCAGGCAGAAACCTTGCCTCTGTCCTGAATATGCCGCCGGTTTGCCGAAATACTGAGAAAGGCCAGGCCGACGAAACGCTTCAAGACTACCACGTTGACTTCCAGGGAATTGAATTTGCGGCCACGGAGTCCAGCCAGTATCCGGGTAACGGCCTTTCGCAGGGTGCCGGGATAGGCGCGGCCCACAACCTTTGCTTTGTACTCGCCCGTGAGACGAACGAAATTCCAATTGGCCTGTTTAATCCTGTGATTGAAGGAGTAGCCATCGAAGTGCTTCACCACGCGCCAGCCAGGCAAAAAAGCGTCACTTTCCACGGCCAAGCTCGGCGGCAGAACGGCGCCATCTCGTATGAGAATCATCCCGGTTTCACTATCGTGTGGCATCGAACAAGTCTCCGTGGAATTCATCATTTTGCGCCGGGAACAGTTAAAAGGCCCTTATGCGAATGGTCCTGCCGTTGAGCAAGGCAGCCAGAATCGTGACGAGCGCGGCGCAAACGATCGCTACGAATGTGGTCACGAATGTTCCGGAATAACCGGAGAAGCCCACCGAGCGAGCCAGAACACCGCCAAGGACTGCACCGGCGACACCCATGGCAAGATCCATCGAGGGACCGTAGCCATTGCCTTCGAGGCTCTTACCGGCAATCCACCCTGCAGCTAATCCGGCAAAAATCCAAATCAGGAATTGCATACTGCCTCCTTTGGCGAGAACAGGCGAAAAACGGGTTGGGAAGTACTTGGCACCTATCCTCGTGGAAGAAGCGGAGGGGCCGTAGCCAAGGATGAACGCAACCGGTGCGCGACTGCGGTACTCAGGAAGCAATGGCAGCGGCCATTTTGTGGAACGTGGAATTAGCTACCATGTAGGTATGGATGCGCAGGGTCCCGTCGATCACCCCGGCGAGAAGATTGGTCACTTGGGCAAAGACGCTCTTATCGTACCTTTCGGCGTCAGCGCTGTTTTCCCAGAAACTATAGGCGTAAACTTCCTTACCGCTTTGCGAGATGAGTGTAATTTCATCGAGGAAACCGTGCTGCTGGCGGAGCAGGGGGATGATCTCGTTTTCCATTTTCTTGATGAAATCCCCGGCGTGATCCGCCTTCAAGTGCATGGATACTTTGCGTGCAAACATGGAACTCTCCTGGGCTACAAGACCAAGGGAGAGGTTCAGGGGAAAGCACCGGCCGGGAAGACCTGAAAGCAGCCTTGATCGCACCTCTAGCGTGCGCCACTTTACCAATCTTGTCAAGTACTTTACGTTTGTATAGGATGTACTTTACTGTGCCTGTTAATACGGAAGGGGGACAACCGTGGACGTTTGCTTCGTGATCCAACAGCGGCTGAAAGAACTGGGCCTGGAACAGCGGGACCTGGCGGCGGCCGCCCAGGTCACCGAGTCCTATATCTCCCAACTGCTCACGCGAAAGAAGGCTCCTCCGGCAGCCGATCGCACGGACCTGTACGAGAAGATGAGCGCCTTTTTGAAGCTGCCGAAGGGGCAACTCTCGGCAATGGTGGAAGCGCAACGCCGGGAGGAATTGAAGAAAACACTGGCCGATCCGCCCGCGCCCTTGTTCAGAGAAGTGCGCGAGCTGATCATCCGGAAATGCAAAACGGAAAAGCGAACACAAGTGCGTGAGATTTTTGAGAACCAGGCCTTTGGGGAACTGGAGAGACTGGTGACCCAGACGCTGCTGGACGTGACGAAGGGGATCGCCCGGGAAGAGTTGGAAACTGAAAATTGGCCGCGGAACGCCGCGAAACTTCGGCGTCAATCCCCCGAGGAGATGCGGGCCATCACTTTGGATTTTCTGGATACGGATGTGTTCAACATCTCCATTGATCACTGCGCGGCATTTCTGGATCCCCTGATTGATTCCTGGGACATCGATTTAAGGACGTTTGGGATGGAACTCGAGTTGAACAATGGACTGGCCTCAATGCGGTTCCTGAAATTTCAGTTCGTGGAAACGGGGAGCGCGCATTCCCCCGAAGAGGAGCCGGGCTTCCAGGAGTTTCTCCACAACGCGGTTCTGAGTGGGAATGCCACCGGAGAAGAAGTGGAGTTCCTGAAGAGCCTGAGGTTCCGGCAGAAAAGGCCGAGCGCCCTCTACTACTATCGCGAATTGCAAAGCCTTCGGGATCCCCTGCATTTTTCCGAAAGCTGCAGCGGGGCAATGCACAAGCACCGGGATGCTGAGGACGGGGAGAAACTGCTGCGGGTGGAGTCAAGGAAAAATGCCATCCGGCGGTGGGCCAAGAACAGAAAGAGCACGCGGAAGAACAGTAAAGCAAAGCTGTCCTAGGCTCAGCGACAAAGCCGGGATGGATCTGCGTTGAACTTTTGCAATTCCGCGGTTTGTACGGCTGGCGTCGCGAGTCCGGAGCCGAGTTTCCGCCAGGTTACCAAAGAGCACGTTTTTTCAAGTATTTGCGCTTTCGAGCGGCACGCTTCGCCGGAATGTGGTATTCTTCTCGTGCGCTTAATACCGCGGCAGTGTTGTGCGGTCCCTCTGGTTCGTACTCTGATCTGAGAATCCCCGCCCCACGTTTCCTCCGTTCGTTTTCAGCGTAATTCAAAACAAGTCTGGCGATCTGCGTCGCCGTGCCTGTCCTAACACAAGGGTGGGGCGTGCAACCGTAGCCGCCAGTAAGAAAGTAAAATGCAAAATTTTTCAGAACTACCGATTTCTCCTTACCTGAAGGAGCAAATTTCGTCTACCGGCTTTTCGGTGCCTACACCGGTGCAAGCCGCGGCGATACCTCCTGCACTGGAAGGCAAAGATGTGCTGGCAACGGCACAAACCGGGACGGGCAAGACCCTGGCGTTTCTCATCCCCGTGATAGATAGGCTGCTGCAATTGAACAAACCGGGAATTGCAGCGCTCGTGCTTGTTCCCACACGCGAACTGGCCATGCAGGTCCTGGACCAGTACAACGCGTTGCGCGGCAAGCAACTCGCAGCGGCTGCCCTGGTCGTGGGTGGCCTCGCCGAAGCTCAACAATTGAGAGCTATTCGCAACGGAGCCAGCGTGATCGTGGCGACTCCCGGGCGGCTGGAAGACTATCTGGACCGCAATCTGGTGCAATTCCGCAATCTGCAGGTGCTCGTACTGGATGAGGCGGACCGCATGTTGGATATGGGTTTTCTTCCTGCGATCCGCAGGATTGTGTCGACTCTCCCGAAAGATCGCCAAACCATGTGTTTTTCGGCAACGATGGAAGGAGACATGGCCCGCCTCGTGAAGGACTACACGAGAAGCGCGGTGCGTGTCGCGTTGGGTTCAACGCTGAAGCCGGCCGAAAATGTGCGGCTCCAGGCGTTTGAGGTTGCCGTTAGCGGGAAGCCGGAACTGTTGCGCCGCTTGCTGAACCAAGAAAGCGGCCGCTGCCTGGTATTCTCTCGCACCAAGCGCGGCACCGAGCGCATCGCTAAAGGCTTGATGCGCGATGGTATCGCGGCGGCGACGATTCACGGAGATCGCTCACAATCGCAACGCACCGCGGCGCTGACCGGGTTTCAACAGGGACGCTACCGCGTGCTTGTGGCGACGGACCTTGCTGCGCGCGGAATCCACGTTGAGCAAATCGCCCACGTCATCAACTATGACTTGCCCGAAGTGGCAGAGAATTTCATCCACCGGGTGGGGCGCACCGGGCGCGCTGGTAACCATGGTGTTGCTTCCACTCTTTTCGCGAACGAGCAGCGCTCGGAGCTATTTCAATTGGAGCGCACGCTGGGTATTCGGATGGAGAGGATCCCAGTGGATGGCCATGTCTTTGAAAACAGGGAACGGACTCAAGATCCTGCTCCTCGGAAGCAAACAGGGTATCGACCCACGATGGTTGCGCTTCCAGGTGAAATTCTGCAAGCCCAGATGCAGAGTTAACATGGAATCGAGCGCCCGCCGGCTCGGAGATCATCTCCAGGCCGGTGGGCGGCATCACCTTGGAAAAGGTGGTTTTGGGGTCCCCCCGAAGTTGCAGGTTTCTGTTCGTGACGGTGCGTTGTAAAGCCTCAGAAAAACGGCCATTCGTGTATACTGACAGTGCGCACATCCGACAACTAGAAACCGCGCCATATACGGGGGCATCGGGACAACCTGGGTCCTGTTAGCGTTGAGCAGCTTGAGGCAGCAAAAGCTGCAATCCGCCCATCATGTTCGTCGTCCATCATGCAGGGCCTAAGTGTCTCCGCTGGGGGGACGTCGAGGGCGCAAGGAAAGCTGGGTCAATTCTGGCAGTGGGTTAATGGGAGAAACCATTGTCGCGAGATTTGCAGGAACAACCGGAGCAGGTCCAGAACCTGACCAAATTAGGCAAGGAGCAAGGATACCTGCTCTACGACCAGGTGAACGACTTCCTTGCGGCCGAGGAACAATCGGCCGAACAGATTGACAACGTCTTCTCCGTTTTCGAGGCCGAAGGCATAAATATCTATGAAGACGTCTTAGACGCCAAGGCCGCGCGGACAGTCCCTGAAGTGGCGGAGCAAGCCGTTGCCCGAGGGCAGGACGAGGAGACGCGCCGCGAAGAGGGTGAAGTCGAACTGACGGCTTCGCTCGGCGAGAAGACGAGTGATCCTGTGCGCGTGTACCTGCGCGAAATGGGCGTTGTGCCGCTGTTGACGCGTGAGAGTGAGGTGGTCATCGCGAAGCGGCTGGAGCGCGGAAACCTGCGCGTACTAAAGACCGTTTCCCGCTCGGCAATCGTCGTTAAAGAGTTGATCGCCACGGGAGCTGAGCTCCGCAGCGGTTGCAGGCCGATCAAGGAAGTGGTGCAAATCGACGAAGAAGAACTGACAGTGGAGAAGGTCGAGGAGAAAACCCGGCAGACGCTGCGCATCATCGACAAGATCGAGAAACTGCATGAGCTGGGGCTCAAGCAGGCGGCCAAGCTGCGCGATACCGCGATGTCCAACAAGCGAGCGTATGTTCGCGCCAGACGGCGATTGTCGCGCACGCGGGTGGAGATGTCGCGCCTCATCCGCTCGGTGGAGTTCAAGGAGCGCGAGAAAAAGCGCCTGATTGACATGTTACGGCACACGGTCGAGCGCCTGCATGCCCTGGAGCGCGAAGCTGCCCGGCTGGAACGCCGCGTCAAAGCTGTTCACGCTGATGCCACAATCGAAGCGCGCAGGGAACTGCGTGCCTGCCGCTCGCGCTTGAGAGAGATCGAAGAGTCGAGCGAGGCCGGGCCAAACAACCTGAAGCGCGCGCTCACGCAGATCCAGCGTGGAGAAATGGAAGCGCAACAGGCGAAGAGCGAACTCACGGAAGCAAATCTGCGCCTGGTGGTGTCCATCGCCAAGAAATACACCAATCGCGGGCTGCAGTTTCTGGACTTGATCCAGGAGGGCAATATCGGCCTGATGAGAGGGACCGACAAGTTTGAGTGGCGCCGGGGCTACAAGTTCTCTACTTATGCCACTTGGTGGATTCGCCAGGCGATCACGCGCGCGATTGCGGACCAGGCGCGCACCATTCGCGTCCCGGTGCACATGATCGAAACGATCAACAAACAGGCCCGCACGAGCCAGCAACTCGTGCAGGAGCTCGGGCGCGAGCCTAGTTCCGAGGAAATCGCGAAACGCATGGATATCCCTGTCGACACAGTCCGTAAAACGAAAAAGATTGCGCAGTTGCCGATGTCCTTTGAGACGCCCGTTGGAGACGAGGGAGATTCACACCTGGGCGACTTCATCGAGGATAAGGCTGTATTGTCGCCCTCCGACGCCGCCATCCATCTCAACTTAAGGGATCAAATTGCGACGATACTCAGGACCCTCACGCCGCGCGAAGAACGGATCATCCGCCTGCGCTTTGGCCTGGACGATGGAAGCCAACACACCCTTGAAGAAGTTGGGCAGGTTTTCGCCGTTACGCGGGAACGCATCCGCCAGATCGAGGCGAAGGCGTTGCGGAAGCTGCGGCATCCGTCGCGTTCAGGGAGATTTCAAATCTTTGTGCAAGGCGCGTATTGAGAAGTGTCCAGATTACGAGACGAGAGCGGGTAGAAAACAAGGGCCTCCGGCGGCATGATGAGTTAAGGAGAAGAGGAATGAAGAGTTTATTTGTAGGCAACATGAGTTTTCAGATGACAGAGAGCGAGCTGAGCGATCTGTTCAAGCCGTTTGGACAGGTTACTCGCGTCAACCTGGTGAAGGACCGCGAAACTGGGCGCGCCCGCGGCTTTGCTTTCGTGGAAATGCCCAACGATGAAGAGGCCGCAAAGGCAATTGCGGGCCTCGACGGTAAGCCCGTCGGCGGGCGCAACCTGAAGGTGAATGAAGCCCGTCCAAAGGACGCCTCACGGCCCCCAAAAAGCAGTGGTGGCGGAGGAAGGCGCGGTGGATTCTCGAACGAGGATTATAGCGAAGCGGCAAGGCAGCCGCGCGAACCTCGCTGGTAGCCTCTACAACAGCATTTCTTGGATTGCTGGCGCCCAGCGCCATTTCAAGGAGACTATATGGCCATCACATTCCAGAAGCGGCAGAAGGAAATGAAGAGACAGGAAAAGCAACGCGAGAAGGCGGAGCGGCGTGCGCAAAAAAAGCTCGCTAAACGCGCCGAAAAAGAGTCTGCAGGCGAAAACGCAAACGTCCCCGTCGAGTCAGAGCCGCAAGGCTGAAACTGTTTACCGCGCGAACCACAGTAGTTCACTCTCAGTGGGGGCGCGGGGATTCCCGGCGATCAGGCCTTGGCGTCCGGCTCTGGCCCGGCCTTTGCCTTGGCCTTTGCGGATCCGCGCCAGGCAAGCAGTAGCATCACGATGCCAAAGGCAAGCAATCCCACCCCCGCATCGAAATTAATGTTTACGCCCAACGAGCGCGAGTAAATGTGCTTATCGCCAAACAGGCCGAACAGTCCCAGAATCACACCAAACAGGCTGAACATCCATCCTATCGGATAACGAATATCCAAACTCATCGTGCGTCTCCCGTCTACCTGAAAATAATGTTCAGTACCAGGGCAAGGACAAGGACGACTCCGCCGAGATAGGCGGGCCGCTGGTACCACGACAGGTGCTCTTCACTCGGCTTCTCAGTCAGCGAGTAAACCAACCCGACGAGTTCCTTTTCGTCGCGTGGCTTCGTCAGCAGGCTGATCCCGACTGTGATCACGAAACAAACGGCAAAGGCCCATATTGCCGTCCAGAAGTTTTGTGCCATCTCGCTCGGATAGTTATGAACGACAGCGATCCAGCCGCCTTTAATTCCCACCAAATCCCCTCGCGGCAGTGTCAACCCGTGATGCAGGGCCGCTGCAGCCGTGCCGCAAAGCAGACCGGAGAACGCGCCGTGGCCCGTGCTCCGCTTCCAGAACATGCCCAGCAGGAAAGTGGCGAACAAGGGAGCATTCACAAACGCGAACACCAATTGCAGGAAGTCCATCAGGTTATTGAAACGCGCCGCCGTATATGCTGCGCCGATCGAAAACAAAACCCCAAAGACGGTCGCGAACTGCCCCATATGTAAGTAGTGCTTATCCGAAGCGCCCTTGTGGATGTATGCTTGATAGATGTCGTAGGTCCAGACGGTGTTGAAAGCCGTCACATTCCCGGCCATTCCTGACATAAAGCTTGCCATCAGCGCGGTGAGGCCAAGCCCCAGGATCCCTGTGGGAAAGTAGTGCAGCAGCATGTTCGGGATGGCCAGGTCATAGTCGAGGACAGGCCTTCCCTCACGGTCAACTGCCGGCTTGCCAGTCGCCACGTCGATCTTGACGGGGATCAGCCCTTTCCCTGCGTTGCTCACCGTCTGCATCTGGACCACGCCATTGACCGTGACCGCTTGCTGCGGAGTGGGCAATGCCAGCGCGATCATTCCGGGCAAAATCACCAGAGCTGGAAAGAACATCTTCGGCACAGCCGCGATCAGGGGCGTGCGGCGCGCGTCGGTCATCGAGCCCGCCGCCATGGCGCGCTGAACCACCAGGAAATTCGTGCACCAATAGCCGAACGAGAGAGTGAATCCTAGGCCCATCACCAGCCCGAACCATTCGACGCCGAGCGGATTGTTCTGCGCATTCGTCATGCCCTGCCATGAATGTGTGAACGCGGACGGCAACTGCGTCTTCAGGCCGCTCCACCCACCCACGTTTTTCAGCCCGAGGAACACCAGCGGCAAAAATCCAGCCACGATCAGGAAAAACTGAAGAACTTCGTTGTAAATCGCGCTCGTCAGCCCCCCCAGAAAAACGTACCCCAGCACGATCAGGGCGGAGATGAAAACACTCAGATGGAAGGACCAGGACGTCGGCAGGCCCATCTTGGCCAACGGGACGTCCAGGATATGGAGTACCTGGATCAGCTTCGCCATGGCGTACATCGAAATGCCCGACGAGAAAACTGTCATCACGGCGAATGAAATGGCGTTGAGGGCCCGCGTCTTTTCGTCAAAGCGCAGCCGCAGAAACTCCGGCACGGACCGGGCGCGCGAGCCGTAGTAAAAAGGCATCATGAATATGCCGATGAACACCATGGCCGGAATCGCGCCGATCCAGTAGAAATGGCTGGTGGCAATTCCGTATTTCGCGCCCGATGCTCCCATCCCGATCACTTCCACCGCGCCAAGATTCGCGGCCATGAACGCGATGCCGCAAACCCACGCCGGCAGGGATCGCCCGGCAAGGAAGAAGTCCGTGCTCGTCTTCATGAAGCGTTTTAGGAAGATCCCGATCCCCAAAACGAAGGCGAAGTACAGAAACATGATGACCCAATCAATGGCCGTCAGATTCATTCCACAATCCTTTCCACCAGACGCCGGTAATTCGCCTGGACGATCACCGGGCGCATACTGGCTCTCTCAGTCGTGATCCAAGAGAACCTCTAATCCATAGGGAAGCTCAAGAGTGCTTTCCTACACATCACCCAGCAGCGGCCGCATCTGGTGCGGGAGTGCAACGTGCTGGATCTCTTGCGTGAAATTGACGACAACGAACACTTGCTTGCTTGGAACCTTTCGCCGCGAAACATCCATTCCGTCTGGCACGGGGCCGGATACAGGCGCCACAGCGCTCTTCTGCCGCCACTTTCACAGGCTCGCCTTTGAGCCCGAGGCCTGCCGCCTCGCTCGGCACACACGAAGAAACTGCCGGTGCGCTAGAAGCGGGAAGATACGACTCCTTGAGAAGTGCGGGAATGGATGAAGAAACGAATCAGGAATATCGATTCCGTAGATACCCATAGGGCTAAGCGCAATTCCTAACTTCGAGCGGAACTTTGTCATTCCGGCAAGGGGTTGTCAATTGATTTCTGCGCTCCGATGCTCTAACTCCATCGTGTGCCGCGACTTTGTCGTGCGTCCTCAGCCCACCGCCGGTGAGTTTGAGTGATGGCAATGCAATTCGCGGTTTCCTTCAGCGCGGCGGCGCGGTCCCGGGCGTTTTTTGTGCAACTCTCCTGAGGGAGTGGAGGACCTTTTAATTGGACCCAAATGGACCCAATCTGCGGAACTCCCGCGGAGGCCAAATGAATAAGTGATTGATTTGCGTGCAGATGGTTGGTGGACGTGGCCGGGTTCGAACCGGCGACCCCCTGCTTGCAAAGCAGGTGCTCTCCCAGCTGAGCTACACGCCCACAAAAGAAACCACTTTCATTCTAAAACACTTTCGCGTGCATCGCATCTTCGTTCACGTCCTACGGTCGGCGAGCGCTGAAAGTGCCGCACCTACGGTGCATGCGATTCCTTCGTCACTTTCTCGAACCCTCGTACGCTCGGCTGAGTTCCCACACCATTACGGCGTTTTGAGTTCCCGGAGGAGTGCTTTGCCTTTGCGGAACCAGGGGCGCTCGATGCGCTGCATGTAGCGAGGCAGGGTGCGTTTCTTGGCAAGGAGCTTTTGCGTCCACTCGCGCGCTTCCGCGGTCTGCCCCCGTAGTTTGAGGAAGTAAGCGTAGTTGTAGAGGGATTCCGGCGTGGTGGAAAACTGCGTGACTTCGGCGTAGAAGACGGCCGCTCTGTCCAGATCGCCTGACCTCGCGTAGGCATTTCCAAGGAGCCCGGCAGCGCGATGGTAATCGAACTTACGGTCACCGGCGACTACGCGCTCGAGATCAGGAATAGCCGCGGCGAGGTCATTCAGTTCGAGAGAAGCTTGCGCACGATGGTAAAAGGCATACGGCGAGTCGTCGCGGGCGTTGATGGCGGTGGTAAAAGCCTCGCGGGCCTTGGCGAATTTCTTCTCTTCAAGATAAAGCTCGCCGAGTTCTTCATAGTTCCCCGGTGAAGGATTGTCGAGGATTTGCGTTTCGAGGGACTGGATGCGGGAGCGACGGCCAAATCCCCTGAACGTGTTTCGAAGCAGCCCGGCGTCAGGGACTATTTCAATGACGATGTAGGCGGAAGCGCCAATGAGCCCGCCAAAAAGAATAATGAAGAACCAATAGTTCTCTGGGCGGCGGCGCACGAAGTGCACCATGGCGATGACCTGGAGAATGATGCCCCAGGGATAAAAGAGGTAGCTCAGGCCGAACATGGATGAGTATCTACAAGCCAGCATGCGCCAGTCGCGCGCGAGGGTCAATTAATACGCGAAGCGAATAGGGTTAGTAGTTAAGACCGGTGATACGGATCGCGAGGGCCGGGGGAAGAGAGTCAGAGTAAGGCACCAGGCGAAGCGAGCAGGAGAAGTCAAATCCGATACCCTTGAAAACCATCAGAGTGCGGCACGCGCTGCCTGATTTTATATGCGGGACTTGACATAATGGTTACTATGCACGTAGGCTCGGGGCGTGGAGCTGGAAGCTTCCCTCTCGTGGCTGGCGTTGACGCTGACGCCGGGCATCGCGGCCCGGCTGTCTGCGCGATTGCTGCGCGAATACGGGTCGCCGGAAGGCGTATTTCGCGCACCGTTGACCGGCATTGAAGCGTGCAACGTGCCGGCCCCCGCCGCGCAGGCCATCTTCAAAAAGCAGTTGTTCTGGCGCGCGGAGAAAGAGCTGGACGCGCTGCGGAAGGTCGGCGGGAAGCTGGTGAACTGGAAGGAGCCCGAGTACCCGCAAGCGCTGCTGCAGATTTACGACCCGCCGGTGATGTTGTATGTGCAGGGAGACGCGCAAGTCTTGAACTCGCCCAGCTTGAGCATAGTGGGGACGCGGCGGCCAACGGTCTATGGTTCGCAAATGGCGGAAAGGATGGGGAGGGAGCTGGCGGCGCGCGGGTTGACGATTGTGAGCGGACTGGCGCGCGGTATTGACGCCATCGCGCACCAGGGGGCGACGGCGGTGGGGGGACGCGCGATCGGCGTGCTGGGCACGGGGATCGATGTCTGCTATCCGAAGGAGAACAAGAAGCTCTACGAGAAAGTGCTGGAGCGGGGAGCAATCGTGAGCGAATTCCCGACGGGCAGCCATCCCGCACCGGAGAATTTCCCGGTGAGGAACCGCATCATCGCCGGGATACCCCTTGGGGTCATAATTGTGGAGGGGAAGCAGTACAGCGGATCGTTGATCACGGCACGGCTGGCGATGGAATTTGGGCGAGAAGTGTTCGGCGTGCCGGGGAATGTGACCCAGGAAGTGAGCTTCGCGCCAAACCTGCTGATCAAGCAGGGAGCCAAGCTGGTGACAAACGCGGAAGATGTGATTGAGGAGCTGCCAACCCCGGTGAGAGCGGCTTTGGTGAAGGCGGAAGCGGTGGAGTCGGAGCAGCGGAATTTGCTCGTCGCGGACGGGTTAAGTACTGTGCAAAGAAAGATTTACGAGCTCTTGAGTGCCGAAGAATCGCGCCATATTGACGACATTGTGGATACCAGCGGGTTGAATTCCAGCGAAGTTCTGGCTACCCTCTTTGACTTGGAGATGCAGGGGATCGTCCGGCAACTACCGGGTAAGCAGTTCAATAAGGTATTGTTGTAGGGCAGTAGTGTCCGGTTAAAAGGTGAACATTTGCAATTGTTTAGCGACATCGGGTGCCTCGGGTTTCAGAGCGGTTTGCGTAAGCACTTGAATCAAGGGGATTTTCTCGAACAGGGAGACGCTCAGAAT
>Ga0208191_1000171_pt1 | contig 57697 bp, 58 predicted proteins | sample June2015DPH_13_5_FD_184709 | JGI IMG/M metagenome (GOLD analysis project Ga0208191, IMG submission 184709) | Peatland microbial communities from SPRUCE experiment site at the Marcell Experimental Forest, Minnesota, USA - June2015DPH_13_40... | ecosystem: Environmental > Terrestrial > Soil >... | reverse complement strand
CGTTGCTGGTCGATCTGGTATCGTTTCTTCATAGCGACTCTCTCCTTTTTCTTGGCAGAAAAACTACCCTCGGTCATTATGACCGGGGTTGAGAGTCGCTACTTTCTACGAATTAACGGGCATCCTCGATTGAGACGCAAATCGGTAGTTCTCCTACGGTGCGGGCCGACCGTCCGTGGCGGAATCCCACTCATCGCAAAGTGCGCGATGAGTGGGGCACCCGCATTCATTCCGAGAACCTCGAATACAAAGAACTAACAAAAGCGGCCTAATTACATTTAGGTCCCTGGCCAGACTTCAGAGCAGCGAGGTTGCTACGAGCCTCTTGTAACGCATCACCATACGTTGCGCTACTTCTAGAAAAAACCGTAGCCTTGTCTATGAACGTTTGCAACGCCTTCATTGCCCGGTCTTTTTGACATAATCGTGCATAGGCATATGATGCTTCTAAATAAGGGCCAGGCCATTCGGGAGTTAAGTCGATCTGCTTCTCAGCTGCATCCCTCAATGCACTCCATTTTTTTGCTGCCAATAGATGTTGCATTTCGACGACAGCCCCTGCATGAATGCCAACGCCATACTCTGTGTCGCTACCGACCACCGAGTGTTCATCACCATTCAAATCGTACCAATGCGACGGTGGTCCACAATTTACAGTGTTGCTCCCTCCAATTATGTTCGGAGAGCATGGGCCTTTACTGGTCTGATCCACCTGTGCTCCATCCCCAATATGAACCGAATTATCTTGAGGTTGTTCGATTGGTTTTGGCGTCAATACAGGAGCAGTGCGGCGAACGGCACCCCCTGATCTGACGTGCTGCCCGTGACAGCCGGGGATGCAGAATTGCTAACGGCTGTCACGGTCTGCTGTTTTGGGGAGTGTTCTGTTTTGTACTCTGAGGAATTCTTGTAGCCAGTGTCAATAATCCACGCAAAAAACCCTCCAACTAAGGCTGCGCCAAATGCAATTACCAGCACAAACGCCCAAGTGGATTCAATTCTCAAGGCTTTGTGAATACCCTCAACGATGTCATACATAAACGATCTGCCTCCACGCCTGACGGTCATATTCTAGCACCATCCTTGCGTGAACTGCACAATCCCGTCTATTTACACTTTTGTTTCTTACACTTACGGGCATTCTAGAGATTAGGCCGAAGCGAATATTAAGCGAACATGGTACGATGCTGGGTACCACGCTCATCGCGCACTTTGCGATGGGTGGGATTCCGCCGCAGATGGTTGACCCGCGCAAGCAGGCTGCGGAAAAAATCTGGCGTCGACGCCCAGCCCCTGAAGGGGTGCCCAATTTTGGAGAGCTCACGGTATCGCTGAAGCGATACCCTGATACGAAACCCGAGTTGGCCGCCCGCCAATCAAGAGCGCAGCGGGTTGACCACCTCGACCGCGCGGTAACGCTGGCCGCTGGCCAAGTCTTCGGAGTAGAGGACGGCGGCTCCGCAGCTTTCGGCGGCTTGCAGGATCAGGGCGTCCCAGTAGGAGACCTTGTAGCGCGCTTCGATCTCAAGGGCGGCGAGGATCGCTTGCGGGGTGTTGATGACGATCTCCCAACTCAAGTAGTCCTCAATCAGCTTTTTGATCTCTGCGCTGGGCAGCGGATGCGCGATTCTGCGGCGAAGATTCACGCAGAGCTCCTGCAGAACTTGCGTACTTAAAACGCCTTGCCCGGTGGTCCATAAATGCTCAATCAGTTGGCGGGCGCGTTCGTGCTTCGGGCCGGCATGGCGGTCATGGGCGTAAATCAAGATGTTGGTGTCGACGAAATATTTGGGATTTGCCGGGCTCATAGCTTGCCGGACTCACGCTTGCCGGATCCACGTTGGTAAAGCTCGTCGCGGGAGCGTGGCGGAGTCCAACCGAGGTTCATCCCGTCGCGCAGCCGGGCCAGGGCGCGCCGGCGGGAACGATCGTAGCTCTTGCGCTCGCGCACAATTTGCTCCAGACGCGCCGCCAGCATGGCGCTGATGGAAGTGCCTTCTTCGGCGGCGAGGATGCGAATCTCGCGAAGGAGAGAAGCATCAAGTTTCAAAGTGATATTGGTTTTCATCGGCAGCACGTGTTGACGTGCAGCACAATCTTACGTGCTTCAGAGGCCCGGCGTCAACTTCGCAAGAGAAACCAGGCAAGCCGCTTTAGAGGAACTCCGCTCTAACTGAGAACTGAGAACTGAGAACTGACAACTGAGAACTAACCTCAGTCCTTGAAAAGATTATCAAACGCCGCGCGCGCGTCATTCGGACGCTGACTGCCTTTGCTGGATGTCTCCTTCTCGACCATCACGCGTATGGAATACAGCGAGCAGTCGTTGCGCTTGTCTTTGGGAGAGATTCTGGCGGGAATCGGCTGATTGCATTCGAAGCGGCTCGACGGGTCAAAGTGTTCGCATTGTTTGCAGGCGTGCAGGTCGAACCCGCACTTCGGGCATTGCCCGACGGGATCCGTGAGATTCTGCAGCAGCGCGCCGCATTCCGCACAGCGCGAGACGGTCCGCGTTCCCGGCATGTTGATCGGGCGCGGCCCGAACGTATTCTCTTTTTTCGGGGCCGAAGAAGGCTTCTCAAACTCCTTTTTCGGTCCAGCACCGGAATCCTGGTACCCGCGTTGGCGATACTTGCGGTCGGACAAAAAGCGCCTCCTGAAAAACGCTTCATTCTCCGCCTTTGGCGCGCCCGGCACAAGAGTTTCTTTGGTGCCGTTTCTTTGGCACCATCGGAGCAACCCCGCTGTGGAAAACCTCCTCTCCTTTGGCTTGCAAGCCGGAGCGCCGCGAATTGTGTTTCACATTTCAGGGTGCTACCATCCGATGTACAGATGAATTCAGGAGGTAGTTATGGCGGATCATGACGGCAACAGCTTCTTGTGGTTCCTGGCGGGTCTCGGTGTCGGAGCTGTAATCGGTGTGTTGTATGCGCCGCGCTCCGGCGATGAAACGCGCGACGTAATTCGCTCCAAGGCGCAGGAAGGCGGCGAGCGCGTGCGTCAGCAGGCTCGCCGGGCACGCGAACAGGCGGGTGACTGGGTGGATCGCGGACGCGAAGTGCTCAACCAGCAGAAAGAGCAGTTCCGCTCCGCTTACGAGGCCGGCCGCCAGGCATATAACGAGACGACCGCGGCCGGGGCCGAACCGCCCAAGAATATCTAGCGGCAGCAGCAGCAGGAGCAGACCTGAAGCTACTATGATGGAGCAGCCATGGATGACACTCTCCTAAGAATTTTTATTGCGGTGACGACTTTCGCGGTCGTGTTGCAGGCGCTAATTCTGGTGTTCCTTTACCTCGCGGTCCGCAAGAGCACGGCGAAGATGGAAGCTCTCGCCACCGAAGTGAGGAGCAAGGCTCTGCCCACGATGGAAACGGTGCAGAACATGCTGGTGGAACTGCGCCCGAAGATCGATGTGATGAGCACCAACTTTTCGGAGTCAAGCACCCTGGTGCGCAATCAACTCGGCCGCATCGACGCCACGCTCACCGACGCCCTCGACCGCACCCGGCTGCAAGTCATCCGCGCCGATGAACTACTGAATCGCACCATGGACAAGGTCGAAGAGACCAGCGAAGTCGTCCACAAAACCGTGATCTCTCCGTTGCGCCAGGTCAACGGACTGATGGCCGCGATCAGCACCGGAGTCGAAGTCTTCCTCGGCCAGAAAAGGCGCCATCCGAGAAACGGCGGGGGCGTCCCCCGAGACGAGATGTTCATCTAAATTCAGTGGCCGCATGCACACGCGCCACTTCCTTGTTGGTGCGTGAATCGTAGCCATCGTTATTCTTTGCCGCCGCCCTGCACCCGCTCGCTTCTCACATCGGGCACGTAGATCGAGTGGATGTTTTGTTCAGCGGCCAGATTCTGAAAGCTCGCGATATCCGCATTCCGAACCTGCTCCCAGCGCGCCAGTAATTCATCGGCCTGCTTTTTCAGCTTGTCGAATTCCTGGTACTGCGCCTCGGTCGGAGCAGAGTCGGCGAAACCAGCCACTGCCATGGAAAGAAACGCCAGCTTCGCGTCGATTCCCGGCGCGTAGGCAAGAGAATCTTCGCTGGCGCTGATTTTGAAATTAATCAACGGATCGCGAACCGCAATCAGCTTTGCGTCAAGCGCACTCGCGCCATCGAACAAGGCTTTCGTGGAATCGCCCGGCACCAGGCGCTTCTTCAGCCCGTCCAACTGCTCACGGACATCCTGTATTTGGTTCACCGCGCCGTAGACGCGATTCAACTGCTCGCGCACGTCCATCTGCAGCTTGAACTGCTTCTCCAGATCGCTCTCGGAAGTGGTGACTCGCGGATCGATCTTCACTTCGAACGGAGCCGTTACGCTCTTGCCATTGGCGGTCGATCCATTGGCGGTCGATCCATTCGCAGCCAGGGTCAAGCGCACCTGATAGTTTCCCGGCAGCGCCAGGGGCCCTTTCGCGCCGTCATTGTATTCCCACAGAAAATAGCCGGGGACGCGGTTTGCCTGCTCGTAATGCAGATCCCACACGAAACGATTCAGGCCGTCTTCCAGCTTGATCTGTTTTTCCGGCTTCTTGTCGTCGGGGTCGAGTGGTTCGTCGAGCGGCTCGGCTCTGCTGCTGGAGTACTTGCGGATTACATTGCCCGCCGCGTCCAGGATTTCAATTTTCACTTCATCTTTTTTTACTTCCTGCTTCGGCGCCTGCTTCAAGTAGAAATAGATCACGGCGCCGTCGGGCGGATTCTTTCCTGCAAAAACCACTCGCGCCGGAGCTTCTCCGGTGTGGACGCGATACGCTGTTGCGGGCTGGTAGAGATGCATGTCTTCTCCAGCAACGGAATCGACGAACTGGCGCAGCGGCGAGACATCATCAAGGATCCAAAACGCACGCCCGTGCGTTGCCAATACCAGATCGTCGTTCTTGACGACCAGGTCGTGGACCGGCGTGATCGGCAGGTTGATTTGCAGCGAGCGCCAGTGCGCGCCGTCGTCGAAAGAGACAAAGACGCCGCGCTCGGTCCCGGCATAGAGCAAACCTTTCCTCTTCGGGTCTTCTCGAACAGCGCGCACAAAAACTCCGTCGGGAATTCCGGTTGTGATCCGGCTCCAGGTTGCTCCGTAATCACTTGTCTTGTAGATGTAGGGGGCGGGATCATCATTCTGATGGCGGTCAACGGCGACGTACGCCGTGCCGGCATCGTGCGGAGAGGCTTCAATCAGACTGATGCGGCTCCATTCGGCGAGATCCTTGGGCGTTACGTTCGTCCAATTCTTCCCTTCATCGCGGGTGATCTGGATCAAGCCGTCGTCCGTGCCCGCCCAGATCAGGCCTTTCGCCAGGGGCGAGGGCGCGATCGAAAAAACGGTGTCGTAATATTCAGTGCCGGTGTCGTCCACCGTAATCGGGCCGCCCGAAGGCTGCTGCTTCGATTTGTCATTGCGCGTCAGGTCGCCACTGATCGCCTCCCAGTGTGTTCCACCGTCGGTGGTTTTGAAAACGCGCTCGCCTCCGTAGTAAATCGTGTTCGGGTCGTGTGGAGATGTCACGATGGGCGCCGTCCACTGAAAACGATGATCGAGCGGGGCCGCGCCGCGCGCATCGCTAAGTTCCGGCGACACCGCAATGCTCTTGACCTGGTTCGTGCGCCGGTCGAAGCGCGTGATGTTGCCCTGATAGTCGCCGGCATACACAATGTTCGGGTCGGATGGATCGGGCGCAATATATCCCGATTCTCCGCCCCCGACCGGGTACCAATTGTCGCGGCCAATCGCGCCGTAATCGCTGCGGCTGGCAATCGCCACGGTGGAATTATCCTGCTGCGCGCCGTACACGTAGTAAGGCGTCCGCGTGTCGGTGATGACGTGGTAGAACTGTGCGGTCGGCTGGTTATCCTCGCGCGTCCACGACTTGCCGCCATCCAGGCTGACGGTGACGCCGCCGTCGTCCGAGGCGATCATGCGCTTCGTATTCTTCGGGTCGATCCACAGACCATGATTGTCGCCGTGCGGAACTTTCACTTTATTGAAGTTGCGCCCGCCGTCGGTGGACTTGAGGAACTCCACATCCAACACGTACACCGTATTGGCATCCTGCGGATCGGCGATCACGTGCATGTAGTACCACGCCCGCTGAAACAGCGAGTGGCTGCCGTTTATGAGATCCCAACTGTCGCCGCCGTCGTCGGAGCGATAAAGTCCACCACCTTCCTTAGCCTCGATAAGCGCGTACACGCGCTCGGAGTTCGCCCCGACCGCCAGCCCGATGCGCCCGTAGGGACCCTTTGGAAGGCCGTGCTCTTGCTCCTGCAGCCGTTTCCACGTGGCGCCGCCATCCGTCGAGCGATATACGCCGCTGCCCGGACCACCGCTGGAGAGCGACCATGGAGTCCGTCGAGTCTCCCACAGCGAGGCAAATAGGATGTTGGGATTTTGCGGATCGAAGGCCACATCGATCGCTCCCGTGTTTTCGTCTTTGTAGAGAACCTTGTCCCAGGTTTTACCGCCGTCGGTAGTCCGGAAAACACCCCGTTCCGCGTTCGGACCAAACGGATGACCGAGCGCGGCGACAAAAACGATATCGGGATTGCGCGGATTCACGATGACTTTGCCAATCGCACGCGAATCCTTCAGGCCAACGCTCTTCCAGGATTTTCCCCCGTCCACCGACTTCCAAACGCCGTCACCTTGCGAGATGTTGCCGCGAATGCAAGCTTCGCCGGTTCCCACATAAACGACGTTAGGCTCGGACACGGCGACGGCGATACTGCCGATCGAGGGAGCACCATCCTTGTCAAAAATGGGGGACCAGGTGTTGGCGCCGTCGGTGGATTTCCAGACGCCGCCGCCGGTCGCACCGAAGTAGTAGGTGGTCGGGTTGCCGGGAATTCCGGCAGCCGTAAGCGAGCGGCCGCCACGAAAAGGGCCGATTGATCGGTACTTCATTCCCTTGAACAGCGGGTCACCTTCGTTCTTGTCGTCCTTGTCCTCTTTCGCCGACGGCGCAGCCGCGGCGGGCGCGTTTTTTTGCGCGGCATCCAACTTGCGACTCCGCTCCTTTTGCTGGGAGAAAGTTAGCGTGACGGAAAACAGGACAAACAACGCAAGCATGGCGATGCGCGCATGCAATCTTTGGATCATGAATTGGATCATGAGTTCATTGGCCCCGGAAAAAGAATTTGCTCTCGCTAATGCTAATGCCAGAAGCGCGAAAGGTACAAACCGACGCCCTTCCGGTTGGTGCCCGAAGAATTCATTCACCACCAAGGACACGAAGGTTCACGAAGGAAAGCTTATAGGTTTAAAACTTCGTGTTCCTTTGTGTCCTTGGTGGTCGATGAATTTCGGACCCCCGCCCCTCAGGGGACGTACCCGCGTAGTCAACACAACGAACAACGAAACGCTGCTTGATTTCTGCCTCCGCCGCCTAGAATGTTTGAAACATTTCTCATTTTCTTGTTTGAAACAGAACGTGCTCAAGATGCAACGACAGTTCACATCCAACGACGTGATCGCCCTGACTGGAATCACCGCCCGTCAACTGCAATGGTGGGACGAACGCGGCGTGGTGGCGCCTGGCCGCCAGGGTCACCGCCGCATCTATAACTGGGACGAACTCATCACCGTGGCGGTCATCTGCCAGCTTCGCCGGCGGGGCTTCTCGCTCCAGCGCATGCGCAAAGTGATTGCGTTCCTGCAGCAGGAATTTGGCACCAGCCTGGCCGCTACTGTCGGTGCGTCGTCGGAGTATCACCTTCTTACCGACGGCACTCATCTTTATCTGCGAACCTCGGCGCGACAGGTCGTGGATCTGCTAAAGAACGCGCGGCAGCCGATGTTCGACATTTGCCTGAGCGACGAAGTCCGCCGGGTTCGAGCAGAGATTCAGGCTCGCAAGAAGGCTGCGGTTTCGGAACGGGTTCGGCCTTTACGCCGGGGTCGGAGGGCGTAAAGGGAGCGTAAACGGAAAGCGGGGGAGGCATGATGATCGGCGAATTGAGCATTATCAACGAGTGGATTCCCGAGCAGATGGAACCCGGCACCGTGTTCGTGCTGGAGAATGCGGGCGAAGTGGGAGAGAGAGAAGATCCCTATTGGGCAGTGCTCTCCTGCCCTTCGTGCGGCACGCTGGGCTTGATTACCCGCAGGCAGATGGCCGGACTGCTGCCGACGATCTGCGGCTCTTCTGTATGTTCAGCGCAGTTTTTTATCAAGGACGAAGAGATCACGCCGCGGAAGCCGTTTTAGTCGTAGAGGCGCGGCTTGCCGCGTCTCCGCTTGCTGACAAACTGGTTCTGCTTTGCCGCGGCGAAAGAGGCTGCGAAAAAATTGGTCAAGGGTGCTAAAGGCTCACCTCCGGCGCTAAAGCGCGATACATTTTCAGCGGCACACGGCACGACTGAAGTCGTGCCCTTCCCTTTTCGTTGAGAACTTTAAGTTTTTCCCCGCGACATGCTCGCAACTGCCTAGCCGCGCCCGGCTTGGACGGGCGAGGGCGCCCGTCCCCACACTAGAATCTCTACGGATGCGTCTTCGGAACCGTGAACTTTACTGGTATTTGCTCTACTATCTCGATATCAAATCCTTCCAGCGCAGCCACCCTGCGCGGGTGATTGGTCAAGAGTCGAATGCGCTTTAGATTCAGATCGAAAAGGATTTGAGCTCCCAGTCCGATCTCGCGATGAGTCTTCCGCTCGCTTTCGGGCAGCGACGGCAAACGCCGTTCCCGATGAAACGTGAGAAACGACTGTTCCCCGATTTTTTCTGCCGTGAAACCTTTGGACGTCTGGTGCAGGTAGATCAATGCGCCGCGCTCCTCCTGGGCGATCATCTGCAGCGAAGCCTCGAGTGTCTGATGGCAGTCGCAGCCGGTGGCGCCGAAAACGTCGCCCAGCAGGCAGTGCGCGTGCATGCGGACCAGGACCGGGGACGACGAATCGCTAATATCGCCACGAACCAGCGCCATATGGGATCCGCCACCGTCCACTTCGCTCTCGTAGGCGATCAGGCGGAATTCCCCGTACTTGGTTTCGACCATCGCCTCGCCCACACGATGCACGTAGCGCTCATGCTGCATCCGGTAGCGGATCAACTCCGCAACCGTGAGCATTTTCGTTTCATGGGTGCGGCAGAACTGGATCAGGTCCGGCACGCGAGCCATCGTGCCGTCGTCTTTCATGATTTCGCAGATGATCCCCGCCGGAACCATGCCGGCGAGCCGAGCCAGGTCTACGGAGGCTTCGGTCTGCCCCGCGCGCACCAGCACTCCGCCCTTGCGCGCTCGCAGCGGGAACACGTGCCCCGGCCGGGCCAGGTCCGATGGCCGCGTCGCCGGATCGATTGCCGTTTTGATGGTATGGGAGCGATCGTACGCCGAAATTCCCGTGGTCACGCCATCGCGAGCGTCAATCGCCTCGCAAAAAGCAGTCCCGTATTGCGATGTGTTCTCGCTGGTCATGGGACCGATGCGCAGGTGGTCGAGCCGTTCTTCGGTCATGGCCAGGCAGACCAGGCCGCGTCCGTGCTTGGCCATGAAGTTAATCGCTTCGGGAGTAACCTTTTCCGCGGCCAGCGTGAGATCGCCTTCATTCTCGCGATCCTCGTCGTCAACCACGACGATCATTCGCCCCGCGCGGATCTCTTCGATGGCGGTGGGAACATCGGTAAACGGTAAACTAGGAGTCATGGAAGGCTCTTCCCCTCGGGGGCTAAAGCCCCTTATTCATGCGCATCGAGACGGCGCGGCTGAAGCCGCGCCCCTTCAAAACAAAGTCAAAGCCCGAGTTCTAAGCAGCGTTTAAATCGCGCCGCTTCGACGGCGACAGTTCGTTCTCCGCACCAGAAAACAGGTTCTTCATAGTCCGCGACATAGCCCGAAACACCCATCGCATCACGACCACGATTATGCCTAGGAAGGCGGCAACGATCAGGCCAGCCGCAATCGGGTGTCGGGCAGCAAGCCAGGTCAGGAACACAGCGAGCGTGTCTTCTCCCGCGCTGAGCGCGAAATTCGAAACCGGCTCTGGAGACGGTGTCACGGCTACGCGCGCCGCCGTCTTACCTCCGTGCGCCGCCAAGGCGATCGCCCCGCCCGCCAGCATCGCCAGCAACTGCTTTTCCGGCGAGAGCTGGGAGGTCGCGCCATAGGCGATCAAGGCCGCCACGGGAACCCGAACAAAGGTGTGCAGGGCATTCCAGAACAAATCGAAAACCGGGATCTTGTCCGCGAAAAACTCAATGGCAAAAAGCACCCCAGAGGCCGCAATCACCCACCAACTGGCAAGCAAATGCAGCCCGGAAGGCAAATCGAGCAAGCCAGCATGGGCCAGAAGTCCGAGTGTGGCCACCGTGGCATACACGTTGAGCCCGGCCGCAAAGCTTACCGCCACGATCAGACCGACGAGTTCGGAGCCGCCAAACTTCATGCCTGCCAGCATATCCGCACTCGGCCTCCTCGCCGATGCAGCGTAAAACAGGAAAGGGTCGCTTGCGGCGACCCTCCCAGTAAACTGGGTTCAGTAAATCTGGTTCCCTGCGGTTACAGGGTGGATTCGATTTCAAAACCCCAAGCTTCCAGCAATGGCTCGGGGATGTATTTGGAGTTCTTGTTCCGGCGCGCCCATTCCCGCAGCCGTGTAGACCGCAAATACTGGTCAGGAGAGAGCTTATACTCGTGCACAACCTGCTCGAATTCCGTGATTGTGGGAGTAACCGGCCCGATGGGCTCGGGCTTGCCCCAGTTGGGGTTTCCGCGTCGCTTAGCCATGAAAAATATACCCTCTTGTGAACGTGATAAGGACTTTTTCTTTATAAGTCTCTATCTTCTTTGATTCCAAGAAGTGCCAAGGGGATTCACCCGCAAAAAAGGAAACGCAGCACCACAAATTCAAGCCCCTCGGCCTCAATGGAAGCTATTGATAATAATAGATTTCTCTCCGTTAGTCAATAGAAAAGTTGCTTCCGCCACGGCCTGTTGTGTATCTCCTTTGTGTACAACCACTTGCAGTTCGCCTGCGGGAGCACGTCCTAGGCCCGTTAGGCTATGGATAAACGGATGAACCCTCTAGGAGTCTGTCGGGAATAGCTCTTGCGCTCCGAAGAATCAATAAGTTACAAGTCGTCACGTGCCTGCAAATTATTGGTTCTTCGTTCCCGAAATCTTATTTTCGACAGACGCCTAGTGAACCGCCATCTCCCAGCCGATAAGACTACCAGGGGCACCGACTGGGAGAGGTGCACGGAGCAAGAGGTGACCAGCGTAACCGGAAGACCGGGCCATGGCGTTGACCACGGAATCTCATACACTTAGAGTTGCAAACGGGGATTCTATTGGGGTCGCCCAATTGGGGGCTGGCGATCTACCCCGACCGTGCGCACGCGAAGGCGCTTCGCAAAACATTTACATCATCCGCCTCGGCAAAGCCGGGACGGCGCACGAAAACCGATCTGAATCGTGATTCGAACCATGAACTTGAAGTCCCTACTAGTGAGTTCTGACGAGAGGACGGTGCGCATCCTGCGCCGGGTCCTCAGCGACCTGGAAATCGAGGTCGAGCATTGCTCCGCTGCGGACGATGCCATCCGCCGGATCACCCGTCAGCGTTTCGAAGCCATCATCGTCGATGGGGTGAATGCGGAGGAAGCTAGCAGCGTATTCCGTGGGGCCAAAGCCGCCCCCGCCAACAAGCGAGCCCTCGCGATCGTGCTGGTGGAATCTCCCGTCGGACTCAAGGGCGGTTTCGAAATGGGGGCCCATTTCGTCCTCCACAAGCCCCTTGCGGTCGAGCGGGCCAAAGCCAGCTTTCGCGCGGTTCGAGCCCTGATGAGGCGTGAACGGCGGCTGCAGTTGCGGGTCGCTGTGCAAATTCCGGTCGTGTGTTACGGGTCGGGCCGGTACAAAGCCAAGACCCTCGACCTCTGCGAAGGCGGCATGGCGATTCAGTTTTCCGGCCGCGTCGCGAAAGAAAACTCGCTCCGCTTCTCGTTCGAATTGCCGGGCATGGACCAGGCGCTCGAAATCCATGGAGAGCTGGCCTGGGAAGGCAACGGCGCTCAGGCCGGTGTCCGCTTCAAGGACGCCACCGACGAGCAGCGCAGCACCATTCGCCAGTGGTTAAACACCCACTCTCCCGATCTCGAGCCGGACGACCCACCCGTGAATTGCCGTCTCAGCGACCTCAGCCTCGGCGGCTGCTATCTCACGACAATCTCACCCTTCCCCAGGGGCACGCGGGTCATCCTTTGGATCAAGACCGCCGACCTCGAAGTCCGCGCCGGAGGCATCGTGCTAGTCGCGCATCCGGAATACGGGATGGGAGTGGAGTTCCTCCAGACCACGACCGAGCAACGTGACCAAGTGAACCGCATGATCACGACTCTGCGGGCCAACGGAGACAAATCTCCCGAGCTTCAGGTCGAACCCGACGGACTGGAATCGCCATCGCGTGGCGATGGCGTGGCTATGTTCCAGTCTTCCGCAACCCGGGCTTCCGCAACCGAAGTTTCCGGAACCGAAGACACACTCGTCGATCTGTTCCGGCACCAGTTTCAGGTGCCGGTCGAAACCTTCCTGCAGCAGATGCGCGAACAGCGCCAGTCTATCGAGTCGTACTCACGCGGCTGAGCCGCGAGCTTCGAGCAAACCGGTCGCCCCGCAGCTCGTAGCTCGTAGCTCGCAGCTTACTTACTCGGCAATCCAGAATAGTCCGCTACCTATTTCCTTTCCGCTTCTCTCCTACACTTTGGGAATAAGCTCGCTCACCGTCCCACGCTGCAGCAAGTACGCTCCCGGTCCCTGCTGTCCGCGAATCGAACGGCAGAACTCGGCCACAAAGAAACCCGCTTTCACGGTCTCGCGGAACGCCCACCGCGTCGCGTCGCGCCACTCTCGCGCCAATCCCATGTCAGTGCGCTCGACCTCCAGAATGTCGCCCGGGATTTCAATGCTCACGCGCTGCCGCCCCAGTGATTCCGCCAGATCGGCCCGTCCCGGTTTCCCGCTGGGATCGAAGCGCACCAGCGGAGCCAGCAGCCTCATGGCATCGATGGTTTCCGCTCGCGCACCCGTACTCTTGCCCGCCAGCCGGTCCCGCACCCGCCGCGAATTCAGCATCCACCGCACCCACAGCCGGTCCGTTCCGTTCCGATGCAGCATGCTGGAAGTTTCCGGCCCGTAGAAATCCACCTTATAGGTATCGGAAACCACGCCCAGCTTGGAAAAGTTGAAGTGCGCGTTCCGGCTCTGCAGCGGATCGTAGGTCCACGTCATCTCATGAATGCCCATGGCCATGGCGCGCTCGCGCTGCGCCTGCTTCAGTCGCGAGCCCAGATCCAGATGCCGATAGGCATCGAGCACCGCCAGCATGTGCGAGTGAATCGTCGTCTGCCCGTGCTCGCGGCCGAGAAATCCGAAGGCGAACCCGACTAGCTTTTCCTTATCGAAAGCCCCGACGAAAATATTGCCCGCAGCCCTCAAGGCAATGACCACCGTGAGGGGCAAGGCGTCCTCGTCCGCCATCCCCCAGACTTCTTTCTCCACCGCTTTCAACTGGCTGAGGTCGTCGATGCTCTTGAGGTCGCGAATCCCAATCTTTTGCGCGTCACCGCGGGACGTCACTTGCGGGCCTTCGCGCGCTTCGAGTTCTGGTCGTTGGGCATGGCGATGGGCATGGCGACCTCCGCGCAGACGTCCGGCGCATAAGAAACACAACGGTGTACAGCAGCGGTTGCATCCTTGTCAACATCAATCGGGCGGTGGTAGTAGGCGGTTTTAATTGGGTTTGTTCGCCAGCGGTCAGGGCAATGGCGGTTACGAGGCGGCCGTTCGCATGTGGGGACTCTTCCGAAGGCGATCAGTTTTTTTCCGTGACGGCCGGGCGGGTTAGTTCGCGGGCACTCTCGCGCAGCCGGAATTTTTGCAGCTTTCCCGTGGAAGTTTTCGGCAAGGGGCCGAAGATGACGCTCTTCGGCGCTTTGAAGTGCGCCAAGCGTTCGCGGCAGAAGTCGATGAGCTCCTGCTCGGTGGCCGAGGCTCCCTCCTTCAGCATAACGAAGGCGCAGGGTGTCTCGCCCCATTTTTCGCTGGGTCGCGCGACTACCCCGGCCTCCAGCACCGCCGGATGGCGATAGAGCACCGCCTCAACCTCAATGGTGGAAATGTTTTCGCCCCCGGAAATGATGATGTCCTTGGAACGATCCTTCAATTCGATATAGCCGTTCGGATGCATGACTCCGAGGTCGCCGGTGTGGAACCAGCCGCCCGCGAAGGCCTCCTCAGTGGCCTTGGCATTCTTCAAATAGCCGCGCATAACGGTGTTGCCGCGCAGGAAGATCTCGCCCATGGCAGCGCCGTCGCCCGGCACTGGCTTCAGGGTCGCTGGGTCGGCGACCATCAACCCTTCCAGTGTCTCGTAGCAGACGCCTTGTCGCGCCTTGTAAGCCGCCTGCTCGGAGATCGGCAGGGCGTCCCACTCCTCGCGCCAAGCGCAAACCGTCACCGGACCGTACACTTCCGTCAACCCATAAACATGCGTGACATCGAACCCGAGACCCTGCATCTTTTCCAGGATCGCCGGCGGTGGCGCTGCGCCCGCGGTCATCACCCGGATGCCTCGCCGGATATCCCGCTTCTGCTCGGCTGGCGCGTTGACTATAGTTCCGAGCACAATCGGTGCGCCGCACAGGTGCGTGACGCCGAGATCGGCGAACGCATCGTACATTGCTTTTGCCGTGACTTGCCGCAGGCATACATGTGTACCTGCCATGGCCGTGATGGTCCACGGGAAGCACCAGCCATTGCAGTGGAACATGGGCAGTGTCCACAAATAGACAGCGTGGTGCGGCATCGCCCAAGTCAGGGCGTTGCCCAGGGCGTTCAGGTAAGCGCCGCGGTGGTGATACACCACCCCTTTGGGATTGCCCGTGGTGCCCGAGGTGTAATTGAGAGAGATCGCCTGCCATTCGTCGCGCGGCAGTTCCCAAGCGAAACCGGAGGTGCCCTCCGCCAGAAACTGCTCGTACGTCAGCTCGCCTAGCAGTTCGCCGCCTTTGGCATATTGGTCGTCGATGTCAATGACCAGCGGCTTGTCGCCAACTCTGTCGAGCGCCTTCGCGATCACGCCCGAAAACTCGCGGTCCGTGATGAGCACCTTGCAATCGCTGTGTTGGAGGATGAAAGCGATGGTCTCAGCGTCCAGCCGGATGTTGAGCGCGTTGAGCACCGCGCCGGCCATGGGCACGCCGAAATGTGCCTCCAGCAGCTCGGGTATATTAGGCGCCATTACGCAAACGGTGTCGCCCACGCCGATGCCGCGATCCTTCAAGGCTGCCGCCAGCCGAATGCACCGTTCGAAGGTTTCGCGCCAGCTGCGCCGGATGGCGCCGTGAATCACCGCTGTGCGCTCGGGAAACACTGCGGCCGTACGTCGGATGAAAGACAGCGGCGAGAGCGGCACGTGATTCGCGCCGTTCTTGTCCAGTTCGATTTCGTATGGATTCCGCGTATGCATTAGCACGAATCTCCTTGGGTTGGCCGCGAAAACGGCACCAAGTGTGCACCCATCACCCCAATATACTACTGGATATCGCCCTACCTCGTCCGTCATCTCAGCCCATACAGCCCATTCCACGCATCTTAACCTGCATGCTACCCTCGAACCCGGAGACGAACACGACCGTGAAACCGATTACCAAGCTTCTGCTTTTGACCGCCCTGATCGTGCTGGGAAACTCGCTACTGCTGGCCGCCGATCGCGGCACTCTGGTGCGCGAGGCCGTCATTTACCTGTCTCCCGACACCACTTCGAGCAAGCTCGCCCAGGTCGAACGCGGACGGGAACTGATTCTTCTCGACAAGAGCCACAACTGGCTGCACGTTGAAGCTCTGCTCGGCTCTGCGCAAACTCCCGACCCCGCCTTCGTTTTGGAGGACGAGGACGAGGGCAAGACCATCAGCGGCTGGGTCCTCGATACCGGCATCGTCTGGGCATCCACTCCCAACGGCGACCGCATTCTGTTCGGCGCCGCCGTCGATTCCGAAGACGAGGCCAGCCGCCGCCACGGCCGCCGTGGCGCAGCCCAGGACGCCCTGCGCCTCTATCGCCGCGTCTACGATATCTTCCCGACCGCTCCCCTGGCCGGCGAAGCTCTCTACCGTGCCGCCGACATTAAATGGCAGATCGACAAATCCGACATGCAGTCCCGCCCCTCCGCGCGCGAGAAAGAATCCTACCTTCGCGGAGGCATCGACGAGCAGTCGATGAAGCAGGTGATGAAAAAATTCCCTGACACAAAGTGGGCCCAACTCGCCGCCTTCCACCTGCTCGACAACAAACTCTGCGGAGATTGGCAGGGCTCCTCCAAGTGTCCCGACAAGGAAGCCGACATCTACGAAAAATACGTAAAAGAACATCCGCAATCTCCCGCCGCTCCCGAGGCGCTGTACAACGCCGCTTCCCGCCGAGCCGCCCTGATCGAGATTTATAAGACGGAAGAACAACCAAAGAAGTCCGACCAATCCAAGAACCTGGCCATCTCGCTCGCCCAGCAGCTAATCTCCCAGTATCCGCAAAGCGACTGGTCGTCCCGCGGACAAACCCTGCTGTTCCTCGTGCAGCAAGGAGTACCGACGTACGGAAACGCAATTCAGTAGGGCATCGGGGCGGTCACTCTAGACTCTCACTTCACCGGATGTCCGGACACGCGACAACCCTCGGTGTGCCGCCAGATTCTGCACGCGCCAGTCTCCGCGTCCCGCTCTTTCGCAGTGACCAGGTGGCACCGTGACCTTCTCCTGCGTCGCGCTACTTCATGCGATTGCGATACAAGCTTCCATCCACTTGCCGAACCATGGCCTCGATGTCGAGCGGGGTCTGTAAGAACGCGGCTATTTCTTCGGCGACCGCCTTCGGTTCGCGCAGCACGCGATGATAATGCACGCGCGAGACCCGCACGTTTGCCTTGCCCGCGAGCCACTTATTAACTTCGATCAGGTGGCGCTGAAAGGCCTCTTCGAGTGCGGATGTGTCGGCGTTCGAATCCGTATTGCCGCGGCGTCGCAGCATTTCATCCTGCGACTTCAGCACCTCGGGTAGCGGACGCTGCATGAATACGATGCGATATTCGTGGCCCGCTGGCAGCGACAGAATCAGTTGCGAGATGACCTTCACCACCTTGCCTTCGGCCTCCGCAATCAGACTGGGATCTTTCGGAAGCTGCTTGATGCGCTCCCACTCGAGGTAGCCTTTGGGGTTGTCGGTGTCGGCTTTGCGTTCGCCATCGGAGAGAACCGGCAGCCCGCCCGCATCCAGCATCTGCATCATCAGCGATGTGCCCGACCGCGGCAGTCCCGAAACAATGGTGATCATCAGTGCCTTTCAAGAGACGGAAATAGCGGAGGCGAATTCCCTGCTCCGCCACATTCAGAATCCCGCAACTGAAATGATAGTGGCAACGTGGCCGTCGGGCAAAGACGATGGCCGCGGGCGCGGTAAGAAGACGAAGAAATCCGCGGACCTCCAGAATGCCCGCCCCGCTGCCATTGCGCACCGGTGAGAGTTCTGATAACTTGCCTCTCGTCTCTCAAAGGAGGCCCCCGTGGCTTTTTGTCCAACCTGTGGAACGCAGATCGCGGATGGAGCGGCCTGTCCGAAGTGTGCTGGCGGCGCCGTACAAGGCGCGAGCGTGAGCCTGGCCGCACCCGCGACCGCCGGACTCACCGATAACGTGGCCGGCGCGCTGGCCTACGTGACCATCATTCCGGCGATTATTTTTCTGGTGCTGGAGCCGTTCAACAAGAAGCGTTTCATTCGCTTCCATGCCTTTCAATGCATCTTTTTTGCGATCGCATGGACCGTGCTCTGGATCATCCTGGCATTCATTGGCCACATCCCATTCCTCGGGTGGGCAACAGTCTTTGTGTGGCCGCTGGTCAGTCTGGCTGGGTTTGTGATCTGGCTGATTCTGGTGCTCAAGGCCTATCAGGGACAGATGTTCAAGCTGCCCGTGATCGGCGACATCGCCGAGCAGCAGGCTGGCAGGTAGGCTGGACGGCATACAAATGGTTGCCAGGAACGTGATCGGTAGCGGACGGGCGGCAACGCCCGTCTCTGAAATCATTTTCCGTCCTGAATCCGCCCACCCGCTCGACGCAAAATTCGGCATTCCAGGCATCTATTAAATTCGCCGTTTGTTCGCCTATGTGCTAAACTTACTCCCCATCCGGCGAGGAGCAGCAGCGATGCCCAAAGCAATCCATCATCTGGCGATCAGCCACCTAAGAAAATCCGACCCCGTGATGGCCGCGATTATCGAGCGCGTAGGGCCGTGCCGCATGCAGTTTGGCGAGCCCACGTTTCACGCCCTGGCCGAGGCGATCCTCTATCAGCAGTTAAACGGCAAAGCGGCCGTGACCATCTTCAATCGATTCACCGCTCTTGCCGGCGATCCGCTGACGCCGAAGGGCATTCTCAAACTGACCGATGCGCAAATGCGCGGCGTCGGGCTGTCCAGGCAGAAGACCGCGTATCTGCGCGATCTCGCCGAGAAGACCCTAGCCGGCCTGCTGGAGTTCGAGCGCTTGCCGGAATTGCCGGAAGAAGAAGTGATCGCGCATCTTACCCAAGTGAAGGGCGTCGGCGTCTGGACGGCGCACATGTTCCTGATGTTCACCCTGCGCCGTCCGGATATTCTCCCGACCGGCGATTACGGCGTGCAGGCCGCCATCAAGAAGCACTACAAGAAACGCAAGTGGCCCAAGCCCGCTGTGATGGAGAAGATCGCAAAACCGTGGGCGCCCTATCGATCGATTGCCTGCTGGTACCTGTGGCAGAGTTTGGATGTGAAGACGCAGGGTGATTGAGTCATTGAATCATTGAGTCATTGAGGTATTGAGTCATTGACTCAACGTCGCAATGATTCAATGACTCAATGACTCAATGATTCAATGACTCAATGATTCAATGACTCAATGATTCAATGACTCAATGATTCAATGACTCAATAAAAAACCCTCTCGACCGAACCGAGAGGGTTGGCGAACTGGTTGGAGAAATATTATGCCGCGCGTACGACGTTGCCCGCCTGAAAGCCCTTAGGGCCTTTGAGCAGATCGAACTCGACGGTCTCGCCCTCGTTCAGCGAGCGGTAGCCGTTCTCCTGGATGGCCGAGAAATGCACGAACACGTCCTCGCCCGTGGAGCGCTGGATGAATCCGTATCCCTTCGCCCCGTTGAACCACTTCACAGTACCCTTCTCTCTCACAAAGAAACTCCTTTCGCCTCATCGCTAAGAATTATTCTTCCGTCTCTTGTCTGTTTGCCCTGGTATACCGGACACTCGACACCGGACACTCGATACCAGACACCCGATACAGGGCACCCCCTCAAAGGACGGTAAGAATTTTTGCTGGCGTCGCCGCGCGCGGGCGATACCACACCAACAGAAACGGCTCCCCTGCATTCCGTCGAACGGTTGCCCGCGACGAAATACGGCGAAGCCGCGAAAACGAAGGCGCGATATCCGACTGCCCACACAGAAACGTCAATCCTGCTACGCACTCGCCAACCGGGTCCGGGTGACGAGCAGAAAATAATAGCAGGAAGATTCCAGTTGGCAAGAGCGAAGTTGCTGAGAACAAGCCGAAAACGAATATGACCCCGGGATCAATCAAAAGGCACGCAACCGGCGAGCCTCGACGGAAGGCCGTAAGTATTTGATAATATTTGAGAAACCAGTGTCGTCGATCACTCCCATCGAGCTTTCCGACAAGAAGGGCGCGGCCGATTATCGCGCTGCTCCGGCCGAGGGCCTGGTGCGCTCGACCGCGCGCTATCTGCTCCGGACCGAGGTGCACACCTTCGCCTTCTCCGTTGCCGCCAACTCCATTCTGTCCTTCTTCCCGTTCCTGCTGCTGCTGATGACGCTGATCCGATACGTCTTTCATTCCAAGGTGATGTACGGCGTAGTCGAGAGCCTGTTGCGCGATTATCTTCCGACCGGCCAGGAATTCGTGATCCGAAACCTGAATGCGCTGGTCGGCGCCCACCATCGGGCGCAAGTGTTCTCGCTGGTCATGCTGCTGATTACTTCCACCGGAATTTTTCTGCCGCTCGAAGTTGCGCTGAACCGCGTCTGGGGATTTCGCAACAACCGCTCGTACCTGGGAAATCAGCTGATGTCGCTCGGGCTGGTGTTTGCCTGCGGATCGCTCGCCCTGCTCTCGGTAGGATTGACCGCCGGAAACGTAGCCATCTTGAAGAGTGCGCTGCACGGCTACGGCGCCTGGTATGTGCAAGTGGTGGACTTTGTGACCATGAAGATCTTTTCGATACTGGCCAGCATCGCGATTTTCTTCCTCGTCTACTGGCTGTTGCCGAACGGCAAAGTGCCGGCCCGGGGAGTCCTGCCGGCGGCGGTGCTCATGGGATTGCTCTCCGAGGCGCTGAAGTACGCTTATATCTTCGCCCTGCCCCGGCTGAATTTCGCGGAAGTGTATGGGCCGTTCGCCATCTCGGTCAGCCTGATGTTCTGGGCCTTCCTGTCGGGGATGCTGCTGCTGACGGGAGCCCATCTGTCGGCGCGAAAAATATTGCGGGGCTGAACAGCCTGCGGAAAAACTTGGGGGCGTATCAGGGCATCGCTTTAGCAATCTGTAAAGGATGTCATGAGACTAAACACCTTCAGGCGGGCCGAAAGCGTTTTAGAATGAATCCGCCTTTAGGCGCTGGATCCCGGAATTCAATCTTCACCGCAGGCTGCTAGGATCTTCCAGCCGCGAGCTTGAGGTCGCGCTAGCGCTGCGGAGTTGGGCCTGGGCTCGGGGACTTCTCGAAACTCGGCTTGTCCTGTGCCGGTTTGTCCGGAATTGCGGGCGCGGTTGGAGCGAGTGGGATGGAAGTTACGGTCTGCCCGGGCGCTAGCTGCGTCTCGTTTGAGCCCGGTACGAACGGCGATGGATTAGCAAACAGCGGGTCTGGCAGCGAATCGGGCGCCACCTGCGCTTGCGAAGGCCGGATGCCCTTGGCTTCTACGATCGACCATCGCCAATCTTCATCGGGGCCGGGGGTGATCCCGATATTTTCGTGAAACGCGGTTGTGCTGAAGGGCTTGGCCGTGGCCTTGAGGTGATAGAGGAGCGTTACATCGGAACGCCGCTCGACGGCGATTGGCGCCATGCCTTGGGCGGCGGGAATCACACGTGCACGCGCGGCCACTGCGGCATTCTCTCCAGGCTTGCGTTCGAGCGTCAGGCCAATGGTGATTTCGCGAATGTCCCAGTCAGTTCCGTTGAATACTTCCAACTGAAGACTTTCATCCTGAATGGAGCCGGGGCCGTCGAGCTTGAGCAGTTCGGTGAGCGGCAAGTCTTCGATCAGAATGGGCTTGATCAGCAGCGAACTGGCCCGGGCGTTGAAAGACAGACTGCAGGTTACATCGGGTGACGATACTTTGAGGGTATTGCCGGAAGGGTCAATGGAAAACACGGCCTTGTCTTTGCTGACTGGCCTTGCTTTCTTGGCGTCCTCCATGACCTGGGCCAGATTGTCGTTATCGATCACAGTTTGGGGCGGCACAGTGCGGGCCGGGTCCGGCTGTGGTTGCGGCTGCTGCTGCGCTTTGTTTTTGCGCAGGTTGCGTGCGAGGTCGCCGAGCGAGGGGGCATCGTCTTGCGCCGAAGCGGCCAACGGCGACAGCAGCGCAAAGATCAGCACACCGGGCGCAACCAACCGCAAGCTGGGGGATCTGGATCGCATGATTTCGGTCGCTGAGCGGGGCGTGCGGGCTCAGCGGGTCCACAGAGAAAGTTTAGGCGAGATGGAACGGAAAAGAAGTTACCGGAGGGACACGATGGTGCTAGCACCTCCAGCAATGGGAAAAGGGCATGGACGCGCTCAAATCGAAGCGACGCGCAACGGGGCGCGTCCATGCCCCTTTCACCAATCGCTACTTACAGCAGGCCAGAGGTACGAAAACGGGTGATCGGATCGGTTACCTGCATTGGTTGACGCTTAAAAATCCAGCGTGCCACCGCAATCCCCAATGCCGCATAACACAGATGCCAGATTTTCATAAATCACTCCCACGCCGGACGGGGAGAGACTACGAAGGTCCCGTCGTGCCCTAACCTTAACTCTGCTTCATCGGCAGGTCTAGGCCACGAAGGTGCTATGAATTCGTGCAAAGGTAATTCTGGGTAACCAATTCGCAGTGACCAGGCGGTTTGTGAACGGTGCTTACAGCGTGGAGTTTTCGATCCAACCGCCGCCGACGACGATGTCTCCATCGTAGAAGACAGCGGCCTGGCCGGGGGTGAGCGCGCGCTGCGGCTCGTCAAAGGTAACTCGGACTTCGTCCGGCCCGGCGGATTCAATGATAGCCGGCGCGGGTTGATGCTTGTGACGGATCTTCACTGCGACCCGCATGGGCTCGCGCAGCTCGGCCGTCGAAATGAGGTTCACCCGGCGCGCGCGGAGAGTGCGCGAGTAAAGCTCCTCGTCCTTACCGACCACCACTTGCCGCGTGTCGTTCCTGATTTGAATCACGTAGAGCGGCGAGCCGGTAGCCACACCGAGTCCCTTGCGCTGGCCGACCGTGAAGTTGTGAACGCCGGCGTGCTCGCCGATCACCTTGCCGTCGGTAGTGACCATCTCGCCGCCGACCATCTCGCCGGCAATCTTCTCTCCGGCAATCCGTGCCGGCTTTTCTCCCTGCTCGGTGAGATAGGCTTCGAGAAAGCGCTTGTAGTCACCGCCGGGGACGAAGCAGATTTCCTGCGAGTCGGGCTTTTCGGCGATCACCAGGTTGTGCTTGCGGGCAAGTTCGCGCACTTCCGGCTTGGTCATGCCGCCGAGCGGGAACAGAGTGCGGCTCAATTGCTCCTGCGTAAGGCCGAAGAGGAAGTAAGTCTGGTCTTTGGACTTGTCGGCTGGGCGCTTCAGCAGCCAGCGGTTGAGCCGCTCGTCAAAGACGACCTGGGCGTAATGGCCAGTGGCAATCTGATCGGCGCCAATCTGCCGCGCTACAACAAGAAGCTGATCAAACTTCAAGTGATTGTTGCAGAGGCTGCAAGGAATCGGTGTGCGCCCCGCAAGATACTCCTCGACGAACGGCCGCACCACATCGCGCTCAAAGCGCTCTTCGTGATTGACCACGTAGTAGGGGATGCCGAGGGTCTCGGCAACGCGGCGAGCATCGTAGACGTCGTCGATCGAACAGCAGCGGCCCTGGACGGATTCGGGCATCCCTTCGTGTCCAGCGAGACGGCGCTGGTTCCAGAGCTGCATGGTCAGGCCGATGACGTTGCGGCCTTCGGCATGCAGCATGGCCGCAACGGCCGAGGAGTCGACTCCTCCCGACATGGCGACGGCGATAGTGGGGGAATCAGACATGTTAATCGTTCAACCTAACCTGCCTTGTTTTAGTCGTCTGAATTTCTATTTCTTGTTTCTTTCCATCTACAAAAGGATGAGGAGCGTCGCCTTGCTCCACTCGCATTCCGGCGGGGCCGACGGCTAGCACTTCGTTATCCGGCATAAAAAAAATCCAATAGTGATCTCGTTCGTCGGGGCTATCAAGATAATCAGCGGGCGAAACCACCAACCGAAAATCGCCGAAGGAAAAAGTAGTCTTTCTCGTGCGAGCGCTAAAATCGATGTCGGTCAGTGACTCTCCTTCAAGCCGCCGAGTAGAAATCGTTATCAGTTTCCGATCGGCATCCGAGTCGACTAACTGGCGTTCGCCGCGAAACAGTTTCCAATTCGACAAGTAAATCCAAAGATGCCATCGTCCATGAAGGTGGCCACCGGTCTTGATGCGCGGACCGAATTCAAAGGTCAGAAAGCTCCCCACGCCAGGCTTGACCCTCCAGGGCGGGGTTCCGAACACCGGTTGAAAATATTGACGGATAGCGACAGCTGCAGCCTTCATATCGAGTTCACCCGAACATCGCCAAGCCAACTTGGACTATGGTGCCAAAACTGAAACCCATCCCAGAGACTTCGCGATGCAATCGATCCCACTCTGTAATTGTAAGGGAGCGGCTAAGGATTCTTTCAATTTCGCGTACCGCATCGCGAAATTGCCGATTTTGGTCCCGATTGCTCAAACTGCGAGACCCTCATTTCGAAACGGCGGCCTTGTAAACGGGGCTAAGATCACGCAAACGCGCGACCGTTTCTGGAATCAGGCCCAGGGCGAAGTCTACATCCTCGGGCGTATTTTGTTTCCCCAGACTGAAGCGAATGCTGGCTTTCGCGCGGCCGGAACGCAGTCCCATCGCGATCAGCACGTGCGACGGTTCGATCGCCCCCGAAGAGCATGCCGCACCGGTCGAGACTGCCAGTCCCTTCAAATCCAGCGCGATGACCAGCGCCTCCCCTTCGATGGCATCGAAATAGATGTTGGTCGTGTTCGGTACGCGGGGCGCGCCTTCGCCGTTCAAGCCTGTGGCTTCGATCTCGAGCAGTTCCCTTTCCAGTTGGTCACGTGCAGCGGCCATCTTCCGATCGTCGCCGCGTTCGAAGCCAGCGATGGCTAACTCGGCTGCCTTGCCCAAACCTACGATGCCAGGAACGTTCTCCGTCCCGGCGCGGCGAGAGCGTTCATGACTCCCGCCATAGAGCATAGGCTCAAGCTGAGTTCCCTTCCGGACATATAACGCGCCCACACCCTGCGGCCCGTGCATCTTGTGGCCAGAGATGGTCAGCAGGTCGCACCCGATTTTGTTCACATCGATCGGGATCTTCCCCGCCGCTTGCACGGCGTCGGTGTGGAAGTAAATGTCGGCTTCGGCAGCGATCTTTCCAATCTCTGCGATGGGTTGCACCACGCCCGTCTCGTTGTTGGCGAGCATGTGGGTGATCAACTTCGTATTCGGCCGGATCGCGCGTTTCACGTCCGCCGGATCCACCAACCCGCGGCCATCCACCGGAATGTAGGTGACTTCGCATCCCGTCATTTTCATTGCGAGATGCTTGCAGGCGTTGAGTACGGCGTGATGTTCGATAGTGGAGGTGATGACATGGTCGCCCGGCCCTGGCCCGAAACTTGCCAGCCCAAAGACAGCAAGATTGTCGCCTTCCGTACCGCCGCTGGTAAACACGATCTCGGAAGCGCGGCAGCCAAGTAGCGCGGCCACCGATTCGCGCGCGCGCTCGACGGCAGCTCGCGTCTCCTGTCCATGATGGTGGATGGAGGACGCGTTGCCAAAGTGCTCGCCAAAGTAAGGCCGCATGGCCTCCAGGACCTCGGGGAGCACCGGAGTAGTCGCGTTGTTGTCGAGATAGACCCGTCGCATCATGCCGCTTCTATTGTACCGATGCGCGGTGCAAGAATCAGACTTCACAACCGTGCTTGGCCGGGAAGTGTGTGCGGCGTAGAATAATTAGTTTGCCCTTTGCCGCTCGCGGACGTGTGCCCCCCGCGGCAGAATTTCCATAACTACGCGGAGAAATCATGAAGACAAGACTGTTCACTTTCGGTCTCATCCTTGCCCTCGCAACGCCCCTGGCGCTCGCCGACGAGGGTATGTGGTTATACAACGCCTTCCCCAAAAATCGGGTCCAGAAGCAATACGGCTTTCTGCCGACGCAGGAATGGCTGGACCACCTGCGGCTGTCCTCGGTGCGCTTTAACAATGGAGGCTCGGGTTCGTTCGTGTCGGCCGACGGCCTGGCATTCACCAATCATCACGTTGGCGCCGACTGCATCGAGAAACTCGCCACCTCCGGCGCGGACTACATGAAGACCGGCTTTTACGCCAAGACCCAGGCGGATGAAGCGAAATGTCCCGATCTTGAACTGAACGTGCTGGTCGGCATCGACGATGTCACCGCGAAGGTCAAAGCCGCTGCCCCGGCAGCAATGTCGGCGGCCGACGCTGGCCAAGCCCAGCGCTCCGCCATGAGCGCCATCGAAAAAGAATGCACGACTTCGACCGGCCTGCGCTGCGACGTGGTCACGCTCTATTCGGGCGAAGTTTACAACCTCTACAAATACAAGAAGTACACTGATGTGCGCCTGGTGTTCGCACCGGAATATGAAGCGGCGTTTTTCGGCGGCGATCCCGACAACTTCACATTCCCGCGCTATGACCTGGACATCACTTTCTTCCGTGTTTACGAGAATGATAAGCCAGCCCATCTCGACAACTACTTGCAATGGTCGAAAACAGGAGTCAAAGATGGCGATCTGATTTTCGTTTCCGGCAATCCGGGAGGCACGGATCGCCTAACAACGTTGGCGCAATGGCAATTTCTGAAGGACGTGGATTATCCGGCGCGCCTCGCCGGCTACAAGCGGCGCATCGCTGTGCTCCAGAAGTTCAGCGCGCAGTCGCCGGAGAACGCGCGCATCGCGCAGGAGGACATCTTCGGGTTGCAGAATTCTCAGAAAGCGATTAACGGCGAGTATGAAGGCCTACAGGATATGGCGATGTTGTCGCAGATGAACACGGCGGAGCGCGGGCGGGAAAAGGCTTACATGGATAAGCATCCGGGCGAACCCAACCCCTGGCAAGAGATTTCCAACGCCACGAAAGTGAACCGGGAAATTTACGACCCGCTTACCTACGTCGAACGCATGCGTGGGTTCTACTCGGACCTAGCGAGATACGCGCGGACTCTGGTTCGCGTCGCAGAGGAAAAGTCGAAACCGAACGGCGACCGTCTGCGCGAGTATCGTGATTCTGCCCTGCCCTCGCTGGAGCAGCAACTGTTCAGCTCCGCTCCCATCTACAAGAATCTTGAGACCGCGACTTTGGCCGTCGCCCTGGCCCAGATGCAGGAAGCGCTGGGACCCGACGATGCGGCCGTGAAGGCGTCGCTGAGCGGCAAGTCGCCCGAAGAGGCGGCTAAGGCGCTGATCAGCGGTACAAAGTTGGAGGATGTGGCTGTCCGCAAGCGACTTTATGAGGGCGGGAAGGCAGCGGTGGATGCGAGTACGGATCCACTGATTGTCCTGATGCGCAACGTGGATCCCGAGGCACGAGCGGTACGCAAGCGCTTCGACGACGAGGTGGATGCGGCGGTGCGGCGCGACGGCGCAACCATCGCCCGGGCGCGGTTTGCCCAGACGGGCTTCACCCAGCCTCCGGACGCGACCTTCACGCTGCGCCTCAGTTATGGCACGGTGAAAGGGTATGAGGAGAACGGGAAAAAGATTCCTTACTTCACCACCTTCGGCGGCGCTTTCCAGCATGCGGAGGAGCACGGCAGCAAGCCTCCGTACAATCTGGCCGGCAGCTGGCCCAAGATGAAGGCGAAACTCAATCTCGAGACACCACTGAATTATGTTTCCACCGCGGACATCATCGGCGGCAACTCGGGCAGCCCGACCGTGAACAAGGCGGGCGAAGTGGTCGGAATTATTTTCGACGGCAATATCCAGTCGCTGGTTTTAGACTTCTACTACGACGACCGCCAGGCGCGGGCCGTGCATGTCGATTCGCGCGGTATCGTCGAAGCGCTGCGCAAGATTTACGGCGCCGACGCTCTGGCCAATGAACTGACCGGCACGAAAACGGCAGCCAAGGCGGCAAGCGAATAGGAAGTTCTGATTCGCGACGAAGGGCACAGAAAACGCCAAGGACCTTCGATCTGGGAGGCTCCTCGCCCTTTCTTTGTGCCTTTTTTCGACGTTGCAGATCGTCAGGATGCCAACACCAGTGTTCCGAATCCCATGGTAAAATTCCGCCCAAGATGCTCTCGGGGTGAGCGGAACTTCAGGAGGGATTTGTGAAAACGCTAACCTCATTCGCGCTGTGTGTGATATTCAGCTCGGTTCTTGTCTCGGCACAAACAACGCTAACCAACGACGATGTCGTTAGGTTGATCTCACGCGTGAAACTGACACCTGCGTCGCAGCTTGACCCGGCTCTTCCGCCTGTGACCTTCGAAAAATGGCTCCGTCTTCAAGTTGGGAGGGACGCAGGGCTTGGTTGGGCAGTAGGGACTGTCAATGTCCCTGGGCACGACCTCAAATGGGTCGAAGCCGCCGTTACGGATCGGGGCCTGCCGGGGATAGTCATCAGGATTGCCTGTGGACCATCAGAAGGAGGAGCCGCCACAAAGCCGAAGTTTCACTCCTTGCAGTTAGTGCGGGCGGATGAGTACGCCGAATGGCCGCGTCTCCGTGACCTGCCTGTGGCGCTGAGAAGAGCTAGAGACGAAGTGAGATGAAGAAAGTCGAGTACGAAAACTCAGCTATTCCGGCCAAAGCGAGGCCGCCGTCTTGCTCAAGATCTGCTCTCGCATCTCTTCGCGAATGGGCAGAGCCTTGAATTCCTCAAGATTCCGCTTGACGTCCGGAACACCCGGACCCGGCCAGTCGGTGCCAAACAGCGTCTTGTGCGCGATCTCATCGAGCCGCGGGAAACATTTCAGCAGCGTTTTTGGCGGAATGCCACTGATGTCGAAATAAACGTTCGGGTGCCGCCGGATGAGAAAAAACGCGGTGTGCATCCAGAGCGGCCGGCCACCGTGTGCCAGCAGGATTTTAAGCTTGGGAAAATCGACCGCAACATCGTCAACGTAGATCGGGTCGCCATATTTGTTGCGCGCGCCGGGGAAAATCGACGTCCCCGTGTGGAACATGACGGGGATGGCGTTAGCCTCGGCAGCCCGGTAGATGATTTCGAGGTCCTTCACTCCGTTCAGATAATCGTTCGGAAACAGCAGTTGATGCGGCGGGTGAATTTTGATCATGCGAATGCCGAGACGCAGGATGTGCTCGACATCCGCCATGATGTTGGTAGTGTGCCGCGGATGCAGGCTGCCACACGAGATCAGGCGCTTGGGATCGTACTTCGTGTAGTCGGCGACGAACTGGTTGACCGCGGACGTCAGGCCGATCACTTCCGGCGCCACGCAGTTGATCAGCGCGGCACGGTCAACGCCGCAACGGTCCAGATATTTCAGGAAGGCCTTGGGCGAGCGGCAGTATTCGGCAATCTCATCGAAATTGGCGCGCTTGCGCTTCATCAGTTCAAGCGCATGCGGCTTGAGCAGTTCGATCGGCTCGATGTGGATGTGGCAATCGGTGATCATGATCTGTGGTCAGTGATCAGTGGCCAGTTTCGCTGCTTGCTGCTGGCCCCCGGCGGCTCTTGGTTTTGCCAGCAGCTAAGAGCCAAAAGCTAAAAGCCTCTCTTCAGTACAACGGCACTTTCGGATCCACCGTCCGCGCCCAGCCGTCGATCCCGCCACGCATGGATTGAACTTTTTCGTATCCTTGCTGGCGGAGCCAGTTGGTGACGGTCAACGAGCGCACCCCGTGATGGCACAGGACCACGATGTAATCGTCGGGGTCGAGTTCCTGGTGAGCGCGCGTCGGAACGTCGCCCATCGGAATGTGCTTTGCCCCTTCGATGCGGGAGGTTTCGTATTCCCAAGCCTCGCGAACATCGAGCAGCGTAAATGTTTCCCCACGCTGCCGCAGCGCCTTGACCTGCCCGGGAGAGATTTCGAAGTCCATAGTTTGATCCATAGTTGAGTCAGTAGCTATGGTCCAAGAGCTTGTTGAAAAACTTAAGGAATTGTCATCCCGAGCGAAGCGAGGGATCTGCAGTCTGTCGGAAATCGGCGAAAACTGCGGGATTCTTCGTTGCCTTCGCTCTGTGGAACGCCAATGAAATCCACAGATCGCTGCTATCTCGCGCCATTCCTCCGAGGCTCAGGCGCACTTCCCAGCGTTGCCAGACTCACCAGCGCTGCCACCGCCCAGAGCGCACCGGTTGCAATTCGAGCGGTACGCACATCGGGGGACGGTATGTTGCGCCACAGCGTCAACCCACAGCCCACCACAAAATTGATGACGAGCAGGCCGAAGAACACACGCTCGCGCAGGCAGCGCGTGTCGAGCACCAAGCCGGCCAGCAAAAGGACCCACACGATGTAGGTCGCTGCGGTCCACCCGTCGTGTGGCCAATAGTACTCTTTGCGCCAGAGGTGGCTAAACGAAATCCAAGCGAAGTAGGCGCAGCCGAGAAAGCCCGCCACGCCCCACAATGGCGTGCGGCACATCAGGTGGCCAGAACTGTAGGGCTTCTTCGGCCCGATCTTAACCTTCGCGTTTTCTATTTGCCTGTCCATTTCGGTGGTCGTTTATCGAGGAAGGCAATGATACCCTCGCGCGCGTCTTCGGTCGAGATGAGTTCATCGAGGTTATCGACAAGTCGCTTAACTCTTAATTCCCGCCATCATCTTCTCGATCTCGGCTTTCTGATCGCCGCTGAGCGGCAGAAATGGCAGCCGCGACGGGCCTCCATAGTAGCCGTTGAGGTCCATCGCGTACTTCACGCCGGGGACGCCGAGTTCACCGACCACGCGCTGGGCAGCTAGTTTCACGCGCTCTTGTTTTTCGCGGGCGAGAGCTTTGTCTCCGTCTTTGAGTGCGGCATAGATTTCGTAACACGCGGTGGGCGCGGGACAGGCTAATGCGAGAATGGCGCCGACCGCTCCCAGTCCGAGCGACGGTTCGAGTTGGTGAGCGGCGCCGACCATGACCTGGAAGCCGACTTCTTTCTGCCGCGTCTTCAATTTTCCTACAACGGTCACCGCAGCGGATGACGGTTTCGTAGCGCTGTCTGCGTGGGCGGGCGAGGGCGCCCGTCTCTCCGCCGCTTCAGCGGGGCCCGCGAGCGCGGCGACGCTGACCAATTCTCTGCTTTGCTTCTCGCTTTCCGCAACTGCGGCCTTGAGCATGCGCGGAGTCACGGCGTCGAACGTTTCGGTCACGGTGACCTGCCTCTTTACATTGATGTTGCGCGTGCCCTCGACCATCGTTTTCACTTTGTCGAGGTTGCCGCTCGATTCCTTGATGGCGGCGATGTTCGGATGGCCGGCAAGTTCGATCACGACTTCGGCGGGGATGTCGTATCCTGTGGCCTGCGGGAAGTTGTAGATGATAATCGGGAGCGCGGACCGATCGGCGACCGTGCGATAAAAAGCGAGCAGGTTAGCCGGGTGCATCTGTTTCTTGTAGTAGTGCGGAGTGCGCACCATGGCGGCGTCGTAGCCGAGTTCGGCGGCGTATTCGGTGAGCCGCAGAGTTTCATGCGCCGACTCGATGCCGGTGCCGGCGATCATGACCTTGCCGGGCGCGGCGGCGGCGAGCGCCGTCTTCAGCACGTCGCGGCGTTCCTGGTCGGAGAGCAGGATCGCTTCGCCCGTTGAGCCGAGCACTACGATGCCGGCGACCGGCGTGCGCGAGTAGCGCTCGACGTTCGCTTCGATCTTTTTGTAATAGACCTCGCCATCGGGATTGAAGGGCGTCGTGATGGGCGGGAAGATTCCGGATAAAAGCATGGTGGGCCTCAGTCGTCGGTCGTTGGTCGTTTGCGACCGCGATTCAATTATGGAGTCTGGGTTGAGAGTTTGTCATCTTGGTCAGGCGGGAAAACCTACTCGCAGGCGGGCCAGTCTTTGCCGGTGGGGTCGACTTCGTGGCGATACTGGTCTTCGGTCCCGACGAAGAAGCGGGCAAACGCCGTCGAAGTGCGTTCGTCGACCATGGTCTCAATTTGCCAGACCATGCCGCCTTTGCAAACGCCGGCGTTCGAAAGCGGCGTACGGCGCTCACCTGAGTAGTAGAAAAAATCGTCTCTGCCGTGGCCAGGCTGGGGATCGGAGGAAGTTCGCAGCGCTCCGTGCGCATCCAGCTTGAGCAGACGGCGGCCGTCTTCCATCGGCACTGGAGGCGCGCCTTTCTGGCGGAAATCGACGCGCACCCAGCCGCTGTATCCGGCGGGAATCAGGAAACGCTCCGGCGGGCGGCGATGGAAAACGATATCGAAAGCGGCCGGGCCGAAGAGGGCAGCGGCGATAAAGATGGGAAGGCCGAGGATTGCGACGAGGACGAAAGGGGCTTTGCTCATGAGGTGTTACTTTGCAGCGACCCTCTCCGCGTGCAGCGCCTGCAGAGCTTGCACGCGCACTTCTCCGCGCTGCAGGGCCGCGATACCTTCCGCGGCGGCTCGGGCAGCGGAGAGCGTGGTGATGGTTGTGATGCGGCCGGTGACTGCGGCGCGGCGGATCGCCTTCTCGTCGAAGTAGGGGTCGGGACCGTGCGGCGTGTTGACGATCAACTGGATGCGATCGGCTTTGATCAGGTCGACCGCGTTAGGACGGCCTTCTTTTACCTTGTAGACGCGCTCAACCGCCAAGCCAGATTCTTCCAGGATGTCCGCCGTGCCGTGCGTGGCCACTAACCTAAATCCCATGTCGACGAAGCGATGCGCGACCTCGACCACGTGCGGCTTGTCATGGTCGGTGACGCTGATGAAAACCGTGCCCTCGGTCGGCAGTTTTTGGCCAGCGGCAATTTGGGCTTTGGCGAAGGCTTCGCCGAAATTGTCAGCGATGCCCATGACTTCTCCAGTGGAGCGCATTTCGGGACCAAGCACCGTGTCGACGCCGGGGAATTTCGACCAGGGAAAGACCGGCGATTTCACGTAGAAGCAGCGGCCCGTATCCAGATCTGTGCCGCGCTCGATGTATTCCGGAAGGAACTCGCGCAGCTTGCGTCCGGTCATGAGGCGCGCGGCAATCTTGGCCATGGGCACGCCCGTTGCTTTTGAAACGAAGGGCACGGTGCGCGAGGCGCGCGGGTTCACCTCCAGCACATAGACCTTTGCTTCGTGATTCCCGTTGCCCTTCGCGCCGTTGCCGCGCGGGATCGCGAACTGCACGTTCATCAGGCCGATCACTTTGAGTGCGCGCGCCAGCTTGAAAGTGTATTCGCGCATGCGCCTGAGCAGCGGTTCGGAAATGTCGACCGTGGGCAACACGCAGGAAGAATCGCCAGAGTGGATGCCGGCTTCCTCGATGTGCTGCATGATTCCGCCGATCACGATGTCCTCGCCGTCGGAGAGCGCGTCCACGTCGACTTCAATCGCGTCTTCGAGAAATTTATCGATGAGGACGGGGCGGTCCTGCGAATACTCGACGGCCTGCTTCATGTACTGCATGATGGTGTCTTCGTCGTAGGCGATGACCATGGCTCGGCCTCCGAGTACATACGAAGGACGAACCAGCACCGGGAATCCAATCTTCTTCGCGGCTTCGACCGCCTCCTCGACCGAGGCGACCATGGCGCCGGGAGCTTGCGGTATGTCGAGCTCCTCCAGCAGCTTCCCGAAACGCTTGCGGTCTTCGGCTAGATCAATCGATTCTGGCGTGGTGCCAATGATGTTGACGCCTGCAGCCTTGAGCGGCAGAGAAAGATTCAACGGCGTCTGACCGCCGAACTGTACGATCACGCCGACCGGCGCGCCGCCGGAGGCTTCGTGCTCGCAGACGGCGAACACGTCTTCGAGCGTGAGCGGCTCGAAGTAGAGGCGGTCGCTGGTGTCGTAATCGGTCGAGACCGTCTCCGGATTGCAGTTGATCATGATGGTTTCGAAGCCGTCTTCGCGCAGCGCGTAGCTGGCGTGGCAGCAGCAGTAATCGAATTCAATTCCCTGCCCAATGCGGTTGGGACCGGAACCGAGAATGACGACCTTTTTCTTCGCGGTGGGCGCCGCCTCGTCTTCTTCCTCGTAGGTGGAATAAAGATAAGGCGTGTAACTTTCGAACTCCGCGGCGCAGGTATCGACGCGCTTGTAGACCGGCTTCAGGCCGTGCTTCTTGCGGAAGTGGCGAACTTTCTCCTGGCCGCCTTTGCCGTCCAGACGCCAGGTCCCGGCGAGACGTCCGTCGGAGAAGCCCATGCGTTTGGCTTCGCGCAGCACCTCGGTGGGGATCGATTCCATCGGGTGCTTTTCCAGCTCAAGTTGCATGTCGTTAATCTCTTTGAGCTGGTAGAGGAACCAGGGATCGATCGATGTCATCTTCGCGATCTGCTTGATGGTGTGCCCCTGACGGATTGCGTACTGGACGTAGGTCAGCCGCTCGGGATGCGGCGTGACCAGCCGCTGAGTGAGGATCTTGGGCTCGATTTTCTGCGACCCCACGCGCTTGCCGGTATCGAGAGCGCGGATTCCCTTTTGCAAAGCTTCCTTGAACGTGCGGCCGATGGCCATCACTTCGCCGACGGATTTCATCTGCGGTCCAAGCGATTCGTCGGCGCCGGGAAACTTTTCAAACTGCCACTTCGGAATCTTGACCACCACATAGTCGAGCGTGGGCTCGAAACAGGCCGGAGTCTTGCGCGTGATGTCGTTCGGAATCTCGTCGAGCGTATAGCCGACGGCCAGCTTGGCGGCAATTTTTGCGATCGGAAAACCGGTTGCCTTCGACGCCAGCGCGGAAGAGCGCGAGACCCGCGGGTTCATTTCGATCACCACCATGCGCCCGGTCGAAGGATTTACGCCAAACTGGATATTGGATCCACCGGTCTCGACGCCAATCTCGCGGATCACGGCAATCGCCGCATCGCGCATCACCTGGTACTCGCGGTCGGTGAGCGTCTGCGCCGGGGCGACGGTGATGGAGTCGCCGGTATGCACGCCCATGGGGTCGAAGTTTTCGATCGAGCAGATGATGATGACGTTGTCTTTCGTGTCGCGCATCACCTCGAGCTCGTACTCTTTCCAGCCAAGAACGGATTCTTCGATCAGGCACTCATGCACCGGCGAGAGATCGAGGCCGCGGGCGAGCACTTCCATCAGTTCTTCACGGTTATAGGCGATGCCTCCGCCCGTGCCGCCCAGCGTGAACGACGGGCGAATGATAACCGGGAAGCCAATCTTGCCGGCGAACTCGATGCCGTCTTTCAGGTTGTTGACGAGCGCCGATTTCGGCACGTCGAGCCCGATGCGCTGCATCGCGTCTTTGAAAAACAGACGGTCTTCAGCCTTCTTGATAGCGCTGATCTGGGCGCCAATCAGTTGTACGTTGTATTTTTCGAGCACGCCGCTGTCAGAAAGTTCGACGGCAAGGTTGAGCGCGGTCTGGCCGCCAACCGTGGGCAGAATGGCAAAGCCCGCGCCCGGCGACATCTCCCGCTCGACGCGAATGATCTCTTCGAGATATTCCCGCGTCAGCGGCTCGATGTAAGTGCGGTCCGCCGACTCGGGATCGGTCATGATCGTGGCCGGGTTCGAGTTGGCCAGCACGACTTCAAAGCCCTCCGACTTGAGCGCCTTGCAAGCCTGCGTGCCGGAGTAGTCGAACTCCGCCGACTGCCCAATGACGATGGGGCCAGAGCCGAGGATGAGGATTTTCGAGATATCGGTTCGTTTAGGCATTATGCGATTTTGGTCCTGCCTTGAAGGGGCGCGGCTTCAGCCGCGCCGTCAGATGCCTCTACTAATTGGGGCTTTAGCCCCTGAGGGACTGCGTCCAACTCAAATCCAGGGTGCGCCGACGAGAATGAATAATCGCTGGCGCGTTCGCACAAATGCCTTCGCACCGGATTCTCGTGAATGTAGCGAATGTGATGCGCATAATCGCCAGCATCCCGAATTCGATGATCCTGGAATCCCTTCTGCCAGACCTCCATGTTCGAGCCAAGCTCCTTCTTGGCGCGGAAGGAAAATCCGCCTTTGATGAACTGAACTGCTTTCTCCAGGCTTGTCAAAGGCGTCATGAGAACATGAATGTGGTCGGGCACAATGACGAATTCATGCAGAAGATATGCGGTACCTCGGTAGTGATAAAGCGCGTCGATGAGGAGTTTTGTCCATCGGTCGTTATTGAAAAGAGAACGACGTCCCCAGGTCTCGGTTGTAACCATGTAGGTCTGGCCGGTGTTGGTCGCGTGTTCTCTCTCTGGTCTCAACTCTCAACCCCAGGGGCTAAAGCCCCAGTCAATAGAAGCATCTGAAGAAGCATCTGACGGCGCGGCTGAAGCCGCGCCCCTTCAAAACTTTTTCCGCAGACTGTAAAGGCGAACGCCTTCAAAACCTGTCTTTTCAAAACCTATTTTTGCACTCCTCCATCATCCGCACAAAATCCTTAAACAAATAGTGCGAATCATGCGGCCCCGGCGCCGCTTCCGGATGGTACTGCACTGTGAACAGCGGCAGATTCCGGTGGCGCATGCCTTCGAGCGTCGAGTCGTTTAGATCCATGTGCGTCAACTCAACTTCGCTTTGCGGGAGTGAATCGGGATCGACGGCGAAGTTATGGTTATGCGCGGTGATCTCGATCTTGCCGGTGGCCAACTGCTTCACCGGATGATTTCCGCCGTGGTGGCCAAATTTCAGCTTGAAGGTCTTCCCTCCGAGCGCTATGCCGGTGAGCTGATGTCCCAGGCAAATTCCGAAAATCGGTTGGCGTCCCATCAGGCGCCGAATGTTGTCGACCGCGTAGGTGCAGGGCTCCGGATCGCCCGGTCCGTTCGACAGGAACACGCCGTCGGGCTTCAACGCCAGCACGTCCTCCGCCGCAGTCTGCGCCGGGACGACCGTCACCTTGCAGCCTTCTCCCCGCAGCTTGCGCAGGATGTTCTGCTTGATGCCGAAGTCATAGGCGACCACGTGGAAGCGTGCCGGCTCGTCTTTTACGCCGACCACTTCGTCGGGCAAGTGCGAGCGCTCGCCCGTCTCCCACACATAGGTGTGGTTGGTGGAGACGACTTTGGCGAGATCGGTGCCATCCATTTTCGGGATCGCGCGCGCCTTGGCGACGAGTTTGTCGGTATCGTCTTCGAGCGTTGAGATCACGCCACGCATCACGCCGTTGTCGCGCAGGTGGCGCACCAGCGCGCGCGTATCAATCTCGGCGAGCACCGGGATCTTGAACTGCTCCATAAATTCGTCCGTCACCTGCTGCGAGCGCCAGTTCGAGCTGACTTTCGAGAACTCGCGCACGATCAGCCCCTCGATGTACGGACGCACCGCCTCGTTGTCTTCCGGATTCGTGCCGTAGTTTCCGATTTCGGGGTTGGTCAGGACGACGATCTGCCCGGCGTAGGAGGGGTCGGTGAAAATTTCCTGGTAGCCGGTAATGGAAGTATTAAAAACGACTTCGCCAGAGCACTCGCCTTTAGCGCCGTAGCCTTTGCCTCGGAAGACTCTGCCGTCTTCGAGGGCAAGGATCGCTTGCATTGGAACTCCTGGGAGTGGATTTTATAGATTCTAGCAGGGCAGGTCTCAGTTGTCAGGTGTCGGGTGTCAGGAAGCCCTCCGCTCAGAACGCTGGGAGAACCTATGGTTGGATTTTCCTGACACCTGACACCTGCGACCTGACACCTTTACCGCAGCCTTCCGAGCTTGTCCATCGGCCAATATCCGAAGACGGCTTTGCCGTAGATGTAGCGTTCGTTCACGGTCCCGAAGTCGCGGCTGTCGTTGGACATCGTGCGATGGTCGCCGAGGACGAAGAAGCCGTTCAACGGAACCACGACTTCGCCATACGAGCGGGCGTCGGCGTAGTCGCTGGGAACGTAGTCTTCGTCGAGCGCCTCGCCGTTCACATAAACCTGGCCGTTCTCAATGCGGATGCGGTCGCCGGCAACGCCGATGACGCGCTTGATGTAGCTCTTCGAAGTGTCGCGCGGATAGCGGAAGACGACGATGTCGCCACGCTGGATGGGCTCCCAGCGATAGACGAATTTGTTGACGAAGATCCGTTCCTGGTCTTCGAGTCCGGGCATCATGCTGGTGCCCTCAACCTTCACCGGCTGGTAGAGAAAGATAATGATGAAAGCGGAGATGGCGAGCGAGACGAAAAGATCGCGTGCCCACACTGCCACCACGGGCAGCGGGCGCGCGCCAAATTCTTTTGTCGCCGCCGAGGTCGGCGGCTGGGGGCTCCCCACGTCAGGCATCGTGTAGCTATTCTATACGGAAGAAGGTCGCTGGTCGTTAGTCGTTGGTCGTTCGCGCATTTACGCGCATTTACGAATGACCGCCAACGGATGGTGGAGGCGATGCGTCTGAAGAGCACCGCAGGGCGGTCATCGTCCGGCCAGGAAGACGAAAGCCGAGCGACTGCCGACTAACGACCGACGACCGACGACCATTTTCAGTTGCCAAACCCTGGCCTCTCGCCGTACAAACGATGCAACAGCGTTGCGAACCCATGACCGACTACTCAATCTTCCCGAAGATCAATGCGACGCTCAACGGATGCAGCGCGGTGCTGCTGGTTACAGGACGCGTGCTCATCGCGCGCGGCAAGATGGCGGCGCATCGCGCGGTGATGTTGACCGCGCTGGCAACCTCCTCCCTTTTCCTCGTGTCGTATCTCTACTACCACTATCACGTCGGTTCCGTGCATTTTCGCGGCACGGGGTGGACGCGACCCCTTTATTTCACCATCCTGATCTCGCACACCACCTTGGCCGTGGTCATTGTGCCGATGGTGCTTATTACGCTAACCCGCGCCCTGCGTGAGCAATTTGACCGGCATCGGGCGATCGCGCGCTGGACGTTTCCGCTCTGGCTTTACGTCTCGGTGACCGGCGTGATCGTCTACCTGATGCTGTATCAGATTTTTGTACAGACAATTGCCCGCCTGTAGAGACGGGGCTTGCCCCGTCTGGGGAGTCACGGCAAACCCCATCTCTACGTTAAAGAAGCTCGCCGATTCATCACATATTTTTGGTACGGGCGACACTGCCTCTGGGCCGCCCAATTCTGCTATAGTTGGCGTCTCGAAGGTCAGCGTTCTCGAAGGAGCCCGCGTTCATGAAAAGCGTAAACAAAGTCATCCTGATTGGTAACCTTGGCAAGGACCCCGAAGTCAAGTACACGCAAGGCGGCATGCCGGTCGCCAAGTTCTCCATCGCCACCAACGAGCGCTTCAAAGACAAGGAAGGCAACTGGCAGGACCGCACTGAGTGGCACAACATCGTGGCCTTCCAGCGCCTAGCCGAGATTATCGGCCAATATCTGAAGAAGGGCGGGAAGTGTTATATCGAGGGCAGCCTGCGTACCGGTTCGTGGGACGACAAAGAAACCGGTAAGAAGATGTATAAGACGGAGATTATCGCCAACGAACTCGTGTTGCTCAGCGGACGCGGCGAAGGCGGCGGTGGCGAGCACGCGGGCAGCTCGCGCGGAGCCTCGGCATCCGCGGGCGGGAACAACTTCGACCAGAGCGCGCCCGAACCGGAGCACGCGCCAGCCGGAAGTTCTCCGATTACGGATGAAGACATTCCGTTCTAGCGGACTGCCGAAGAACTTAGGTTTCGTATCAGGCATCGCTTTAGCAATGCCGTAAGTTCTTCGAAATCAGCCGCCCCTTTAGGGGCCAAGTGTCGAAAATCGAGTTTTCTCCGCAGCCTGCCGGGACTCCCATCTTGAGGAGACCTATGCTTGCAAACCGAAATTGCGTCCCCTGCCGCGGCGGTGTTCCGTCGCTGAAGGGAAACAAACTCCTAGAAATTCATCATCAGTTGGCGGAACCTGCGCAGTGGAATATCGTCGACGAGCATCACATCGTGCGCGCCTACAAGTTTCCCGATTTCCGGTCCGCGCTGGCTTTCGTGAATCGAGTCGGCGAACTGGCCGAGGAGCAGGGCCATCATCCCGACATCCTGCTGGGATGGGGCAAGGTCGAGATCACGACCTGGACCCACGCAGTAGATGGGCTGACCGAGTCGGATTTCATCCTGGCAGCGAAGATTGACCAGTTCCTTTGAATCGGGTCATCGAACCATCGGGCCATCTGGAACCCACAGACCTGAATCACCCGAACCTGGCGGCGTCGCTCACTCTGCCGAATGCTTTCCATTCGCAACCAATTCCAGAAAATATTGGTGAATGCGCCGGTCGTCGCTCAATTCAGGGTGGAACGTCGCCGCCAGCGTCTTGTCCTTGCGCACCAGCACCGGATCTTTGCCTTCCGTCGCGATCACTTCCACGCCTTCGCCCACGCGTTCGATCTTCGGAGCGCGGATGAAGACCATTTCGATGGGCTCGTTGAGAAATCGGCCTTCGCGGATCGAGCTGTCGATCTGTCGGCCATACGCATTACGTCGCACAGTGATGTCGAGCGCGCCCAGGCCGGCCTGTTTCGGATTCTCTACTTCTGTCGCCAGCAGGATGCATCCCGCACAGGTGCCGAAGGTCGGCTTCGCGCGCACGAAATCCCTCAGCTTCGCGAATCCGTCTTCACCGAGCAGCTTTAGAAATGTCCCCGACTCCCCGCCGGGAATGACCAGACCGTCGATCTCATTCAGTTGCTCCGTTTTTTTCACCAGAACAACTTCCGCGCCCAGTTCCTCGATCCGCCGCCGATGCGCGTCGAAGTCGCCCTGCAGGGCTAGAACTCCAATTTTCATCTCGTTCCCTAGCCAACCTCAAGACCTTTTAAACCACAGGGGGCTCAGGGGAACACAGGGAAAAGAAGCTTTCCTCTGTGCACCCCTGTGCCCCCTGTGGTCAAGATTTTCTGCTACCAGCCCCGCGTCTGCAGCAGGTGGGCTTCATCGAGCGTGGACACGGCCAGCCCCTTCATGGCGCCCGCCAAATCCTCGCTGACTTGAAGTAACACTTTAGGATCCTTGAAGTGCGTCGCCGCCTGCACAATCGCCTTGGCGCGCTTCTCGGCTTCGACGGGATCGGCAAATTCGGTCGAGTTCTTCATGAAAATGCCCGAGCCTACGAAAACCGCTTCGGCTCCCAGTTGCATCACGAGCGACGCATCCGCCGGAGTTGCGATTCCGCCCGCGGAGAAATTGGGCACCGGCAGCTTGCCGTCACGCGCCACCATCTTCACCAGTTCGTAGGGCGCTCCGTGCTCTTTGGCTTTCGCGTAGAGTTCTTCTTCCCCGAGCACGGTCAGAATCTTCATCTCCAGCACAATCTGACGAATGTGCCGGACGGCGTGCACTACGTCTCCGGTGCCAGCCTCGCCCTTGGTGCGAATCATGGCCGCGCCTTCGGCGATACGCCGCAAAGCCTCGCCCAGATTGCGGGCGCCGCACACGAAGGGAACCGTGAACGCCTGCTTATCCACGTGATGCGCTTCGTCGGCCGGCGTAAGAACTTCGGACTCGTCAATATAGTCGACGCCCAGCTCCTGCAAGATCTGCGCCTCCGCGAAATGACCGATGCGGCACTTGGCCATGACCGGGATCGACACGGCGGCCATGATTTCGCGAATCGTTTTCGGCGAGGCCATGCGAGCCACCCCGCCTTCGGCGCGAATCTGCGCCGGAACGCGCTCCAGAGCCATCACCGCGACCGCCCCGGCTCGCTCTGCGATCTCCGCCTGTTTCGCGGTGGTGACGTCCATGATCACGCCGCCCTTGAGCATTTCGGCAAGCCCGGTCTTCAGGCGGAGGCTGGTGCTGTTGTGTCCGTTGTTCTGCGACATGGGTCTACTCTCTTCTGAATCGTCAGCGATCTTGAATCGTGAGATCCTGAATCGTGATTGTGAGATCCTGAATCGTGAAGGATTAAGATTAAATCGTCGGCGCGCCAAGGCACGCCTGAGCCGGAAGCATGCGCTGGAAACTCTGCTCTTCCCGCTCCCACACTTCATTTTACAGCCCGTTTGCGATTCGCGGTACCCCTATCGCAAGCTAGCGGTCCACAAACCGCGCGAACATCCGGTGCGGATCGATTGCGATGAACAAGCCATGACTGCGCGCCAGCACTTCCCCTTTTTCGTTCAGGATCTCGGCCATGTTGACGTGTTTCCGGCCCGTCACCTTAACCTCGCGCGATTCCACGCGCAGTGGCTGCTTCAGCGGCACCGGCTTCAGGTAGTTCACGGTAATCTCGGAAGTGAGCGCCACCACGTGACGCAGTTTATTCACCTTACCCATCGCTTCATCGAGGATCGTCGCGATGATGCCGCCGTGGCAGTGTCCCGGAGGTCCGGTGTAGCGTTTGCCCAGCCGGAATCGGCACACGAAACAGTCGCGCTCCTCGTCATAGGTGAAGCGCAGCCGCATGCCGTCAGGGTTGTTCTTGCCGCAGGCGAAACAGTAGTTCTTCAGCAGTTGTACGTAGCGTGTGTCGTGTCCAGCTTCGTGTTTCTTACCAGCCATCAAAAGATTCTATCGCGAGTTGGCATCGAGACTGTGTATCATGTCGTGCGAATCATCGAGTGCCCAGGAGGTCCCAATGTCTCCCGCCAACAAAACACTCGGCCCCTACAGCGTTCATCCCGGCGTGGCCATGGTTCAGAAGTGGATAGAGGAACTGCCGCAGAAAACCGGGCGGTCGCTCGAAGAATGGATCGATCTCGCCAGGAAGTCCGGTCCGCCGACGGAGAAAGAACGTCGCGAGTGGCTGAAGAAAGAACACAAGCTGGGCACAAATTCCGCGGCGTGGATCGCGGAGCGCCTCGAAGGCAAGGGCACGGAGGAAGACTCGCCCGACGCTTACCTGAAAACCGCCGCTGAATGGGTGGAAGCGCAGTACTCGGGTCCGCGCGCCGCACTGCGTCCGCTGTATGAACAGTTGCTGAAGCTTGGGTTTTCTCTCGGCAAGGACGTCAAGGCCTGCCCCTGCAAGACGATGGTGCCGTTCTATCGCAATCACGTGTTCGCGCAGATCAAGCCGTCGACGAATACGCGAATCGATCTCGGATTCGCGCTGGGCAACATGAAAACGCCCAAGCGCCTGATCGCTACCGGCGGCTACGAAAAGAAGGACCGCATCACCCGGAGGATTGAGGTCAAGTCAAAGGCCGATTTCGACGACGAATTAAAGCGTTGGCTGAAGAAGGCGTATGAGATGGATGCGTAGCTCGGGGAGAGACGGGCGTCCCTCCCGTCCTTCAGACGCAAGCAACTGCCGAGCTGCGCTCGGCTTGGACAGCCGAGGGCGGCTGTCCCTACGCAACCCTGGACGGGCGAGACGCCCGTCCCCACACGAGCTGTGTCCTAGTCGTAGTACTCCAGCCCCAGATGCGTAATCAACTCTTCGCCCTTCAAGTGCCGCAAAGTGTTCTTCAGCTTTATGAGCTGGATGAACAGATCGTGCTCCGGATACAGACCCGGCGCCGTCATCGGCGACTTGAAGTAGAAGCTCAGCCATTCCTGAATCCCCAGACGGCGTAGCTCCGGCGTGCGCTGCGCGAGATCAAGGAAGAGCACCAGATCGAGCACGATCGGCGCCGCAAGAATCGAGTCGCGACACAGGAAGTCCACCTTGATCTGCATCGGATACCCGAGCCATCCGAAGATATCAATGTTGTCCCATCCCTCTTTGTTGTCGCCACGAGGCGGGTAATAGTTGATGCGAACTTTATGGAAAATATTGCCGTAGAGCTCGGGATACAAAGCGGGCTGCAGAATGTGCTCGAGCGCTCCCAGCTTCGATTCTTCCTTGGTCTTGAAAGACCCGGGATCGTCCAGCACTTCGCCGTCCCGGTTGCCCAGGATGTTGGTCGAATACCATCCACTTAGCCCGAGCAGCCGCGCCTTGAAAGCCGGTGCCAGCACCGTTTTCAGCAAAGTCTGGCCGGTCTTGTAATCCTTGCCGCAGATGGGAACTTCGCGCTCCCGCGAGAGTTCGAACATCGCAGGTATGTCCACCGTCAGATTCGGCGCGCCGTTGGCGAAGGGCACGCTCTCCATGAGCGACGCGTAGGCATACACCATCGAGGGCGCGATATTTTCGTCGTTCTCTTTCATCGCTTTTTCGAGCGCCTTCACGCTCTGGTGAGCGGCGCTTGGTTCAATGAAGGTCTCGGTCGAAGCGCACCAGATGGTGATCAGCCGGCTCGCGCCACTCGACTTCCTAAAGTCGCGGATGTCCTGGCGAAGTTGCTCGGCCAGGTCCAACTTGTTCTTCCCCTTCTTCACGTTCGGCCCGTCGATCTTCTTGACGTAGTTGTGATCGAACACCGCCTTCATCGGCTGGATGGCGCTGAGCCGCTCCTTCACTTTGTCGAGCAGGTCGCGCTGCAGCACACCAGCGTTGCGGGCGGCCGCGTACATGTTGTCTTCGAAAATGTCCCAGCCCGTGAAGACCAGATCATTGAGTCCGGCGAGAGGAACGAATTCCTTGATCTTCGGCGAACGGCCATCGGTGCGCTTCCCCAGACGGATGGTTCCCATCTGCGTGAGCGAGCCGATGGGGTGCGCGATTCCCTTGCGCACCGCTTCCACGCCCGCAACAAACGTCGTAGCTACCGCTCCCATGCCCGGGATCATCACGCCAAGTTTGCCCTTGACAGGCTCGATCGCGCACTCGTGCCCGGCGACGCTGTGTGCTTTGCTTGAGGACTCCACCTCGACGGGCTTAACCTCGACGCTCGCCACCTTCTTCACTGCTGTCTTCACTGTCGTGGGGGACTTTTTCAGCTTCGCCATATTTTGGCTGCTTCCTTGTAGGAACTGTGGGATGTATGCAAACCGATTATGTTCTCGCATCCGGTGAGCTTTTTGCAAACCCGCGCGCCTGAATCCGCAGGAAAACCACTTCAATGGCGTCTACAACGCATTGGGTGGTTTGCGCGATTACCACAGCCGCAAATTCGACGAATCGGCTTACTTCCCGTCCAGTTCCACGTTCTTGATCGGCAAGTCCCAATGTCCGTCGAGGATTTCGAACCGCCGCTGCTCTTCCCTCGCATAGGTGGCCTGGTCGGGCCAAAGCTGCTTTTTCAGCGTATCTTCGTCGAACGGCTCATTCGCGGCCGCCGAGTTCTTGAACACGATGGTCACGCGATAGTCCCAGCGCCCGTCTTCGGTCGTGTGGTAGCGCGGTTGGTCCATCCAGACCTTGAGCAGGCGGCCCAACTCCACTTGCTTCTTGAGCAGCGGGTAGTGGTTCTTCTTGAACAGCTGCAGAAACTCGTCTGCATGTCCCCACTTGGCCTTGTAATAGTATTCGACGACGAAAGGCTTGCCCGTTTCGGATGCCGACTGGGCAGGGAGAGATACTGGGAGCAAAGTCAAGAACAACAGAAGGAATCTCAATTTCATCGATGGTCTCCGTGGGGAATGATTGTCGCATAGCCGGCGAAAAGGTTCATAATTTTCTAAGCTGCGGGCTACGAGCTTCGAGCAAACCGGTTGCTCGCGGCCCGCAGCTCGTAGCTCGCGGCGGTCGGCGCAGACGCCCCAGTGCTAGAATTATCTGTGCCTGCCGCGTCTCTCCGACTCATCGCCATTGATATTGACGGCACCCTGCTTAACCCGGAATTTCAGATTTCCGAAACCGATCTTGCAACGCTTCGGCGCGTGCACGCCCAAGGCATCGAAATCATCCTGGTCACCGGACGCCGCCACAACTTTGCCCTGCCCATCGCTCAACAACTGGGATTTGATCTCTGGCTGATCAGTTCCAATGGCGCCGTCACCCGCTCCCTCGCCGGAGAAACTTTCCACCGCGACCTGCTCCCTGAAGCGACCTGCCGCGAGCTCGTCCACGTGATGCAGGAATTTCGTGGGCAGACCGTTCTAACCTTTGACGCCAATGGTCCGGGCACAATCGTGATCGAGCGTCTGGACGAGATCGAAGGCAGCATCCAGCGCTGGCTGGAGAAAAATAGGCAGTACATCCAGTTCGTGGTTCCGATCGAGAATGCGCTCACCACCGATCCCGTGCAGGCCATGTTCTGCGGCCCGGTCGCGAAAATGCAGCGGGTATTGCAAGTCCTCGGAAGCTGCGGCCTGCCCATCACGGTTTTGCGCACCGAGTACCCGGGCCGCGATCTTTCCATTGTCGATGTGCTCAATGCCGGCTGTTCCAAGGGACACGCCCTCGAGCGCTGGGTTAATTACCGGCGCATTACCCGCGAACAGGTCATGGCCGTTGGTGACAACTATAACGACATTGAAATGCTTGCCTTCGCCGGCCGCCCATTTATCATGGGGAATGCATCGAAAGAGTTGCGCTCGCGCGGCTGGACGCTTACCCGCTCGAACGCCGAAAGCGGAGTAGCCGCCGCCATCGACCACGTGCTAAATGGAAAAGCGCTTGAACCGATAGTCGTTGACCAGAGTGGCGGACCGGCGACTGGCGAACCAACGATTGTCGGACCAACGATCGTGAGCAGCTTGTGATGATTCGAAGAAGGCCATCAGCGACGGAGCGGGCTGCGAGAATTGCGGCGAAAGCCGCTGCGCTTTTCTGTGCCGTAGCCGTAGCTTTGCTCGCTCGTCCCGCGACTGCCGCCGAGTTGGCAATTCTCCGCAACGGCTTCTCCATTCGCCACGAGCATCGCCTGGTGATGGGAACGACGACTCGCCTCTATCTCGCTACCGACGATGCCAGCTTTACCGACGTGCCCACCGCCGAAATCACTGGCTACGAAAAAGATCTCTCGTTGCCGGCACCCGCAGATTCGCAAGCCTCGACCACCTCCCCGTCTGCGAAATTTGGTCCCGCGCCCGCTCTGAATCAAGTCGTGAACTCCGCCAGCGCCGCCTATCATCTCGACCCCGATCTCGTGAACAGCGTCATTCACGCCGAAAGCGGATTCAACTCGCGCGCCGTTTCCCCCAAAGGCGCCCGCGGACTCATGCAGTTGATGCCCGGCACCGCCAACCAACTTGGCGTGAACGATGCCTTCGATCCACAGACCAATGTTGAGGGCGGAAGCCGCTATCTTCGCGAACTTCTGGAGCGCTACAACTTCGATCTCGTCAAAGCGCTGGCCGCTTACAATGCGGGCCCGCAGCGCGTCGAGCAGTATCAGGGAGTGCCGCCATTTCGCGAAACCCGCGCCTACGTGGCCCGAATCGTCCACGAATACAACACTAAGAAGATCGCCCAGGAAAAGATCGCCCGGGAAAAGGAAGCGAAGCAAAAACAGGTCTCTGCCAAAGCCCCGAGCCACGCCCACCCCGCTTCCAAACCCGCAGCCACCGCCGTCGCCGCCGAATCTCCGCGTTGACCCTGCCTCCGCTCTAATTTACCTTCATTCTGGGGGCTTGCTCGCCACAACTGCGCACTCCTCCGCCCCGCGCCAAATGATCAGCACTCGCACAAGACGGAATGAACAAAACTGAATGAACAAAAAAAGATACGTGGTCTACGCCGTCGTCTTCCTGGTGCTGGCCGTGCTCGTTTATCTTCAGTTCCGGACCTGGCAGAACTTCGACTGGGCACGCTTCCGCGAAACCCGCCCGCAAAAGTGGAGACACATTCTGCACGGCATCGCGCTCATCTACCTCGCCTACGTGGTGCGCGCCATTCGCTGGAAGATATTCCTTCGCCCGGTGCGCCCGCAAGCCTCCTCTGCCAGCCTGGTTGCGCCCACCATCATTGGCTTCACCGGTCTCGCACTGCTGGGCCGCCCCGGCGAACTGATCCGCCCTTATTTGATTGCGCGCCGACAGAACTTAACCTTCTCGTCACAGCTGGCAGTCTGGGCGGTCGAACGCATCTTTGACATCGGCGCATTCACGGTCCTGCTGGTGAGCGCGATCTTTGTGGCTGCCGGTCCACGCTCGCTTCCCTTTTACAGCCGCTTCCGCGAAGGCGGATTCCTGCTGGTCGCCCTGGTCGCAGGGATTTCGCTCGGAGCGGCAGCCGTCCACTGGAAGGGCGAAGCCATCGCCGATTGGATCGAGCAGCGCTTTTCTCATCTTGCCGCCAATCTCGGACGCAAGATCGCCACCCGCGTCCGCGAATTCCGCAGCGGCTTAAACACCATCCACAGCCCGCTCTCGCTCCTCGCGCTCATTGTGCTCTCGGTCCTGATGTGGTTCATGATCATCATGGCTTACCAGGAAGTGGCCCACTCCTATGGCGTGGCCATCCTGAATATTCGCCGTTCGCAGGTGCTGGTGCTCATGGGAGCCAGCATGATCGGCTCCATGGTCCAGTTGCCCGGTATCGGCGGCGGATCCCAGTTAGCGACCATTGCGACGCTGCAACGCATCTTCGACGTTCCCCCGGAACTGGCCGCCAGTTGCGGCATCATGCTGTGGTTGGTGACGTTTGTCGCGGTCGTTCCCGTCGGACTGCTGCTCTCCCATCACGAACGCCTATCGTTGCGCAAGCTTTCGGCTGAGACCGAGCAGGCGGACGCAGTCGCGGCGGTTGAGGAAGCAACATGAGCCAGGTCTCAGGTGTCAGGTCTCAGGTGTCAGGAAAATCACCCCCCCTCGCCTTGGTTTTCCTGAGACCTGACACCTAAGACCTGAGACCTGCCTGCTACAATTTGGTGTTGCCGCTGTGCCGGACGTTTCGCCATGAAATGCCCCTTTTGCGGGTTTGAAAACGACAAAGTCGTGGATTCGCGCGAAAGCAAGGAAGCGGATTCCATCCGCCGCCGCCGCGAATGCCTCAAGTGCGAAAAGCGCTTCACCACCTACGAACGAATCGACGAAATCCCTTACATGGTGGTGAAAAAAGACGGACGCCGCGAGCGTTTTGACCGCCAGAAAGTTCTCAACGGCCTCATGCGCGCCTGCGAGAAGCGTCCGGTGCCAATCAGCAAGCTCGAGCAGATCGTCAATGAAGCGGAGACCTTCGTCATCGAGTCTGCCGAGCGCGAGCGCAAGACCAGCGAAATCGGCGAACTGATCATGAACCGCCTGCGCCGCTACGACAAAGTCGCTTATGTAAGGTTCGCCTCCGTCTATCTCGACTTCAAAGACGTGCAGGAGTTCATGACCGAACTGAAAGATCTGCTGAAGACGAAAGACGCCCCCGAACCGAAGGGCAAGACCGGGAAAAACTGATTGAGACATTGAATCATTGAGGCATTGAGTCATTAAGGCATTCAATGACTCAATGATTTCAATGACTCAATGATTCAATAGCCCCATGAACTCGCTTGACAAAGCGGCGGAGCTGAAGCGGCGCACGAAGAATTTTGCGATCCGCATCGTAAACCTTTTTCGTTCCCTACCACACTCTCCAGACGCACAAACTCTGGGAAAGCAACTTCTGCGCTCCGGCACGTCGGTCGCAGCGAACTATCGGGCAGTCTGCCGTGCCCGTTCCCAGGCCGAGTTCATTGCAAGAATGGGCGTCGTGGTCGAACGAGGCAGACGAAACCGTCTTCTGGCTAGAGATCCTGGGCGAAACAGGAGTAGTTCGCCCGGAGAGAATACAAGATCTACTGAACGAAGCCAACGAACTAGTAGCAATCTTCGGGGCATCTTTGCGCACGTCCAAGCATGGTGTTAAATGATTCAATGATTCAATGATTCAATGACTCAATGATCTCTCATAAAGTAACCCTCATCCCCGGCGACGGCATCGGCCCCGAAGTTATCCAGGCCACGGTTCGCATGATTGAAGCCACCGGCGTCAAATTCGAATGGGAGAGCTTCGCCGCCGGCGCCGAAGCCTTTGAGAAGTACCACGAATACATTCCCAAAGAACTCAGCGAATCCATTGAGCGCACCCGCGTCGGACTGAAGGGTCCGGTGACCACACCCATCGGCGGCGGCTTCGCCAGCATTAACGTCGAACTGCGCAAGCGCTTCGAACTGTTCGCCAACTTCCGCCCCATCCGCAACCTCCCGCATATTCCCACCCGCTACCCGGGTGTGGACCTGATCGTCGTCCGCGAAAACACCGAAGGACTTTACTCCGGCATCGAACACGAAGTTGTCCCCGGAGTGGTCGAGAGCCTGAAGATCATCACCGAGAAGGCTTGCACGCGCATCTCGCGTTTCGCCTTCGAGCATGCCCGCAAAAACAAGCGCAAGAAAATTCATTGCATCCACAAAGCCAACATCATGAAGATGTCCGATGGATTATTTCTGCGCTGCTCGCGCACCGTCTCGAAAGAGTATCCCGAGATCACCTACGGCGAGCACATCGTCGACAACACCTGCATGCAACTGGTGATGAACCCCTACCAGTACGACATGCTGCTGCTGGAGAATCTCTACGGCGACATTATTTCCGATCTGTGCGCGGGACTGGTCGGCGGCCTCGGCTTGGTCCCCGGCGCGAACTTCGGCCACGAGTGCGCCATCTTTGAAGCCGTACACGGCTCCGCGCCCGACATCGCCGGAAGGAATATCGCCAATCCCACCGCCGTCTTGCGATCCGCCCTGCTCATGCTGCGCCATCTCGGCGAGCACCACGCCGCCTTGAAGATCAGCAACGCCATCGACGAGGTCTACCGCGACCGCAGCAAACTTACCCGGGACGTGGGCGGCAACGCCGGCACTTCAGAATTCGCCGACGCCATCATTCAGGCAATGGAAACGCAGAGTTCCACCGCGGCGGGCGAACAACCGCAGTAGTAGAGGCGCGGCTAAGCTCACGTGTAGCAACGGAGCGCCCTCGCCAGTCATCTCCGCGTTGTACACACCCGCCTCGGAAAGCGACAATAGACAACCATGAAGCAAACCCTGCGCGATCTCGCCGAGAAGCTCGGCTGCCGTCTTCTCGGAGACAGCTCCGTCACCGTGACCAGCGTCTCCAGCCTGCAATTCGCCACCAGCCATAGCCTCGTCTTCGTGGATGAAGCTCAGTATCTCGACACCGCGCTCCGCTCATCCGCCGCCGCCGTTATTGCTGGAGACTTCGCCGCCAGCGCCAGCGCCTCCAAGCCCCTCCTGATTTCCGCCCAGCCGCGCCTCACCTTTGCCCGAGCCGCGAAGCTGCTCCGCGACCCCGACCGCAGTCGCGTCATTCATCCGTCCGCTATCGTTCCCGCTTCCGCTGAGATCGGCAAGAACGTAGCCATCGGCCCGCGTGCGATTCTCGGCGAACACGTCAAGGTCGGCGATGAAACTACGATTGGCTCCGGTTCGGTCATTGGCGACGACGTGGGCGATGACGTGGTGATCGGAAGCCATTGCCGCCTCGACGCGAACGTCACCGTTTACCCGGGCACGACTCTCGGCGACCGCGTCATCGTGCAGGCTGGCGCTGTTCTCGGCAGCGAAGGCTTCGGCTACGTCCGCGATTCTCAAACCGGACGCTACGAGCAATCTCCCCAAATCGGACGTCTGGTGATCGAAAACGATGTCGAAATCGGCGCCAACTCGACCATCGACCGCGGTGCGCTCGACGAAACTCGCATCCGCCGCGGCACGAAGATTGACAACCTTGTGCACATCGGCCACAACGTCCAGATCGGCAAGAACGTCGTCATCGCCGCTCAAACCGGCCTCTCCGGCAGCGTCACCGTCGAAGACAACGTCATCATGGGCGGACAGGTCGGCATCGGCGATCACGCCCGCATCGAATCCGGCGCCATGCTCGGAGGCCAATGCGGCATCCTGCCGAAGAAAGTGCTTCGCGGCAAGGGAGTCGTGTTCTGGGGAACCCCCGCGCGCCCCATCCGGGAGTATCTTAAAGAGCTGGCCTTCGTATCGCGGTCGGCCAAGAAGGAACGCTGAGCTCAAGGAAGCTCTTAGCCCTTAGCTCTTAGCCTTGAGCTCTCAGCTCTTGAGCGGAGACGCGGCAAGCCGCGTCTCTACAGGGGCAATCTGTTGGCTGCTAAGGGCCAAGAGCTAACGGCTAAGAGCGAAGAGCTGCATTCATGCCCATCCTCGTCATCGGCGGACACACCCGCAGCGTCGGCAAAACCAGCGTCGTTGCCGGTCTCATCGCCGCCCTGCCCGCCTTCCACTGGACCGCTCTCAAAATCACTCAATACGGACACGGCGTCTGCTCCGCCAACGGCGAAGCCTGCGACTGTGCCACCGCCGATCATTCCTGGGCTGTGTCAGAAGAAAAAGACCGCTCCGGCGAATCCGACACTTCGCGCTTCCTCGTCGCCGGCGCCGATCACTCCTGGTGGGTCCGTACTCAGCAAGGGCACCTGGCTGAAGCCATGCCTCGCATCCGCAAGATCCTCGCCTCGACGCAAAACGCCATCATCGAATCGAACAGCATCCTGCGTTTCCTGAAACCGGACCTCTATTTAACCGTGCTCGACCCGCAGACCGCCGATTTCAAAGCTTCCGCTCAAACCTACCTCGACCGCGCCGACGCCGTGCTGCTGCATTCCGTCGAAAACTCCAAGGGCCCAGCCTGGGAACACGTCTCGCTGAAGCCGGTCATCGACCGCCCGATGTTTGAGATCCACCCGCCAAACTACGTGACGCCCGAAGTAGTCGAGTTCGTTCGCGCTCGCTTAGCGTCATGTCCCGCAAGTTCGCGGCATAAACCCCAACTGTCATCCTGAGCGAAGCGAAGGACCTGTGTATCTGCTTGTAGCGCCGGAATACATAGGTCCTTCGCTTCGCTCAGGACGACAAGGCAAAAGTATGTCGCGAATTTACGGGACGCGACACTAAGCATTTCCTAAAGCCTTTCTCTGCGAACTCAGCGTTCTCCGCGGTTCAAAGCTTTCAGCTCGCATACATCCCAATCACCCGCTCAATCGCCCGCCGGCACACCGCGCAAAACGTTTTATGCCGCGTGAACATGATGCAGTCCACCTCCGGACGGTAGTACCCCTTCGCCTCGTAGTTCGCGCCTTCGAACGCGCCCACCTTCCCCGCAAACTTCTGCGAACCGAGCATGGCATCTTCCTTCTCGCGCTGTTTGCGGAAGAGTTCGTCCATCTCCGCCTCAGGCTTCCCCGCCGCTCGCAGCTCTTTGCGCTGCCGCTGGATGTCCCGCTCAAAGCGATCGAATTCCTCTTTATCCCACGGCGTCGGCACCGGTCTTCCCGCCGCGACCAGATCCTTCCACTTCAAATTTGCCGGATCGAGCAACGCGGTCACATTCGGCTCCCACGGCTCCGTCTTCTTCTCCGCCGGCAGATACGCAACATCCGACGTATAGTACTCATCCGCCAGCGCGGCGAACTGATGTCCAAACTCGTGCACACCCACATATCCCGCCCACAGATTGTCGATCGCCACCGTTGCATACTGATTGAAAATTCCGCCGCCGCCGTACGTCTGCCCGTTCACCAGAATTTCGATGAACTCATACGGCGCGAACGATGCCACATCCCGCAACGAGCGGTTCTCCGTGGTCAGCACATAGCGCTCGGTGCCGAACGTGTCATACGAAGCGCCCACCGGCGACCGCCGATAAATTCCGCTCGAAGGCCGCGACACGCCTGACTCCTCCGCCGCCGGACACAGCCCCCACACGTTGAAATCTTTCTGGTGCTCGCGAAACGGCGATGTCGAAAACAGCGCCTCCATGAATCGCCGCGCGTCTTGCTCAAATTTCCGGCGTTCCGCCGCCGTGTAACCGTCGCCCAGTACCAGCAAGTCCACCTTGGTCGCCGGATCGCCCATCTTCTGCAATTCCATCAACGCCCCCGGCGAGGGTGGACGCGACCGGTCCACGAACTTGTCCTTCGGATCCACTACGGTCTTCCACACTTCCTTCCACAATTGGCCAAAGCCGCTCCCAGCGCGCTCTTTCAGCGACACTTCCACCGGCGCCTCGGGACTCGGAAAGCGCAGCGACTCCGAAAACGTCCGGTTCCCGTGGAGCGCCTCTTCTGTCGTCTTCCACTCTCCAAACACGGAATTGAATCCGCGCGAGTACAGCAACTTACCGCTCGCTTGCTCGTGCACTTCAAACAGGTAGTTTCCCAGCTGACTTTCATCGATGGCCTTATTCAGATTCCCCGGCCACTCCAGCGGCTCAAGCACCACCCGATCCAGGCTGAACCATTCTTCGTGCGAGTTCCCAGTGTGGTAATAATCCACGCGCAGGGTGCGTGGTGCAGCAAGACTGAAGAGGCACAATAGAAGGGGTGCGACAACAACGCCAAGCGCTCGTTTCATGACCGGCATTGTAGCCTACGAACCCGGCTTGATCTCAACCGCCTTGTCTTTTTGATAGGTGATCACCAGCGGCTTTCCACCATTCGCGTAATGCAGAGTTCTCCAACCGTAATCTCCCGAACCCTCCGGCACGCCCGCTCCAATCGCAAAGCTGGCCTGTAACTCGCTCATCCCCGCTTGCACTTCATGAGCGTCAATCTCCTTCCAGACATCCGCCGGCCAGTGCTTGTAAAGATCGCGTGGATCTTCGATGAAGAAAATGTCGTCGGAGTAAATCTTGAAGTCGCCACCCTTTTCCGCTCCAATCGGAACCGCGTAGGCCTTACCCTCCAGCGCAAAGCGCGCCAGCACCTGCTTGATCCCCGGAGCCTGCGGAAAAACATCCGTCACCACGTCCTGAATCGCGAGTTTCTGCAAAGGCAGCAGCATTCCCGCCTCATGCCCGAAATCTGTCTTGTGCCGCTGAAGATCGTATGGATAGTACGTGTTTTGATAACCGACCTTCACCCATACGGGCTGCTCGGTCAATTGGCGCGCCGACTGCAGATCATAAGGACGCAATTTCTTCGGTGTGACGTAGTAGTCCGCCTTCAGCGCCGTTTCCTGCTTAGGCTTCGCGTCTTCCTTCATCGCCTCGCGCCGCTCGTACACGATGTACGCCGCGCGCCCGCCCGCAAGCACAATGACGGCCCCCAGAAAGATCTGCAGTTTTTTCTGAAACTCCGGATCGAATGCCATGATTTAAGAACGATATCCCTTCGTGTGGGGACGGGCGTCTCGCCCATCCAAGCCGAGCGCAGCTCGGCAGCTGCCTGTGCTCACGGCAACCTTGGTTTCGCTATAGAATATGGCCAAGCGGTTTCAGTATCAATATTCTGTATTCAGCAAGCCGCAAAGGAAATTCATGCCCATCGTCCAAGAGGACGTTCTGAACGCACTCAAGCAGTGCTACGATCCCGAAATCCCCGTCAACATCGTCGATCTCGGCCTGATCTATGAGATCCGCTTCGACGATGTACCTGAAGGTCAACAGGACGTCACCGTCGATATGACCCTCACCGCTCAAGGCTGCCCCGAGCACGTCAACATCAGCGCGCAGGTCAAGTCCCGCGTCGAGCAACTCCCCGGCGTCCGCAACGCCAACGTCAACGTGGTCTGGGAACCGCCCTGGACTCCCGAACGCCTAAGCCCCGACGCTCGCAAACAACTGGGGATCGATTGATGCCATCGTTCGCTGATCGCTGTTCGCCAGTCGTTGTACTTGGCATTGCGAACAGCGAACGACGAATAGCAAGAAGCGGGCCCTAGTATTCCCCCAGCTCCTCAAACGCCCGCGCCGCGCGCTTTTCCGCCAACTCCTCGATCTTGCTGCCGATCTGCATCGCCAGATCCAGAAACTTCGCTCCCTGCCGCACATACGAAGGCAGCTCTTCGCGAATCCGTACAAACTGATTGGGATACTCCGACGCCAGCACCGCCAATCCCACCCCTCCCACCAGCACCGCCGCCGGACGTTTCCCCTTCAGCAGCAACATGGTCGCCGTTCCCACCGATCCCGCAATCACCGCCCGCTTCCAGTTCTCCATTTCGTCTCCTGACCGCGACTGCTTTTTCCTAGCAGGATTCTAAACCAACGCTTCCATGCTTTATACTTTCGCCAACACTCAATCGAACAACACCTATGATGCGATCTCGCATACTCCCGTTCCTGGCCGCTCTCCTCTGTGCTGGCACTCTCTGCTTCGCCCAAGCCAAGCCTCGTGCCCGCGACCTCGGCGTCCCTTTCGACGGCACACCCGGCGCCAACAACGCCATCACCGACGTCCACGGCGTCGAAGTCGGACACACCACGCTCATCTCCGGCAGCGGGAAGCTCAAAGTTGGTGAAGGCCCGGTGCGCACCGGCGTCACCGCCATCCATCCGCGTGGCCGGGACGCGAACGACTCCGTCTTCGGCGCCTGGTTCACGCTCAATGGCAACGGCGAGATGACCGGAACGACCTGGCTCGAAGACTCCGGCTTCCTCAACAGCCCCATCATGATCACCAACACGCACAGCGTAGGCGTGGTGCGCGACGCCGTCATCGCCTGGAAAGTGAAGCGCGGCGAGCCCGACATGGAAGGCTACTGGTGGTCATTGCCCGTGGTTGCCGAAACCTGGGACGGCTATCTCAACGACATCAACGGATTCCACGTGAAACCTGAGCACGTTTTCCACGCTCTCGATTCCGCGCACAGCGGCCCGGTCGAAGAAGGCAACGTCGGCGGCGGAACGGGCATGATCTGCAACGAATTCAAGGGCGGGATCGGAACTGCCTCACGCGTGCTCGATGCCAAAGCTGGCGGATACACGATCGGCGTGCTCGTGCAGTGCAATTACGGACAGCGCGACCAGTTGCGCATCGCGGGCGTTCCCGTGGGGCGCGAAATTCCGGAGCATATGGTCTGGAAAGATGACGTCGGCTCGATCATCATCGTCGTCGCCACCGACGCGCCCCTCATCCCCACGCAACTGAGGCGCCTCGCGCGCAAAGCTTCTCTCGGCCTCGGCCGCGACGGCAGCTACTCTGGCGATGGTTCCGGCGACATCTTCGTCGCCTTCTCGACCGCGAATCCGGGAGCGGCCGCTCCCAAGGGAGTCCACGACCTGAAAATGTTGCCCAACGACAGCCTCGATCCACTGTTCCTCGCCACCGTCCAGGCCACCGAAGAAGCCGTCGTCAACGCCATGGTCGCCGCCGAAACCATGACCGGTATCGACGGCCATACCGTCATCGCCCTCCCGCACGACCGTCTGCGCGAGGTCCTGAAAAAATACAACCGCCTGGAAAAGTAATGTTCGTGTGGGCCGGGTCCTCGACCCGGCCGGGTGGGCTCTCGGCCGTACCAGTACTTTGCCCTCGTTACCTTCGCTGCCCAACCAACGCGTGCCCGCTCCCGCTTGCAGAGGGACTACAATTCAGGTAGTGAAAGCCTACAGAATCCAGCGCATCAAGGGCGGCATGAAGTTCACCTGCACGCAGTGTGCGCACAGCGTCAGCACGCTGGACTTCGACGCCAAGGCGGGCAACCTCCGCACCCAGGCTGCAACCGTGATCAATGATCACGCTACCAAAGCGCACCACACACCCATGTTAATTCCCCCCTCCGATAGTCAGCAGCGCACCTGGCGCTAGTCTCTGAAGTCAGCGGGTAACGCAGCAAGCTGCGTCTTTGCCTATGGGGAGAAGGATGCGCGAGTTTTTCCGCAGCCTGTCTAGAACTCATCTAACTCATCTCATAAACCAGCCACTGAGCGTTACTGGTGACATCGAGATGTTACGCCAACAATAGTGAGCGGCTTCCCCTGCTTAAGCCGGCTAGAACGTTGAGGCAGCCCCGCCGCAACTTCCGGCCTGGAGCAAGGCTGCGACGCAAGGCTCGCAGTCGGCTGCCCCTGAGATCGAGCCAAGCGCCTTCGCGATGCTTCCGCGAACGAGTGGGCATCTTGGGTCCGCTTCCCTCACTGTGAGACCTGCCATCGTCGTCCCAAAACCGGAAAGCGGCGTAGGAGCGTGATGGGCTGACGATCCATACCTCCGTTACTTCCACAGCGGGAACAAAACTGTTAAGGTTCGCATTATGGCCACTGAGATCGTTGCCGGATTGTCGCCCACGTACCAAAGCAAACGCCGCTCGATACGCTACAAACTCGACGTCCCGCTCCGGGTTATTCTCCACAAACAAGACACAACTCTGATAAGAGATGGACGGGGCACAGAGCTTAGCGAATATGGGATGTGCATAATGGCGGGAGTGGAATTAAAACTTGGAGAAGAAGTCGAAATTGAGTTTACTCTTCCGTATTCGGGTGAACCCATTCGAGTTTCGGGTGCAGTGCGCTACCGCGATGGCTATCGTTACGGATGCGAGTTCACCCTGGACGGTCAAGGAGAACGCAAAGACGTTGCGCGTTTGCGCCAAGTCTTACAAACCTTCGCCGGGGAGAAGTCCTCCTGAGTTACGAGAGCATTGTGGTGTCCCGAAATGGCAGTGGAACTGTTTCCAGATCCTTCGCTCTGTTGGACAGCCATACTGACTTCCGAGAAGCGCACGCCTATGTTGCGCAGGCTGCACCTTAGGTGCGGTAATCGCATTATAAAAGGGCGCCCTTTTAGAGTAGGTTGTGATCGTTCACATCACCACCTACAGAAAGGAGCACCCTCATGGATAGTGAAAAGTATATTGGGCTCGACGTTCATCAATCAACCATCGT